>Ga0214472_10006349_pt1 | contig 12390 bp, 10 predicted proteins | sample RVTome_6_FD_207662 | JGI IMG/M metagenome (GOLD analysis project Ga0214472, IMG submission 207662) | Soil microbial communities from uranium-contaminated site in the Upper Colorado River Basin, Wyoming, United States - RVT140D175 | ecosystem: Environmental > Terrestrial > Soil > Contaminated >... | reverse complement strand
AGCCGGATGATCCATATACATATTGGGATGACTGTGAACTATTTCACAATAAACCCATTTGTGATCCTCCTGTCATGAATTCTAAGATAAGGGAGATCCTTGCCGGCCTGCCAGTTTTGACACGCCTCCATCTGCTGTCTTTCTGCGGCAAAGGGACTGCATCTTTGATGCAATCCACAACTTATAAATTACGCAATCTAGGTTTGAATCCTATTGAAGTGGCTCCAATATTACTTGCTTCCGGCATTTGCGAGTTAACTACAGACTTGGAGGCGGTTGAAGGGCTTCTCACCAAAAATGAAATACTATCTATTTTGGACGATAAATCAATAACATATCGCAAGTCATGGAAAAAACAGAAATTAATGGAGACGCTTGGCACGTATGCTCCCGATTTCATAGAAAAAATTGCCGAAAAAGAAAAAATTGTTCAAGTCAAGCCAGAATATTTATACGATTTACGTTCCTTGCGCGATTATGCTGATTCTTTGCAGGTACCAATCAAGCTGCTTTGCTTTGCAAACTAAAGCCGATCCTATGTTCAGGGCAATTCTCGAGCAAATGACAATTATTATATAAAATCAGTTATTTGGATGGCTCAAGGCTACCTAACATGCCAGTAGAGAGGGGCCGGGCCACGGTTGGTTTGCGCTTCGATCCGCATCTTAATTATCCTGTTATTCAAACAGGTTACGGTGTATTCCTTGGCCTCTCCCTTTTACGTTGGTTTTGAAAACGAGGAGGTGACCTTTAAAATGACGCACCGTTTCTCTGCCGAAACCTGGAGGAATTCGAAATGTTAGAACTTCCGTACGTGAAAATCCTGGTTGGCCCCTCCGCTCACTACCACGAACTCAAGTCAGGAGAGATTAGGCATCAAAAAAGCAAACCTGCGAAGCCGCTCTGGCGGATCCTTATCATTGACGAGGAACTGAACAAGGTCAACATCCGAATATTCCCTTCGGAACCCTCTACAGAGGAGATATACAAGGTCGTGCACGGTGTCCTGGGAGAGAAAGACCTTCCATCATGCCACATCGTCGTGCCCAAATCACTGGAGAAGTTGTGCCCGGGGTTGCAAGAAAGCCTTCTGGGGAGAGGCGCCAAAATCTACACACCGAAGCACGGATTCGCTTCCGGGGCGCGCGATGGTTCCGCCATGGATGATTTCCTCATGTTCCTCGGAATGGACCTGCAGGACATTCGTGAGAGGATGGCATCTTGTGCAGAAATTGCCGCAGCGGCCGCCCCCCTTGGTATCGTCACCTATAGGCTCAGAAGGGGTGACGACATCAATCATCTTCACTATGTCTTGGAACTGGCGAGAAAAATAACCAAGCTACGCGGCCGTGACCCCGAGAAAGGAAAAAACCTTCGGCGCCATGAGCTGCGCGAAGCTCCCGTCAATAAGCCCGGCAGGGAAATGCCTCCTAAAAACGCCCTGGACATGCTACTCGAAGACCCGGCGAATTACTTGGCCGGCGAACATTGGGGAAAACAGATGTGGGACGTCATCTGCCAGCTTGACAGGCTCCGGAAAGCAGGGGCATCGGAGCAAAAGGAAGTCCTTATGCTGCTAGGAGGCACGGCAATCATTTACGAGATCGAATCCAGACGCGACTCCCGGAATTCGTTTGGATTTCTTTCCAGCCTAGGATTCCGGTTGTCGGACCCTAGACTTAACTATCTGATATCCGAGGGTATCCAAGAGGCGCTAAAGAATCTTGTGATTTTGGGAAATAAATACCTCCAGTTTTCCGCCGCAAAGGTCACGGTGCATTACCCCGAGGGGTGTTCCGACATATCGCTTAGATCACTGCCGGCCCACAACCACCTTGAGAAAATGATCCAGGCGGTGTCTGGCGGACAAGTTACCGTTTTCCCAGATCTCAATGGCATCGACTGGAGCGGCAATCACTTCCTGACCCCGGTAGCCCCACACATTTTGCGGATCGGTGAAGTTTTCTTCAACCAGCCGTGGAACCGAGGCCAAACACCAAAGAATCCGGCGAAATGCCTGTCCGCTCTACCTCCAGGACGTCCCCAGACAACCGAGGGCTGGCTTTGGGTGGTAGCAATTCTCCCGGAAACAACCAGCACCTATATCCCCTGCGGGGACGAAGTCCTAGCTCGTCGCATGACAGTTATGGTGAATGAGAGACTGGGGCGAGCTCGCAAGGAAGTGGCTTGCACGATTTCACCCTTTATGACGTTCGGGGATGCAATGAATATTGGCTATCCGCCTGCGTGACTGAAGTTCTCGTGGAGAGGCAGGCATTGAGTAGTGCCTGCCCTTGAGGATTTGAAGATGCACGGAAACTCACCATCGGGATAGGGACGGTCGTCGCTGACCGCCCTTCCCGCACCATCCCGCCATAGCGGTAATCGCGTATACGGCGGTTCGGCCGATCAAGACAGGAGGTGAATACGCGGGAGAAAGACTCCGAGGGATTTCTTAGGATGTCCCCATCCACGGGAGCGTCAAAGAGATTCCGCTCCCCGGCCGTGTGGGCCGACAGTATACAATTGCAGGCTGTGGTGGCCTGAGCAATAGCCGAATCGGAAAACGGAACGTTTTTTTGCTGGATTTCTGTCCGGCCACCCACATCATGACTTTCCTGCACGATAATGCATAATAGTCATGACTATTTTGCAAAGCACTGCACAATAGTCATCATGTACCGCCTTCAGCCGTCGAAACCAAACTCAGCGACAGCGAACCGAGCCCGTCGCTTCGCTATTTCCATGCAAAGTACTCCCTTCCGGCAGTGCAGGTGGTACGCCACCTCCGCCAGGAGAAGATGGCGGGCGATATACCCATCCGCCGGGGACTGGATTTCTTACGGGAACTGAAGATGTGACCCCCCCGGAATTTGATCCCGCACCGTTCATCAGGCGGATATTTCGGTCTGATTTGAGGACGTTTGGGGGCATCGAAATCGAAATCGCTATCGAAATCGGCTTTTCATGCAGTCTTTTTTTCGATTTCGATTTGGATCTTTTGCCCCGGCATGCTGTGCTGCTGAACTGTTACGATCCCGCGCCCCGTCTCAGTGTGAGGGCCACCCGGGACGGCGAGGTTCGAGAACTGCCGGAAAAATTCTCCCGCCGGCTGGCCAATGGGGACAAGATCCGCCTCGAAACCCCGGGCGGCGGCGGTTACGGCCGGGAGCAATCTTAGGGGACATCGTTGTTGAATTCGTTGAATTGATTGAGATGTTTCCCCGCCAGTCCCCCAACGATGCAGAGCTTCAAACCCCGAGATCGCCGGACCAGAGTTGCTCCAGAAAATGTCGCCAGGGGAGAACCATTATGGTCGGATGAATGCGGCGTGGTTGGTCTTCGAGCGATACAATGAGACCTTGACGGACCTTGTGCTCGCTCTGCAGTGCGAGGAGACCCCGCAGGTCCCCCTCGTGGACGCGCCGGGACCCTTTCACTTCTATGGCTATGTCCATCTCTCCTAAAATGAAATCCACCTCCAGCCCTGAACTCGTGCGCCAGTAACGAATATCCAGCTCGGGATTGCGATAAGCCTGATAGGCCCGGAGTTCCTGTAGCAGATACTGCTCAAAGGATTTCCCGAATTCCGGTGTACCCGCGGACGGCCGACGACGGGCCAAGTAGTTTGCGACCCCGATGTCGAACAGGTAAAATTTTTCCGTTTCAATCAGGCGTCGATTCCTGGACTTACACCATGGGGTAAGTCTGAAGCCCAGGAAGGTGTCTTCGAGGATCTGGAAGTAGCCCCGCACCACCTTCGCGCTGACTCCGGACTCCCGGGCGACATTGGTGTAGTTCAATAACTCGCCGGAAGTCAACGCCGCCACTCGCAAGAACTCGGCGAATGCCGGGATGTTTTGCACCGCGGCTTCCGCCGCGATCTCTTCTTTCAGGTAGTCGTTCACGTAAGCACGCAGGTCTTGGATGGGATCCTCTGACATGAAATGAGATGGGATCAGACCGCTGCTCATGACCTGCTCCAGGTTGAAACCCTCGGTTTCCAAGAAGGTCAGGGGGCACATCGTAAATCGCCATGCTCGACCGCCAAGCAGGTTGGCATGCCGGCGTCGCAGCTTGCGGGCACTCGAACCGGTCATCAAGAATGAAAGCCCACGGTTTTCGATCAACCAGTGAACCTCGTTAAGTAGATCGGGAACCATTTGAATTTCGTCGATGATGATAAGAGCCTTGTGATCCGCATAACGTTCACGCAGCAAAGCCGGTCTAACCGTATAGTCGGCGAAGACGTTTGTTTGCAGGAGATCGATGACTAGCTCGTTGGGAAATGTTTGACGCAGCCAGTAAGTTTTTCCCGTCTTGCGCGGACCCCACAGGAAAGCGGATTTCCCCTGCGGCAGGCTAATCTGAAGCTGTCTTGATGATATTTTTACCATGTTGGGCATTATATCCGGATAGACTGTCCTTGCAAGTAATAATATCGCGTGAACCTTGGACCTTGGGCCTTCCAGCTTGGGCTCTCGAACGGCCAGCCAAAGGGGACAAGCGAATAATGCTTGGTTGTTTTGGGAGAGGGTAAAAAAACGGCCGTACCGATACACCAAAATCCCTGCGCCGGCATTGCTGCCGTCACGGGGGACTTGATTATATATTCCGGCTCGGGTAAATAGACGTGAATCCGGTTGGGCTCGGCGGCGGAAGCAAACTTACAGGAGGGAAACAGTGTCCACTCAAATGGTAATTCTATTATTCACCCTGTTGATTTATATTTTGATCCTGGTCATTTTCAATAAGGCGCGCAAGAAGTATGCCGGCGGCAAGGTAGGCGACGTCATCAACCTGATCCTGGTGACCACGTCTCTTCTGTTCGTGGCCGATTATTTTCTGTTGCTCGCCCCCTATCTCGCCGAATCCACCATCGTCACGGTCCAGGCCTTGACCCGCACCGCGGCTCTCTCCTTTCTCGGCTTCGGCGGCATGCGGCTGATCGACTGATCCGGGGACCCGGTTTTCAGGCGGCCGGACATGTTCTCAATGCTTCATGAGCCTGGCGAAAAAACCGCCTGAACCCGCCTTGCCTTTTGAGCCGCCCAGTTCATCCGCCAGATTTTTCATGGCCTGGCGGACCCCGGTGACTATCTTGTCCTTCTCGCCCGAGGCCGGCTGATATTTGTCGACATAATCGACGACCTTCTCGATATCCTTGATAATCCGGCCGGTCGGTTCGTTACCCAGCAGGTTGGCGGTGGTGCGGAGGGCGGCGGCGGTGTACTGGATAAATCCCTCGATGAGCAGGTTGCGGCCCCGGTCCGGGTCCAGGCTTCCCGCCATGGCATGCAGGAAGGCCTGGATGTTGACGTTCAGGGGATAGTCCGGGTGAAATTTACTGAATATCCTCTGAAAAGGCGGGTCCAAGGCCTCCTTGCATTCCTCGAAAATCGCCGCCGCGCCGCTGCCCAACTCGGTCTTGAGATTTTTCTGCACCGCATGGAGGATATCGCAGAAGACCGTGACGATGGCCGAGTAATCCTCCTTCGCTCCCTGCTCCTTCGCAACTTCCGCCTTGGCGCTTTCCCTTGGCGCTTCTTCCTTCTTGACCTCTTCCTCCTTGGCCTCTTCCTGTTCCAGATGCACCTCTTCGGGCTTTTCTTCGTGCGCCGGCGAGATTTCCTCGATTTTTTCGACCAGGCCGTAGGAGATGACCGAATAGAGAATTTTGTAGACCGCGAACTCATCGTAGCCGCTTTGGTCCACCAGCTCGCGCACGGTGCGGATACCGTCGACCAGGGAGAGGATGCGCCATTCATTGGCGTTGAGTTTGATTTCTTCCTCCTGGGTTTTCCCCGACATCTTGAAAACCAGATTTTCACTCGATATCAGGTCGGTGAGCACCGACATTTCATCGATGCGGCGGGAGGCCTCCAGAATCAGTTTCATCGGGCTGAGCTGGGAAATCACCATCCTTTCCAGGCTGAACTGGGCGTCCTTGTACTCGAATCTCCCATGCTTCCATAGCAGCATGTCGTAGAGGATGTCCTCGACCTGCTGCGTGCTGTATTTTTTCAGGTTGTCCAGCGTGATGCATTCGGTGTCCACCAGAACCTTGCCCATGGCCTCCTTGCGCTCCCGGGCGATATCGAGGCAGCGGCCGAGCTGCTCCTCGGTGATCAGGCCGTTGCGGCGCAGGATGGCCCCGAGGCGGTATTCCTTTTTCGAACTGGTGGCATAGATGATGGCGCCATCCTTGAAAAAGACCTTGCTCTCTTTGTCGCCGCTGGTGACTTGCAGAAAACCGTTTTTCTTGTCGTCACACAACAACTGAAGAATGTTGGCAAGAAAAAGGCCGTCAAAATCGCCTTGCAGGTTCATGGTTGCTCCTGATTCCGCTTGAAGATTCCGTACCCGGGGAACGGTTGCAAAATTTCCGGCCCGGGGAATTCATGCCCGATTTTGCGTCGGCGGCCCGGAGGAGCCGCGGGTCGTGGTTCTTCGGGCGGGCCTGACGCCTGGAGCGACGATTCCGGGGTGGGCCTCGTTTCTCCCCGCCACAAACGCATCAGTTTGTACCATCGGCCGGGCAGGTGTCAAGCAGAAACCATGCCCCGGCGGGCCGGGGAATCGGGCCGGCGGCCACCTTTTAAAATCCCTGCCGGCCGCCTTCGCCTTGTAACCCGCGCCATCGCGGTCTATAATCAAACGTAACCTCGCGAAGAGCGACAACCCGAACACATCGAGCCCTCCGGGGCGCTGCCACGGTGCCCCGGGAGGGCTCACCCAAAAACATGTCATTCGACGCCAAACCGATTATCGAGCAGATCAGCCGGGTGGTGCTGGGCAAGGAAGATCAGGTCCGACTGGCCCTGACCTGTCTTTTCGCCGGGGGCCACCTGCTGATCGAGGACCGGCCGGGGATCGGCAAGACCACCCTGGCCCAGGCCCTGGCCCAGTGCCTGGGGTTGCGTTTCCGGCGATTGCAGTTCACCAGCGACCTGCTGCCCGGCGACATTCTGGGGGTCTCGGTCTTTGAGAAGGAATCCAATTCCTTTGTCTTTCATCCCGGGCCGATCTTCACCCAGGTTCTGCTGGCCGACGAGATCAACCGGGCCACCCCCAAAACCCAAAGCGCCCTGCTCGAGGCCATGGAAGAACGTCAGGTGTCAAGCGAGGGCACGACCCGGACCCTGGTGCCACCTTTTTTCGTCATCGCCACCCAGAACCCCCTGGAACTGGCCGGCACCTTCCCGCTGCCCGAGTCGCAACTCGACCGCTTCCTGATGCGCGTCGAGCTGGGCTATCCCGACCGGGCCGCCGAGCGCGCCATCCTGCTCCGGGAGGGAGGCAAGGATCTCCTCGCCCGGCTGGCCTGCGCCTTTACCGCGGCCGACTGTCTCGCGGTCATGCAACAGGTCTCGACGGTGCGGATCGCCTCCCCCCTGGTGGAATACATCCAGGATCTCATGGAGTTCAGCCGCACCGCCGGCCACTTCCAGGTGGGGCTGTCGCCCCGGGCCGGCTTGCAGCTCATGGCCGCGACCCGGGCTTGGGCTTTGCTGGCGGGCCGCGACTACGCGGTACCGGAAGATGTGCAGCAGATCCTCCTGCCGGTGGTGGCCCATCGCCTGCGGAGCGCCGAGGATCTGGCCGAGGTCCCCCGCGACCGCCTGCAAACCCTGTTCAACGAGGTCGCGGTGGAATGAGGAGAAAGGCCGGTTTCATTTTTGATTTTTAATTTTTGATTTTTGATTTGTTAACTTCAGAAATCAGACTTGCCTTCATTCGATGTTGGAGGCTCGATGTTCAACTCTTGAATCCGGCACCTTTCCTGCCATGAGTCGCGCCCGCCTTGCATCGCTGTTCCCATCGAGCCTGTTGAACCGATCCCCTTTTCTACCCACCCCGTACGGTCTGCTGCTGCTGCTGGTGCTCCTCGCCATTCTGGTGGGCGCCTTGAACTATGAAAACAATCTGGGGCTGATTCTGGCCTTTCTGCTGGGCGGGATACTCCTGGCAGCCCTGCTGCAGGCCCGCCGCTGCCTCGCAGGCCTCATGGCCCATCCCGGCGAAAAGCCTTTTCTCTTCGCCGGGAGGAGCGGCTCCCTGGAAGTGGTGCTCCAGGGGGGGCAAACCCCGGATTTCACCGTGCTGGTAAGCGCCGGGGGGCAACCGGTGACGGTAACGATACCGCCCCGCCAACCTTCCCGGGTCCGCCTGCCGCTCAAACCGGCGCGGCGCGGCTGGCTGCATATCGATGACCTGAAGATCTCCACCGATTTTCCCTTCGGCCTCTGGCGGCTGCGGCGCACCCTGGATCTGCCCGGCCGCCTGCTCGTCTATCCCCGGCCCCTGAAGGGACCCTGGCACGGCGCCCCCTCCGCCAGCGGGGCCGAAGGCGACCGGGCAACCGGCAGCGGCGTGGACGATTTTCTGGGGCTGCGGCCCTATGTGGCCGGCGATCTCATGCAACGGCTGGCCTGGAAGGCCTCTTCCCGGGGCCAGGGACTTTTCACCAAGGAATTCGGCCGGCTGACCGGCGGCACCCTCCATTTCAACTGGCGGGCGGCCGGGCCGGGCGATACGGAGACCAGGCTTTCGCGGCTCTGTCATCTGGTCTTGACCGCCAAGGCCGGCCAGTTGACCTACAGCCTGGAATTGCCGGGCCAAACGATTCCGGCCGGCAGCGGCGAGGCCCACGCCCACCGCTGTCTGCGCCTCCTGGCCTTGTACCGGGAGGCCGGATGACGGAACGAGGGATAATGGAAAAACAGAGAACAGAGATCCGGATTAACCTTAAACAGGGGCATGACAACGCCCTCGACAACCCCGGAAAAACGGCCACGGATTCCCACGGATTTTCACGGATTTTTCTCTTTCAGCCTTTCTGGCATTAATGTCCATCCGTGTCCATCCGTGTCCATCCGTGTGCATCCGTGGCAAAAAAAACATCATAAAGCTTGAATGAATCCGACACGCCGTCCAAACCCATCCCTGGTGCCGGTCAGTATCGCCCTGGCCGTGCTGCCCCTGAGCAAGGATCTGCCGCTCTGGCTGATCGGCGCCTGTCTGCTGCTCCTGGCCGCGGGGCTGTTCCTCGACCTGTCCAAGGGCGGACCCTCCCGGCCGGCCGTGCCCGCCGGGTTGCGGGTGGTACTTTTTCTGAGCGGCATGGCCGCGGCCCTGGCGGTGCGGGGCGGCGAGACCTGGATGGCCCTGCTGGCGGTGATGCTGAGTCTCAAGCCCCTGGAGGGCAACAGTTACCGCCACCGCATGATCGGCGTCATCTTCACCTATTTTCTCATCGCCGCCGGGGTCCTCTTCGACCAGGAACTGCGCATGGGCCTCTATGCGTTGCTGGTGGTGCTGTTCAACACCCTGCTCCTGCTGCGGCTCAATCAACGGACCGCCACGCCGCTACGGGGCCAGATACGCCTGCTTGGCCGCCTCCTGCTAATCGCCCTGCCGGTCACGGTGGTGCTGTTTCTGCTCTTTCCGCGTCTGCCCGGTCCCCTCTGGGGTTACCGGAGCGAGGAGAGCGCGGTTACCGGCTTTTCCGACCGGCTGGCCCCGGGGGAATTCGCCAGTCTGGTCCACGACCGCTCCGCCGCCTTCCGGGTGGAATTCGCGGGCAACCGGCCGCCCCGCGAGTTGCTGTACTGGCGGGGGCTGGTCCTCTGGCAGAGCGAGGGGCTGCACTGGCAACGGGGCGGACAGGTGCCGTGGCGCCGGAACGAGCCGGCCGGGGAAGGGCTTTTCGAATACACCGTGGTCCTGGAGCCGCACAACCAACGCTGGCTGTTCGGCCTGGATCTGCCGGCCCGAATCTCGGTGGAGGCCGATTTCCTGCTCGACGATACGATCCAGGCCCGCCAGCGGGTAAAACGCAAGGGCCGCTATTCCATGGTTTCCCTCACCGCGCCGGCCCCGCGAGCGCTCTCCGACTGGGAGGCCCGGCAAGCCCTGCAATTGCCGCCCGGCAATCCCGAGGCCCGCGCCCTGGCCGCCGGCTGGACCGCCGCGGCCGAGCGGCCGGCCGACCGGGTGGCCATGGGGCTGGACTATTTCCGGAACCGGGGTTTTGTCTATACCACCGAGCCGCAACTGCTGCGCTCCGGCGACCGGGTGGACGAATTCCTCTTCCGCACCCGTCAGGGCTACTGCGAACATTATGCCGGGGCCTTTGCCTTTCTCATGCGGGCCGCCGGGGTGCCGGCCCGGGTGGTCACCGGCTACCTGGGCGGCGAGGAAAATCCCCTGGCCGATTACCTGATCGTCCGGCAGGCGGATGCCCATGCCTGGACCGAGGTCTGGTTGACCGGCCGGGGGTGGCAGCGGATCGACCCCACCAGCATCGTCTCCCCGGCCCGGCTGACCGAGGGGGTGGAGGCGGCCCTGCCGGCGGCAGAACGGACGGGATCTTCGGGACTCGGCCGCTTCCTGCCCGGCCTGCCATTCCTTGCCGGATTGACCATGGGTTGGGATGCGATGAACCTGCTCTGGGACAACTGGGTGATCAGCTACACCATGAGCCGGCAGCGTTCCCTGTTCGATCTGCTGGGTCTGAGCCGCGACTTCCGGGCCGCCGCGGTCGTGGCCCTGACGGCCGCCTGCACCCTGGCCCTGTTCCTGGCCCTGCTCGTCCATTACCGGCCCCGCTTCACCCTCCGCCAGCCGCGGGAGCCGGTCCGGCGGGCCTATCACCGTTTCTGCGCCCGACTGGCCGGCATCGGCCTGCCCAGAAAACCGTGGCAGGGACCGCGCCGCTACGGGGAGGAAGTACGCCGGCTCCGGCCCGATCTGGCCGCCCCGGCCGGCGAGATCACCCGGCTCTACGAGAAGTTACGGTACGCGGAAAAGGGCGATGGCCGGGAGGTGCACCGCCTGCGCCGCCTGGTCAAAGATTTCCGGCCCCGGCGGCAGGCTTAGGGACCCGTAAACCATCCTTCGGGCTTGCCTCCGGGTTGCGGCGGGCTCGGCGACAACCTGCCCTTCCGGCCTCAGAGCGCGCCGGCCAGGAAGGCGCCGGCCTCTTCCACGTCCCGGCGGCTGCCGATGATCAGCGGTACCCGCTGGTGCAGTTGCCGGGGCTCGATCTCCAGGATGTTTTCCCCTTCCCCGGTGATGGCCCGGCCGCCGGCCTGTTCGACGATGAAGGCCAGGGGGGCCGCCTCGTAGAGGAGCCGGAGTTTGCCGCCCGGTTTGGCCGGATTTTTATTGTCCGTGGGATAGAGAAAAATGCCGCCGGTGATCAGGTTGCGATGAAAATCGGCGACCAGGGAGCCGATGTAGCGGGCGCTGTAAGGCCTCCCCGATCCCTGGTCCGTCTCCTTGAGGTGATCGATGTAACGCCGCATGTTGGCGTGCCAGTAAGCGGTGTTGCCCTCGTTGACGCTGAAGTATTTGCTCCGCTCCGGAATGGCGATGTTCGGGTGGGAGAGGTAGAATTCGCCGACGCTGGGGTCCAGGGTGAAACCGTGCACCCCCTCGCCGGTGGTGAAGACCAGCATGGTGCTGGAGCCGTAGATCACATAGCCGGCCGCCACCTGATCGCTCCCTTTTTGCAGCAGATCCGTCACGCTTCCCTGGCCGCCGGCCGGAGAGCGGCGGCGGTGGATGGAAAAAATGGTGCCGATGCTGACGTTGACATCGATATTGGAAGAGCCGTCCAGGGGATCGAAGGCCAGGGTGTACTTGCCTTCGTAGCCCTCGGCCACCGGGACGATTTCCTCATCCTCCTCCGAGGCCATGACACAGAGATAGCCGCAGTGGGCCATGCGGCGTTTGATGGTGTTGTTGGCGAATTCGTCCAGTTTCTGGACCTCCTCGCCCTGGATGTTGGTCTTGCCGGACAGACCCAGGACATCCGCCAGTCCCGCCATGTTGACCTCGGCGGAAATGGTCTTGGTGGCCACGATCAATTCGCTCAACAGGCCGGACAGATCGCCGGTGGCACCCGGATGGAGACGCTGCAAGTCCATGATATGGCGGCTGACGGTGATTCCCAGCGGTCGGTGCATCTTTTTCCCCTCCCCTCCTTAAGTTTGAAAGACTCGCAAAAAGTCCGGAATCTCGCCAAGAACGCCAAGGCCGCAAAGATTAACATGCCAAAACAAAAAGATTTCCTTCTTCGCGTTCTTCGCGTCTTTTATTCTCTATTCTCGTTCCCACGCTCCCGCGTGGGAACGTATCCCCGGACGCTCCCGCGTCCTTGCCGGTCAGGTTGCTACCCCGTAACGAGTCACCGCGGAACCATGCCGGATCGGGAAATCAATCAGGACCGGAACGGCGAAGGGGACGCCGGAGCGTCCAAAAACGCGTTCCCACGCAGGAGCGTGGGAACGAGAATAACTCGGAACGTTAACTTCGCATCCTTCGCGGTTTATTACGGCTTTTGTCGATCCTCCGAAGGAGGACCGGCGCATACTAAGGAAGAGA
>Ga0214472_10006348_pt1 | contig 12390 bp, 14 predicted proteins | sample RVTome_6_FD_207662 | JGI IMG/M metagenome (GOLD analysis project Ga0214472, IMG submission 207662) | Soil microbial communities from uranium-contaminated site in the Upper Colorado River Basin, Wyoming, United States - RVT140D175 | ecosystem: Environmental > Terrestrial > Soil > Contaminated >... | reverse complement strand
CCCTAATACGATTTTCTCTGTGTTCTCTGTGCCTCTGTGGTTTCGCCTTTAAGGTTTCAGTTTTCTGTTAATATCAGTGTCTACACTGATTCACTGTGAAGTCTGCTATGGCTGAATTTATCAAACCCTCGAAAACCCTGATGACCCTGGTCGGTCGTGCTATGGGTGAGTTTCAGATGTTGCGCGAGGGCGATCGTGTCCTGCTGGGTCTGTCTGGAGGCAAGGACTCACTTTCCCTGCTGCATATTTTGCACCAGTATCAAAAAACTTCACCGGTCAAATTTGAATTTGGCGCTATCACCGTCGATCCGCTGGCGGGTGATTTTGATCCTTCGCCGATGATTCCCTATCTCAAAAGCCTGGGCGTCGAATACCATTACATGCGCACCCCGATCATGGATATGGCAAAGGCGCACATGGGCAAGAGTTCTTACTGTTCATTTTGCTCGCGTATCAAACGCGGCGTGATCTACAGTACTGCGCGCAAGCACAACTTCAATGTTATTGCCCTGGCGCAACACCTGGACGATCTGGCAGAAAGTTTTTTAATGTCGGCGTTTCATGGCGGCCGTCTGAAAACCATGAAGGCGCATTATGTCAATGATGACGATGATCTACGTATCATCCGGCCGCTGGTATATGCGCGCGAACGGCTGACACGTGATTTTGCAGTTAGCAATCTATTGCCGGTGATCCCGGATTCCTGCCCCGCCTGTTTCGGTATGCCGACCCAGCGCCAGCACATGAAAGAACTACTGGCAAAAGAAGAAGCTGATAATAAATTGCTATTCAAGTCATTACTCAGCACGCTGAAACCATTGATGGCTGTGGGGTCGCCTCCTGAAGATATTAAAGGCGAAACCACAGAGGCACAGAGAACACAGAGAAAACTTGTCGCAGTTAAAACAAAGAATTGAGCTTCCTCCGTGTTCTCTGTGCCTCTGTGGTTCCGTTTTTAAAAATTCACATAGACCGGTAGCCGAACTTTCTGCGCAGGTCGCGCAGGATGATGTAGATCCACGGCCATAACAGCGCACCGACCAGGCTGGGTACGAAATACAGGCCGAGGCTGGGCGCCTGGCCGATGATGCCGGACACCCATAACACCATGAGCTGTTTCAGGATCAGTAAAAAAAATATCACGATGGATTGCTGCAATAGCGAAGACAGGCGCATGCGCTGGTGCTGGCTGTGCACGATATAGGTGACCAGTACGAGACCGAGTGCGTGCTGGCCGAGGATCGCGCCGTGGCTGACATCGAGTAACAGGCCGAGCGCCCAGGCGATGGTGACGCCGATGCTGGCAGGAATCGCCATTACCCAGTAGAGCAGTACCAGGGTGACCCAGTCGGGGCGGAATGGCTGTGCCCATTCTGGCAGCGGCAAAATGGTGAGCATGAAGGCGAAAATAATCGTCAGCGTGCAGATGCGAGCATTTGCGTTAATCCGCATTTTTGACTGCTCCCGGCTCTGGGTCTGCGCTGGGTATTTCGGCTGGCGCTTGCGTGGCTTCAGCGGGTGGATTGTGCCAGACCAGCAGGACCTCGCGGCTGCGGTCGAGCAAAGCCAGTGGTTCCGCACTGACCCGGACAAAGGGCTCGCCCATCGGGCGTTCGATGCTGGTAATTTTCGCTACCGGATAATTCGGCGGGAAGATACCGCCCAGGCCGGAGGTAATCAGCAGATCGCCTTCACGGATATCCGCATTGTGTGGAATATGGCGCAGATCGAGCGAATCAATTTTGCCGGTGCCGAAGGCGATGGCGCGCAGCCCGGTGCGATCGACCTGCACCGGCAGGGCGTGGCTGGCATCGGTGATCAGCATCAGCATCGAACTGGTCGCACTCACGTGGACGATCTGGCCCATCACGCCCTGGGCATCGATCACCGGCTGGCCATGGTAGACGCCATCGCGACTGCTTTTGTTGAGCATCAGCAGGTGTCGATAAGGGTCGACATCGACACTCATGATTTCAGCCACCAGCACGGTTTCGCTGATTTTGGGTGTTGCGCTGAGCAGATCGCGTAGCCGGGTGTTTTCTTTTTCGATGATGTCGAGTTTTTGCAACTGCACACGGCTTTGCAAATGCAGTTCTTTGAGTTTGCGGTTTTCGTCGAGCAGACTTTGATGGGTGGTGAGGGTTTCTTCGCTCCAGTAATAGAAGCGAACTGGCAGGTCCATCGTGTATTGCAGCGGATAGAGCAGCTGCGACAGGCCGCTACGCAAAAATTCCAGCTGGTTCCATCTGTGATCCGCCGTCATCAGGGTGATCGAGGCCACGGTCAGAAGCAGTGTTCTGAATAAAACCGATGGACCTCGAAGGAAAAGTGTTTGCATCAGAACAGCGGCATTGTGTTAATGGTGTCAGTGTAGCAGTGCTGCGCAGACAAAGCAGGACAGACTACGCTGTCCTGCTTTGGGATTATTCCACAGCGAGAAAATCACCGCCGTGCTGATCGATGAGTTCGAGCACACGGCCACCGCCACGCGCCACACAGGTGAGCGGTTCTTCCGCCATGATCACCGGCAGGCCGGTCTCTTCCATGATCAGGCGGTCGAGATCGCGCAACAGGGAGCCGCCGCCGGTGAGCACGATGCCGCGTTCCGCGACATCGGCGCCGAGTTCGGGTGGGGTCTGTTCGAGAGCGGTTTTCACTGCGCTGATGATGCCGTGCAGAGGTTCCTGCAGCGCTTCGAGTATTTCATTACTATTCAGGGAAAAACTGCGTGGAATACCTTCGGAAAGATTACGGCCCTTGACCTCAATTTCGAGCAGATCCTTGCCGGGGTAGGCAGTGCCGATCTCGTGTTTGATTTTTTCTGCCGTGGCTTCGCCGATCAGAATGCCGTAGTTACGGCGGACATAAGCAATAATGGCTTCGTCGAACTTGTCGCCACCGATGCGCACCGAGGCGGCGTAGACGATACCGTTCAATGAAATCACCGCGACTTCCGAGGTGCCGCCGCCGATATCCAGCACCATCGAGCCGCGCGCTTCATCGACCGGCATGCCGGCGCCGATGGCCGCAGCCATGGGTTCTTCGATCAGGAAGACGCTACGCGCGCCGGCGCCCGCGGCAGATTCACGAATCGCGCGGCGTTCGACCTGGGTGGCACCGCAGGGCACGCAGATCAGTACTCTCGGGCTGGGCCGTAATAACTGGCTTTCGTGTACCGAGCGAATGAAATGCTGCAGCATTTTTTCAGTGATATTGAAATCCGCGATCACACCGTCGCGCATAGGACGGATCGCAGTGATATTTTGTGGCGTACGACCCAGCATGCTCTTGGCTTCCTTACCAAAGGCTTCGATGCTTTTCGGGCCACCGGGGCCGCGGTCCTGACGGATTGCGACCACCGAGGGTTCGTTGAGCACAATACCTTTGCCACGCGCATAAATTAAAGTATTGGCGGTGCCAAGATCAATGGAGAGATCGTTAGAAAACATTCCCCGAAAGCGTTTCAGTAACATGAGGTAAGACCTGTTGAAATCATTATAATTTTAGTTATAGTCGGAAGCCTGTGGGGCATTATGCCGAACAGAACGAGCAGGCCGGTTGGGTCAGTTTCGCTGCTCCTGTGCGTTAAATAGTCGCGCTATTCGCCGCCAAAGATCAGAAAATCTACCTCTACCCCTGCCTTCGTTATGCTCGCTTAAGACCGACAGACCCCTAAAGAATATAGGACAAACGGCGCCATTTTTGCCAAATTTGCCGAAAATGTGCGCGTACTGTAGCAATCGTACTCTCTCTGGGCAAGCAGTATCACCACCGGGCTAGCGTTTACAGAGACTGACTTACGGCCTTTTGGTTCCCTCTATGAAGTCTGGTGTATAGAGACAATGTTCAGAGTATGCTAACTTGCCGCCTCTTGATGAACCGTCTCGAACGCTCGCTTGGAGTATTCATGTCTATCGATGCCGACCAGGTCAAAAAAATCGCCCATCTTGCCCGTCTCAAAATCGACGAGGCTGATGTACCGACTTATGTCACCAATCTGGGCAATATCCTGCACATGTTCGAGCAGATGAATGCGGTAGCTACCACGGGGGTGGTGCCGATGTCGCATCCGCTGGAGGCAGTGCAAAGGCTACGCGAGGATGAGGTCCGAGAGATCGACCAGCGCGAGGTTTTCCAGAGCATCGCCCCAGAGACGGAAGACGGTCTTTACCTGGTACCCAGAGTCATCGAGTAACATGGCCACAGCCTTAAGATAGATTAAATAGATGAGCGAATTTCACACCCAGTCACTGAACGAGCTGTCAGCTCTGCTGCAGTCCGGCGAAGTCAGTAGCCAGCAGCTGACCGAGCATTTTCTCAGCCGTATCAAACAGCACGATACCCGGCTGAACAGTTTTATCAGCGTCACCGAAGAGCTCGCCATGCAGGCTGCAGCCGCGGCCGATGACAAACTGAAAGCGGGCAGCGCGGATGCGCTCTGTGGCGTGCCGCTGGCCCACAAGGACATTTTCTGTACCAAAGGCGTGCGCACCAGCTGTGGCTCGAAGATGCTGGATAATTTTATTTCTCCCTATGATGCGACCGTGGTGCAGCAGTTCAAACAGTCTGGCGTGGTGATGCTGGGCAAGACCAATATGGATGAATTCGCCATGGGTTCATCGAATGAAACCAGTTATTACGGTGCAGTGAAAAACCCCTGGAACCAGGACTGCGTGCCCGGTGGTTCCTCGGGTGGTTCCGCCGCCTGCGTTGCTGCGCGGCTCGCGCCTGCCGCCACAGGAACAGACACCGGCGGTTCGATCCGTCAGCCTGCGGCACTCTGCGGTATCACAGGCATCAAGCCTACCTACGGAACCGTGTCGCGCTACGGCATGATCGCGTTCGCTTCCAGCCTCGATCAGGCCGGGCCGATGGCGCAGAGCGCTGAAGATTGCGCCCTGCTGCTCAATACCATGACCGGCTTTGATGAAAAAGACTCCACCAGCCTGGAGCGCGAGAAAGAAGATTATCTGAATGCGCTCAATCTGCCTTTGCGCGGTCTGCGCATCGGTTTGCCAAAAGAATACTTTGCCCAGGGCATGGACGCAGAAGTTGAAAAGGTCATTCAGCAGGCGCTGGAACAGTACCGGGCGCTGGGCGCCGAGCTGATCGAAATCGAACTGCCCAACAGCCATCTCGCGGTGCCAGTCTATTATGTCGTGGCGCCGGCAGAATGTTCGGCCAATCTGTCGCGCTTCGATGGCGTGCGCTACGGCTACCGTTGCGAGAACCCGAAAGACCTGACCGACCTGTACGAGCGTTCGCGCGGCGAAGGTTTTGGCGCCGAGGTCAAGCGCCGCATCATGGTCGGTGCCTACGCGCTGTCGGCGGGCTATTACGATGCCTATTATTTAAAAGCCCAGCAACTGCGCCATCTGATCAGCGATGATTTCAAACAGGCGTTTGAGAAAGTCGATGTCATCATGGGACCGACCGCGCCGACCACAGCATTTCGGATCGGTGAAAAATCCGATGACCCGATATCGATGTATCTCTCAGATATTTATACCATCGCAGTGAATCTCGCCGGCCTGCCCGGCATGTCGATCCCGGCCGGTTTTGCCAATGGCATGCCGGTGGGTTTACAGCTGATCGGGAATTATTTTGATGAAAGCCGCCTGCTCAATATTGCGCATCAGTACCAGCAGGAAACAGACTGGCATACGCGAATCCCGGAAGGCTTTAGTTAGCCACAGAGGCGCAGAGTACAAGAGAAAACGACAAGGAGTTGTTACATGGAAACAGACAAGCTGACAGAAAGTATCATCGGGTGTGCAATAAGAGTGCATCAGAATCTTGGTCCCGGATTGCTTGAGTCAATTTATGAAGCAGCAATGGAGGTTGAGCTAAACAAAGCAGGCCTTCATCTGGAAAGACAAAAGATACTCCCAGTATTATATGACGGTATCAAAATTGGTGAACACAGGTTGGACATGCTGATTGAGAACAGAGTTGTACTGGAACTGAAGAGTGTAGAGAGATTTGATAGTGTGTTTCAGGCTCAACTTTTGGGTTACATGAAAATGGGGCGTTACCCTGTTGGTTTACTGATAAATTTTAATTCGCGTTTATTGAAACATGGGATTAAGCGCATGGTATTAAAAGAATGACTGGTTATAACATAAGTAATCTCTGCGGCCTCTGTGCCTAATTGTATATCTGGTTTTAGCCGCAGAGGCGCAGAGTGCATGAGAAAACGATATGGATATGTTGCATGGAAACTGACAAGTTGACAGAAAATATTATCGAGTGTGTCATAACGAATGATGACTGATTTAACATTAATAATCTCTGCGGCCTCTGTGCCTCTGCGGCAAATGATTTAACATGAACTACGAAACGGTTATTGGATTAGAAATTCACGTGCAGCTGGCGACGAAGTCGAAGATTTTTTCGGCGGCGAGCACGGCTTATGGGGCTGCGCCCAATACCCAGGCCTGCGCGGTGGACATTGCTTTGCCCGGCGTTTTGCCGGTGCTCAATAAAGAAGCTGTGCACATGGCGGTGAAGTTTGGTCTCGCGATTGCTGCCGAAATAGCACCGCGCTCGGTGTTTGCGCGCAAAAATTATTTTTATCCTGACCTGCCCAAGGGCTATCAGATCAGCCAGTTTGAACTGCCTATTGTTGGCAATGGCTTCATCGATATCGAACTTGAAAGTGGTGAAGTCAAGCGCATTGGTGTCACCCGCGCGCATCTCGAAGAAGATGCCGGTAAATCCTTGCACACCGATTTTGCCGGCAAGACCGGTATCGATCTGAACCGTGCGGGTACTCCCTTGCTAGAGGTGGTTTCTGAACCCGATTTGCGCAGCGCGGAAGAAGCGGTCGCCTACATGAAAAAAATGCACGCGCTGGTGACCTATCTCGAAATCTGCGATGGCAATATGCAGGAAGGCTCGTTCCGCTGCGATGCCAATGTCTCGGTGCGGCCTGTCGGTCAGGCCGAATTCGGTACTCGCGCCGAGATCAAAAACATCAACTCGTTTCGCTTTGTCGAGCGCGCGATCAATCATGAAGTCGAGCGCCAGATCGAACTGATCGAAGACGGCGGCAAGGTGGTGCAGGAAACGCGGCTGTACGATTCTGACCGCGACGAAACCCGCTCCATGCGCAGCAAGGAAGAAGCCAATGATTATCGCTATTTCCCTGATCCGGACTTATTGCCGGTGGTCATTACCCGGGACTATCTTGAACAGGTGCGCACCGAACTTCCCGAACTGCCGGAACAGAAAAAACAGCGCTACATGGAAGCCTTCGGCCTTTCGGCCTACGATGCCGGCGTGCTCACCGCGTCGCGCGAGCTGGCGGCGTATTTTGAAATCGTGGCGAATAAAACCGGTGATGCAAAACTCTCTGCCAACTGGATCAGTGGCGAGCTGTCAGCGCGTCTCAACAAGGGCGAAATCAACGTCTCAGAATCAAAAGTCGGCGCCGAAGCGTTTGCCGGATTGCTGCTGCGCATCAAGGACAATACGATTTCCGGAAAAATCGCCAAACAAGTGTTCGACGCCATGTGGAACGGCGAAGGCAGTGCTGACGCGGTCATCGAAGTCAAAGGCCTGAAACAGATCACCGATAGCGGTGCCATCGAAGCCATGGTCGACGAAGTCATTGCTAATAATGCCGAACAGTTTGCCGAACTTAAATCAGGCAAGGACAAGCTGATGGGCTTTTTCGTCGGCCAGGTGCTGAAAGCCTCAAAAGGCAAGGCGAACCCGGCGCAGGTGAACGAAATCATGCGGAAAAAATTACAAGATTAAATATCTGCCACAGAGGCGCAGAGGGCGCAGAGTTTACAATGCTGGCTCTGCTGCTCTCAATTGTGTACCCTGGTTGGCAACATCTGAAGACCAGTTAATCTGGGGTTTAAACCAAATAATCTCTGCGGCCTCTGCGCCTCTGTGGCAAATGATATTATGAACGAATCAGAATTTCGTGATCTTGCTGATCAAACCATCGAAGACATCCAGTCGGCGATTGACGCCGGCGGTGTTGATATCGACTACGAAGAATCCGGTGGTGTTCTGACACTGGAATTTGAAAATGGCAGCAAGATTATTTTCAGCAAGCAGGCGCCTGTGAAACAATTATGGATGGCAGCCAAATCCGGTGGTTTTCATTTTAACTATGATGAAAATGCCCGGCAGTGGCAACTCGATTCCGGTACGCACGAAGAACTCTATGAAATGCTGAGCCGCCTCGCCACAGAGCAGGGTGGAGAAAAAGTATTGCTGGCAGCCCCTGGTTCTTAAGCGGTCGCTTAAAACCCGGTTTCGATCAGTGTGCGTTTATAGGTTTCCTGGATAAGCCAGGCATCGTAGCTGGCGCGGTGCCGGGTCAGATTCGTTTCTTCAACGACCCGGTCTTTTGTTTTGTGCCAGATTTCCATCTGCGGTTCAGAAAGTATCATTTCGAGCGGGCTGATCTGAAATTTCATGGTTTCACCGGCAGCATAGAATAATGTGCTGAGCCAGGGCTTGTCCACGACCCAGCCATCCGAATACACGATTTTATCAGCAAGCAGTTTGTTTAGTTCGCAGGCCACTTTTTTTAATGGATGGCCGTAGGTGACGAGAACATCTCTGGCGATATGGTGGGTTTTCTCGGCACTCTCGTCCCAGTGAGTCCAGTTGGGCGCGGGCAGGATTAAACGGCAGAAACTATCTCGTCCGTTCAGGGCAACGCCAACTTCGATTGGATAGCTCAGGGCCCCAAACCCTGAAGCCTCAACATCAATGATGAGTGGTATGCCTACCTTGTGCATATTCGATCCTCGACCGTTCTGGTAATTCTTTACATCAACGTCTGATGGCACAAAGCCGTGTGTGGCTGAGACTTATGTTTCGAAATCCTTGAGTACACTGCTCCAGTCAGCGAAGCTTTCATCAACAATTCGGGTCTGCCAGTACGCTGCGCGTTGCTGTTTTGTGGCCTGTCCAAGTTTTCTGTAAACCGTTTCCAGCTGTTTTAGCACCTGCACAGTATCGTGTTTGTCGTGCAGATCAAGGCGGATCAGCAGTGCGCGCCGGAGTTTGTCTTCTGCGCCGGAATAATTCTGCATCCTGATGTTGTGTTCGGCCCACTCGCTGAGCGTGGCGGCGAGACCGGGCCGCCAGGCAAGTTTACGGTAGGTGTTGAGGGCGAGCTGATACTGATTATCCTGTTCTGCACTATCAGTGCTCAGGGCCGCGCGAAAACGTGCAGCACGCGCCAGTGCCGCCGGACTGCTGCTGGCGAGATTAACAAAACGCTCGGTCCAGGTTGCGGCATCGTTGTTTTCGGCAAAAGCGATGCGAGTGCGATTTTGCGTTGCAGCCAGACGTGTATCCCTGTCTGTGGTGCTGGCGGATTCATTCAGTAAGGAGGTGAGCAGCAGTTTAGCAGTGGCGAAATCTTTTCGTTCAATCGCGACGCTTGAACGCGTGATGGTGATGTGGTTCTGTAATGTATTCAGTTGTTCGCGGTCGACGATCTGCTGCGCGCGTTGTAACCAGTGCTCGGTATCTGAAATCTGGTTCTGACTGAGTGCGGTTTTGGCGAGGTTGATATACGCCGAGGCCGTGCCGCGAGGATCGTCGATGCTGCGATACAGGTACATCGCCTGTTCGAACAGCAGGTTTGCTTTGGCATAATTTGCCTGATTATATTCAGCGACCCCGTTGCCGATCAGGGTGTCGGCTTCACTGGCCAGCTCGGGTGGTTTTTCTGGCGGCGCGCTGCTGCAGGCTGTTATCCATGCCGTGAATATAATCAGTACGGGCCATTTCAGATTAATCATTCGCCGGGGCCTGCGGGGTCAGTTGTTCGCTTTTTTTTTCGTCACTCAGCGCTGAAGACAAGGGCCAGATGCGCTGGGTCGCCTTGATGGTTTTATCGGCTTCCTTGAGCAATGGCTCTACCTTATTCAGCAGATCGGGAACGGATTCCAGATCTTTATGTATACTGCTGATCAGCTCGTCGATATGAGCGCTGGCGTTATTCAGATTATTCGAAACAGCAAGCATATTGTTTGCCATCGCATCATCGTAAATGAGCTTGTTTGCGAATCCCTTGCCAGACTTTATCTCCTCGGTAATCGCGAGCACCTGTCTGGAAACCGCATTCAGATTATTGATCGAATCTTTGACCACGGCAGGGTCGATGGCGGCGAGCAGCTGGTTGGCGTGATCGATGGTGTTGGCCAGATTGTCCAGCGTGGGTGTGACTTTGGCCATCAGCTGTTTAATATCGAATGAGGACTGGATTTTTATGGTGCTGCCATCGTCCAGCAAGGGAAGTGCGGGATTGCCCGCGCTGAGTTCGATAACTGATTTACTAATGACGCCAAAATTGAATGCGTTAATGTGTGCTACCGTGTCACTGCGTACCAGTGAGTGATAGCGCTCCAGCATACGCAGTTTAACCACCACCCTGTTGCTTTCGTTGATGCGCACATCTTCGACCTTGCCTGCGTTGAGGCCGGATATAATCACTTCGGTATTGTTGTTTACTGCCTGCTCGCTTTCGAGTTCACCGTATAGTGTGAAATACTCATCGAATGAGATCTGTGAAGCGCCGGCAGAAAATAACAGCCAGATCAGAATGCCTGCTGCTATTAACAGAAAGGCGCCGACCATACGCTCCTGGGCGCTGTAGCTCAGGCGGTGAATATAATGTGTCCGCGGTGTGTTGCGTCGATCCATCAGTGGGTTCCCGGTTTATCGAGATACTCGCGTATGCTCGCTATCTGGCTGCCGCTGAATTGCTCGGCGCTGTCGAAGCAATATACCTGTTCGCGACTGACAAATAAAATCTGTTGTGCATGTTTGAGGCTGAATTCTACATCGTGCGACATTATCAGCAGTGCTGTTTCATGTTTCTTTGCTCGCGCCAGCAGGAACTGTTTCAGCTGGTAACTGCCAGCGCTGTCGCTGTGTGCAAAGGGGTCATCCAGAACCAGCACTGCCGGATCGAGCATCAGCGCTCGCGCCAGCGCCAGCCGGTAGCACTGATCGCGGCGCATAAAAGCCGGCAGAGCATTTTGCTGGTGCTGGACATCGAGTTCAGTCATCAGTGCCAGGGCCTTGTCGCACAGAGCGCTGGTCTCGTCGAGCTGGTGGTATTTTGCCGGTAACATCACATTCGCCAGGCCATTGGCTGCCGAGAGCAGGCTGGTCTCGGCGCTGACATAGGCGAGCCTGCGGCGCAGTTGCTGCCATTGTTCACGGTTTTGACAATGGCTGCTGAGCGTGCCGCTGAAAACTTCACCGTCGACCGGTTCGCTGAGCCCTGCAAAAGTGCGTAGCCACTCGGTCTTGCCACTATAGTCGGGGCCCAGAACACTGATGATCTCACCGCGTTTGACCTGGAACGTAACGGGGTTGCCGGCATAGTTAGCATAGGCTAGCTGCACGCTGCAGTTCTGTATTTGTAATACGTTTTCCATATCAGGCCAGCAAGGCAATCCCCATCAGACCATCGACGATGAAAATGATAATCAGGGAATTCACAATCGCGCGCTGGGTTTGCTGTGGCACCTCGGTGGCGGATTTTTCTACCGACAGACCGTGATAGCAGGCCGTGGTCGCAATAATGTAACCAAAGAGCAGATTTTTTACCACGAAACTGCTGATCGTTTGCAGGTCGAAGGCGCTGCTCAAACTGGTGAGGAATTCGAAATGACTGGGCGAGAGAAAGATGCCACTGAGGAGGATGCCGAACACCAGGGTAATGAGAGTGAAATAAACGCTGATCGCCAGTTGTGAGATCGCCGCACCGAGGATGCGCGGGGCAATCAGATAATCGTTGATATTGATGCCGAGGATTTCCAGGCCTTCTATTTCGCCGTGCAATTTCATATTGCCGATGTCGACAACAATCGCTGAACCGGTGCGACTGATCAGAATAAAAGCCGCGAGCAGTGGTGCGATTTCCAGGCCGATGACGGTGGCCAGAATGTCGACCAGGTCACTGGCGCCACCGATGGAATCAAGGATACCAATCAGCCGAAAGGTGAAGATAAAGCCGGTGAGCAGGCCGAGAAAACTGATCGTTGGCAGCGCGTCAATGCCGGTAAAAATAATCTGTGAAACGATGGTGCTGTAACTGCGCGCCTGGAAAATCCTGATGCGCTGATACCAGTCGCGCAAAGCGAGGAGGCCGAATACCGTGAGATCGACCAGGTAGAGGACGCGGTTGATGAACTGGCGCCCGGGCCAGCCGGTCATGGTGGCTAAGATCTGGTTGGCTGACACTGTGGCTTATGTCCGATCATGGTTTCTTCCAGCGCTGAATATATCACGCTATGCCTGCCCCTGGTCTCGTTGTCGGGACCCGATCAGATCAGATCGTGACTTTGACTGCGGAGGCCGAGCCATCGCTGATTTTCCAGGCGCGCATTTCCAGCACGC
>Ga0214472_10006347_pt1 | contig 12390 bp, 14 predicted proteins | sample RVTome_6_FD_207662 | JGI IMG/M metagenome (GOLD analysis project Ga0214472, IMG submission 207662) | Soil microbial communities from uranium-contaminated site in the Upper Colorado River Basin, Wyoming, United States - RVT140D175 | ecosystem: Environmental > Terrestrial > Soil > Contaminated >... | reverse complement strand
TTGCGATGCATGCAGATGCGCCCGCATGCGGTGACCAGGATGTCCTTGTCGTGGAAGGGGTATTGCACGTCCGGCAGGCCGTCATAGGGCCTTGAAGAGGGGGCGTAGAGCTCGGCCGGCATCTTCATATCCAACGCCTCGTGCGGCCTTTCCTCGTTGAATTCGCTGACGAAACGATCAAAGCGATCTTGCTGTTGCAGGGCGTTCATGTCCGGCGGGCGTGCTGTCTCCTGCTTGAGGGTCCGGTGCATGCGCTCGTGGCGGCCGTTCTGCTGGGGATGGCCGGGCTGTATGCGCTCGATGGCAATGCCAAGCCTGAGCCAGAAGACCGACAGCTTCGAGAGATTGTAGAGCCCGTTGGGACTGGCGAAGGGCAGGCCGTTGTCGGAACGGATGGCGGCCGGCAAGCCTCGCTCTGTGAACAGGTGCACGAAGGTCTCGATGACCGGAACCTCCTTGGTGCTCTCAAGCGCTTCGCAGGTCAGGATCATGCGCGAGGCCTGGTCGGTCACCGTCAGGGGGTAACAGTAGCGGCCGTTGCCGAGTTTGAACTCGCCCTTGAAGTCGGTGCACCATAAATCGTTTGGTGCAGTCGCCTGTGACAGTTCCGTGCCCGTGGCGGTGAAGCGCCGTCTTTGACGGGCGCACTTCACCAGTCCGTGCCTGTCGAGCACGGCATGCACTGTGCTCTTTGCGGGAATGCGCACGTCGCCGGCGAGCTTGCGCACAAGCAACTCACGGATCTTCCTGGCGCCCCAGTGCGGCTTGTCGCGCCTGGTTTGAATAATCAGTCGCTCAATCTGCCCGGGCAACTGATTGGCATACCGCACCGGCCGACGCGACCGGTCGGTGAGCGCCTCGAGCCCTTCCTGATGGTAGCGGTTCCAGATCTTGTAACCGGTCTTGCGCGAGATGCCGAACTCCCGGCACACATCGCTCATGTTTTCACCGTCCAGAAGACGAGCCACAAAACGAAGTCGTTCCTCCATAACCGAACACTCTCTCCACGGCATCAACACCTCCCGTAAAAACCGAAAAGTGTTACCCATGTGTCCGGTACAAAGCGTCACCTATGTCTCAGGTCGCTCAATATCTATACCAGTAAGTTAAACCGCCTCAGGGCGGCTTTCCTTATCGGCGTCTCGTCGCTCGCTCTCGCCTCCTGCTCAAGGATCCCGACACCGGAGGAGGCGAACGACGCCGTACTGGTGCTCCGAGAGTACGAGAGCTGGGCGTGGGCCGTCGGTATTGCTCTGATCTGGGTCGATCTGGTGTTGCCCGTCCCGCAGACGGCCGTGATTGCCGCGCTTGGCATCATCTATGGGACCCTGCTCGGCGGATTGCTCGGCAGCATCGCCCTGGTGACCGGCGGCCTTCTCGGCTACGGCCTGATGCTCACCTCCGCACGGCGACTCGTGCATCGCTTCGTCGGGCCAGAGTCTCTGCACAGGATGGAAAGTTTTTTCGACCGGGGCGGTGCCTGGGCGATCGTCCTTACCCGCAGCCTGCCCTACAGCGTCCCCGAGGCACTGGTCTTTCTCGCCGGACTTGCGGGCATGCCAATGAAAAAATTCGCCGGGGCGCTGACCATCGGCAGCGTGCCCACGGCATTCGCGTTTGCCGCTATTGGCGCCGGATGGGCGGACCAGCCGATCGTAGCCCTAGGGGTGAGCTTCGTGCTTTCCGTCCTCCTGCTCGCCTTTGCGGGACTCATGTTGTTGGCAGTCAGCTGGCGTCGCGGACAAGCCAACACGCATGCACGTCAGGATGGCGGTGACCGCGCACCAGTGGTGGCGAACCTCGCTGCGTTCGGCCTGTTCCTCCTTTCGTTTCTGATTTCTTTCGGCAGCCCCGCCGGTTCCACGGCATTGCTGCTGGCGCTGTCAGGGTCCCTCCTCGCGCTAATTGGCGCCGCCCTCGTCGTCAGCTCTCGGGCCGAGCTTGGTCCCGCTTGGAGCTTCGTGCCCAAGGCAGATCAAAGCACCGGCCTCATCACAACCGGCCCCTATGGCCTCGTGCGCCACCCCATTTATCTGGGCCTCGCACTGCTCGCCATAGGCGAAGCGCTTGCCTTCGACAGCTGGCTGGCTCTCTTTATTGCGCTGTCGGGGATTGTCCCGACCTTCGTTTGGCGCGCCCGCGCGGAGGAGAAACTGCTCAGCCGCACATTTGGCGACCGCTACGAGATCTACCGACAGCGAACCAAGATGATCATCCCGCATCTTCTCTAGACCCTGCCCACGGCCTTCCAGGCCACCGTTTTCGCACAGGACATCGACGTCGCAATGCGCGCGGCTGATCGTCTCGACGCCTCTGCCGTGATGATCAACGATCCCACCGCCTTCCGGACCGACTGGATGCCCTTCACCGGCCCTAAGGAATCCGGGTACGGCACCGGCGGCATCCCCTACACCATGCGCGACATGACGCAGGAAAAGATGATCCTGATGCGTAGGAGTTGACCGCACCGGGCCGTGCAGACAAATTGTCATATAGCCCTGTTCCCGATGAAGCTCATGTCAAACAAGTGGCAAGGAGGTCCGAGCCGGTGAAGGTGTTGAGGGTCGCAATCGCGGGTTTTGGCGGCGTCGGCCGCGCCACCGCCCTTCTGCTTCTGTCGCGGCGCGAGCGCTATCGCAGACTGTACGGGACGGATGTTCGCCTCGTGGCAGTCTGCGGCTCAAAGGCTGGCCTGTCCGATCCCGAAGGTCTCGAGCCCGACCGGCTGGACGCGCTGAAGCTCGGCCTTACGGGACCGGACTTCGTGGCGGCGAGCGGCGCTGCGGTGCTGATCGAGGCCGGCCCCAGCGACTATCGCACGGGCGGGCCGGGCCTTGCCTATCTCCGCCTGGCCCTGTCCGACGGACTCGACGTCATCGTGATTTCGAAGGGCGCGCTCGTCCACAACGGCCGCGAACTGCGCGACCTTGCCAAAGGCTCGAGAGCGATGCTGCGGATCAGCGCCGCCGCCGCCGCGGCTCTGCCGATGATCGATCTTATAGAGCACAGTCTTCTCGGCTGCACGGTGCTGCAGGTCGAGGGTATCCTCAACGCAACCACCAATTATCTCCTCGACGCCATGATGGCGCGCGGCATCGGGTTCGAGGAGGCTTTGCGCGAAGCCCAGGCAGGTGGGTTCGCGGAAGCCGATCCGCGCAACGATACGGAAGGCTGGGACACGGCCGCCAAACTTCTGATCCTCACCAATTTCGGCCTCGGCCTCGATCTGGCGATGGACGACCTCGCCGTCGCGGGAATCCAAAACGTGAGGCGCGAGGATATTACGACTTGGACGCGCGACGGGCTCGTTCCCAAGCTCGTTGGTAGCCTCGTTAGAGACAATGGTGCGGTGCGCGCCGAAGTCGGCATCCGAACCTACCCGTCGGACGATCCGCTCGCGCAGGTCACGGGCAAGAATAAGGCAATCCGCATCACCACCGACGCCATGGGCGAGACGATCGCGATCGGCTCCGGAACGGAGCCCTTGGCGACCGCCGCGGCAGCGTTGAAGGATCTGGAGCATATCCTGACCGCGCGCTGCGCCGAACGCTCCCGTACGAAGATGGAGACCGTTCGATGACGCAACGCATAGTCCAGGCATTTCGCCACGTCGATTTCGAGGACCTCGGCAGCTTCGAGGCGCCATTGCGGGCGGCCGGCTACGAGATCGAGTATGTCGAGATGGCGGAGTGCGATCCGGCGTCGCTTGACCCGCTCGCCCCCGACCTTCTGGTGGTGTTGGGCGGCCCGATCGGCGTCTACGATCACGAAGCCTATCCGGTGGTCTCGGCAGAGCGGCGTTTACTCGAGGCACGCCTTGGCGCCGGCTGCCCAACGCTCGGTATATGCCTCGGCGCGCAGCTCATGGCCGCGGCTCTGGGCGGGCGCGTCTATCCGGGACTATCCAAGGAGATCGGCTGGTCGGCACTCGACCTGGCACCGGCCGGCCGGTGTCATCCGCTCGCCGCATTGGAAAGCGTTCCCGTCCTCCACTGGCACGGCGACACGTTCGATCTGCCGGATGGCTGCGATCATCTTGCCTCCACACCGTTCTGCCGCAATCAGGCGTTCGCGCGTGGAACAGGCGTTCTCGGCCTCCAGTTCCACCCTGAGGCATTGGCCTCAAAGTTTGAGCACTGGCTACTTGGGCACGCCAATGAACTCGTGACCACCGGCATCAACCCCGCAACGCTACGCGAGGACGCGCGGCGGTACGCAAAGGACCTGGAGAAGGCCGGCGCCGCGATGCTCCAGGACTGGCTGGTCGGGCTCAACTGATGAGCAACGAGGACCAGCAAGTTTTTGAGTAGCGCCTGAAAGCGGACCGACTGCTTACTACCCAAACGGAGACACTCGCGACGCCGGACATCTTGGCTATGCCGAGCCATGGCGGCCGGGCAGGTGTGGCGCCGATTTGAGGGCAGATCTGATTTCATTGCCGTCAGGTTTTTGACCGACGCACCATGTCCTGCCACTCTGGATGACGGTCTATCTGCGCCTTCGCAAACGGGCAGAGCGAAATGATAGCGAAGACGCCATGCTTGAGCCTACGTCGAGTGAGCTTCGCGAATAAGCCCTCGACGGCGTTGAGCCAGGAGCAGGATGTCGGCACAAAGTGGAAGGTCCAGCGCGGATGCCGGTCGAGCCAGGCGCGGACCTTGTCCTTTTTGTGGGCGGCGTAGTTGTCGAGGATCACATGGATCGCCTTGCCCGGCGGCACCTCGCGTTCGATGCGGTTGAGGAAGCGGATGAATTCCTGGTGGCGGTGACGCTGCATGTTCTGGGCAATGACCATGCCGTCGAGCACATTGATGTTCTCGATCCTCGACGTCGTTCGCCCGGCATTGATGCAGACGTCGATGAAGGCGCGGGAGAGATCGCAGCCAACGATGATCTGTGGCATGGTTAGGCTCCTGTCCATGTCGTGCGGGCTCGTGCTAGGCCCAAGCAACTGTTCAGGTTGAAGACCAAGCGGAGGGGACCCTTGCGCCCAAACGGGGTGGTGCTCAAGGGCGAGACGGGCTCCCCCTCCGCGACACCACAGTGCCACATCCCAAACAGACATTGGGGGGCGGTCACATCAACAAAGCCGGGTCCTAGGCAAAGCGCACGGACCGGTTTGCCTGGTCCGTGCGGTAAAGCGTAGTTATTCGACCGCCTTGGCGGCCTGCCGGATTACGTCGGCCACTTCGTCCGGACTCGTCATCGGCAGCATGTGACCATTCTCGATATCAACGACCGTGGAGCCGGCCCGCTCGGACATCTGACGCTGCAGGTCGGGCGCAATGGTCCGGTCGAGGGTCGCGATAACCGACCAACTCGGCTTCTCATTCCATGCCGCGACCTGAGACTCGTATTCGAGGATAGCGGTGTTCGATGCAGCCTGTGACCTTGCCACGAAGATGGCGTCTTCGTTGGACAGACCATTTCCGACGACGGAGACGAAGGCGTCTTCATCGATCAGGTAGTGACCGTCTTCGAAGACCGTGAGCTTATCGGACGTGAACTCGGTCGGAGTCGAGGCCAACAGGGCCCCGCCGCTTTCTCCAGCATCGGGTTGGAACGCCGCGACGTAGACGAGGCCCTTGACGTCCGGGTCCCCGCCGACTTCGCCGATAACCACGCCGCCGTAGGAATGCCCGACCAGCAGCATCGGACCGTCCTGAACGTCGACAATCCGCTGGACTGCGGCAATGTCGTCTTCGGTGGAGGTCAGCGGCATCTGCACGATCGTTACTTTGTAGTCTTTCGCTGTAAGACGGTTATAGACGTCGCGCCAAGTGCTACCGTCGACGTTCGCGCCATGCACAAGAACGATGTTCTTCACATCGGCGAGCACCGCGCCTGATTGCGCAGTCAATGCACCGAGAGCCATGGCACAGGAAAGCATGAGAGTTTTTAGATGAGTCATTATTGAGTTCTCTATTGTTATATACCTTGAGATACAGATGGGTGATAGTCCATGCCGTACGCTATCCCGCCGACGGATTCCGTCGTTGCCCTCCAGGCTGCCATCAATCGCTTCGTCCGCGAATACAACGTCGGGAGCCCGAAGCCATTCGTCTGAAAAGCCAACGGCGACGATATCATCGCCGCACGAAACCGATGTTCCAAACGTTGGAATCAATCCACTAGTACGGCGGTGGCGAAAGCGCGCGCTGGTTCTTGGCTGCGGCTGTCCACCACCCGAGATCCTCAGCAAAACGGGGGAATGACCGTTCGAGCGCTTCGCCGCCATTGCCCACGGGCTGTCCCGCTTCGTCCAGCACATCGGAGATGGGTCCCGCTGTAAGTGTACTTGAGACAACGACCATACCCATTTCCGACAAAGTTCCATGCCACGCGAGATTGCCGCGTACCCCGGCCAAGCGCCCGGCAGAGTAGCTGACGATTGCGGCTGGTCGCCAGAACCACTCCTCAAGAAAATGATCGGTGAGATTTTTTAGACCCGGCTGAACCCCCCAGTTATACTCCCCCGTCACGAATACAAATGCGTCCGCACTACGGATCTCTTCCGCCAACGCCTCCATCGCCGAGGGCGCTTCTCCTAGTGGGTACTCTTTATACATGCGGTCAAGGAACGGTAGCCCCACTAATTTGGCGTCTATCAAGGTGGCGATGTCCCCGCGTTCCTCGAAACGACGCACCAGATATTTCGCGAAGCGTATACCGGCCCGGTCGCAGCGGTACGAGCCATACAGGATAAGGATTTTGCTCGCCATGCGGCTCTCCTTTTCAGGTTCTGGCAGCGTAGGGACAGGAAACTGCTCTGCCGCGCTACTCTTTACCAGCCGGTGCATTTGCTCTGATAGTGCCTCTGCTTCCGTCGTGGGTCCCATCAGGATAGTGCCAAGAAGGGCGCAATCAGACAATGATCGCGTTCTCCGTTTTTTTGGAGAGATGCCCCTAAACAGTGACGACCACTTTCCCGCGCAGGCCGTTGGCCGATCCAGCCTCAAGATGCGCGTGTGCTTCGCCGATACGCGCGAGCGGGAAGGTCGCACCAATAACAGGCCGCACCAGTCCGCGCTCCAGAAGACGGGTCAGCGCATCGAGTTTTCCCCGGTTCTGACGTGTAAAGAGGAAGTGATAGGACGCATTGCGGCCCCACGCTTCGATAAGGTTCTGGGGTTGGGCGATGTCTACCAACGTCACCACTCGACCCATCTGCGCAAGAACCAATGGGCTTCTGGTCAGTGCATCCCCCCCGATTGTATCTAAGACCACGTCGACACCTGCGCCGCCCGTGAGGTCGTTGATCACTTCGACGTAGTCCTCCGTTTGGTAATCGACGGCAAAATCCGCACCAAGCTCTTCTACGAAAGCGTGATTTTTCCGAGTTGCCGTAGTGAAGACTTGAGCCCCCATTGCTTTGGCAACCTGAATCGCGATGGTGCCAACTCCACCAGCGCCCGCATGAATCAGGATCGTCTCCCCTGCTCGGAGCTGCGCCCGCGTTGCGAATGCTTCCCAAACAGTCCCACCGACCAGAGTAAGGCTTGCAGCTTCCTGATGGCTGAGGTTCTTCGGCTTCCGTGCGACCAGGTCCACATTGGCGACGTGCTGCTCGGCGTAGGAACCTTGCGCGCCGAAGATGAGAGGCGTGTAGTAGACTTCGTCCCCAACCGCGAACTCGCTCACGTCATCGCCGACTTCTTCGATGACGCCAGAGATATCATGGCCCGTGATCGCAGGGAGCGGAACGTAGTCGGCATAGTCTCCTCGCCTGATCTGGTAGTCTAGCGGATTGACGGCTGTCGCGTGAACCCGGACACGCACTTCCCGAGATCCAACCGAAGGTACGGGGACGTCTCTCATCTCGAACGTATCGCTCCCCCCGAACTTGGTGAGCACGGCGGCCTTCATAATATGTTTCATCTTCTACCCTTCTATCTATCTCGATATTGCAATTAGTAGAGGTGGCTTGGTTTCTGCCATGCCCGCCGTTTAGAGTTCGCGCCCGTGCGTTTTGGCGTAGAGCATGAAGGACTCGGCCAGGAACTCCGCGAGGCCAGATGCGGCGATCTCCTTGTCGGACTCGCTGAGGTCGAAGTCGTTGTTCATGGGGCATGTTCCTTTCACGGTCAGAACTTGAACTGCAATGTCAGCTCGAAGAAATCGATGTCCTCAGACGGGCCGGTCGCGCGGATGAAATCCCCGGCGAAGAAATGCGTGTAGATCGCGGTGAAGTTCAGGTTATCGGTAAGCGCGTATTCCGAGGTGAGGGAAAAGGCCGACCCGACGAAGCGCTCGTCGTTGCCTGATGGCCCGCGGATCAGCTGGCCCGCGGGCGCGTAGACGCCGTCGTTCGTGTCGAGGCGCCAGAAGAGATTCATGTCGGCGGTCAACGACCAGACCTCCGTGGGTCGGACGGTCACGAAGGGATGGAGGTTGAAGAAGTTGCGCGGACCGAGCACGGCGGCTTCGGAGAAATAGTTGCCGCGCGGGAACAGCGCGTTGAAGGTGCCGAGATCGGCGTCGGCCGGATCGCCGTCGCCGCTCGCGATATTGGCGCTGAGCGCGATGCGCGGCCGCCACGGCCTGTTCTCGAGGGTGAAGCCGGTATCGCTGGCGATCGTCCAAGCCGAGATGCCGCCGTCGCCGAAGCTGCCGAACTGGTAGATCGCTTCCCAGTTCCAGTCCCAACCGTGCTCCGCGCCGTGGAACCGCGCGCCGATCGAGTGACGACGCTCGCGCGCTATCCCCTGCGCGAATGCGCCGACATCGTCCTCGAAGCCGAGATAGTAGAGATCGAGCGCGCCGAAGGGCAGCCAGTCTTCGCCGCCGACGGCGTAGACGCCCCAGAGCGCCTGGTCGTCGTTCGCCTCATCATCGAATACGCCCGGACGCGGCAGCCGCGGCCGTGCTGCGAGCGCGTCGACGCGCCAGCCCGGCAGTTCGACAGTCGCCCGTGCGGCGTCGAAGGTGCGCCGCACGTTCGGGCCTTCACGCACGTCCACCAGCCGGCCCGAGCCGAACTGCAGCTCCTGCCCGCCGCCTCGCAGGGTAAGGTCCGCGTCAGGCCCAAGCGGGAGGTTCAGGTCGACGAAGGCGTTCTGCAGCGCGAGCTTGTTCTCGTCGACCGGGCTCGGCCCGCCCGCACGGCCTGTCTCCAGCGCGCTGGAGAACTGTCCGAAGACGCGAAGATGCGGCCCGAAATGCAGGTCGCCATGCAGCGTGTAGCGCTGAAGCCAGACGCCCGCATCGTCCTGGGGATCGGCGCCGAAGAGCGGGTCGCGGGTGTATTCGTGGCGCTGGCGGATCTCTCCACCGAGACTGAGGAAAACCTGCTCATCCTGGTCAAGCGGAATGAGCTTGATGTCTCCGGGAAAATTGTCCCGGTTCTCGGGCTCGCGGAAGCAGCGGTAGTCGTCGTCGAAGCGCAGCTTGGCCGGCTCGAGCACGCATGTCTCCTCAGCTCGGGCGGCCGACATGGCGGCAACGAGGACGACGAGGCAGCCGGTGCAAGACGCTGCGCGCATCGGTCATTTGAGGTCGAAGAGCAGGATCTCGGCGCGATGATCCGTGTCGAGTTCGATCCTACGTTCGCCCTCGATCCTCGCACCGTCGCCCTCGCGCAGTTCGTCCCCGTTTAGGCGTACAAGGCCGCGCGCGACATGCAGCCAGCCGCGCCGACCTTGAGCAAACTCGTGGCTAAACCGCTCGCCTTCGGACAGTTCGCCGGCATAGATGGCGACATCCTGGTGGACGGTGACCGCGCCATCGCTGCCCCAACGGTCGGCGATGAGCCGCAGGCGACCTTCCGTCTCCTCGCGAGGGAAGCGCTTCTGCTCGTATCCCGGGGCGATTCCCTGTGCTTCCGGGACGATCCAGATCTGCAGGAAGTGCACCGGCTCGGTCTTGGATGCGTTGAACTCACTGTGCGTGACGCCCGTCCCCGCCGACATGCGCTGCACATCGCCCGGCACGATGACCGACCCGTTGCCGAGGCTGTCTTTATGTTCGAGCGCGCCTTCGAGGACGTAGGAGATGATCTCCATATCGGAGTGACTATGCGCGCCGAAGCCCGCGCCCGGCGCGACGCGATCGTCATTGACGACGCGCAGGGGCCCGAAGCCCATATGCTCCGGATCGCGGTAATTGCCGAACGAGAAGGTGTGGCGGCTGTCGAGCCAGCCCATGTCGGTGTGGCCGCGCGTATGGCGGTCGCGAACGATGATCATGACGAATGCTCCCGAGACTGAAGGCTGAATAGGCCGGGTCCGGCGGCCGCGATGGCGAGGAGACCGCCGACGATGGCGAGATGCTCCAGCGCGATGGTGAGCTGGCGGTGGAAGTCGGCGCCGTCGAAAGCCCAGAAGGGATGGCCGACGAGCGTCGCGGCAACCGTGAACGCCGCTAGCGCCAGCGCCGCTGGACCACTGCGCCAACCGATCGCCAGGGCTGTGCCGGCACCGAGCTGAAGGACGATCGTCGCGGCCAGAGCCAGCGCCGGCATAGGCAGGCCGAGCGTGGCGAACTCCTCGATCCCGCCCGACCAGAAGAGGAGCTTCGCCGCGCCACTGTAGAGGAATACCGCCGCGAGGCAGAGACGCGCTGCAAGGAACAAGGCACCGGACGCGCCACTCACCCGATCGTCGCTGGGAATCTGCGTTATGCGTGTCATCCGCCGCTCCTCAACTGCGCCAGCCCAAGGTCGGCGCCAAGGAAGCCGAGCGTCATGAACACAACGAGCAGCGCGCCAACGATCCGGGGCGGCGCGGGGAGCGGCAGGTCGAACCAACGGCAACTGACGCCGATCAGAAAGCCGAGCAGGAGGCCGGTCAGCGAGGCGATCATGACCTCGCCTCCTTGGACTGCCCTGACGGTCCGCCGCAGAGCGCCTTCGACTTCGCCTCCCGATGCGTGGCGAGCTGATCGGTCACCACGTAGCCGAGCGTCATCGCCAGCACGAGCAGCGCGCCGATAAGCACCGGCGGCGCTGGTAGCGGAATGCCCGCGAGCCGGCAGGCGACCCCGATAGCGAGGGCAAGCAATAGTCCGAGCGCGACCTTCATGCGGCACCTCCCTTCGTCTTCGACGCGATCCGCGTTGAATGGACTGGCGCCAGAAAGTGGCTGACCTCCGGCGGCTCTGCGCCGCGATGGAACTTCCGCGTCCGGGTGTGAATATCCTGATCGTGCTTCGTCGCCCGCTCGTGCTGCCTCAGATGCTCGGCCCAGCTCGGCAGGAAGAACCACTCGATCCAGACGCTGGGGTCGGCCGCGTCCTGATAGACACCCCAGTCATGCGCGCCGTCGCGATAGCGTTCGTCGGAAAGCTCATACATGGCAGCAAGAAACGCAGGCGTATCCGCCTCGTCGATCCTGTAGCGAATTGTGACCATGACCGGCCCGCGGTCAGGGGCGGCATCGAGATTCTCGGCCACCACCGGTTCCGGCCAGCTCATCGCCGGGCTGAGGTCGATCGCTTCTCCCTGGCCGAGTTTGGCGCGCCAGGTGAGCGGGATGGCGAGGACCGCGCCCGCGGCGGCGATCAGGAGTGCGGTCGGGATCGATGTCGCCGTCGCCACCTGGCCCCAGGCGGCGGAGCCCGCCGACATGCACCCAAAGAATACCATCAAGGTGATGGCGAGGCCGCGGGCGCGCACCCAGTTGGGGAGCGCGGTCTGCGCCGAGACATTGAGGCTGGTGAGCACCGTGATCCAGCCCAGCCCGCCGAGCACGGCTGCGGGTAGCGCCATGGCGGCGCTGGTCGCGAGGCCAAGAAACGCCATCGCGGCAGCGGTAATGAGAGTGCCTGCGGCAACGAGGCGATTGGCATCGATCCGCTTGCGGATGGTAGGCAGCGCCAATGCGCCCGCCACCGCCCCGCCGCCGATCGCGGCGAGGAGCACGCCGTAGATTTCGGCCCCGCCGCCTTCGAGCCCGCGGGCGACGAGCGGCAGCAGCGCCCAATAGGCGCTGGCGAAGGTGAAGAAGCCGAACGAGCGAACCAGCGTCGCCTTGAGCGCGCCGTTGCGGCTGGCGTGCCGCAGCCCGGTCGCCATCGCACCGAACAGCGGCTCGGGCGGCAAGGTCTTCGCCGGCCCGGCCTCTGGCTTCCACAGCAACAGCGCGGCGATGATGACGAGATAGCTCGCGGCGTTGACGACGAACGGGGCCGACAGCGCCACTGCCGAGATCAGGAGCCCGGCGAGCGCCGGGCCGATGGCGCGCGCTATGTTGATGCCCATCGAGTTTAGCGCGATCGCGGGTTGCAGGCTCTCGCGCGGCACGAGGCTCGGCACCACCGCTTGCCAAGCCGGGGCCATCAGCGCGGCCCCGGTGCCGATCGCGAAGGTGAAGGCGAGGAGCAGCGCCGGCGTCATCGCTCCGGCCGCAGTCAGCGCCGCCATTGCGCCGGTGATGCCGGCGAGAACGAGATTGA
>Ga0214472_10006346_pt1 | contig 12392 bp, 8 predicted proteins | sample RVTome_6_FD_207662 | JGI IMG/M metagenome (GOLD analysis project Ga0214472, IMG submission 207662) | Soil microbial communities from uranium-contaminated site in the Upper Colorado River Basin, Wyoming, United States - RVT140D175 | ecosystem: Environmental > Terrestrial > Soil > Contaminated >... | reverse complement strand
GCGCGCCGCGGCCGCCGCAGAGTCGTGCATCCGCAGCGCTTCTTCTGGCCGCTCGACGGAGTCCGCTCGTGGAACCGGATCTACGGCCGGCGCGGCTTCACCCAATTCCAGTGCGTGCTGCCGGAGAGCGAGCGGCCGGGCGCGACGCGCCGCCTGCTCGCAGAGGCGGCCGGCCGCGGCGGCACCTCGTTCCTGTGCGTGGTCAAGGACTGCGGCGCGGAGGGTGAGGGCCTGCTCTCGTTCCCGCGCCCCGGCGTCTCGGTGGCGCTCGACTTGCCGCGCCGCGCCGAGACGCAGCAGCTCGTCGAGGTGCTCGCCGAGCTCGTCATCGCGGAGGGCGGCCGCGTCTACCTCGCCAAGGACTCCTTTCTGCGGGCCGACCAGCTCGCCCGCATGGAGCCGCGCCTCGCCGAGTTCCTCCGCGTGCGCGCGCGCTGGGATCCCGGGCGCCGGCTGCGCAGCGCACAGTCGGTGCGCCTGCTGGGAGACCCGGCATGAACGCTGTCGTGCTCGGCGCCACGCGCGGCATGGGCCGCGCGCTCGCCCGCCGACTCGCGGCGCGCGGCGACCGGCTCGTTCTCCTCGGCCGCGATCGCGACGAGCTGGCGCGCAGCGCCGCCGACCTCGACCTGCGCGCCCCTGCAGGCGGCGCGGTCGCCGGCACGGCGAGCTGCGACCTGCTCGCGCCGGCGAGCTTCGTGCCGGCCCTGACGGCGGCCTGGTCGGCGCTCGGCCGCGTCGACGCGGTGATCGTGACTGCCGGCCTGTTCGCCACTCAAGAGCGCCTCGAGGCCGATCGCGAGCTGCTGCGGCGGGTCTTGGAGGCCGATTTCTCGGGCACCGTGCTCTTCTGCGAGGCGGCGCGCGAACGGCTCCTCGCGCAGGGCGGCGGTACCCTGTGCGTCTTCTCCTCGGTGGCGGGGGAGCGCGGGCGGCGGCCCGTGGCGCTCTACGGTGCCGCCAAGGCCGGCCTGACGCGCTATCTCGAGGCGCTCGATCACCGCTACCGCCTGCAAGGCCTGCGCGTCGTCTGCGTCAAGCCGGGTTTCGTGCGCACTGGGATGACCGCCGGGCTCCCCGAGCCGCCCTTCGCCGCCGAGCCCGACGCCGTCGCGCCCCTGGTCGTGCGCGCCCTCGACCGCGGCACGCCGGTCGTCTACGCGCCGCCGGCGTGGCGGTGGGTCATGGCGGTGGTGCGGCGGCTGCCGCGCTTCGTCATGCGCCGGGTCGGCTTCTGACGCCGCCGCATCCGGCGCGGCTCAGCGGCGGAAGATCCAAATCATGCCGGCGGCGGCGAGCGCGGTGAGCGCGAGCGCGACGCCGTTCAGGAAGAGCCCGATGCGAGCCAACGCGCGGCGCCGGCCGCGGCGCATCGCCCAGGCGGCGAGCAGCAGGCCGAGGAGCGCCAGGCCGGCGGCGACGGCGACCGGCATGACGACGCCGAGCGGGTAGGCGCGCAGCGAGGCCGGCAGCAAGCGCGCCAGCGGACGCGACGCCAGGGTGCCGGCGAAACAGAGCCAGGAGAGCAGAGGCAGGGCGTCCGGCGCCTCGAGCGGCGCGTACGCTTCGTCGCGTTCGGAGGCGAGCCGCATTTTCCCGTATCCTTTCATCGAAACGGACGCGCGGAGCGATGCGAGGGAGGAAGAGTCCGACGATGCCTGGCAGGCGCGACGCCGAGCTCGCGCCGCGCGGCCGCGCGTGGGCGGCGACGGTCGCCGTGGTGGCCGCCGCCGTGCTCCTCTCCGGCTGCACCCTGCGCAAGCTGGCCGTTCGTCAGCTCGCCGGCGCGCTCGCCGCCAGCGACTCCACCTGGAGCGCCGACGACGATCCCGAGCTCGTCGGCGAGGCGCTGCCGTTCGCGCTCAAGACGCACGAGAGCCTGCTCGCCGAGCTGCCCGAGGACCGCGCGCTCCTCGTCGCCACCTGCCGCGGCTTCGCGAGCTACGCGGCGGGCTGGGTCGAGGCCGAAGTCGAGAGGCTCGAGCCGGAGTCCTATGCCGCGGCGCAGCGCACGCGCGCCCGTGCTCTGGCGCTCCATTTGCGCGCGCGCGGCTACTGCTTGCGGGCGCTCGAGCTGCGCGCGCCGGGCAGCGCCGCGGCGCTGCGGGAGCGGCCGGAGTCGGCGCTCGGCTGGGCGGCGGCGGCCGACGTCGAGCTGCTCTACTGGACCGGGGCGGCGTGGGGCTCGGCGATCGCGCTCGGTCTCGACCGGCCCGAGCTGGTCGCCGACCTGCCGAGCGTGCGGGCGCTGTTCGACCGCGCGCTCGAGCTCGCTCCCGACTGGGATCGCGGCACGGTGCACGAGGCGATGATCTCGATCGAGTCGGTCTCCGAGATTCTCGGCGGCTCGGCGGCGCGCGCGCGACGGCATTTCGAGCGCGCGGTGGAGCTGTCGCGCGGCGGGCGCGCCGGTCCGTTCGTGACCTACGCCCGCGGCGTCCTCGTCGCGCAGCAGGACCGCGGCGGCTTCCGCGCGGCGCTGGAACGGGCGCTCGCCATCGACGTCGACGCCGAGCCCGCCGACCGGCTGGCGAATCTGCTGGCCCAGGAGCGCGCCCGCCGCCTGCTCGCGCGCGCCGACGAGCTGTTCTTCGAGGAGGAATGACGTGACCAGGCGAAGAGACGGAAGACGGCGGTCGATCCTCGGCGCGGGGCTCGGCGTCGTCGCGCTCCTGGCGGCGACGGCGGCGCCGCTCGCCGCCAAGAGCGTGATCAAGGTGGCGACGCTGGCGCCGCAGGGCTCGATCTGGGACACCGCGCTGCGCGAGATGGGGGCGGCGTGGAAGTCGTCGAGCGGCGGCGGCGTCGAGCTGCGCGTTTATCCGGGCGGCGTCGCCGGCGACGAGGCCGACGTGGTGCGCAAGATGCGCATCGGCCAGTTCCAGGGCGCGGCGCTGACCGTCACCGGGCTGGCCGAGATCGATCCGGCGTTCCGCGTCTTCCACATTCCGATGCTCTTCGACTCGTGGGCCGAGCTCGACCGCGTGCTCGAGAGCCTGCGCCCCGACCTCGAGCGGCGACTGTCCGAGCGCGGCTACGTCCTGCTCTTCTGGGGACACGGCGGCTGGGTCCACCTCTTCTCGCGCCAGCCGATCCGCACCATCGCCGACCTCAAGTCGCAGAAGCTGTTCGTCTGGGCGGGAGACGACGACCAGGTGCAGCAGTGGCGCCGAGCCGGCTTCCAGCCGGTGCCGATCGCGGCCACCGACGTGTCGATGGCGTTCCAGACGCGCATGATCGACGTCGTCCCGACGCCGCCGGTGGCGGCGCTCTCCTTCCAGTGGTACCGGCAGACACCCTACATGCTGTCGCTCGGGCTGGCGCCGCTCGTCGGCGGCGTCGTCGTGGCGCGCTCGGCGTGGGAGGAGGTGCCGGCGGCCGAGCGCGCCGCGCTGATGCAGGCGGCGCGCGCCGCGGAGACGAAGCTGCGCGACGAGGTGCCGAAGCTCGATCGCGGCGCCATCGACGAGATGAAGCAGCGCGGGCTGAAGGTGACCGAGCTCGGCGCCGATCAGACCACCGCCTTCGAGCGCGCCGCCGAGGACTTCGCGCGCTCGGCGCGCGAGGGCAACGTGCCGCCGGACGTTCTCGAGGCCACGCGCCAGGCGATCGACTCCTTTCGCGCCGCGCGCGAGGAATCCCCCTGAGAGAGCTCGTCAGGCGCTTCGAGAGCTCGCTCGCGGTGCTGCCGCTGGCGGCGATGGTGGCGCTCGCCGCGGGCGAGCTCGTGGCGCGACGCTTCGGCGCCGGCGTGCCGGGCGCCGGGCCGCTGGTGCAGCACTTGACCCTCTGGCTCGGCTTCCTCGGCGCCATGGTGGCGGCGCGCGAGGGCAAGATCCTGACTCTCGCCACCTCCGAGTATCTGCCGGCGGGCGCGGTGAGGCGCGGTTTCGGCATCGTCGCCGGGGCGGTTGGCGCCGGAGCGGCGGCGCTGCTCGCCGTCGCCTGCTGGGAGCTCGTCGAGAGCGAGCGCGGCGCGGGCGGCGAGGTGGCGCTCGGCATCCCGACCTGGGTCGGCCAGCTCGTCCTGCCGGTCGCCTTCGCGGTGGTGGCGGTCCGCCTGGCCCTGCGCGCCGACGAGCGCTGGAGCGGCCGGGCCGCGGCGCTCGCGGCGCTCGGTGCGGGCCTCCTCGTGGCGCTGCGACCCGACTGGGTGGAGGGCGCGCCGTGGTGGCTCGGCGTCGTCGTCGTCGCCGTCGGCACGCTCGCCGGCGGTCCGCTGTTCGCAGCGCTCGGCGGCCTGGCGGTCTGGCTCTTCCTCGTCGACGGCACGCCGATCGCCGCGGTGCCGGCGGACGCCTATCGCCTGGCGGTCCACCCGACGCTGCCGTCGATTCCGCTCTTCACGCTGGCCGGCTTCTTCCTCGCCGAAGGCAAGAGCGCGCTGCGGCTGCTCGAAGTCTTCCGCGCCCTGGTCGGCTGGCTGCCCGGCGGGACCGCCATCGTCGCGGCGGTCCTCTGCGCCTTCTTCACCACCTTCACCGGCGGCTCGGGCGTCACCATCCTGGCGCTCGGCGCGCTGCTCTTCCAGGCGCTGCGCGCCGACGGCTACCGCGACCGCTTCTCGCTCGGCCTCGTCACCTCGGCCGGCTCGCTCGGCCTGCTCTTCCCGCCGGCGGTGCCGCTCATCTTCTACGGCATCGTCGCGAGCGCGCCGATCCCCGAGCTCTTCCTCGGCGGGCTGATCCCCGGGCTGCTGGCCGTCGGCGCCACCGCCGCCTACGGATTGTGGGAGGGGCGGCGCACGGGGGATCGCCACGCCTTCTCGCCGCGTCGGCTGGGGCGCGCTCTCGCCGATGCCAAGTGGGAGCTCTCGCTGCCGGTCCTGGTCGTCGGGCTTCTCTTCTCGGGCTGGGCCACGGTGGTCGAAGCCGCCGCGGCCGCCGCGCTGTGGGCGGCGATCGTGCAAGTCGGCATCCACCGCGAGGTCGGCTGGCGAAATCTGCCGCGCGTGCTGCTCGACGCGACGGTCATGATCGGCGGCGTGCTCATCATCCTGTGCGCGGCGCTCGGCCTGACGAGCTGGCTGGTCGACGCGCAGGTGCCGCTCCACCTGCTCGACTGGGCGCAAGCCAACCTCGATTCGAAGCTCACGTTTCTGCTGGCGCTCAACCTGCTGCTGCTCGCGGTCGGCTGCCTGATGGACGTCTACTCGGCGATTGCCGTGGTGGTGCCGCTCATCGCGCCGCTCGGGCTGGTCTTCGGAGTCGATCCGATCCACCTTGGCATCATCTTCATCGCCAACCTCGAGCTCGGCTTCCTGACGCCGCCGGTGGGCGTCAACCTCTTCCTCGCCTCCTACCGTTTCGAGCGCCCGATCCTCGAGATCACGCGCTCGGTGCTCCCCTGGCTCGCCCTGCGCGCGGCCGTCGTCCTGCTGGTCACCTACGTTCCTTTCTTGACACTCGCCCTGCTCGAGCGCTGAGCGGCAGCGGCAGTACGATTCCGCCGCCGACGCTCGTGCTAGCGTCAGCGGACGATCATGATTCGCTACCAATTGCTCGCTGGATGAGTTCGGACGAGCCGGTGGCGACCTCCGCTCGCCTCCGCCGCTACGGTGGACCGGCTCTCGTCGTCGCTTGCGCGGCGCTCGTCGAGCTTCTCTCTGGTACCGCATTGCGGGTGCCGAATCCGCCGGCGCTCCTCCTTCTCGCGGTGGTGTTCGCGGCGCTTACCGGCGGCCGGGCGCCGGGGCTGATCTCGGCCGCCATCGCGTGGACCTACTGTGCGTACTTCTTCGCCGAGAGCGTGACGCCGCTGCGCTATGCGCCGGACGACGGCCGGCGAGTGATCGTCTGGCTCCTCGCCATGCCGGCGATGGCGTGGATGGTCGGCACGCTGCGACGCCGGGTGGAATCCGACCTCGACAAGACGCGCCGGGGAGAAATCGCGCTCGCGACGGAGGCGCGCCTACGCGCCAGCGAAGCGCGGTTCCGCGCCATCGCCGACTCCGCGCCGGTGGCGATCTTCGAGACCGACGTGGCGGGCGAGAACCTCTTCGTCAACCGGCGTTGGTGCGAGCTCACCGGCCGCGCCGTCGAAGAGTCGGCGGGCGACGGCTGGCTCGCCGCGGTGCATCCCGAGGATCGCGAGCGCATCCGGGCCGGCTGGCTCGGGCGTGGCGTCGGCGAGCGCGTGCTGTCGACGACGTACCGGCTGTTGGCCCGCGATGGCACGGTGCGCTGCGTCGAGGGACGGGCCACCGAGATGCGCGGCGCGGATGGCGAGCTCACCGGCTTCCTCGGCACGCTGGTCGACGTCACCGACGTGCGCCGTGCCGAGGGACTGGCGCGCCGCCGTGGCGCGATCCTCGGTGCGGTCAGCTTCGCCGGCGCGCAGCTGCTGCGCCGCCCCGACTGGCGCGACGGCATCGACGCCGTGCTGCGCTCGCTCGGCGAGGCGGCGGAGGTGAGCCGCGTCTACGTCTTCGAGAACCATCCGGGCGCGAGCGGCGAGACCTGCTGCTCGCAGCGCGCCGAGTGGGTGGCCGACGACGTCGAGCCGCAGATCGACAATCCGGAACTGCAGGCGTTTCCCTATCGCGATATGGGATTCGGCCGGTGGCTGGACGCCTTCGCGGCCAGCGAGGCGATCCACGGCCCGGTGTCGAGCTTCCCGGCGAGCGAGCGAGCGATCCTCGAGCCGCAGGCGATCCTCTCGTTGGCGGTGCTGCCGATCGTCGCCGGCGGCGGAGTGTGGGGATTCCTCGGCTTCGACGACTGCCGCCAGGCGCGGGCGTGGAGCGAGGTCGAGCTCGGTGCCCTGCGCAGCGCCGTGGCGACGCTGGGAGCGGCGATCGAGCGTCGCCAAGCCGAGCTCGAGCTGCGCGAGAGCGAGCGCCGTGTGCACGAGCTCTTCGACAGCTCGCCGGTCGAGATCTGGGAGGAAGACTTCTCGCCCGTGCGCGACTACCTCGCGGCCGAGGGATTCTTCGCCGCGGAGGATCCGAACGCCTTCTTCGACCAGCGACCGGAAGCCTTGAAGGCCGCCCTCGGCGCGGTACGCGTCGTCGATGTCAACCGTCAGGCGGTGGAGAGGCTGGCCGCCGACAGCAAGGACGACCTCCTCGGCGGCCTCGACCGCATCTTCACCGAGGAAGCATTCGCCGCCTTCCGCCGCGAGCTCGTCGCCATGCATCGCGGCGAGACGAGGCTGGTGTTGGAATCGAAATCGCGCACCTTCGACGGCAGGACGCTCGAGACGCTGCTGCACTGGCAGGTGCAGCCGGGACACGAGAGCGACTATGGCCGCGTCCTCGTCTCGGTGCTCGACGTCAGCGAGCAACGTGCGCTGCGGCAGCAGATGGAGCGCGCGAGCCGTCTCGAGACGGTCGGCCAGCTCGCCGGCGGCGTGGCGCACGACTTCAACAACCTGCTCACGATCGTGCTCGGCGCCTGCGAGTTCCTGGCGCGCGAGGTGGCCGCCGACGACATTGCCGCGGCCGAGGTGGAGCGCATCCGTTCGGCGGCGCAGCGCGCGGCCGACCTCACCCGCCAGCTCCTCGCCTTCGGCCGCCGCCAGGTTCTGACGCCGCGGCCGGTCGACCTCAACGAGGCATTGTCGGAGCTGCGCTCGTTACTCACCCGCGCGCTGCCCGAGAACATCGAGTTGCGCCTCGCTCTCAGCGCCGAGAGCGCAGTGGTCGAGATCGATCCGGCGCAGCTCGAGCAGGTTCTGATGAATCTGGTCTTCAACGCGCGCGAAGCGCTGCCCGCCGGTGGCGAGATCGCGATCGAGACCTTGCGCCTGCCAGCCCCGCCGCCGGACGTGCCGCGGCGCGACGAGCCGATCGCGGGCGGCGGCGTGCTGCTCTCGGTGCGCGACAACGGCGTCGGCATGGACCGCACCACGCTCGAGCGCTGCTTCGAACCGTTCTTCTCGCGCAAGCCGATCGGCGACGGCTCGGGGCTCGGCCTGGCGACCGCCTACGGCATCGTCCGCCAATCCGGAGGTGCGATCTGGGCGGAGAGCGAGCCGGGGCGCGGGTCGACGTTCTTCGTCTACCTGCCGAGCGCCGAGGCTGCTGAAGGGACGCCGTCGCGGCGTGCCGTGCCGGTGGCCGACGGTGGCGACGAGACGATCCTCCTCGTCGAGGACGACGACGCCGTACGCGGCATGGTCGGCAAGCTGCTGCGCAACCTCGGCTACGGCGTGCGCGAGACCCGCTCGCCGCTCGACGCCCTGGCGCTGCTCGAGCGGGGCGAGCCGATCGACCTGCTGTTGACGGACATCGTGATGGCGGAGATCACGGGCGACCAGCTCGCCGCACGGGCCGCGGAGCGGCGTCCCGAGGTGCGCGTGCTGTTGATGAGCGGCTACGCGGAGGACATGGTGCACCGCCCGGCGGCGGCCGTCGCTCGCTTCCTGGCGAAGCCGTTCACCCGCGCGCAGCTCGCGACCGCGGTGCGCGCCGCGCTCGACGGCGCCTGAACGCGCCCCCGCTCAGACGTCGAAGTGGACGCCCTGGGCGAGCGGCAGGTCCTTGCCGTAGTTGATCGTACAGGTCTGTCGCCGCATGTAGGCCTTCCACGAGTCGGAGCCCGCTTCGCGGCCGCCGCCGGTCTCCTTCTCGCCGCCGAAGGCGCCGCCGATCTCGGCGCCCGAGGTGCCGATGTTGACGTTCGCGATGCCGCAGTCCGAGCCGTCGACGGAGAGGAACTTCTCGGCCGAGCGCAGGTCGAGCGTGAAGATGGCGGAGGAGAGGCCCTGCGGCACCGAGTTGTGGAGCGCGATCGCCTCGTCGACGCCGTCGAGCTCGAAGGCGTAGAGGATGGGCGCGAACGTCTCCTCGCAGGTGATCGGCATGTGTGGCACGGCCTCGACGATCGCCGGCTCGACGAAGAAGCCGGGCTGCGCCAGCACCTTGCCACCGCAGAGGATGCGGCCGCCCTGCTCGACGGCGGTGGCGAGCGCTCGGCGGTAGTCCTCGACCGCCCGGGCGTGAATGAGCGGACCCATCAGGGTCGAGGGGTCGGCCGGGTCGCCGATGCGGATCGAGCTGTAGGCCTTGACGAGGCGTTGCTTCATCTCGGCGGCGATCGGGCGCTCGAGCAGCAGGCGGCGCGTCGTCGTGCAGCGCTGGCCGGCGGTGCCGACAGCGGCGAAGAGCACGGCGCGCAGCGCGAGATCGAGATCGGCGTCGGCGGTGACCAGGATGCCGTTGTTGCCGCCGAGCTCGAGGATGGAACGGCCGAGCCGGTCGGCGACGGTCTTGCCGAGGACGCGGCCCATGGCGGTCGAGCCCGTCGCCGAGACGAGCGGGAAACGCGGGTCGGCGGCGAGCGGCATGCCGACGGCGTGGCGGTCGCCGACCGCGAGGTTGAAGATCGGAGGCGCGCCGGCCTCGGCCAGCACGCGCGCCGCGATCCGGGTCACCGCAATCGCGGTGAGCGGCGCCTGCTCGGACGGTTTCCACAGGCTCGAATCGCCGCAGACAGCGGCGATCATCGCGTTCCACGCCCACACCGCGACGGGGAAGTTGAAGGCCGAGATGATGCCGACTGGCCCGAGCGGATGCCACTGCTCGTACATGCGGTGGAGCGGCCGCTCCGAGTGCATGGCCAGGCCGTAGAGCTGGCGCGACAGGCCGACCGCGAAGTCGGCCATGTCGATCATCTCCTGCACTTCGCCGAGGCCCTCGCTGCGGATCTTGCCGACCTCGAGCGTCACCAGCAGGCCGAGATCGTCCTTGTGCCGGCGCAGCGCGTCGCCGAGCTGCCGCACCACTTCGCCGCGCTGCGGCGCCGGCCACCGCTTCCACTCGTGGAACGCATTTTCGGTCGCCGCGGCGACCCGCTCGTAGTCGTCGGGCGAGCACTCGACGACCGAGGCCAGCGTCTCGCCGGTGGCGGGATTGACGGAGTTGACGAGCTTGCCGCCGGTCGCCAGCCAAACGCCGGCGAAGGCGCCGGAGTTCTGCGCGGCGAGGCCGAGGCGGTCGAACAGATCGGTGACGGAGGGGGCGGCGGTGGCGACGGTCATCGGGGACTCCGGGGAGGTCGTGCTGCGGGATCCGGCGAGCACCGGGACCCGCATTTTACCGCAGGCGGCGGGGCGCGAGGCGAGGATGCCGCCGGCGGACGGCTGAGCGGCCGGCGATCAGGAGAGCGTCTGGGCCAGAGCGCTTTCGATCCGACGCAGGCCCTCGTCGGCCTCGTCGATCGAAAGGACGAGCGGCGGCCGCATGCGGATCGCGCGCTCGCCGGAAGCGAGGCCGAGCAATTCGGCGTCGAGCAGTGCCGCGAGCGTCCGGCCGCGGGTGTCAGCGTCCGGCAGGTCGAAGGCGGCGAACAGTCCGCGGCCGCGGGCGTTGGTCACCTGACCCGGGAAGCTGCGCTCGAGCCGTCGCAGCCCGGCGAGCAGGTGCTCGCCGACGCGGGCGGCGTTGTCGAGCAGGTGCTCCGCCTCGATGATCTCGATGATGCGCTGGCAGCGCACCATGTCGACGAGGTTGCCGCCCCAGGTCGAGTTGATGCGCGAGCTGACCTTGAACACCGAATCGACCTCGTCGACGCGCGCGGTCGCGGCGATGCCGCAGACCTGCGTCTTCTTGGCGAAGGCGAAGACGTCGGGCTCGACGCCGAAGTGCTCGAAGGCCCACCACTTGCCGGTGGTGCCGAAGCCGGTCTGCACTTCGTCGAAGATGAGCAGGAACTCGTGCTCGTCGGCCAGCCGGCGCAGCGCGCGCAGAAAGTCGGAGCGGAAGTGGTTGTCACCGCCCTCGCCCTGGATCGGCTCGATGACGAGCCCGGCGATGTCGTGGGGATTGTCGGCCAGCGCCCGCTCGATCTCGGCGATCGCTCGCAGCTCGGCCGTCTCGACTTCGGCGAGCACCTCCGCGGTGACCGGGAAACGCAATTTCGGATTCGTCACTCGCGGCCAGTCGAACTTGGGGAAGTACTGCGTCTTGCGCGGATCGGCCGTGTTAGTGAGCGAGAGCGTGTAGCCGCTGCGGCCGTGGAATGCCTGCCGGAAGTGGATGATCTGCCTGCCGAGCTCGCCGCGGCCGGCGGCGAGGTTCTTGCGCACCTTCCAGTCGAACGCCGTCTTCAGCGTGTTCTCGACCGCCAGGGCGCCGCCCTCGACGAAGAACAGGTGGCTGCGGAAAGCCGCCGGCACCGTGCGCGCGAAGGTAGCGACGAACTCCGCCATGTAGGTCGTGTAGACGTCGGAGTTGGCCGGCTTGTTGAGCGCCGACGGCAGGATGCGCTCGTGGAACTCCGGCGTCGTCATCGCCGGGTGGTTGAAGCCGATCGGATTGGTCGAGAAGTGACCGAAGAAGTCGAGTAGGTCGCGGCCGCTCCGCGCGCCGCGCAGCCAGACGCCGTGGCTCTTCTCGATGTCCTGGACGAGGTGGAAGCCGTCGACCAGGATGTGCCTGGCGAGCGACTCGCGGACGTCGGCGGGTGCGACACGGGGCGAGCGGGTCAGCGTGGGAGTCATGGCCGTCCTCGGGGTGATCGCGGCCCGTGGGAGCGGGCCGGGCGGTGCGCGGTGACAACCGCGCGTGTGCCAGCCTATCAGGCGCCCTTCGGCGGGGTCAAAGAGTCGCGGCGGGCGAGATCGTCTTCGTTCGCGATCGCGATGCGGTCGCGGCCGCTTTCCTTGGCCACGTACATCGCCGAGTCCGCCTCGCGCAGGAGCAGGCTCTTGGTCTCCGCGCTCGACAATCCGGGCCGGTAGCAGGTGCGGAAGGTGGCGATGCCGATCGAACAGGTGATGCCCTGCAAGTTCAGCCGGTCGGCGCAGATGTCGCCGCGCCCGTCGCAGAACACGTTCTCGGCGATCTGGGTGCGCAGCGCCTCGGCCAGGCGCGCCGCTCCCGCGGTGTCGAGCTCCGGCACCGCGACGACGAACTCGTCGCCGCCGTAGCGCGCCAGGATGGCGCCGTTCGACTCGAAGCGCGAGCGCAGCAGGTGCCCGACGTCCCGCAGCACTTGGCTGCCGGCGAGATGGCCATACGAATCGTTGACGCGCTTGAAGAAATCGAGGTCGAGGAAGAGGACCGCGAGCTCGCCTCCGCCTCGACGCGCCTCGTCAACCGCATGGTCGAGCGCGGAGTGCAGGAAGCGGTCGTTGTACAACCCGGTCAGGTTGTCGCGCTTGGCGTACTCGTGAGCGAGCCTGCCGTCGAGGACGTTCTGGATCGCGATCGAGATGTAGCCGGCGAAGATCTCGAGCAGGTCGCGGTCGCCGGGGCCGTACGTCGCGGCGCCCTCGCGATTGAGCAGCTCGAGCACGCCGCAGACCTCGGCGCCGATGCGGATCGGAATCGCCACCAGCGAGCGCGTCGAGTAGCTCGTCTCCCGGTCGATGCGGGAGTCGAAATACGGATCGCCGTTGGCATCCGAAGTGTAGTAAGCCTTGCCGGTCTGGTAGACGAAGCCGGCGAT
>Ga0214472_10006345_pt1 | contig 12393 bp, 14 predicted proteins | sample RVTome_6_FD_207662 | JGI IMG/M metagenome (GOLD analysis project Ga0214472, IMG submission 207662) | Soil microbial communities from uranium-contaminated site in the Upper Colorado River Basin, Wyoming, United States - RVT140D175 | ecosystem: Environmental > Terrestrial > Soil > Contaminated >... | reverse complement strand
TTTAAATTGTAGAAAAAAGTGTCTTTGGTAATGACCCAAATCTGTTTACAGGCCTTACAATACACTTGATGCTGAAAACGGCTATGAGTCCGAATATTATTTTGACTGATCTTGCCGTATTCGCCGCCGCTAATATGGTCACAGAATTGTTGAGCTTTATACTTATCGAAATCGAGGTCCATCTGTACCCTCTCTCCGTTGGGCCTACATGTAAGGAAAGGGGTAGGGTACTCCATCAGGAGGGAGATTTCCATAGCTCTTTTGCACACTGCCGAGTAGTTACAATAAGGCAAATATAGGCACTTGAAAATCTGGGCCATATCAGGGATAGTCAAGCAAAGCTGTTGCATATCCTGTCCGATTCTCGCGATCGAGACATAGAGGCTATGCCAACGCGATTTTAGCCTACCCAATGAGGGGAGCGAGAGATGGTCGCCTTCACCAATCCAGAGTTCGAGTTCGGAGGATTTAACGACCTCGCACTCACTTGCAGCGACATGCAGCGCACCGTGGATTTCTACACGAATATTCTTGGCATGAAGCTGGTCAAGACCTTGGAGTTCACCCACGAAAGCGGCAGCGGGCAACATTTCTTCTTTGATGTCGGCAATGGGCGTGACGCCATCGCGTTTTTTTGGTTCGAAGATGCGCCGCCGCCTGCTCCAGGTATCGTGCAATCGGGCCGCTGGCTCGAAGGGGCGCCGCGGCGTTCGGCCATCGGCGCCATGGATCACGTGGCGTTGAAGTCACCGAGATTGTCAATCACTCCGACCGACCGGGCGTCAATCAATATCTGCCCGCCGAGCCCAACGAGGATACATTTGTGCGCTCCATCTACTTTCAAGACCCGGACGGGATCACGCTGGAGTCCGCCTGTTGGGGGCGGCCGCTGACGGCAGCCGATGTGGTGCACGCGCCGAAGTTGGCGGCCGACTTAAACCGCGAGAAGCAAGCGGAAACGTTGCGTCGAGCCCAGGCGGCGGCGGAAGCTGCCGGTCTGGCGCCGCATGCCATGCAGATGCGGTAACCGCGTCGGATGGCCGATGGAGGGTTTTTGAAACGGTGTCACTCGGCCTTATAGTGTTTTTAGTCGCGTGCCTGTGATATAACGATGGGCTGGAACCTGTTGCAGTTCACCGTTATATCACATGAAGGAGGGCACGATGGTTGAGCGGCGTATCCCGACACGCGAGGAAGTCTTGTCGTACTTGCACGAAAAGACCAATTGGGGCCGTTGGGGCAAGGATGATGAAGTCGGTGCGATTAACCTGATTACCCCGGAAAAGAAAGTTAAAGCCGCCTCGCTGGTGCGCTCGGGCCGCAGTATTTCTCTCAGCCGCCCGTTTCCCAAAGAGCCCAAGCACGGCAATCCGCACCCCGCCCAGCACTGGATGAAAATCATTGAACGCGGTGAGGATGCGGGATTTTCGGCCGACTTCTACGGTATTTTTTATCACGGCATTGCCTCTACCCATCTCGATGCCCTCTGTCATACCTGGGACGACAATGGCATGTGGAACGGTCGCGACCCGGATCAAGAGATCACCTTCGATGGCGCCAGGTTCGGCGGGGTGGAGCATTGGAGCGATGGCTTGATTACGCGCGGCGTGTTTCTCGACGTGCCCAAGCACCGGGGCGAGCCTTATGTGACGCTCGACAAGCCGGTGCACGGCTGGGAGCTGGAAGATATCGCTAAGGCCGAGGGCATCACCTTGGAACCGGGCGATGCGGTGGTGGTCTATAGTGGCCGCGAGGCCCTGCAGGCCGAGTATCCGGGCCAGTATTACCAGCCCACGCTGGACATCTTCGGCAAGGAGCGGCCGGGTCTGCACGCCTCGTGCTTGCCGTTTTTGCACGACAATGACGTCGCGATTTTAGTGTGGGATATGATGGATTTTACACCCAACGGCTACGACTTGCCGTGGAGCGTACACGGTGCCATCTTTGCCTATGGGATTGCGCTACTCGATAATGCCCTGCTGGAGCCGTTGTCGGCAGTCTGTGCGGCTGAGGGGCGTTACGAATTTATGTTGACGATCGCCCCTCTCAAAGTGGATGGCGGGACGGGATCGCCGGCAAATCCAATCGCCCTATTCTAAACGGCGAGGCACACGCGATGGATCTCGATCAGCTGCGCGAAGAGTACGATTTGGCGCGAGGCTACACCCAACGTTTGTATGAGGGCCTACCGGAAGCGGAGGTGCTGTGGCGCCCCGAGGTCAACAGCAGTGGCATCGGCTGGCATCTCGGCCATCAAGCGGTGGTGAATCATTTTATGATTCGCAACCTGCTCGATGCTGAGGTGAGTCTCAATCCGGCGTTTGACGCACTCTTTGACGCCGCCAATCCGGAGGCCAACCGGGGCGACTTGCCACCCCTGGTGGATATCGTGGCCTATCGCAATACCATCGCCGAACGCACCCACACGCGCATCGATGCCATCCTCAAGGGCGAGCGGTCGGCGTCCAGGCAGTTAGCCCATGTCCTGGGTCCCATTCTGCTAGGCATCATCCACCACGAGTACCAGCACGATTGTTGGATTGGAGAAATGCGTGCGACCCTGGGGCATGGCGGACCACCCAAGGTGCTCTCCAAGCGCGTCCAGCAGGTGGATGGGTATTGGGTGCTGCCGTTGACCTAGTTGACCTAAATGACACCAGACTGACTACGCCGGCTCGGGCGCCGGGTTCGGGCGCCGCGAACGTGAACGGCGGTGGCTGGCGTCCCGGCTGGAACCGGCGTGTGACCGGGGTCTGGATGGCCGGGGTGGGCCGTTGTCGCCAGAGCCTCGTCTCGCTGGCGCCCGTGAGGGCTGGGGACCGTTGGAGCGGCCCGCCGCGAATGGAATGATCTCGATGCCCTCTGCTTGGAGACGGGGGATCGCGGTCCCGATGTGGCGCTCCACCGCGCGTACCATGGCGTGGTCCTCGGCGGTGACCAGCGTATAGGCTTTGCCCTCGCGCTCGGCTCGGCCGGTGCGGCCGATGCGGTGGGTGTAGGCGTCCGGCGTGCTTGGCATGTCAAAGTTGATGACGTGAGAGACTTGCTCCACGTCGAGGCCGCGAGCGGCAATATCGGTGGCGACGAGAATATCGAATTCATGGTTGCGAAAGCCGTCCATGGCGTGATCGCGCTGGTTCTGACTCATATTGCCCTGCAGGGCAATGGCGCGCCGCCCGGAGCGGCTGAGTTGTTGGGCCAGTCGTTTGGCGCGGTGTTTGGTGCGGGTAAAGACGATGGCCGCGACAAATTCGTCACCGGAAAGCAAATGTTGGAGGACGCCAATTTTTTGACTCTGGTCAATCGGGTACAGGGCGTGTTGAATGGTCGATGCAGGCTTGGAATGGGTCAGTTCGGCGACATGCGGCGTTTGTAAAACCTGGTTGGCGAGGGTGCGAATCGCCGGTGGCATGGTCGCGGAGAAGAGGAGATTTTGACGCTTGCTAGGCAAGAGGGCCAGAACGCGTCGAATGTCCGGCAAAAACCCCATGTCGAACATATGGTCGGCTTCGTCGAGTACCAGGACCTCGATGCGGTTGAGCTGCACTGCACCCTGCTCGAACAAGTCGAGAAGCCGCCCGGGGCAGGCGACGATAATGTCCGGCTTGGCGCGCAGCGCTTGCCACTGCGGGCGAGCTGAGACACCGCCAAAAATGGTCGTGGTTTTGATCGGAGTGAATCTCGCGAGGGTGCGAAAATCCTCATTGATTTGGCTGGCCAGTTCACGGGTTGGGGCCACAATGAGGATGCGCGGCCCCGGTTGGCGAGCCGCGAGTAAGCGTTCGAGGATCGGTAGGGCAAAAGCGGCGGTCTTGCCGGTGCCGGTTTGGGCGAGACCCAGGATATCGCGTCCCTCTAGTGCAGCCGGGATCGTTTGGGTCTGAATCGGACGCGGTTCGACAAAGCCCGCCGCGGCAATACCGCGTTGGATGGACGGGTCCAGATGAAAACGAGTAAACCCACTCGTGGGGTTGGAATGCGAAATCGACATAGTGTTGGTGCTTTCTGGCAAGCCGAGGTGGTCCGTATGGGGGCGCAGCGGGTTGCCGATGGTCCTACCCATACAACAGAAATAGGCAAGGGGTCATTGTAAGTCGTGCGATCTTGGCGAGAGATCCTGTTGTGTGCGATTGGCTTGTGAGCCATAGCCCTATTATATTGTCAACAGGACTATCATCAACATAGCAGATTTTGTCGCTTGGCGCTATCAATTCCTGCATGGGCAGCGCTGCCAAACGGTGCCTATGCGTCAGCTGCCGGGCAAGCCGTGGACGGCCCTGGAGGTTTCTGGCCCGTAGACAAAAGCGGTGACGGCACCCTTTACCCGACTGCAAAACAAAGGAAGCATGATGATTGCCTCACTCTTGCTGTTTGCCGGCACCGAGTTCGTCTTGTCACTGACGCCCGGCCCGGCCGTGCTCCTGGTCATCTCACAGGGGCTTCGAGCCGGTGCTAAGGCCAGCCTTTTAGGCACGCTTGGGATTATTGCCGGCAACGCGATTTATTTTACCGTCTCCGCGCTTGGGCTTGGCGCCCTCCTCATGACTTCGGCCGTGCTGTTTTACGCCATTAAGTGGGTGGGAGCAGCCTATTTGATCACTCTCGGTGCCAAGATGATACGCGAGTCACTGCAGGCGAGGTTCCAGGCGCCCTCGGAGAGGGTAGGGGAGGCGCGTCACCGATGGTTTCGGCAAGGACTGCTGACCCAACTGGCCAACCCCAAGGCCATTGTGTTTTTTACCGCGCTGTTACCCCAATTTATCGACCCGCAAAGCGGGCCTGCGCTGCAACTCTTGGTGCTGGGGGTGATATCCGTGTTCGTTGAATTTCCCATTCTGGTGGGATACGGCGTGCTGGCACACCAAGGCGGGCACTGGCTCAGACACGGGCGCGCTGCCCAGTGGATCGACCGGCTCGCCGGCGCCTTCCTCATTGGCGCGGGCATCCGGTTGGTCTTGGTCCGGCGGGACTAACCCGGCGGCCTATGAGATGGTGAGTTCGTCCTCTAACTGGCATTGGAGCTTCCAAAACGCCAGCTCCAATTGTTCGACGAGAGCAGCAGCGCCATCAAGATCTTGGGGCTCTGTCGCCAGAGCCCCTCCGAGACACAGCTGCTCTAACGATTTAGCGCCTAGGCTATGGCAGCTGCTTTGCAAGCGCAGCAGCGCCTGCTGCCAGGGCAGCACATCTCTTTGGTCACAGGCGTGCCGAAGTGTGGAGATCACGTCTGGCGTTTCGGTGAGAAAGAGTTGGAACAATTCGGTTGCCAGTTCAGGACCGTACTCGGTCTGCAACTCGTTGCGCATAGAGCTCACTTCTGCGGCGCCCACTTCAGATTGCCGCAGATGATCGGGCGACATGCCGCCGGACAGAGACGGTTGGAGACGTTTGAGAACGCTGAAAATGGCCTCGACCTGCAGGGGGGGCTGCACCACGGCATCGATCCCTGCTTCTCGCCACCGTGTTGCATCTCCGGCTTGCTGCTCCGTGCCAATGGCGATAATTGGCATCGGCTGGCTGGTCTCCAACTCCGATGCTCGAATGCAAGTCGTGGCTGTCACGGCATCGATCTCGACCGTATTGTCGAGAAGCAGGTAGGCGTAGAGCCGATGCCTGAGCGCTTCCATTAGGGCTCTGTGATCAGACACCACGTCGGCGCGGTATCCAAGGGCGTGCAGGAGACGTACAGCCGTTTTTTGCCGTTCGCCTTCCGAGGCCACGAGAACCCGAGTGGCCAAATGTGCCCGAGCCTCTGTCACCCGGTGGCGCGTCACTAACGTGGTGGGGTCGGCAAATGGGCTCAGGACCAGACCGAGGCAGGTGTAGAGTTGTGACGGTTGCACGGGCTGGACCAGGTAAGCCGAGAGACCGCCTCGCTTTGCTGCCTCGCCATGACCCCGTTGACCCACGCTACTCAAGAGGACCAGACGCGTTGAGGCCAGAGCGGTGTCACTCCGGATACGGTGGGCTAGGGCCATGCCATCGAGTTCGGGGGGGTGGTGGGCGAGCAGCGCAAGATCATACGGGCGAGCTTCGTGCGCTGCCGTTTCAAGGGCCGACAGGGCTTGGGTGCCGTCACCGACCACCCGAACCGACATGCCCCAAGCCTCCATCTGGGCCTGGAACATCGAGCTGCTCACGACCGAGTCATCCACGCATAAGACCTGTTTGCCCTCTATGGCGAGGGCATGGGTCGCAAGGGATTGAGGTGGCGCCGGACAGGTGCTAAAGCACCCGGTAAACCAAAACGTACTGCCTGCACCCGGCTCGCTCTCTACGCCGATCTTTCCCCCCAGCCGTTCGACCAGACCGTGGGCAATGGCGAGTCCGAGGCCCGTGCCGCCGTACTTCCGCGTGGCGGATCCATCGACTTGGAAAAAGGCCTGAAACAACCCTTCTTGCGCGGCCAGTGGGATGCCGATTCCGGTGTCTTTGATGTCAAACCGGATGATCGCCTCGCGCGCAGTGCCTGCCAGCAACCGAACGCGTAACTCCACCTCGCCGGCATCGGTAAACTTGATCGCATTATCTACGATGTGCGTGAGCACCTGGCGCAATCGGCCCGGGTCACCCACGACCCAGGTGGGGACGCCCGCTTGCACTAGACAGGTGAATGCCAATCTCTTGCGCTGGGCCTGTTCTCTAAGCGGTGCCAGGACGTCATCGAGGGTGGTGCGGAACTCAAAGTCGAGCGCTGATGGCGGCGGACTGGAGTTTTCAAGACTTGAAAACTCCAACAGGTGTTCGACAATGGTGACCAGACACTCGGCCGAGTTAAGCGCCTTGTCAACGTATTCCCGCCACTCCTGGGAGTCCGGGTAGGTGAGCCCCCCCAAGAGTTGGAGGTCGCCAAGCAGGCCGTTGATGGGCGTCCGAATTTCGTGGCTGACATTGGCCATAAACGTACTTTTGACTTGCATGGCCTGTTCAGCCGCTTCTTTGCCTGCTTGCAGTGCCGCCTCGGCGCGTTTGCGCTCGGTGATATCCTGAATGGTACCTAGGATCCGTTCCGGTTGGCCCATGTTGTCATAGAGGATGTCGACCTGTTCGTGGACGGCGCGTTCGACGTCAGACGGCAGCACAAGTCGATAGTCGAGCCCATAGGGGAGGCGCGCGTGGATGGCATCGTGCCGTCGCTGTTTGACCTCATCGCGGTCATCTGGGTGCACAACTTTCCAGAATGCCTCCTCCGCGGTTTGGATGCCGTGGGCGCTTAGGCCCAAGAGGCGATAGGCCTCCTCGGACAACGACGCCGTGTCGGTTTGCAAATCTAGATCCCAGTGCCCCAAACCCGCCACGCGCTGCGCCCTCGCTAGCTTGGCTTCGCTGAGCCGTGCCCTTTCCAGAGCTTGGCTAGCTCGTAACGTATAGCGCAGACGCTGGGTGAGAATCGTCCAATGGATGGGCTTGGTGATAAAGTCAGTCGCGCCCACCTCATAGGCGCGATGAATCGAAGCCATGTCTGAAGAGGCTGTCATCATTATTACCGGGATGTGGACTCCGGTTGGCATCTCACGGAGCGTTGTACACAGTGTAAACCCATCCATTCTAGGCAGGTGAACATCCAAAAGGATAATGTCTGGCCGTTCCTCGGCAATGCGTTCGAGGGCGATGGCGCCGTCGGTTGCCTCTTGCACGCGAAAGCCTGCGAGAGCTAGCGCTTCACGCGCCAAATAATGCAGCATGCTATCGTCGTCGACCACCAACACGAGAGCTGGGTCTTGGTACGGATCCATCAGGGAGATGCCTCCTGTTTAAGCACATGCAGTGCGTCTCGAACTGACGCATATTCCATCTCGATAGACTTCAGCAACTCAGCGGTATCGGCGATGAGCTGCGTGGCGTCTCGGTCCTCCACTGCCTGACACCACTCGACTAGTTTGATTGCTCCCACATGACCGCAGTTCGATTTGAAGGCGTGGGCGGCTTGGCGCATACCTTCGGCATCCTGACGCGCGACCGCGTCCTGAAGGGTTGCCAACAGGGTAGGGGTCTGGTCACTCAGTCCAGGGGGTAATCAGTGCTAGTGGCGAGCGTTTCCCGGCCAGCCAATCGACAATGCGCTGCTTGGCGATTGGGTGCCGCAGTTGATCGTCAGGCAGATGTGGTAGGTCGTCCTTATGAAACCACCGGGTCGACAGAATTTCGGCTGGGTCAACTGGCCCTGCCTCACCGCAGGGCTTAGCCCGAAAGCAAAAATTGATGCGTTGCCGCGCTGCCGTGGTCTCGTTGTAAATGGCTTGCAACGCCGTGAGTTCTACCACATAGCCAGACTCTTCCCGCGCCTCCCGTACGGCGCATGCCAACAGCGTTTCCCCAGGGTCCAAGTGCCCGGCTGGTTGATTCCACTTGCCGTAAATAACAGGTGCTGCTTCCTGCACCAAGAGCAAGTGGTCATCTTGCTCCAGCATGACTGAACACGTTATGGTAAGTCCCATCACTCTTGCTCCACAAAAATAAGTCTTGTTGGGGTACGGGCACGGCACGCCGTGCCCCTCCTATAAGCAATGTATCCACGGCTGCAACACGCCGTCAACCATAGGCGTGTTGGCGCACTGGCCGCCGTCATCATGGCGCGGTGCAATCAGGGCGTTACATTGCGTCGAGAGCATGGTAGAATCGGTAGTAAAGACCCCTTTATCATCTTATGTAGGAGAACGATCATGTCACAGATTACCGGATTGGGACACGTGGGCATTTACGCTGACGATTTGATGAAACAGCGGGATTTTTACACGCGCGTGATGGGGCTCACCATTGCGGATGAAGATCTGGAAGGGCGGGGCATGGTCTTTCTAAGCACCGATCCCGTTGCCGAACACCACGAATTCGTGCTGATGAAGGGACGCGTGACGTCGGACGATGCCCAAGTCATCCAACAAATTTCATTTAAGGTCGGCAGCATTGATGATATGCGGGAATTTAAATCGCGCCTTGAGGCTGAAGATTTGAAAATCGAACGCATCATCAGCCACGGCAACGCTTTTGGCATGTACTTTTTCGACCCCGAGGGCAATCGGCTCGAAGTGTATTACAAAACCGGCTATCCAGTGCCGCAACCCCATGGTGACCCGATCGATCTGGAACAAAACGACGCGGAACTACTGGCCGCCGCCAAGGCGTTGTTATTGACCAAGTAGTCGTGCGGTGGCAGCCCAGGATGACTCTGCACGCATACCTAAATCCTGGGCAAAACGTAGCATATAGCCGTCCGGATCTTGCACAATGAACTGTCGATTCCCTACGAACACATCGTGGCGCCGATACCATTTCTCTTCCATGGGCAAAAAAATCACCGCCTGATGCGCCTGAACGCGTTCGTAAAGCGCATCGGCGTCTTGCGTCCAAATTTGGAGATTCATCCCACGTCCATACGGTCTTTCCAAAGGCGCGGTGACCCACGTCCGAGGCCCATCTGAAAGCTCCTCGATCATCAGTTGGGCGCCCTCGCGCTCCAGATAGGCAAAGTGGTCTTCCTCCCGTTCGTACAGCACGCAAAACCCGAGCACCTCGGTATAAAACGCACGGCTTTCTGCGACATTGGAGCAGTAGAGCTCCGGCACCAGCGGACGCTTTTCCATGTTCTGTCTCCGGTGAATAAGGAGGGGGGCTGATTTGACCACAGTGCCGGATATGATAGGATACATACCGGGTGAATACAGGAGCCTACACCCTCGTATAGTAGCTCACATCGTGGCTAAACGCAATATTCGGACCATCTCCATTCACTGTGCCAAGTGTCAAACGCTGTTGTACAAGTACCACAAAGGCGGTCGTGGCGGGTTGGTGAAATGTCTGGTGGAGCGCATTGTCGAAGACCGCACCGCCGGGGACCTCAAATGCCCGGAATGCGAACAAGAATTTGCCCGGTTGCAAATGATCGGCCATCGCCTGGCCCATAAAATCATTCAGGGCAAAGTCTATACCAAAGGGATGCGTCGAAAGTAGCCATCGAGGTCTGTATCAGAGGGTTGCGTTGTCAGTCCACCTAGAGGAACATGCAATGATATTTGCTAGCGGCATCATTTGCAGCGTGGCGGGCACCGGCGAGCGGGGCTACACTGGCGATGGCGGCGCAGCGACTGCGGCCACGCTGAGCGAGCCCTTTATGTGCGTGTTGGATGCCCATGGCAATTTGTACGAAGCCGAGGCCATGAATCACTGTATTCGCCGCATTGATGCGGTCACCGGGGTGATCACCACGATTGCGGGCACGGGCGAACCCGGCTATAGAGGCGATGGTGGGCCGGGCACCCTGGCGCAATTGCACGAACCCAATGATTGTTTTCTCGACGGCCGGGGTCGCTTGTTGATTGCCGACGTACAAGATCAACGTATCCGGCGCTTAGATTTGGCGACCGGTATCATCACCACCTTTGCGGGCACGGGAGAGCGCGGTTACAGCGGTGATGGCGGACCGGCATTAGCCGCGACGTGGGGCGCGCCAAAGGCGTTGCGCTGCGACGCACAAGGTAACGTGCTGGTGGTCGATACCGAGAACCACGCGATCCGGCGTATTGAGGCGGCCTCTGGCGTGGTGACCACGGTTGCCGGCGGGCAGCTCGGGGGCGACGGCGACAACGGCCCAGCCACTGCAGCGGGACTCGATCGGCCGCATGGGTGCTGCGTGGATGCGCAGGGCAATCTGTATATCGCCGACAGCAACAACCATCGCGTGCGCGTGGTCGGAGCTTGAGTCGACGTCTTGGAGCAACGACAACGAAAAGGAGGATGGACCTCATGACGAAGCGCGTGATGATTCAGATGCCCATTAGAGACGGCATGCGCGAGGGGTTCGATACCCGGCCGGACATCGAATGCGAGCGGTTTACCGACTTGTCCGAGGACAATCTCGTCGAGCACATCGCCAACTATGACGCGGCGATTCTCGGCGTTGCCCCGTTTACCTCCCGTATTATCGCCCGCGCCGATCGGCTCAAGGTCGTGTCCCGCTTTGGGGTGGGCTACGATGCGGTGAACGTCCCCGCCTTGACCGAGGCGGGCATTCCGCTCACCGTGGTCGGTACCTCCAATTCCGTCACCGTAGCCGAGCATTCGCTCTTCCTGATTTTAGCGTTGGCCAAACGCTGCACGATTTACGACCGCGAGGTGCGCAAAGGCAACTGGAATATTTGCTGGGAGTATCCCGCCTACGATATTGCAGGCCGCAAGGTGTTGGTGCTCGGTTTTGGCCGCATTGGACGCCGCTTGGTCCCCCGGCTCGTGGCGATGCAGATGGACGTTCTCGTACACGACCCCTAGGGTATCAATTTAAGCCGGGACACCCTGCTCCCTCAATGACTTGCCGCGAGGGCCTGATGGCGCTGCCTGGGCATGGGTAACTCGTCGATCTGTGACAATACGCTCTCAAACAGATCGGGAAACGACCGTCTGAAAAACCGTGACGCCGGTGTCGTCCCGTCCGCGTCCCGGCAATCGAAGTTATGCAACACCGTCCACACCCGGTAGCGACGCGTGGGCAAGCCACGATGGTTGTGCTGCATCTGCGAGAGATAGCCGTTACGTCCCTCAACTGCTGACGACGCTCGCTGGAAGGCCTTGGCATGATCCGCCGCCCACACTTGCCAATCCGCCAGCAACTCCGGTTTGAGCTGGCGGGTGCACGGATGCCGCTCAAAGGCCTCTTCAACCGCTTGGAGCACGAGCGCGATCCGGGCCTTTTGCCCCGGATGGCGCGTGCGGCGAAGTTGCTCTTGCCAGTACATCAGGGGCAGCAACACGTCTTGAGCCCACTGGCTCCACCTTGGCGTCATCGCCAGTTGCGTCAAGTCTTGGCGCACCGTCTGCCACCAACAATCGATCAGGGCTGAGATGTCGCCAAGTTGCTTTTGCACCTTGGTCAAGGTCTCTTTTTTCACCGGCAGCCCGTTGGTCTCGAGCAACGTTTCGATCGCTTGGAGCTCCGCCCTCAACTGCGCCTCAACCTCCTTCGATGTCTGGCGTATCGAGTCCAAAAGCCGCCAGGGATGCAGAATACGCGACCAATTGGACAGGTGCTGCCGCCAGGTCCCGCCCACCTCCTGCCAGCACGACAGCCGCCAACAACGCAGCGAAACCATATAAAAGTGGGGAGGGGTTCTCGCCGGCTTTCTGTGAAAGAAGATAGAGCAGTGTACAACCTGCTAAGATCAGGAATGGTCCCTTCGTCTGACGTTGTGTCAAGAGACGAGAAGTCTCAGTCAGGAGACGAAAAGTCTCAGATAGAGGGTTATCCAGAAACTCAGACATTCTTAGTCCCCTGTGTATAGCCGAACGCCAGCGGTGAGCGGCGGGGAAAAAGCGCCAGCTTTTTTCCCGTCCGCTCCACTGCTTTGTTCGGCAAGGGGTTTGGGCTCAAGATTTGGCGACGATATGCGCGTGCAACCACGTAGT
>Ga0214472_10006343_pt1 | contig 12394 bp, 10 predicted proteins | sample RVTome_6_FD_207662 | JGI IMG/M metagenome (GOLD analysis project Ga0214472, IMG submission 207662) | Soil microbial communities from uranium-contaminated site in the Upper Colorado River Basin, Wyoming, United States - RVT140D175 | ecosystem: Environmental > Terrestrial > Soil > Contaminated >... | reverse complement strand
CGGCTCGTCTCCGAATGTGACGATGATATCACCCGGCGAGAGTGGGGGTTTCGACTCCGCCGCCGCGGATCCGGGCCGCACGCTGGAGACGAGCACGCCCGATCCCGGCTCGCGCGCGAGTTGCTTCGCCGCGAGTAATGTGAGCTCCCGAACTGTGACACCCAGAGGCTCTAGCTCGACTTCCTCCCCCTGAGCTGCACCTCGGGAAACCAGCTTCGCGACGGCATGCTTCACGGCCCCCTTTCGCATGAACTCCAGCTCGACTTCGGCGCCCACGGGTGACTCGAGCATGAGCTGGTTGACGATCGGCAGCTCCTCGCCATAGCGCACATGAAGAGGAACACCTTCGTATGCCGTGAGCACGTCGCCCGCCACGAGGCCAGCGATCTCCGCTGGCGAGCCCGGCACGACGCTCGCCACGAGTACGCCGCCACCTTCGGAATCGGCGAGCAGGGGTTGAAGTTGGACTCCGAGCCAACTCCGTTCGATACGACCGCTCTCGATCAGTTGAGCCGCGATCTCCGCTGCGAGGTTGCCCGGGATCGCCCCCGCCAACCCGAAAGAGATCTCGTTGATGCCGATGATCTCGCCAGCGGCGTTGACGAGCGGACCACCGGAGTTGCCCGGAAAGATCTGGGCATCGTGACCGATCCACCTCACGAGAGAACCCGTCTCTTCACCGTCGAGCTGGAATGTCGATGGCCAGAACAGCTGCGGCATGGTCATCTCGAGGTTCGAGACGATGCCCAGCGTGACGGATTGTGAAAGCGCGAGCGGGCTCCCCATCGCGAGCACCCGGTCTCCCACACGGAGCTGATCGGAGTCACCGAAGCCCGCAACCGGCAACGGCGTATCCGCCACTCGGCCGTCGAGGTCGAGCTGTATGATCGCTATGTCGGTGAGCGGGTCAGTCCCGATCAGGCGTGCGCCCAACTCCTGCCGATCCGCGAGGGTGCACCTCAAGCGGCGCGCGTGGCCAGCGACGTGGTGATTGGTGATCACGTGGCCTTCGGGAGAGATGATGACGCCGCTCCCGAAACTCTCCGTCTTGATCTCGCGGCCCCCCTCGTAGTACACGCCGACGACGTGTATCCGAATCAGAGAGGGATAGACACTGGCGACGGCGGTCTGTACCGCGGAACCGACATCTTGCGGCTCTTCCGCGAGGGATACATTCCCGGGAAAACACACGGTCGCCATCGCCAGCAGCCACACGCCGTCAACTCGTTTCAAGCTTTCGATCCCCCACACTCGTGCCGAGGCCCGCATCGAAGGAGCCACCAGAGATAGTCTACAGGAGGGCGGCTCAGAGCTGGGAGCGGATCATCGATCTCCAGAGAGCAGATCGCCGACCACACCCAGCACGGATCCTTCGCCTTTGCGAGTTCCTCCGGTCTGAGGCGCCGCCGAGTAGATGCGCCGAGCCATGCGACTGAACGGGAGCGACTGGAGCCAAATCCGGCCGGGACCGCGCAGAGTCGCGAAGAACAGCCCCTCACCCCCGAACAGAGCAGACTTGATCTTGCCCACGTACTGGATGTCGTAGTCGACGCTCGGTTGAAGTGCGACGAGACAACCGGTATCGACCCGAAGCGTCTCGCCTGCGGCGAGGGTTCGCTCGTGCAGATTGCCGCCGGCGTGGAGGAACGCGAGCCCGTCACCCTCCAGGCGTTGCATAATGAAGCCCTCTCCACCGAAAAGGGCTGTCCCGATCTTCTTCTGGAACGCGATCCCGATCGAGACCCCCTTTGCCGCGGCCAGAAACGCATCCTTTTGAGCGATCAGCTCGCCTCCCACGTCCGGAAGTGAGACCGGTAAGATTTTCCCCGGATAGGGCGCCGCGAATGCGACACGGAGCTTGCCCCGGCCCTTGTTCGCGAAGACGGTCATGAACAGGGATTCGCCCGTGAGGAGCCTCTTTCCCGCCCCCATGAGCGCGCCCATGAGCCCCCTGCTCGACGCGGATCCGTCACCGAAGATGGTCTCCATCTCGATCCCATCCTCCATGTACATCAGGCCCCCCGCCTCGGCAACCGCCGCCTCCTCGGGGTCGAGCTCGATCTCGACGTACTGCATCGAGTCACCGTGGATCTCATAGTCGACGACGTCCATCTGTGGCATGGCCTCCTCGGGTGAGGCCCGACGAGCGGTCGGGCGCAGCAGGCATTGTGTTCCGCCCTGGCGACCATCGCAAACCAGACATGACACACACGGGGCGAGACAGCCCGGGCGTGACAGTGCAAAATGGTGCGGCAATGACGCGAGTCCTGAAATTCGGTGGGTCCTCCCTGGCGACGCCCGAGCGCATTCTGCGAGCTGTGGAAATCGCTCAGGTAGCCCAGAAGCGCGGAGATGTCGCCGTCGTCGTGTCGGCGCTCGGGGGTGTGACGGACACACTTCTCGACACCGTACGACTCGCACGCACGAGCCCAGACGCCTGGCATGAACCCGCCGAGCAGCTCGAGCAGCGTCATCGCGACGCGCTCTGGGAACTCGCCCCCGAGGCCGAGCGGGAAGCCCTCGTCGAACAGCTCGCCCAGACCTTCGGTGAGATCAGAGACCTGCTCCATGGCGTCGCCCTGCTGCGCGAAGCCAGCCCACGCGTCATCGACGGGGTCATCAGCTACGGCGAGAGATTGTCCTCGGTCATCGTCGCCGCCGCCGCGCGGGCGGCCGGTAGCCCGGCCGTCGCGTGCGACGCGCGGGCCTTGATCGTGACGAGTGACGAATTCGGTCACGCCACAGTCGACCTCGACGCGACATACGCCCGCGTCCGCGAGAAACTCGACGTGTTCACGCCGATCCCCGTCATTACCGGTTTCATCGCGGCCACTCCCGACGGGGAGACCACGACGCTCGGACGGGGCGGCTCGGACTACACGGCTTCCTTGATCGGCGCTGCGCTCCAGGTCGAAGCCGTGGAAATCTGGACGGACGTCGATGGCGTCATGAGCGCGGACCCTCGGCTCGTCCCGACCGCGGTTCCGTTGCCCCAGCTCAGCTACGACGAGCTGATGGAGCTGTCCCATTTCGGAGCCAAGGTCATCCATCCTCCGAGCGTGCACCCGACGCGTGCGGCCGGCGTTCCTCTGCTGATTCGGAACACGCTGAACCTCGATGCACGCGGCACGCGCATCAGCATCGAAACGGCCGAGCGCAGCCCGAGCCGTCCCGTATGTGGCGTCAGCTCGATATCTCCTGTGGCGCTGCTGCGCCTGGAGGGCGACGGCATGGTCGGCGTCCCCGGCATCGCGATGAGACTGTTCGGCTCTCTCGCGCGCGAAGGCATCAGCGTGATCCTGATCAGCCAGGCTTCGAGCGAGCACTCAGTCTGCCTCGCGATCTCACCGGACGCCGTCGACACCGCGAAGCGGAGCGTCGACAAGGAGTTCGTGCTGGAGCGCCGCGCCGGGCAGATCGACGATCTCATCGTCGAGCGTGACCTGTCCGTCATCGCCGCCGTAGGCACCGGCATGCGCGAGCTTCCCGGAATCGCTGGGCGTCTATTCGATGTCCTCGGACAACACGGGATCAACGTCCGTGCCATCGCACAGGGATCCTCGGAGCTGAACGTCTCCCTCGTCGTGCATCGCGACGACGAGTCGACGGCACTACGATCCGTGCACGCAGCTCTCTTCGAGCCGGACCAGCGCACCGTGGAGCTCTTCCTCGCGGGTGTGGGCCGCGTCGGGAGTGCCCTGCTCGGCCAGCTTGAGGAAGAGCGCGCGCGCCTCAAGGAGCGCCGCGGCCTGACCCTCGTCCTCACGGGGCTCGCGAGTTCGCGCCAAATGCTCACCGACACGAACGGAATCTCACACAAAGACGCCGTGGCACGACTGAGTAGCGAGGGCGAGGTTTGCGACGCCCAGGAGTTCGCGCGGCGCATCGGCACACGGCCGCGGCCGTTGCGCGTGTTCGTAGACGTTACGGCGAGCGACGAGATCCCGAGTCGCTACGATGCGTTGCTCGACGCCGGAGTCTCCGTCGTCACCGCGAACAAACGACGCCTCGCAGGGCCGCTGTCTGGATATCGCTCACTCGCGGGGCATCACGCACTCTTTCACGAGACCACCGTGGGCGCCGGTCTGCCGGTCGTACGCACGCTCCACGACCTGATCGATAGTGGCGACAAGCTGCGCCGGGTAGAGGGCCTGCTGTCGGGAACCCTCGGCTTCCTGATGGATCGACTCTCCAACGGAGTGCGTTTCAGCGCCGCCGTCAGAGAGGCGTACGATCTGGGGTACACCGAGCCGCACCCGAGCGAGGATCTCGGCGGCGCTGATGTGGCGCGCAAGCTGCTCATCCTGGCGCGGACGGCCGGCATGGAGATCGAACCCGATGCCGTCAGCGTCGAGCCGCTGCTGCCCGAGGGTCCCTGGGCTTCGCTCGAACTCGATCAGTTGTGGACGAAGCTGGAAGAGTTGGACGAGGAGTTTGCGCAACGCCAGCAGCGTGCTGAGAATGAAGGAGCAAAGCTCTGTTACCTCGCCCGGCTCGACGAGACCTCGGCACAGGTAGGATTGAGCCACGTGGGCCCTGACCACCCCTGTTCGAGCGTCCGTGGCACGGAGAACGTCATCGCCTTCTACACCGATCGCTATCAGGATCTTCCATTGACCGTGCGCGGTCCCGGAGCAGGCGCGGAGGTCACCGCCGCGGGCGTGTTCGCTGACATCCTGCGAGCGGCATCGGAAGCGCGCTAGGCGGGTCGACTTGGACAGACGGCAAGCCTTGCGCGCGATTCGGCTCTGGGCGGGCGCACTCGTTGCGGCGACAGCGTACCCAGCGCTGCACTTCTGGCTTCGTCCGCGACACCCATCGAGGAATACCGTGGAGTGGGCCGACGCCGGCAGGATCAGTGACTTCGCACCCGATGCCTGGCGGCTCGTCACGGTGACGGTACACAGTATCGACCGTTGGCGCATCGAGGCGCGCGAGGAAACGGTCTACGTGCGCCGCCGCGGCGCTGACATCGAAGCGATGAGCCCGGTCTGCCCACACACGGGGTGCCTCGTACGCACCCGCGACGGCGGATTCGAGTGCCCGTGCCATCGCAGCGTTTTCGATCCCGAGGGCAACAGCCTCGAAGGTCCCTCCCCTCGACCTCTCGACAGACTCGAAGTGAGGCAGGAGAAAGGGCGCATCAAGTTGCTCTATCGGCGCTTCCGCACGGGAGTCGTCACCCCCGAGGCGATCTGAGCGATGGTCGAACGCGTACACCACGCGCTCGCGGCCGTGGGACTGCTGTTCCTGCTCGCGATGATGTTGAGCGGCTGGGGGCTCATGGCAAGCTACGTCCCCTCGGAGAGCGAGGCCTTCGGCTCCGTGCTCTATCTGCGGCGCCTGGGCGGCATGGGCGCATTCCTGAGAGGCATCCACTATCACGCGGCCTCGGGCGTGATCATCGCCGGAGCGCTGTACTGCGCTGTCGGTTTCGTCATCGATGAACCGCACAAGCACCCCGTACGCTGGTCACTCGCAACGACACTCGTGCTGCTGTGCGGAGCGTTCAGCTTCAGCGGCTTTCTGCTGCCCATGGATCAGAACGCATACTGGGGCAATCAAGTGCGACTCGGTATCGTCGAATCCGTGCCTCTCGTTGGCCGCATCGTCGCTGACGTTTTGCGCGGCGGGGCCTCCGCGAACGCGTCGACCTTGGCGCGCTACTACTCCTTGCACGTCGCGATCTTGCCGTTCGTGGCCTTCGTGCTGTTGGTGGCGCTCTCCCGCTCGAGACGGGGTACTACTGAGCACCCGCATGCGGCGCTGTTCGGCGCAACGCTCGCACTCATCCTGCTGTATGGCCTGGCGGCGTGGCCCGCCCCTCTCGAACCCGCAGCAGCGCCATCGGACATCGAGTACACGCCTCGGCCCGAGTGGTATTTCCTGTGGCTCTTCCAGATCGGCAAGTACGTTCACGCCTGGCCCTGGATCCAGAGTGCCGTGATTCCGGGGGCTCTCGCGGCAGGGCTGTTCGCTGCCCCTTGGCTGCCGCCGATCTCGCGCGCACGGCGCGGCGCGATCGTCGTGGGGCTGGCCGCCCTCTGGGTTGGCCTGACCGGGCTCGCGCGCTGGGAGGACCGGAACCTAGAGCCACGTCCCAGCTACGAGCAGGCGCTGCAGGCTCGAGCGGCGCAAGTCTACGCTGCGGACTGCGAGAGCTGTCACGGCAGCGACGGGCGCGGCGACGGCTCGCAAGCCAGGAGTTTCGACCTGGAGCCCCCCGACTTCACGGCTGCTGCTTTCTGGGGTGAGGCGACTCCTCAGGGTCTGATCGAATCAATTCACGACGGCAAGGGGCAGGATATGCCCGCTTTCGGAAAGAAGCTCTCGGGAGAGGAAATCGCGGCTCTCGTGGTATACCTCGACAGGTACCGGCCCGAGTCGCCGTGACTGGTTAGCCCGGGGGCCAGTTTCGATTGGAAGGAGAACAGACGTCATGCTGAACAAGGTGTTACTGCCCGCGATTCTGGTCGGGGTCGCGGCTTTGGCCGTAGGCTCCGCCCGCGCTCAAGAACCGAGCGGCTTCAAGAACCTGCAGGTTCTGCCCCCAGACATCTCGAAGGCTGAGCTCAAGGCCACGATGGAGGGATTCGCGGACCAGCTCAACGTGCGGTGCAGTTTCTGTCACGTTCCTGACAACTACGACAAGGACGACAAGAACCACAAGCTCGTGGCGCGCAAGATGCTCAAGCTCGTCACCTACATGCGTGCGAACGCCGCCGAGTACTTCAAAGACAGTGTCGAAGCGAAAGATATCAACTGCTGGTCCTGCCACCGCGGCCAATCCGAACCGGAAGTCTTCGTCCCCGGGGACTGATACCGACAGGGGCGTCGAGCTCCGGTGATGACGGAGATCGGCTGGGGCCTGAACGACTACGTCAGCGCCGGACTCGCGCTCCACATCCGCTGATTGAGCGGCGGCCGGCCGCCGCGCACGACAGGCAAGCGTGCTACGCTTCCCGTCGCGCAACAACGGATGGAGGTTGCAGATGGCTGAACTCACCGCTGTCATCTTCGGATTCCTCGGGTGGTTCGTCCTGCGCTGGGGTCTGGGTGGCTTCTTCACCGTTCAGCAGGACCAGCGCGCAGTCAAAGAGGTGTTCGGGCGGGCTCAGCGCCACGGTGACGCCACGATCCTCGACACACCGATCGCCGAGGGACTCGACGAGCGCGAACGCGAACGCTATGCGTGGCCGCAGCTCGTGGTCTATCCCCCGGGAGGGCCGTACTTCAAATGGCCCTGGGAACGCGTGCACAAGGTCTCCGTCGCAACCCAGACCCACAATCTCGCGCTCGACCCCGAGGACCCGCTGGCGAACCACCGTGGGACGATGCTCGACGCAGTCACGAAGGACCAACTCAACACCGGACTGCGCGGCCAGATCCGCTATCGGGTTTCCGAACAGAACCTCTACGCCTACATCTTCGGTGTGACGAACCCGATCACGCACGTGCTCGGCTACTTCATCTCGGTTCTTCGCGAGAGAATCGCGAACTACGAAGCACCCAAGGTCGTCCATCAGGACGGGCACGAGGCACCGGAAGTCAGCGGTATCTCCATCAACGACTTGCGGAAGAACCTACGCGACATCAACGACCACATGGATCAGGAGTCGAACAGCTCCGTCGCGCGCTACGGCATCCTCCTCGATGCCTCTCTCATCACGGAGATCGACCCCCCCGCGGACGTCGAGCAGGCGCTCGCGGCGATCAATACGGCGCACAACCACGTGTCCTCCGAGATCAGCCTCGCCGAAGCGGGGGCGGACCAAAAGATCGTGCAATCCAAACGAGCCGTCGAGATCGAGACGCTCAAGGCTCAAGCCGAGGTCGAACCGCTCACCGCGCTTGCAGACCAGGTCCGTGCCCTGCGAGGGAGCGGCTCTGAAGCACTCACAGCGTACATCCGCAACCTCAAGCGCGAGCTCTTCAGGCGAGCCGGCCTGACGTTCATGGAGATGGATCGATGAGCTTCCTCATCTGGCTGACCGGTTCGTTCTTCTTCTTCCTGATCGGTTTCCCGATCTTCATGTTCTTCGTTCGCGTCGCGGGACTGTACGTCATCGTGCGTGAGCGTACCTGCCACGTCTACGTGTTGTTCGGAAACGTCGTGGGTGTGATCGACGAGCCAGGCCTGCACGTCCTACCCCTCAAACTCGGATTGAGCGCTTTCGTCGTGAATTGGCTCGGGCGCCGCCACGTCGTCGATCTGCGTCTCGATCAGGTGTACCTGCGGAGTCAGGCCGTGAACTCGGAGGAAGGGGCACCCATGGGTGTCGGCATCTGGTACGAGATGTTCGTCTCGAACCCGGAAGCATTTTTGTTCAAGAACGCCGACCCGCGCGGCTCACTGCGCGCGAACGTGGCCTCTGCGGCCGTCCGCACGCTTTCCAATATGCCCCTCGACAAGATGCTCGAGAACCGCCACCCGATGAGTCGCGCGGTGCGCGACGAGGTCTCGCCGAAGTCCCACGAGTGGGGATATCAGCTCGGCTCGATCTACATCCGCAAAGTGCATTTTCGCGACGTCGGGATGATCCAGCAGATCCAAGAGAAGGTCGTCAACCGGCTGAATCAGGTGACATCAGCGATTCAGCAGGATGGCGCAAATCAGGTGTCGATCATCACCAGCAATGCCGAGCGTGTCGCATCCGTTGAGTTCGCGAAGGCCCGCGCGATGCGCCCACGCGTCGTCGGCGATGCTCTGCAGCAGATCGCCGCCGAACCCGAAGTCCTCCAAGCGGTCTTCGAAGTGCTCGAGACCCAGGAGCTCCTCGACGCGAAGGGTCAGGTCGTGCTCCTGCCCAAGGGCGCCGGAGCCTGGGCGCCCCTGCTGATGGGGGGACGGCAAGGTCGCACGTAAGTCGCGTCGATCGGCGACTCGGCTCGAGCTGACTGGAGCCGGCGGCGCTCGCAACCGTGTGGAATCTCGTCTATGGTCAATGTCAGCTGGCGACGCGGTCGCCGAAGCACGCGGATGCCAAGGACCAAGAGAGAACCGGCCGGAGCCATGAGCGAGGCGCTCACCTGAGCTCTCGACGCGACGAAGAGCTTCGAACGGAATTGCTCGACGAGTTGCGGACGTTCTTCGAACAGCACGTGCCGGGGGATTCGCTCGCGCGCACTCGCGAAGAGAGAGAGCTGCAGCTCGCGACAACCGCGCTGTTGCTGGAGGTCACGCGCTCGGATCACGAAGTGCGGGACGAGGAGCGTGACGCGGTGGGCCGCGCCATCCAGAACGCGATCGGCGTCTCAGCTCGTCGATCGAGACAAATGATCGGGCTGGCGGAGCAACAAGTGCGCCTCGGAACTCCGCTTCACGAATTCGCGCGCCGCATCGACACCGTGTATTCACTCGAGGACAAGAAGCACATCGTCGAGCTTCTGTGGCAGGTCGCATTCACCGATGCCGAACTGACCGCCCACGAGGAGTACGTGGTTCGCAAAGTGGCCGAACTCCTCCATGTCCCATTCCAAGACTTCTTCGCGGCGAAGATCGCAGCCCGCGAGCGCTTCTTCGAGCGCGGTGGTCGCTGAGTCTCCTGGGCGGACGCCAGCTTCCCCGCCGGTCTCCAATCCGCGCAACATGTACGCGAGGAACGGCGCGACTCCGGTATTGGGACGGGATTGTGCGGCCCCGGACAGCACTGCTCTGACGGGCCCGCGGTGCCGACGACTGGTTGAGCGACGCAAGTTCTTATTTTCCAGCACCTTCCCCGGAGAGAGCCGTTTGGCATGGAGTTTGATGTTGTTCCCTCCGAAAGGAGCGACTCATGAGCCCAGCATTCGATACCGAGACCCCGTCCGGGGGCTTGCGCGAGCTGCTCGAAGACTATGAACGAAGCCTCATCATCTCGGCACTGAACGCCGCCGACAGCAATCAACGCCGCGCGGCGGCGGCACTGGGTGTATTGCCCTCGACGCTGTGCGAGAAGATGAAGAGGCTCGGTCTGCGTGCGCGACCCGTCTACACGAGCCCGCCCCCCGCGCATGAGACGTCATCCGCCGGCTGAGAACTCTCCGGCCAAGAGCTCATCCAGCGGGACTGGCCGGCCGTAGTAGTAGCCCTGCCCGAGGACAAAGCCGGCTTGCGCACAGACTGCGTGTTCGGCTTGCGTCTCCACGCCTTCGGCAATCGTCACGACTCCCAGATCGGTCGCCGCAGCGACGAGCGCGATCAGCAGTCGGCGCTTCGATGCTGGCGCTCTGTCGATGTCGCGGATGAAACTGATGTCGAACTTCAGAAAATCCGGCGGCACCTCCGCGAGCTCCACGAGCCGGGCCTGGCCCGCCCCGAAGTCGTCGAACGCGATTTGCACCCGAATTTCCTCGAGTGCGTCCTGCATCCGCCGGAGCCGCTCCGTCTCCGCGAAAAAGCGCTCGTGGACCTCCATCACCATCGCGAGATCCGGAACCAGGGCGCGTAGGTCGGTCAGGGACCGCAACAACTCCGGGCCCTCCATCTCGATGGGATGAGTGTTGAGAAAGACCGGAGGCAGGTTCTCGCGGGAGCCCAGGAATTCGATCGCCGCGATTCGAAACACTCGGCTCAGTTCGGCCTCTAACCCGATCGACGCCGCGATTCGGAACAGATCGCCCGGACTCTCGGGAAGGCCCGGATGGCGCCCGCGCCCAAGAGCTTCCATGGCTGCAACGCTCCCATCCGCAATCTTCACAATGGGCTGAAAAACCGTCGTCACCGCCCGATCCTTGACGAGTATCGCGAGCTCTCGGGTGCCCGACGGGAAGGATTCCGGCAGGGTTCGGCCGTTCATCACGATGGTGCTGCGGCGCCCTCCTCCCTGAGGCACCTCCTGACTGACCCGGAACTCGAAATCCGCGAAGTGAATGATGTCGCCATCCCGTAGCGGGCTCTCGCCTACGATGCGCTCGCGGTTGATGAATGTTCCGTTCGTGCTGCCCAAATCGCACAGCCGCAGTTGGCTCGTCGAGCCGCGGATCTCGGCGTGTTCACCCGAGACCGCGTCTGAAGGAACCATCAACTGCAGACCCGCAAGTCGTCCGACACGGAACGGTAAAGGCTTCACCGGCACACGCCACAGCCGACCGCCGTCGAGGTGTGTTTCGAGGTACCACGCTACCCCGTCCGGATCGATCGGAATCACCTCTCCCTCACCGTGTTCCCCCGTGCCACGGTACTGGATGCTTCGATCCGATACAAACGAGGGGGCTAGAGCAGATCTCGAACGCGCTCGAGCTCGGTGGCGAGAAAGCGACAGCTCTCGTACCGATGCCGTGGCTCTTTCTCGAGTAGCTTCAGAATGATCGCCTCGAGCGATTTGGGAAGGTTCGGGTTGAGGGCGCGGGGCGGGGGCGGCGGCTCCTGCACCTGCATCATGAGCAAGGGCACGAGCTCTTCGTGCGTAAATGGGAGCTGGCCGGTACACATGCGATATGCGATCACTCCCAGCGCATAGATGTCGGTGGACGGCGTGACGCTCGTGAAGTTGTTGACCTGTTCAGGCGACATGTACTCCGGTGTTCCCGCGATCGTCCCCATCACGGTAAGCCCGGGCGTCGCCTGTTGTTTGGCGATACCGAAGTCCATCACCTTGACGACGCCGCCATCGGCGATGAAGAGGTTGTCGGGCTTGATGTCACGATGGATGATGCCGCGCTCGTGCGCCGCATGAAGCCCCGCGCAGGCTTGAATCAGGTAGTCCAAACTCTCACTGAGGCGTATCGGTCGGCGCAGGCGGGCTTCGAGGCTCTCTCCGACCAGAAGCTCCATGGTCAGGTAGCGATGTCCCCCGTGGACCCCGATATCGTAGACACGCGTGACATTGGGCTGTTGGAGTTGCCGCGCGAGCTTGATCTCCATGCGGAAGCGCGCCAGGGAGTCGTCGTCGGTGAGCGCTTCGCGAAAGATCTTGACCGCGACGGGCTCGTCGAGCTCGAGATCCAGTGCGTGAAAGACGGTAGCCATACCTCCTTCCCCGATCTGAGTCTTGAGCTCATATCGTCCGGCGAGCAGCATCCCCGCCTCGAAGCGGACCGCCTTCTCCGCCTCGGGGGACGCGGCGGGAGACCCTGGCTCTTGCGCGGCCGCCCCGCCGGACGCGACGCTGGGTATCGGACTGGGACCCCCGCCCAAGATACGAGTCCCCCCTTTCACGCGCGGAGATCCAGCCTCGGGAACGGGAGTGGCCCCCAAGGGAGGGAGATCCGGCAGGTCGGGAAGATCCGCAGCCCGACGATCCGCGCCTCGACCCCAGAAGGCATTGTCCTCCTCGAGCCTCGTCTTGAGGTGCACCTGCTCCCGTTCCCGAGACGCCTCCAGACGCGCCGCCAGGTCCTGGGCCACGGCGTGGGACGGGCTCCGGTCGAGAGTCTTGCGCAACACCTCGTCTGCGTTCTCGAGGAAGCCACG
>Ga0214472_10006341_pt1 | contig 12396 bp, 11 predicted proteins | sample RVTome_6_FD_207662 | JGI IMG/M metagenome (GOLD analysis project Ga0214472, IMG submission 207662) | Soil microbial communities from uranium-contaminated site in the Upper Colorado River Basin, Wyoming, United States - RVT140D175 | ecosystem: Environmental > Terrestrial > Soil > Contaminated >... | reverse complement strand
GATGGGACCCGCTGCTTCCCACGCGCGGGCTGCCGCGGCCGCTCGACTGGGGAGCGGTGTTCGGCTCGGAGGGTCCGGTGGAGATCGAAATCGGCTCGGGCAAGGGGACGTTCCTGGTCGCGTCGGCGGAAGCGCGGCCCGACCACCGCTTCCTCTCCATCGAATGGGCGCTCCCCTATGCCGAGCACGTGCGTGAGCGCGTGCGGCGCCGCGGGCTCGAGAACGTGCGGGTCGTGCGCGCGGACGCGGCGCGCTTTCTCGCCGAGCACGTGCCACCCGGATCCGTGCGCGCCCTTCACGTGTACTTCCCCGACCCGTGGCCGAAGAAGCGCCACCAGAAGCGGCGGCTCATGCAGCCGGAGTTCGTGGGGCGCGCGGCCGACGCGCTCGAGCCGGGGGGCGAGCTGCGGTTCGTCACCGACCACGCCGACTACTTCGAGGAGGCGTCGGCCGCGCTCGGCGCCGAGGCGCGCCTCGAAGCGGCGCCGGTGCCGGAGGACGAAATGACCGATCTGACCAACTACGAGCGGAAGTACCGCGCCGAGGGGCGACCGATCCACCGCGCGCGGTTCCTGCGGCGGCCGTGATCCTCGTCACCGGCGCCACCGGCTTCATCGGCAGCGAGGTGATGCGGCGGGCGAGCCGGCGCGGCTGGCGGGTCCGCGGGCTGGCGCGGCACCCCGACCGCGCCGAGGCGCTCGGCCGGCTGCCGCACGTCGAGCTCTTCCGCGGCGACGTCACCGATCCGGCCGATCTCGACGAGGCGATGGAGGGCGTGACCGCGGTCATCCATCTGGTGGCGATCATCGTCGCGACCCGCGAGCAGGGGTTTCGGAAGGTGAACCTGGAAGGCACGGTGGCGACGCTCGAGGCCGCCGCCCGAGCCGGGGTCCCGCGCTTCGTGCACATGAGCGCGCTGGGCGTGGAGGAGGGCCGCGACGTCACCGCATACTTCCGCACCAAGTGGGAGGCGGAGGAGACGGTCCGCGCGAGCGGTCTGTCGACCACGATCTTCCGGCCCTCGCTCGTCTTCGGCCGCGACTCCGAGGTGTTCGGCCCGCTGGCGCGGGTCGTCCGCTACAGCCCCGTCGTTCCGCTGCCGGGTGGCGGGCGCCAGCGGTTCCAGCCGGTGTGGGTGGGAGACGTCGCCGAGTGTTTCCTGCAGGCCGCGCGCATGGAGCGCTCGCCGGAGCCGGTCTACGAGGTCGGCGGGCCCGAGGTCCTCGCGCTGCGCGAAGTCGTCCACGCGCTGGCCGAGGCGATGGGGCGCCGCCGCCCGGCGATCGTGCCGCTGCCCGTGGGGCCGCTCGAGAGGCTCGCGCGAATCGGCGAGAAGGTGCTGCCGAAGCCGCCGGTGACCGCCGATCAGCTGCGCATGCTCGAGCTGGGGAGCGTGACGTCGCCCGAGGCCCTGAAGGCGCTCAAGCGCGACTTCGAGATCGAGCACGCCCGGCTCGGGGACAAGGCGGGTGGGTGGTTCCGCTGAACTCGCGGCCGCGCGCGACCGGCAGCGGTTCGCCAACGGATGAGCCGTAGGACATATTTACCGATCATGCTGCGCTTCATCGTCTTGCTCGCGTTGGTGGTCACGCTGGCCCCGCCGCTCCGCGCCCAGATCTCCGCCGGGGCCGCGGGTGGGGCGGTGTCGGGCGCCTCCTCGCCGCTCATCAGCGTCGACGAGCTGACCGGCCACGTCGCTCATCTCGCCTCCGACGCGCTGGCGGGCCGCCGCGCGGGCACGCCGGGCGCCGAGCGCGCCGCGCGCTACATCGTGAGCGCGATGAGCGAGGCGGGGCTCCAGCCGGCGCCGGGCTTCCCCACCTACCTGCAGACGTTCGAGTTCCCGGTCGGGGTCGAGCTGGGGCCCGACAACCGGCTCGTCCTCCAGCACGGCAGCCGGCTGGGTACGATCTTCCAGCCCGGCCGCGACTTCCTCCCGCTCGCCGGGTCGGTCGCCGACCGCGTCGTCCAGCCGGTCGTGTTCGCCGGCTACGGGATCAGCGCGCCGTCGATCGGCTGGGACGACTACGACGGCATCGACGTCGAGGGCAAGATCGTGCTCGTGCTCCGGCTCTCGCCGGAGGGCGACAAGCCGTCGAGCCGCTTCGGGCGCTACATCTCGGAGCGCTACAAGGCCGCCAACGCGCGCGCCCACGGGGCGCGGGCGATCCTGCTCGTCAACGGCCCCGCCACCGAGGAGATCGACAGGCTGATCCCCTTCTCGGTCGACGAGGAGCCGGGGTCGCTGGGGATCGTCGCGCTGTCGGTGACCCAGGGCGTGGCTCGTCGCATCGTGGCCACGGCCGGCGAGGACCTCTCGATGTGGCAGCACCTGATCAACCGCGCGAACCAGCCCCGGAGCCGCCCGATCGAGAACGCGGTGCTGAACCTGCGCTCGGACCTCAAGCCGCGCCTGAGGACGACCCACAACGTGATCGGCGTCGTGCCGGGCCGCGACTCGCGCCTGGCGCACGAGGTCGTGGTCGTGGGCGCCCACTACGACGGGCTCGGTCTCGGCGGCCCCGGCTCGCTCGAGCCGGTCCCCGGCGAGGTCCATAACGGCGCCGACGACAACGCCAGCGGGGTCTCCGCGCTGCTCGAGCTGGCGCAGTTCTTCGCTTACCCGACCAACCGACCCGAGCGGACGATCGCGTTCGTCGCGTTCAGCGCCGAGGAGGAGGGGATGCTCGGCTCGGCCTGGTTCGTCTCCAACTCCCCGTGGCCGCTCCCCGAAGTGGTGGCCATGGTGAACATGGACATGATCGGCCGCCTCGGGGAGGAGCTGACCGTCTACGGCGTGGGATCGTCCGAGGGATGGTCGGCGCTGCTCGAGGAAGCGAACCGCGAGGTCGGCGCGCCGATCGTCGAGATGGCGGAGGGCTACGGTCCCTCCGACCACGTCGCGTTCTATCTGCGCCAGATCCCCGTCCTCGCCTTCTTCACCGGCGTCCACGCCGACTACCACCGCGCGACCGACGACCTCGAGCGACTGAACCTCGAAGGGCTCCATTCCGTAGCCCGGCTCGTCCGGCAGGTGGTCGACCGGCTGGCGGGGACCGGCCGGCGGCTGGCGTTCGACCCGCGGCAGTTCGAGCCGCGCGCGATCGACGCGCCGGTGGTCGATTCGGACGATCGGCCGCCGCTGAAGATCGGCGTCGTGCCGGGGCCGGCCGACGGCAAGCCGGGCGTCCCGGTGGACGCGCTCGTCGAGGCCTCGCCGGGCGCGCGGGCGGGCGTCCAGGCCGGCGACCGGATCGTGCGGGTGGGCGCGCGCCGGATCGAGTCGGTCTACGACTACGTCCGGGCGCTGCGCGAGATGCCGCCCGACGCGCCCTGGCGGATGGTCGTCGAGCGCGACGGCCGGCGGGTGACGCTGACGTTCGAGCCGGTCGAGACCGAGCCCTGAGAGCCGGGGCGGCGGCGACGGCGGTGCTGGGCCTGGCCCTGGCCGCGTGCGCGAGCGCGCCGCGGGCAGGCGCCGGCGGCGACCCGGCCCCCGCCATCCAGCGGGTGCTGGAAGACCAGGTCGCGGCCTGGAACCGCGGCGATCTCGAAGCCTTCATGGACGGCTACTGGCGGAGCCCCGACCTCGTCTTCACCTCCGGCGGCAACGTCCAGCGCGGCTGGCAGACGACCCTCGATCGCTACCGCGCCTCCTACGGCAGCTCTCCCGAGACGATGGGCCGGCTGGCGTTCTCGGACCTCGAGGTCCACCCGCTCGGGGACGGCGCCGCCTGGGCGCTCGGCCGCTGGGGGCTCGACAACGACGGCAAGAAGATGGGCGGGGTGTTCTCGCTCGTCTTCCGCGCGGTGGACGGGCGGTGGTTGATCGTCCACGACCACACCAGCTTGTCGCCGTAGCGGCCGCGGCTACGCGAGTTATATTCACGTCTTTGCACGCTCGATCACTGTGGAAGGGTTCGATCAACCTGGAACTGTATCGGATGGAGCAGAGCGATATGCGCAGATTCACTACGATCCTGAGCACGATCCTGGTCGCGGGGTTGTGGGCCTGTGGCGGAGGAGGAGCCGAAGAGGGCATGGAAGCGGATACGACGGTCATGGAGGACGCGATGGCCGACCACGACATGGGCGCGATGAGCACGCCCGAGTGGATGACGATCGACGACGTGGCCAAGTCCGTGACGATGGACATCCAGGCCGGCTCCAGCGACGCCAACAACCACTGGAACTACAACGGCATGTACGCCGGCAACGGCTCGATCTCGGTGCCGCAGGGCTACTCGGTGACCATCAACTTCACCAACGCCGATCCGACCCAGCCGCACAGCCTGGGGATCGACGAGGCCCAGGAGAGCTGGCCGGCGACGTTCGACGCGCCGGAGCCCGCTTTCGCCGGCGCGATCACGCCGGACCCGACGGTCGGCACGGCCCCGAACGGGACCGCGACGATCACGTTCACGACCAACGCCGTGGGCGACTATTCGATGGTCTGCTACGTCCCGGGCCACGCGGTGGCGGGGATGCACATCCCGTTCATCGTGACCGAGAGCGGGACGCCGGGCGCCGGCATGATGTAATCCGGATCCTCCACGGATCCTTCGCGAGGGGGCGGGCTCCGGTCCGCCCCCTCGTCGTTTTCGGGCTTCCGCCGCGAGCGCGCGGCGCATCGGCTATAATTCCTCGATGGTCGAGCCCACGATCGACCAGCGCCTGGCGGCGATCGAGGCACGGCTGGCCGCGCTGGAGCGGCCGGCACCTGCCCCGGAGCCCCAACGGCCGCCTCCCTCGGCGGTCCCCCCGGTGGTGGGCCCGGCCCCCCGCGCCGGCACGGCCGAGCGGCTCGACGTCGAGCTCTCGGCCTCGGTCGTGCTCGGCTGGGCGGGCGCGGGCGCGCTGCTGCTGGCGGCCGCCTATTTCGTGCGGCTCGCGATCGCCGAAGGTTGGCTCGGCCCCTGGATCCAGGTGGCCGGCGCGGCGCTCGCCGGCTTCGCGATGATCGGCGGCGCGGCCGCGATCCGCCGGCGCGACCCTCTCTACTCGAGCCTCCTCGGGGCCGGCGGGATCGCGGTCCTCTACGTCGCCGTCTACGGCGCCCACGTCTATCACGGCCTGATCGGAGCGCTGCCGGCGATCATCGCGGCGGGCGGCGTGGCCGCGCTCTCGCTCCTCCTCCACGCGCTGTTCCGGGAGCCGGTCTACATCGCGTTCGCGCTCGCCGGCTCGTACGCGACCCCGCTCCTCCTGCCGCGCGCGGGAGGCTCGGTGCTCGACCTCGCCCTCTACCTCGCCGTCTGGAACCTCGCCTACGCGGCCTATGCCGTCTGGACCCGGAGCCGCGCGACCTACCTCGCGGCCCTCTATGCCTCGCTGATCGTCTTCGAGGGCGTGTGGCGGGACGAGTACGAGGGCGCGAGCTGGCGGATCGCGGCCGCCTTCCAGCTGGGCCAGTTCCTGCTCTTCGCGGCGACCGCCGTCGCGGTCTCGGCGCGCGTCGCCCGCGGCATGAGCGCGCCGGTCGCCTGGCTCCACTTCCCGGCGCTCCTTCTCCTGTACGGGATCGAGTGGGCGATCCTCTCCTCCCACGCGCCCGGGGCGGCCCCGTGGGTCGCGGTCGGCTTCGCCGCGGCGGTCTACGTCGCCTGGGCGGCGGGGCGCGCTGCCCTGGTGGGTGGGGCACTCTCTGGGAGCCCTGTTCAAATGGATTCACACAGGGCCGCCGAGGGGCCACTCCCGGCGCCGAGGGCGACCCTCCAGATGGCCCACGCGTTCGCGGCCATCGTGTTCGTCCACGCGATCTACCTGGAGCTCGTGTCGTCCGAGTGGCGACCGATCGTCTCGCTGGCCGTCGCCGTGGCGGTCGCGTTCGGGCCGGCTCTCCTCCGCGCCTGGCCCTGGCTCGCGACCGCCGCGCTTCTGTTCGCGGCGGGCTACGGGGAGTTGTGGTGGGCATGGGCGCTCGACGATCCGGTGGTGTCCCGGAGCGCGACGTCGCTGGCCTATCCCGCCTTCCTCTACGCTCTCTGGTTCGCGACGTCCCCGGGGCCGGGTCCGGAGATCGGGGTCCGCGACGGTCTGCGGCGCCTGTTCCTCCTCGCCGCGCACGGGATGGCGCTCGGCGCGGCGGTCTGGCTGGTCGGCGAGTGGCTGGGGAGCCCGGACACGACGGTCGAGCGGCTCTGGCTCTCGCTGGCCTGGGCGGCGATAGGGCTGGCCTGGCTCTTCGTCGCGACCGCGCGGGGCGACCGCACGCTCGCCCGCTCCACGCTCGCGATCTTCGCCGCGTTCGCCTTCAAGGTCGTCTTCGCCGACCTCGACCAGGCAGGCCCGCTCGTCCGGGTCGGGATCCTCGTCGTCCTCGGCCTGACCCTCTACGCGGGGGGCTGGACCTACCGCCGCGTGCTCGAGCCCGTCACTCGAACACGATCGTGACGCGGAACGGCGCGCTCTCGTTGCCGGCCGCGTCGATCAGGATGAAGTCGACAATCGCGGTCCCGGTCTGGCACCTCGCCGGCGGGGTCTCGTTGCACTCCGCCGCCAGCGGGAAGCTTCCTGCGGTTCCGGGAGCGCGATCGTCCACCGGAAAGAACGTGGGATTGACCACTCCGTCGGGATCGGTTACCTCGACGACCTCAAAGAAGAGGATGTCTCCGTCAGGGTCGGAGTAGCTGACCGTGAAGGGGGTGGACGCACCACCGTCAGCCGACGCGACGATCGGGTTCGGCGTCACCGACATGATCGAGGGCGCCGAGCCGGCCGGGTCGACGGCCGCGAACGGGCTGAACGAGCTGATCGAGCCGCCGAGGCGCCCGGGCGCGGCGGGCGAGAGCGAGTTCGCCGCGCCGTCGCAGTCGAGGAACGGGGCGTCGGCGAGCGGCAGGATCTCGATCGACTGCGGGTCGTCGGGATCGGGATGCGCGATCCGGAGCCGGGCCACGATGTCCGGGTCGGGGGCGAACGGGTCCGGCGGGTCGACCACGCACACGCCGACGACCCCCGCCTGGGTCAGCGTGACGCCGGCGGGGAACGTCGCGATGTCGTAGAAGCGCGGATACTGGGGCAGGGCGCTCGGGAGCGGCCCGTCGTGGTCCTCGGGGTCGCCGGTCTCCGGGATCCGCTCGATCGTGATCAGCGTCCTCCCCGAGAGCGCTCCCGGCGGAATCATCACGCCGGCGTTCCGGTTCCGGGTGACGACCGTGCCCCCCGAGCCATCGATGACCGCCACCGCGCCGTCGTCGGTGAACGGACCGATCGGGATGTCGGGGACGGGGAGGCCGGCCTCGTCGGCGACGTCGTTGACGAGCGTCGAGAGCGCGTCCTCGGTCGTCGGCGGCGCCGCGCCGTTCGGGTCGAGCAGCGTCCCGTCCGTTGCCTGGGACGCGCCGAAAACCACGAAGTCGACGAACGTCGACTGCGCCTGGGCGGTCTGCCCCGCGGCCGCCTGCTCGAGGACGTCCTCCACCCGCGAGGTGGCCGACTCGCGCAGGCTCCCGTCGGGGAAGAGCGCGTCGATCTGGGCCTGGATCGCGGCCGGCACGACCGATCCGTCGGGCGGTGTCGGCCCGTCGTCCGCGCAGGCGGCAAGCGTCGTGGCGAGCGCGAGCGCGGCGCAGCGGGCGAGCGGACGGCGGCGTTTCATGTCGCGTCCTCCTCGATACGGGACAGGAAGCGGGCGGGCTCGGCGACCTCCGCGCGGCGCATCGACCCGCGCGGCCACGCGACGACCCGGCGGACCTCGACGTTCACGCCGTCCGAGAAGTGGGCGAGCGGCGGCGCGTCGGGCCGCTCGATCCCGGCCGCTGCGAGGAGGTCCTCGGACACCGACGCGATCTCGACCTCGCGCAGCGGATACGGTTCGTGGCGGACCCGCACGGTGCCGAATCCGCCCCGCCGCGCGACCCGGAGCGCGTATCGCTCGACGAGGAAGGCGTCCAGCGAGCCGGGCGCCGCGGTGCCGAGGGGATCGCCGACGCGGTAGCGGACCTCGAGGCCGGCCGCCTCGGGGCGGCGCCGCACCGTGCGGTAGACCTCGAGGTCGCCGTCCCGCTCCCGCGCCATGCGGGCGTGGTGGTACGGCAGCCCGTAGGCGAGCCGCGCGCCGGCCACCGCCAGCCACGAAGAGGCGTCGAGCGAGAAGAACCAGACCCCCGGCTCGCCGCCCGGCAGCCGGACGTACGTGCGCGCGTTCGTCTCCAGGAAGGCGAGCCCCAGCCCCGGCGGGACGAGCGGCGGTCGGGCGCCCGCGATGTCGAAGGCGACGACCGAGACCCACGCCTTGCCGTCCCGGAGGTCGAGCGGCAGCGCCGCCGGGACCGCCGGGCGGACGGCCGCGTAGGCGACCGGCCAATGGAGGAAAAGAAGCCGCCGCCAGCCCTGGAGACCTTCGAGGAGGGTCCCGCGGTCGGGCCGGGGCGGTGGGCCGTTCTCGGGTTTTCGCGTCGCTTCCATGCGCTCTACCTTACCGGTTCGGGGCGCCGGCCGCAGCCCCGCGGGCAACCTTCGGGCCTCCTGGAGTCACGGATGGAGGAGACGACGATTTCTGAACCCCGACCGAGGAGGCTCCATGCGACCCCGATCCGCACTCTTTGCGTTGATCCCGCTCGTCTTCCCCGCCGGCCTCCTCGCCCAGAGCGTGGAGGCCTCGATCCGGTACGGCGAGCCGGTCCGGCTTCCGCTGGCGGAGGAGATCGCGCTCGCCCGGAGCGCGGCGCCGCCCGCGGTCTCGGCGGACGCCACCGTTCTCGTGCTCGCGGACGGCGCCGGGCGCTGGGTGGAGGGCGCGGCGGGGACGAACGGCGCGACCTGCTACGTCAGCCGGAGCTGGGCGGGGAGCCTCGAGCCCCACTGCTTCGACCCCGAGGGATCGACGACGATCCTGCCGATCCACCTTGCGCGCGCGGAGATGGGGTTCGCGGGCGCGTCGGAGGCGGAGACCGACCGCGCGGTCCGGGCCGGGGTGGCCGAGGGTCGCTTCCGATACCCCTCGCGCCCGGCCGTTTCCTACATGCTGTCGTCCGCCCAGGTGCTCTACGACGACGATGGGAAGAACGTGGGCGCGTGGAAGCCGCACGTCATGATCTACTGGCCCGGGCTCACGAAGGCCGAGATCGGCGGTGCCGGCGAGGACCCGATGATCGGCTCGTCGATGATGGTGGTCGACGCCGGGACCGACGACGCGGTCCTGATCCTCGTCCAGCCGGAGTTCGTCGACCCCGGGGCGGTGGCGGCGGAGTGAGGGATCGCCGCTGATCCCGGCCGTCGAGGACCGCGCGCTCGTGGACGCGTATCTCTTTTCCCGCGACGAGGCCGCGTTTCGCGCCCTCTACGGGCGCCACGCGCCGAGCCTCTGGCGGATGGCGCTCAGGCTCGCCCGCGGCGTCGAGGAGGACGCCCGCGAGCTCGTGCAGGAGACGTGGGTTCGGGCGGCCCGGCGGCTGGAGGGGTTTCGCTGGGAATCGAGCTTCCGCACGTGGCTGGTGGGGATCGCGCTCAATTGCGCGCGCGAGCAGGGTCGGCGAGCGGGGCGCGAGATCGCGGTCGAAGATGTCGAAGCGCTGACACCCGTCGGCATTCCGTCGATTTCCGTCAGCGCACCGGTCGCCATGTCCGGCCCGTCGGCCGTCGAGCCGATCGACCTCGAGCGCGCGATCGACGCGCTCCCGGGCGGCTACCGCCGGGTCCTCGTGCTCCACGACCTGGAGGGGTACACCCACGAGGAGATCGGCCGGCTCCTCGGCGTCGAGCCGGGTACGTCGAAGAGCCAGCTCCACCGCGCCCGCGCGCGGGTGCGGGCACGGCTGGCGGAAGGAGGCGGCGCGTGAGCGAAACCCCGCGGGAGCCCCGGGTGGAGTGGAGCGACGCCGAGCTGGCCGCGCTCGAGCGCCTCCGCGGCGCGTCGCCGCCCCCCGACCTCGAGGACGAAGTCGTCGACGCGCTGGCGGAGGCGGGCCTCGTGGGTGGCGGCGCGGGCGCCGCGGGGGGCGCGGGCGCGCCCGGAGCCCCGCCCGCGTCGGTCCCCGCTCGCCGCGCCTGGGGCTGGGCCGCGCTCGCCGCGGCCGCGTGCCTGGCCGCGTTCCTCGCCGGGCTCTCGATCTCCGACCGCGGCGCTGGCACGGGCCCGACGGAGGCGGCCCGGACCTTCCTCGTCCTCCTCTACGAGGACGCGTCCTACGAGACCCCGGCGACCCCGGAGGAGCAGGCCGCCCGCGTCCGGGAGTACGCGGAATGGGCGGCCGAGCTCCGGGAGCGGGGGGTCGAGGTCAGGGGCGAGGAGCTGGCGCCCGCCGCCGAGGCCGCCTGGCTCGCGCGCCGGGGCGGCGAGGTCGTGGCGACCGCGGGCGCGCCGGCGGGCGCGGCGGGCGCGCTGGCGGGCTACTTCGTGCTCGAGGCCCCGAGCCCCGCGGCCGCGGTCGAGATCGCCCGCACGCTCCCCCACCTGAAGCACGGCGGCACGGTCGTCGTCCGGCGGGTCGTCGAGCACTGAGCGGCGGCTCAGTGGACGCCGAGCCGCTCAGTGGACGCCGAGCCGCTCGAGCGCCTGACGGGCCGATGCGAACCCGGGGTCTAGCTCGAGCGCGCGCCGGTACGCGGCGATCCCCTCGTCCCTGCGGCCCGCGGCGAGGAGCGCCTCGCCCAGGCTGTCCCAGACGTTGGCCGATTCGGGGAAGACCTCCGCGTTGATCCGGAACACCTCGACCGCCTCCGTCGCGCGGTGCGAACGGAGAAGCCGGTAGCCGAGCGCGTTGACGACGGACTCCGGAGAGCGGAAGCGGTTGATCTCGTCGTCGGCCGCTTCCTCCACCAGTCGGAGCCCGGCCTCCCGGTCGCCCGCGAGGACGGCCGCCTCGACCCGTTCGGCCAGCGACGGGCCGCCGGCCCGCGCGAGGATCGCCCGCATCGCGGGATCCACGCCGGCCACGTAGTCGGCCGACGAGAGCGGCGTATAGAGGTCCGGCGGGAGGAAGGGCCGCCGGTCGCGGGGATCGTCGGGATGCCAGGGAAGCGTCGAGATGTTGACGGTGAGCCCGCTCGCCGGGAGCACGAGCTGGTCGTGGTCGCCGAAGAACATCGTCGCGTTCCCGGTCGGCTCCCCCACGAACGTCGCGTTCGTCCACGACTCGAGGTCCTGGGCGAGGTTCATCGCCGCCGAGAACGTGCGCCGCCCGAGGACGACGAACAGCCGGTCCGCCTGGTCGAGCGCCGGCCGCGCCACGATGCCGCGCACGACCTGGCGGTTGAAGAACGACTCGCCGCCGGTGTTCTCACGGATGTCGACGACCATCCGCTCGACGGGAAGCGAGTCGGCCATCGCGAAGACCCGCCGCCAGAACTCGACGTTCCCCGGCTCGGCGTCGACGACGCCGCGATAGGCGACGTAGAGCGTCCCGTCCGCGGGGACGAACTCCGCCCAGTAGGGCCGGCCGGGGTTCCGGAGCCACAGCGGCGGCTGGCCCGGGCCGCGCATGTCGACCCAGCCGCTCCGGTCGATCGGGCCGGCGGGGTCGTGGCCGCGGGGTTGGAGCCGTCCCGCCGGCCGCACGAAGACCGTGTCGCGCCGCCCGCCCCGCTCGACGACGATCGGCAGCCGCTCCATGTCCTCGACGAGCCCGAGCCCGTCGAGGACCTCCGGGATGGCGAGCCGTCCGGGCGCCCATGCGCGCGCCCACCACTCGTTCTCGTGGGAGACGGTCCCGGAGGCGGCGGCCAGCGCCTCGTCGGCGGACACGCGCCCGATCCGCAGGACCTTCGCGCCTGCGAGCGACGCGTGCTCGGGGGCGGCGGAGCGGACGTAGAGGCCGTCGTCGAACGAATGGAGCTCGACGGGATAGTAGCGGACGTCGAACGCCGGATCGAAGATCGGCGTCAGCGACGTGTGGCCGTCGCGGACGAGCGCGACCAGCTCCATGAACGCGACCAGCGCCTCGTTCCGTGTCATCGACGGGAGCCGCCGGTCGATCGATTCCACCGCCGAGTCCCAGCTGGCGCGGGACATGCGGAAGAACGCGTCGGGATGCCGCGCGGGAAGCTCGCGGGCGAGGACCTCGAGGTCCTGCCGCCACGCGGCGGGGTCGAACGCGGGGCCCAGCTGGGCGCGGGCGACCCCTCCCGGCAGGAAGATCGACATCATCAGGGTCGTCACAATGGTCCGGCGCATCGGGTTCTCCTCGGAATCGTCGTTCGAGAGACGCGGCTTCTACGAACGATCCCGCGCCGGGGAGGCCCCGGTCTTGAACGGATGTAACGCGTCGCGGAGCGAGCCCGGCGTGACGCCCCACGATGCGCGCATCGCACGGGTCAGGTGGCTCTGGTCGGCGAACCCCGCGCGGAGCGCCGCCTGGGCGAGGGGCAGGCCGCGGGCCACGTGCCGCCGCGCCGCCTCGAGCCGGAGCTGCCGCGCGTACCCGGTGACCGGGACGCCGTGGTGCTCGCGGAACG
>Ga0214472_10006340_pt1 | contig 12396 bp, 10 predicted proteins | sample RVTome_6_FD_207662 | JGI IMG/M metagenome (GOLD analysis project Ga0214472, IMG submission 207662) | Soil microbial communities from uranium-contaminated site in the Upper Colorado River Basin, Wyoming, United States - RVT140D175 | ecosystem: Environmental > Terrestrial > Soil > Contaminated >... | reverse complement strand
GCCCCAAATTCGCCAATCCACTAAATTTCAGGATCGGTTCCGAACCATTTGATCGAGTTCTGAGCAGACCCGGGCGTAGACGTCGAGCTTGGATGCCTTCCGAATTTCAGCCAGCGCCCGATCCGCAATCTCACGGCGCCGCACCTCGTCGTCTAACAGGGATGCGATCCGGTCTGCCATTTGCCCCACCGGGACTTCGATAAAGTGCTTCCCCGGGATGAAACCGGTGTGCGGCAGCGCCGGCTCGCTGACCAGCAGCGCCCCGTTCTGTGCAGCCAACGCATATCGCATGGCGTTGTTGTCCCAACGCGCCCTCAGCAGGTTGACGACGATCTTCGTCCGGTTGAGCAGGCGGGTGCGCGCTTCTCCAAAAACGTACGGCTGTTCGATCCCGTCGATGCGCAGCAGGGGGATGTCTCGCAGCTCAAGATCGGCCTGGAGGCGGTTCAGCAGCCGCAGCCTGCGCCTGGATCCTGTTTTGCCGATCCAGAGCACCGGGATATCACGCTCCAGGCCCAGGTCTGCTCCCCAGCCGGGATAATAACTTGGCGATGGGACGACCAGTGGGTCGTGCCCCAGGCCGCGCAGCTGCTCCCCGCGCCAGGGCGAGCCGGTCACCAGCAAATCCAGCAGACCGGCCTCCCGCAGCCATTCCGCATCGCCGGCGTACCGGAAGCGATGCCCGTAGCGCGTCAGACCGGACCACCCGGTCCGCAACCGCCAGCCTCCGTCCTCCGAACGCCGGTAAGCCGCGCGTTCGATCGCGCTGCGCAGCCGGCCCAACAGGACGATCGACTTGCGCGGCAGCTTCGGATCGGGGAGCTGTTCGGTGATAAACCAGACCAGCCGCGGACGCTCGCCGGAACCGAGCGATTCAAGGTATTTTCCCAGGGGGGCCATGCTCCCAAACGGTCCGGTGACAAAAACCGCGTCAAGATCGGGCGGGGGCGGAAATTGGGCGGAGAACCGGACAGGCTCACGACCGAGCGCTCGCAGAAGTTTCTCCCCCTCACTCGCAATTGCGTCGCCCTCCTGCCACTCCGCGATCCCGATCCGGATCGGTGGGCGATTGAGCACCGGGTCAGAAATCTTCAAGCTGGTCGAGTGCCCGCTCAATCGAGCGGTCAGGTCGGGTAGGGCCTGACGTCGCGATAAGCAAGGCGGCCGTTCCGGAAATGGTCGGCGCCTGGTAGAAATCGCCCAGGGGGAGCTCCCTGTACCCGGCCGAAGCGGCCCGCTGAAGGATCCTGGCCGCAGAGAGCGAATCGCCGCCAAGCTCGAAGAACGGGTCATCGGCCCCCAGACCGTCCAGACCGAGGACATCCTCCCACAAGGCTGCGACCGCCATCTCAAGCTCCGTCTCCGGTGGGCGGAAGACGGCGCTCACCTTCGGCCTCGTCCGGGGCGGGGCGGGAAGCGCTTTGCGGTCCACCTTGCCGGTCGGTGTCATCGGGAAAGCGTCGACGGGCAGTATCAGGTTGGGGATCATGTACTCCGGAAGCTGGGCTCCCAGGCTCTCCCGCAGCGCCGCCAGGTCCGGGTCGCCGGAATCGAATGAAAGGTATGCGATCAGCCTCGGCTCAGCCGCGGGGCGCTCATCCGCCAGGACGACGGCTTCGGTGACCCCGGTCTGGGCGAGCAGGACGGATTCGATCTCGGACAGCTCCACCCGGTAGCCGCGCAATTTGAGCTGGTGGTCCTTCCGGCCCAGGTGGACGAGCCCGCCGTCAGGCAGCAGGCGGCCCAGGTCGCCGGTTTTGTAGACCGTTTCCGGCCCCCCTTCGGGATCGGGAATGAAAACCGGGCGGCTCAGTTCGGGCCGGCGCCAGTAGCCGTCCGCCAGCAGCGGGCTGCGGATCGCGATCTCCCCCGTCTCCCCGGAGGTCAGCGGCCGGCCGGCCGCGTCCAGGATCAGGATTTCCTTGGCTTCGACGGGATGACCCGCCGGGAGGATGTGCTCGGGCAGTTCGGTCCCGGCGTCGACATAATTCCGGGTGATATTGCTGGTTTCGGTCGTCGAAAGCCGGTGTTCGATCACCAGGCCTGGGGAAAAAAGCTCCCGGCTGCGGAGGATATCGCTGCGCGTGATCGCATACCCGCCCAGGTGGAGGATGCGTAGATAGGGGAAGAGGTTTTCGCCGTGCAGGGAGCTCATCCACTGGCGCAGCAGGGCGACCGGCAGGTGCAGAAACGAGATCCGCTCGCGCTCCACCCAGTCGGTCAGACCGGTGATCCCATGCTGCTTGAAGTCGAACGGGCAGAGCACGGAGCCGGTCAGCAGCGCCCCAAATACATCCGATACCGATGCGCCGTAACCGTAGCCGAACAGGGAGGATTGCCGCTCGGATGGGACCGTTTCCCGGAGCTGGTAATCCATAAACGACCCCATCACGACCATCCCATGCCGGCGCGCGACGCCTTTCGGCTGCCCGGTCGAACCGGAGGTGTAGAAAACGGCGGCGAGGTCCCGCCCGCTGCCCCGGACCGGAGGGTTCGCAGCCACCGGGTCGATCCGATCGATCCGTTCTACAGTCGCTTTCCCGGACGCCGGCTTTTGAGCAATCGCCAGATGGGCGGCATCGGTCAGCACCAGGCCGGCTCCGAGGTCCTCCAGCAGGAAGGCCAGGCGCCCTTCCGGCAGGCCGGGATCGAGCACGCTGTAAAGGCAACCGGATTTGAGGACGCCGATCATCGCAGCGATCGTAAGCGCCTGGTGTCCCAGAACGATCCCGACCGGTGCGCCGGGTTCAGGCTCCACAGCGGAGACGGCTGCCGCGACCCCGTTGGCCAGGCGATTGAGCTCTCCATAGGTGAATCGATCGTCGTCCGCCCGCACGGCGGTATGTTCGGGCAGGCCGGCCGCGATGCGCTCAAAACGAAGCGGGACGGGTCCTTCGATCTCTTCGTCGGTCCAGGGGATGGGCTTGGAAAGCAGGGTCATCGCTTGTGAGTTTTCTCGAGCGCCTGGTGGCGGCTCCGGAAGAACGCGGGAATCATACCATGCCGCCGGAAAGCGCCGCCTCGATCGCCTCCGCGTTCCGCAATGCCAGTTCGACCAGGCTGCAGATCCCATCAACGGCTGTAGGATCCAGCGCGCCCCCTGGCAAGACCAGGACGGTCTCGGCGAGCCGTTCGGTCACCGGCAGCGGGGCGTGGCTTCTTTTACGATACGGGGCCGAACGGTGGATCCCGGGGCAGAAATACCGCCGGGCAAGCACGTTCTCCCTCCGCAGGATCTCTACGATCGCGTCGCGCGTCAAACCCCCCGGTCTCACGTCGATCTCAGCCACGATGTACTGGCAGTTGTTGGCGGTTGGGTCGAGCGGGATAAGCCTCAGTCCGGGGACGTCCGCCAGGCGGTCTTGGTACTGCAAATACGTGCGCCGGTTCGCCGCCAGCAGGGCTCCCAGACCGTCCAGTTGGGTCAGCGCCATGGCCGCCGAGATCTCGTTCATCTTCCCGTTGGTGCCGATTTCGATGACCTGGTCGAGGCCGGCGAAGCCGAAGTTCCGCATCAGGCGAAGCCGACCGGCCAGCTCGTCGTCATCGGTCGTGATCGCGCCACCCTCGAAGCTGTTGAAAAACTTCGTGGCGTGAAAACTGAACACCTCGGCATCCCCAAAGCCGCCGATCCTCCGGCCCCCGTGATCGCAGGCGAAGGCATGCGCGGCGTCATAAACCAGCCTGAGGTCGTGACGCAATGCGATCTCCGCCAGCCGCTCGGGACTGCAGGCCTGTCCCCAGAGATGGACCCCCAGGATCGCGGTGGTCCGCGCCGTGACCAGCGCTTCGACCCGGGCTGGGTCGAGGTTGTGGGTCTCCGGTTCCACATCGCAAAAAACCGGCGTGACGCCCATCCACTCGAGCGCATGAGCTGTCGCTGCAAAGGTGAAAGAGGGGACGATCACCTCCCCGCGCAAATCGAGCGCCTTGATCGCGATTTCAAGGCCGACGGTCCCGTTGCAGACCGCGACGCAGTTCCGTACGCCGAACTCGGCAGCCAGGGAAGATTCAAGTTCGAGTACGAACGGACCGTCATTCGTCAGCCGGGCGCGGTCGAACGCATCGCCCACACGCCTGAGAAACGCCTCTCGATCGCCCAGGTTGGGGCGACCGACGTGCTGCGGTTCTGCGAACGCCGGCGAGCCCCCAAAGACGGCCAGGTCGCGCCAGTCCGATTTAGAAATCACCTGGCCGCACCTCCCGCCGGACCTGCGCCGGAACCCCGCGGACCACCATCCCGGCCGGTACGTCCTTCGTCACGACCGCCCCCGCCCCGACCAACGCGCCCGCGCCGATCTGCAGTCCTCCGCCAACCACCGCACCAACACCGACCAGCGCTCCTTGCCCGATCCGGACATCCGCTCCCAGCATGGCTCCGGCTGCGAGACGCGCCCCGTCCTCGAGGACCGCGCCGTGCGTGACGACCGCATTGGAACCGATAATGACGTGTTCGCCCACGGCAGTCCCGGGATCGACGGCGGCGCCGGCCTTGATCACCGTCCCCCGGCCGATCACCGCATTCGCCGGGAGATGGGCGCCCGGATGGATCGCGGTCGCGAACACAAAACCCATACGGGAGAGGTCCGGGGCGAGGGTCAGTTTGACGACCGAATTGCCGAACCCGAAGATCAGGTGCGAGACGCCGCGTTCGAGCAGCCCGGGAAGCGCCCCCCGGCCTCCCAGGACCGACCGCCCGGCAAAGGGTTCGCCTTGCCTGGCCGGGTCGGTATCGTCGAGGAACCCGGCGATCTCGAATTTCCCGCAGCGCGCCAGGATATCGGCGACCACGTGAGCGTGCCGGGAAGCGCCCCAGACCACGATCTGCGGTTTCAAATCCGTGCGACCTCGGACAGGATTTTACTCACCTGCCGGCGCATCGTCAGCTCGGTCTCGACCAGCTCCCGGCTGTTGGCGGCAATTCGGGCGCGTTCGGGTTCGTGTTCTAAATAGAATGCGGCGGTTCCGGCCAAACGGGCCGGATCGGATTCGACGATATGCACGCCGGCTTTGAACGGGTTGTGCGCCAGGGTCGGTTCGGTCAGGATCATAGCCCCGTTTGCAGCTGCCAGGTAATAGCGCAGTGCGTTCGCATCCCACGGCTGCCGGAGGATGTTAAGGACGATCTTCGTCCGGTTAAGCAGTTCGATCCGCTCCCGACCGAAGACGTACGGAGATTCGATCCCGTCGACGATCTTCATCCGGATACCGCGGCGCTTCAAGGCGCTCCGGACCGAACGGAGCATCTTTATTCGTCGCCGGGAGCCCGGTTTCCCGATCCAGAGCACCGGGATATCTCTCTCGAGGCCGAGATCGGCGCCCCAACCGGGGTAGGCGCCGATGTAGGCCGTGATGTTATCGATCCCCCGCTGCGATAGGAATTCGGCGTACCAGTCCGATGGGACGGCCAGAACGTCGGGAAGACCGTTGCGTTTCAGCCAGAGCAGGTCGCCGAAATACCGAAAGCGCAGACCGCGCCGGAGCGGCCGGGCAGCCCGGACCGGCCGCCCCCTTCGGCGGCGGTCCAGCCACGCCCGCAGGACGCTGGCCGGGTGGGCAATCCAGGACGGCAGACGTGGGTCCCAGGACTGCTCAGTCTGCCAGAGCACCAGCCTGGGCCGGGTCCGGGCCGGCGCCTCGATCAGCCGGGTGGCGATCGGGACCGGGCTACCGAGCGGACCCCAGAGCAAAATGAGATCCAGCCCGCCCGGTAAAGCGCCTTCCGGTGAAATCTCAACTGCAGTATGACCGAGTTCGATCAGCGTGCCCGCGATCGCGGAGGCCATGCCGTCCCCGGCCTCCCAGTGAACGACCCCGATCCGCAGCTCAGACATGCAGCACGACGCGCTGATCTTCGACGGTCACCCGGTAGGTCTTCACTCGCTTGCCGGGGACCTGCAGGGCCTCGCCGGTGAGCAGGTCGAACTCCCAGGCATGCCAGGGACAGCGCAGGATCTCGCCCTCCCTTACCCAGGAATATTCCTGCGGCCTGGACGGGGCGAACGTCCCGGTCACCCGGCCGAGGCAGAGCGGAGCCCCCATATGCGGGCAGACGTTCTTGACCGCGGCATACCCGCCGGGCGTGCGGAACACGCCGATCTCGATTCCGTTTACCCGGACGAGCTTAACCCCGCCGGGCGGGATCTCATCGACCTCGGCGATGGGCAAACCTTTAGAGGCCATACAGATCGCGAGCGTTCTTGTAATAGATTCTTTCCCGGGACGCTTCCGGAAACCCGGTGAAAATTCGGGTTGGATCGTCGAAATCCCAGTGAGGGTAATCGCTCGAGAACATGAGGATCTCGTCGGCCGGAAACATACTGCAAAGCTGGCGCAGATGGTCCGGATTTCCGGGTTCGTCCAGCGGCTGGGTGGTAATCCGGACATGGTCGCGGACGATCTCGGATGGCGGGCGGTTGATCCAGGGGGCTTCAACCCGGAGTGATTTCCAGTCCTTGTCCATTCGCCACAGCAGCGGCGGCAGCCAGCCGACCCCGCCTTCGACGATGACGAGCTTGAGCCCGGGGAATTTTTCGAAGACGCCCTCAACGACCATGCTGACGAGATGCGTCTGGAGCGCCGACACCGCGAGGGCGTGGTATTCGAAGTAGTACGAGGGATATCCCGCCGGTGTGGGTGCGCCGAAGATCAGCGATCCTTCATTCAGCGGATGGATTGCGATGGCAAGCCCATTCCGCTCGGCAGCCGCAAGGATGGGATGATAAAACCGCTGGCCGTACGGCATGCGCGCCCCCGACCCAAGGGCCACCTGGACGAACTGGTCGTGCACGGCGACCCGGTCGATTTCAGCCGCGGCCAGCTGCGGGTCCTGCGTCGCGATGTAAACCGAACCCAGGAACCGCGGGTCCCGAGACAACCAGCGATCGATCAGCCAGTCGTTGTACCCGGTGGCCATGGCTGCGGCTGCATCGGCGTTGGCCAGCGCAGAGATGTTCAGCTGCGCCGAGTCGCCGATCAGGACGGCATAATCCATACCGTATCGTTCGATCAGGTCGGCGACCACGAAATCGGGGTCCGAACCGGGCTGCCCGCCGCCCGGCGGGACCGCGTCGTGGCGGAAACTGGATGTCGGGTTTGGGTAGCCGTTGTGCGGGATAGAAAATCTGCGTTCGATGAACCGGGTGCGCCAGGGTTCAGGGATGTAGCCGGCGAGTTCGTCCTGGCTGCGCCAGCGGGGGTGGACATCGGTGTCGATGATTTTCATCTTGGGGCCGCGCACTATGATAACGCAAATCTGCGGTCTGCCACGATAATCGTGTTGGGCCGGGCGAGAAGGCGGGAAATCCAATTGCTGTCATCGGGAGTAATCCACGGAGATGGCTGCTTTCTGTCGACCAGGCAACAGCCGCCCACCTTTTCATTGTCATCGCGAGTGATTCACGGCGGTGGCGCCGTTCTGACATGAAAGGGACAAGCGCCCTCCTCTCCATTGTCATCGCGAGGCCGGCGAAGCCGGCCGTCGCGATCTGGTGGCGATCGAAGGCGCCTTGTCCAGGAACCAGATCGCGACGCCTTGGGTCAGCGGGGGCGATAAGGCTGCCCACGCTGACCCAGGGCTCGCGAAGTCATGGAAAAATGCGCAGCTGTTCCTTCCCCCACCTTTCACGATTCCGTCGAAAGAAGCGCCGCGCCGACGAACCCGGCGCTGTTCCCCAGCTTTCCGGGCATGATCGTCAGCGAGGCGCGCGCTGACGGCAGGGCGTGCTCGCCGACGAAGCGGCGGGCGGTTTCCAGGATCGTCGTCGATGCCTGTGCCGTACCCCCACCGACGGTGATCACGGAAGGGTTGAACAGGTTGACCAGGGTCGTCATCCCCGTTCCAAGATAACGCCCCATCCGGGAAAAGGCCTCATGGGCGAGGTCGTCTCCAGCCTGTTCCGCCTCGCCCAGGACCTGCAGGTCGAGGGGGCCGGGACCGTTCAGCCGGCTGCTCCGCCCATTGGCCAGCTCTCCGGCGACGTATTCGAGCACGCTCTCGTTGGATACATACAGCTCCAGGCAGCCGATATTCCCACACGTGCAAATTGGGCCGCCGGCTTCCACCGTGACGTGTCCGATCTCCCCCGCGCTGAAGCTGCGCCCGCGCCACAGCGCACCGTCGATGATGATCCCGCTTCCGATGCTCGTCCCAAGGGGGAGGTGGATCCAATCGCGCGCCGACCGGTCATCCCGCAGCCGGAACTCGGCCCAGGCCGCCGCCCGGGCATCGTTTTCAACCCGCACCGGCAGCCCGAACTCGCGCAGCCGTTCCGGCCAGACCGTGCCCGCATATCCGGGAACGCTGACGCTGTCCAGGACCAGGCCGCGCTGCGTGTCGACGATTCCGCAGGAGGAGATCCCGATCCGCTCCACCCCGGGTTGTTCGGCAAGCATCCGGCGAACGAGCTCCCGGACCCCCGACACCACACCAGGCCCATCCATGGTCGGGACCGAACCGGCCTGGTAAACGACCTCTCCAGCCGGCGAGACGATCCCGGCTTTGATAAAACTTCCCCCAATATCCACCCCGATTCGGTCAGCCATTTCCGAACACCTTTACGCCGCGCACATAGGTCGCGACGACCTCGAACGTTTCCGGCCGGAGCACAACGAGGTCTGCGTGCCGGCCCGGCACCAGAGATCCCTTGTCGGATTCGATCCCGATGGCCCGCGCCGGATTGGCCGCGGCCGTCCGGACGGCCTCTTCGAGGGAGAAACCACATTTTTCAACCAGGTTCCTGATCCCTGCGTTCATCGCCAGGACGCTCCCGGCCAGCCGTCCCTCGCCTCGCTCGGCCGGGGAGCTCTCCAGGAAGACCATTTCCCCGGCCTTTCGGATCGGAAGGTCCCCGAGCCGGTATGCCCCGTCCGGGCAGCCGGCGGCGGAGACCGCATCGGTGACCGTGCAGATCCGGTCCGGCCCCACCAGCCGTTTGAGCAGCCGGATGGCGGCCGGGTGGACGTGCGGGATTTCGGTGCAGTCCGGGATCAGCTCCAGGTGGACCCGGTCGTCCTCCAGGAGTGCGTTGAGGCCGGTCGGGTTTCGATGGTGGAGCCCCGGCATGGCGTTGAATACGTGCGTCGCGTGGGCGATGCCTTGCGCGAGCGCTCGCCGCATCGTCCCGTAATCCGCATTCGTGTGACCGGCCGCGACGCGCACGCCCGCCGCCACCGCTTTCCGGATGAAGCCCCCGCCCGGGTCGCGCTCGGGCGCCAGGCTGACCAGCCGGATCGCCTCCCCGGATGCGAGCCGGAGCGCCTCGAATTCATCCCAATCCGGATCCCGGAAATGGGCCGGGTTCTGCGCACCGGCTCTCGCCGGGTTGAAATACGGACCCTCCAGGTGCAGCCCGAGGATCTCCGCCCCCCCCGGATCGCCGGGTTTACGGCCGGCGCGGTATCCACGTACGGCGCTGCAGACCGCTTCGAGCGTTCCGCGTGAGGCCGAAGCCGCAGTCGGGAGGAACGCGGTCACTCCCTGCCGGGCCTGGTCGCCCGCGATCGTTTCAAGGGCTGCCGGGTCTGCATCGAGGGTGTCCGCCCCGAGCCCGCCGTGCACGTGCAGGTTGATGAATCCGGGGCAGATCAGCCGGCCGGCGGCCTCGGAGTCGTGCGGGATGGGGACGCCGTGCGTTTCGATCCGGGTGATCCGCCCGGACGAATCCCAGTGGATGGTCCCGTGCGGAATGGTCCCGCCCGGTGTGAGGATCGGCCCGGTGAGCGACGACGGCGCTTTCATTGGGTCAGGGTGACCTTCTGAATGCTGCGGGGGTTGTCCGGGTCGTGGCCTTTCGCACGGGTCAGGTGGAAACAGAAGAGCTGCGCCGGGACGATGGCGACCAGCGGGCTGAGCCATTCCGGGATCCCGCGGGGAAGCGGGATCGGGTCGTCGGCGAGGGCGAGGGCGCGCGGTTCATCCGAAATGACGACCAGCCTGGCCCGGTGGCGGGATTTCAGCCGGACGATCAGGTCGAGCATGTCCTCGAAGACCGCCCCGGAGGGCGCCACCGCCAGCGCCGGGAATCCGTCGGCGACGAGGGCGATCGGCCCGTGGCGAAAATCGGCCGGCGAGTAGGGCTCGGCTGCGACATAGGCTAGCTCCTTGAGTTTGAGCGACCATTCGAAGGCGGTGGCGTAGTTGTACCCGCGCCCGAGCACGACGCAGCGCTCTGCATCCCGGTAGCGCTGCGCCGCTGCGAGGATCGGACCGTCCAGGGCCAGCACCGCTCGGATCCAATCCGGCAATCGATCCAGGCCGTCCACCGGCGGCTCTCCCCCGGCGGCCGCTGAAATCCGGGCGATCGCAAGCAGCTCGCCGGTGTAGGTTTTGGTTGCAGCGACAGCCGCTTCGGCTCCGGCGCCGATGTCGACGACGACCCCGGCGGCGCGGGCGAGCGGGGAATCGAGATCGTTCGTGACGGCCACCGTGGGGCAGCCCTGCCGCGCCCCTTCCGCCACCACGGCCACGATGTCCGGCGACCGGCCGGACTGCGAGAGACCGACCACGAGCGCGCCGTGCAGGTTCGGCGGCGTCCGGTAGACGCTGAAAACCGATGGTGCGGCCAGCGAGACCGGGATCCGGTTGTGCGCCTCCCAGACGTATTTGGCGTACCGCGCCGCGTTGTCCGAGGTGCCGCGCGCCGCGATCACGGTATAGGCTGCTTTGCGCAGCGCAGCCGCGGCGCGCCGGATCGGTTCATCGCCGCCCTGGAGGGCGCGCTCGATCACATCCGGCTGTTCGTGGATTTCCGAGTGAAGGGTCATCGCCGGCTCTGTCCGACTTCTAAAAGGGAAACAGGCAAAACGCCGCGGCAGAAAAGGTCGCCGAAAAGGGCCGCCGTAAGGGCGTCCAGCGATTCCGGGGTGAGACTGTACGTGCATAGATGCGTCCCGGACCGCGGATAGGCGTCCAGGTCGTACGGCGTCCTCAAAGCGACCGTCACGGTTTGGACGCCGGTCGACAGGATCGCGTCGATCAAGTCCGTCTGCGCCGGGTTCAGCGAGGCGGACAATGTGCCTGACACGACCAGGTCGCACGCTGCCGCACGGTCCCGGACCGCCGCGATCTCGGCGGCTGTGGGGCTGTGTGCCGTGACGATCTCCTCGACGACCGGATGCCGCCGGCGCAGAGCGGAGGCCAGCGCCGGTCGGACCGTGCTCGAAGTGTCGGCGGGGGTCAAATCCTGCGGTGCGGGCATCACGGCCAGCACGCGTGCATCGGAGGATAGCCGCAGCGGGATCAGTCCGGCGGCGTCGCGGACCAGGGTCAGGGACCGTTCTGCCAGCTCGCGGGCCAGGCCGGCATGCTCCCGGCAGCCGACCACGTCAAGTTCAGGCTGCTCTCCGGATCCGGCCCAGCTTCGGAGACGGGTGATCCGGTTCTGCGCGGCGACAAGTTCATCCGGATCGAACAGCCCGCGTGTCACGGCCAGTTTCAATCCGGCTTCAAGCCGTTCCTGCACGTCCCGATCCGCGGTCAGCAAGAGCAGGTCGACCCCGGCTCGCAGCGCGGCGATCGCATCGACGATCTGGCCGGCGCCCTGGGTGATGGCGCCCATGTCGAAGGCGTCGGTGATCGTCACGCCGTCGAAACCGAGTTCGCCACGCAGCAGATCGTGCATGGCGGCGCGGGAGAGGGTGGCGGGCAGGTCTGCGGATCCGGTCAGGGCCGGGATGGCGAAATGCCCGGTCATCACCAGTTTTGCCCCGGCCTCCACGGCGGCGGCAAAGGGGACCAGTTCGACCGCCCCCAGCCTGGTCCGGTCGTGATCGATGACCGGCAGCCCGTGGTGCGAGTCGACCCGGGCGGCGCCGATCCCGGGGAAATGCTTGGCCGTCGCGGCCACCCCGGCGGAGGTCATCCCGGCGATCAGCGCCGACGCCATCGCTGCGGCGAGGTGCGGGTCGTCGGAGAAGGACCGGATCCCGAGGGCGGGGTTTTCCGGGTTGGTGTTGATATCGCAGACCGGTGCATAGTTGACGTTGACCCCGACGGCGGCGAGTTCCCGCCCGATCGCAGCCCCGACGCGGAAGGCGAGTTCAGGATCCCGGACGGCGCCGAGGGCCATGTTCCCGGCGAACTGCGTCGCAGGCGGGCCGAAAGCGTTGAGCTGCCCGCCTTCCTGGTCGGCGGCGATCAAAAGCGAGGGCCGCCCTGCGTCCGCGGCGGCCCCCTGCAGCGCCCCGGTCAGTTCCCGCACCTGGCCCGGCGATTCGCAGTTCAAATACCGGAACAGCGTGAACCCGGCGTAATCCTTCTCCGCCAGGGACGCCAGCACGGCCTCCGGGGGTTCAAGCCCCTCGAAGGCCAGCATCAGTCTGTTCTCAACGGTGCGATTGGGTTGCATATCTCGCTTGTTCCCTCTCCGAAAAATTGAGAAGGGCAGCGGGGCGAAA
>Ga0214472_10006339_pt1 | contig 12399 bp, 10 predicted proteins | sample RVTome_6_FD_207662 | JGI IMG/M metagenome (GOLD analysis project Ga0214472, IMG submission 207662) | Soil microbial communities from uranium-contaminated site in the Upper Colorado River Basin, Wyoming, United States - RVT140D175 | ecosystem: Environmental > Terrestrial > Soil > Contaminated >... | reverse complement strand
AGCACCGCGTAGAAGTCGTGCTCGAGCCATTCGTGACGGATGGTCACGCCGGATCACCATCGTCGAGATCAGCGACAGCGACAGCGACGAGCGACGGGCGCAGCACGCGTCCGTGCAGCGCGTAGCCGCGGCGCATCTCTGCGGTGACGATGAGGTGGCCGGTGCCGCCGCCGGCGACCGCCTCGTGCAACGCGGGGTCGAAGGCCATGCCCGTTGCCGGGATGGGCTCGAGTCCTTCGCGGGCCAGAACGTCGACGAGGAGTTGGTGGGTCGAGCGGATCCCGGCCGCCAATCGCTCGTCGCCCGAAGCCGCCGCGGCCTCGAGGGCGCCTTCGAAGGAGTCGAGCACCGGAAGCAGCTCCGCCACCAGCCCCTGGGTGGAGCGCATCACGATCTCATCGCGCTCGCGCCCCGATCGCTTCCGGAAGTTCTCGAAGTCGGCCGCGACGCGCTGCAGGTCGCTCAAATGGGAGGTGGCCTCTTCCTGAGCGGCACGAAGCGTGTCGAGCAGGAAGACGACCGCCGCCTCCGGATCCTCGGGAAGATCGCCGGGCCACGGCTCCGCGACGATCTCACCGACCACGGGCGACTCGTCGCGGCGCCCCGGCATGACCTCGTCGGTCACCCTTCACCGCCCTCTTCGACGATCTCGGCCTCGACGACGTCGTCGCCGGCCGCCGCGGTGGCACCCGGTGCGGCCTGCGAGGCCTGGTACACCTTCTCCCCGAGGATCTGGGCGGCCTTGAGCATGTCCTCGGTGGCGGATTCGAGGTCCTTGGCGTCGGCGGCGGGCTCGGCCAGCAGCTTCTTCACGGCCGCAATCTTCTCCTCGACCCGCGACTTCTCCTCGGCGCTGAGCTTGTCGCCGTGCTCGCCGAGTTGCTTCTCGATCTGATAGGAGGCGTGGTCGGCCTTGTTGCGAGCATCGGCTGCCATGCGCCGGGCGTGGTCCTCGGCGGCATGGGCGGTGGCGGTGCGCACCATCTCCTCGATCTTGTCCTTGGGCAGTGCGGTACCGCCGGTGATCGTGATCTGCTGGGTCTTGCCGGTGCCCAGATCCTTGGCCGAGACGGCCACGATCCCGTTGGCATCGATGTCGAAGGTGACTTCGATCTGCGGCATCCCGCGGGGCGCGGGAGCGATCCCGGTCAGGTTGAACTTGCCCAGCGAGGCGTTGCGGTCCGCCATCTCCGACTCGCCCTGGAGGACGTGGACCTCGACCTCGGGCTGGCTGTCGGCGGCCGTGGTGAAGATCTCCGAGCGGCGCGTCGGGATGGTCGTGTTGCGCTCGATCATCTTGGTGAATACGCCCCCCATCGTCTCGATGCCGAGGGTCAGGGGGGTCACGTCGAGGAGCAGGATGTCCTTGACGTCGCCCTTGAGCACTCCGGCCTGGAGCGCGGCGCCGGCGGCCACCACCTCGTCGGGATTGACGCCCTTGTGCGGGTCCTTGCCCGTGATCGACTTGACCAGGTCGAGGACGGCCGGCATCCGGGTGGAGCCCCCGACGAGCACGACGTGGTCGAGGTCGGCCACCTTGATTCCGGCGTCCTTGATGGCCCGTTCCACCGGGGGGCGGGTGGCGGCGACGAGGTCCTCCGTGATCTTCTGGAACTCGGACCGGGTCAGGGTGCGCTGCAGGTGGAGGGGGCCATCGGCAGTGGCGGTGATGAAGGGCAGGTTGATCTCGGTCGAGGCCACCTGCGACAACTCGATCTTGGCCTTCTCTGCCGCCTCCATGAGGCGCTGGCGGGCCATCGGATCCTTGCTCAGGTCGACCCCGTGGTCGTTCTTGAAGTCCTTGACCAGCCAGTCGATGACGCGCTGGTCCCAGTCGTCGCCGCCGAGATGGGTGTTGCCGCTGGTGGCCTTCACCTCGAAGACGCCCTCACCGATCTCGAGCACCGACACGTCGAACGTCCCGCCGCCGAGGTCGAAGACGAGGATCGTCTGGTCCTGCCCGGCCTTGTCCAGGCCGTAGGCCAGCGATGCCGCGGTGGGCTCGTTGATGATGCGCAGCACCTCGAGGCCTGCGATCTGACCGGCTTCCTTGGTCGCCTGGCGCTGGGCGTCGCCGAAGTACGCGGGAACCGTGATCACCGCCTGGGTGACCGGCCCACCCAGGTAGGCCTCGGCGTCGCGCTTCAGCTTCATGAGGATGCGGGCACTGATCTCCTGGGCGGTGTAGTTCTTGCCGTCGATGTCGATCGCCCACGACTCGCCCATGTGCCGCTTCACGGAGCGGACCGTGCGTTCGGGGTTGGTGATCGCCTGGCGCTTGGCCACCTCGCCGACGAGGACCTCGCCGCTCTTGGAGAAGGCCACCACCGAAGGGGTGGTGCGATGGCCTTCGGCATTGGCGATCACGGTGGGCTCGCCGCCCTCGAAGACGGCCACCACCGAGTTGGTGGTGCCCAGGTCGATTCCTACGGCACGGGACATGGAGGACTCCTCGAATCGAGTGTTTTCTTAGTGTCGACGAATAGTAGAACCTGAGTCGATCGTTATCAATTCCCGGTGTTCAGGCGGAGCCGCGGCCTAACCCATCCGGTATCGGGTCAACTGGTAACCGGTAACCCCATCAGGCACCCGGTAACCCTTCAGCGGCGCGGCACCGTCAGGATCCAGGTCGTGCCCTGGCCCCGGGCGGACTGGAGAGTCGCGGTTCCGCCGACGCGCTCGATGCGGGCACGGATCGACGGGATCCCCGCACCGGCGTGGTGGGAGGGATCGAATCCGGCCCCGGTGTCATGAACCACGGTGGTGAGGGTCTCCGGTCCCACCTCGCCGGATACGTGGATGGCGGTCGTACCGGAGTGCTTGATGGCGTTCACCACGGCTTCTCGGGTCGCGCCGATCAGCACCTCCATGGCTTCCGCAGGGCCGGCATCGCCGGTGATCATCGGCCGCCCCAGGTCGACTCCCATTTGGATTCCGACCTCGCACACGGTGTCGTACAGCGCCACCCGAAAGCCGTCGCGATGATCGGCGCGGATGCGATTGATCTCCTGACGAATCTCCCGGTCGAGGCGTTCCGCAAGCGCCTTGGCGTCGACGCCCTCGGGCTGCATCTTGATGGCGGCGAGTGTCTGCAACACCGAGTCATGGAGGTCGTCGGCGATCTCGGTCGACACCCGAGCGCGCGCCAGTGCTTCCTGAGCTTCCTGGCGGCGCAGGTCGGTCACGCGGACGATGTAGAAGCCCCAGCCGTAGACGATCCCGCTCACGATCCAGACTGCGATGTCACCAATGAAATCGGTGGCGCTCAGCACCCGGATGCCGAGGGCCCCGCTCGCGAGTTGTGCTGCCACGAGGGCGGTGATGCCCGCCGCTACCCACACCAGGCTCGGTTTGGCCCATACCAGCAGAATCAGCCAGGACAGCGGGTAGCCGCCATAGAAGAGATCGGCGGCGCCTGCCAGCGCCGGAGCCAGCACAGTGAACAGGGCGATGGCCCCGTCGACCACGACCCATGTGGTGCTGTCGAGTCCGCCGCGGCGGGCCAGAGTGACGGTCGTGATCGTGCCGGCCGCGGCGGCCACCAGGGTCGCCGCCACCCAGGTCTTGTTGGCCGGGTCGTCGGTGAGGAGCGTCGCCACCGTCAGGCCGGCCAACCAGAGGAACGTCACCACCCGGAGCCACATGACGACACTGCGCAGGGTGTCGTGAGCGGGGACTTGCTTGATCTCGTGCGGCGAGATGCGATTGGGCACCGGAACTTCGAGCGTACTCCCCGGCAGCGTCTCCCGGGGCGTAGAGTGCGCGCCGCGGTCCGCGATATACCAAGAGGTGCTGGTGGTCTCCGGCGATCATCCCGCAGTGCTCCGGGTGTTCCTGGTGGACGACCACGAGCTGATTCGAGCCGGTCAGAAGAATCTGCTCTCCTCGCAATTCGACATCGTGGGGGAGGCGGGCACGGTTGCAGAGGCGGTCGCCGGAATCCGCGCCACCCACCCCGATGTGGTGTTGCTCGACGTCCGGTTAGGGGGCACCGGGCACGGCGCCGCGGTCATCCGCGAGGTGCGCGCCACCGACCCCGATGTTGCATTCCTCGCCCTCTCGGCGCACTCGACCCGCGACGAGGTGGCTGCCATGGTGATGGCGGGAGCGCTCGGTTACCTGCTCAAGACGGACACCACCAATCTCGGACTGGCGGTTCAGGTCGTGGGCAGCGGGATTCCTTACTTTTCCCGCGAACTCGCCACGCTGATCCCGTCGCTGAGCGTGGAACTCGCCGCGGACGACCAGGCGATACTGCTGCGTCTGGCCCGGGGATTCTCACCGGCCGAGGTGGCACAGGAACTCGCTCTTTCGCTCGACGAGGTGCAACTGCGTCTCGGTGCGATGTTGCGGCAGCTCACCGAGCAGCGCCGGGAGCGAGGCGCGCAATGAATCGGCAGAGCTCCCGGCATCACCCGGTGCGGCACTCGAGGGTCCCGTTGAACCACCGAAAGACCTCGGTCAGTTCGGCAGTGTTCTCAGCGGTCTGGAGCTGCAGCCGCAGATCCTCGATCGAGGCTCGGGAGAGCGACCAACCCAGCGGCGCTTCTACCCCGGGGTGGGTGCGGGTGGTGATCCGGGCGTAGCGACTGGTGAGCGGGTGTTCGGTTCCGTCGGGGTCCACCGCCACCACCTCGATCTGTAACCCGGCCACAAGCAGCGGACTGTCGAATGCCCATGCGGCCTCGGCGCGGACGTCATTCATGCGTGACGTGCGGGCAGCGTTGAGTGCGACGAAGGGTGCCAGCAGCTCGCGCGGCGGGGTTGTGGCGGGACTGCGTCCGCCTTCATACCCGTTGTCGATGTGGATCAGGAATGGCACCACGCAGATCTCCGACGCCGCGTTGTGACGGTCGATGGCGCTCTGCAGGGCCGTAAAGACGTCATACACCGTGGCGGCGCCCGAGCCCTCGAAGTACCCACCATCGACCACGTAGGCGGGAGTGCCGGTTGCGCAATTTCCACTGCCAGCCACTCGCGCCATCGGAGAAAGGACTGGAAAGCGCGCCGCCATGAGCACGGCCGTGGACAGCCTCACATCCTCGCCCGGACACAGAAAGTCGGTGAGATCTCGAGAGACAGTGAAGAAGCTGTCGTCGATCGAAGGGGATCCCGCGCTGAATGGGGCGAGCGACGAACAGGGCAGCCCGGGCGCGCCCACGGCGACGTCGAGTACCGAACCGTTGAAGCGGCAGGCGTCGAGAACACTCGAGCCCGAGAAGATCATCACCGGGACCTCAGGATGCTTTTGCCATATCTCAAAGATCCCGGCATCGAGGCCGATGTCTCCGGGCCAGGACGACTCCCAGGCCCGCTCCAGCATCTCGGCGCGATCCGGGATCGCCGACGAGAAACCAAGGACGGTTCGCGGCAGATCGACGAAGGCCAGCCAGGTCACTGCAGCCGAGAGGTAATCGTCCCCGAGCCGGTCTGCCACCCAGTCCCCTTCGGTCGGCCCCTCGAGGCCGTGAAGATAGAAGGTGGAGAGGCCGAGACCACCTCCCGAGACCCCGATCACGGCTGCCACCGAAGCGCGGGCGCGTCCTCGCCACGCCGCCCCGGGGTCGGGGCAGACCCGGGCATCACCCGCGACCGGTTCGGCCGAGAAGAGACAGTCGAGGACGTAGGCGGTCCAGGTGGCGGCGCGAGTCCCGCCCCCGGAACTCGAGATCAGCACCAGTGGCATCGCCAGCCTGCCACCGCTCGGGGGCGAGGTCACCCCGCTCAGGGCCGAGGCCGAATACCGGTCCCACACTGCCTCGATCCCGATGCCCGCCTCGGCGGCACCGGCCGAATCGTCGGTGATGAGGCGAATGTCGTGCGCGCCGGGGTCGATGAACGCCGGGGAGAACAAGAGCCAGGCCCCCAGTGCCGCGATCATCGGGGTGCGCTGCACCCGCAGTGCGGCAAGCAGCCGCGGTGCCGTGGTCTGCTCGGCGAAGTCCACGGCCATCGCCAACGCGGCGAGGGCGAACAGGGCGAGCAGGACGGTCACGGCGAACGCTCCCACGATTGGACCGAGCGACAGCGGCTGGGCTATCAGCGCGCCGGTTAACCCCACAACGCCCATCCAGATCCCTGTGAGTACCACGCGGCTCTGCGTCCGGCCGTCCCACCTGGTGGTGGCGGGGGAGCCGAACGAGAAGTAGAAGGGGATCGCCCCGAACATCAGCAGCACGCCAGTGACCAGCAGCGCGCTCGGGGTGAGCTGGGGATTGCTTCGGACCGCCAAGACCACTGCGGCTCCAGCGAGCGCCGCAGCGATGGTCGCCTCCGTTACTCCCACGCGTTCTCGCTTCCGGGCGGCGAGCCGCCAGGCACCGATTGCGGGTGGCACTAGGGCGAGCGCCAGGTAGCCATCGATTCGGCCCGAGTAGGCGAGGTGTCCGACCGAAGCGCGGAAGACGGCAGCCCCTAGGACGACAAACACTGCTGCTCCGAGTAGACGAGGCCCGGCCGCGACGATCGCCGCCGATGGTTCGCGGGTGCCCCGGTTGAAGGCGGCCGGCTCGAGGGGCAGCCCGAGGAGTCGCACTACCCCGACTAGGGCGACCGGAATTAGGAGGCCGCGTCCCACCCCGAGACCGGCGAGATCGAGGGCGAGTTGCAGGGCAGCGGCGGTGAGTAGCGCCACCAGAACCGTGTGGCCGAGGGAGAACTGCCGCCCGACGAGGCGGACACGGCGGGGCGCCTCCGGGGTTCCTCGGCCCGTGGCAACAAGGTGGCGGTGCCTGATCCGCAGGACGTTGCGCCCGTGGTGCTCGATGACGATGGCGAGAGCGCTCGCCGCCACGACCGCCGCGAGGGCGCTCGATACGGTCCAGCGCCGGGCAACGTCGGCCATCTGCACCGGGACGAAGCAGGCCACGATCAGGAGCACGATCACGAGTGCTCCGGCGCGGAGTGCGATCATCGAACCGACATCGGGGTGCCGCGGCTTCATCAAGACGGTCGTTGCCGGTCCGGGAACGCGCACGAGTCGGCCCGCCAGTAGCGGCAGGCAAAGCCCTGCGAGCATCGCGACCAATGCCGACCGCGAGATCGCAAGGATCCCCAGCATCGTGCTGCCGACGATCGAGACCGGTCCGTCGTTCCAGGCGATCGCGACCAGGGAGTAGGCGAGCAACCGCTCGGCAATGTGGACCGAGCCGAGTGCGGCGAGTACCAGCAGAGCCGACCCGCCCGTCCTGCGGAGGGTCGCTGCAGCAGGATCGACGGTCGGCATGAGTCCGCGCCCGTCCACCCCTGTGGCCCGAGCGATCAACGCCAGGATGAGGATCGTTCCGAGCATGACGTAGGCGGGAACCAATGCGAGCACGGTGACCGCGGTGTACCAGGCGACGATCGTTCGTGGCGAGGTGAAGGTCAGGCCGACGGCGTCCCGGTACGCGCTCCACGTGTCGGCGGCCTCGGCGATTGCGTCCGCCTTGGCAGAGAGCCGGAAGTCCCAGGCCCGGCTGAGATCTGCCACCGTCGCCGCGGGGCGTTCAGCGGGGTGCATGCCAGCGAGCAGCCCGCTCAGTTCGCCGCGCGCCAGGAGGGCGACGAGAAGGGCCACCGCGGCAAGAGCCGCGGCATGCGTCCAGCGCACCGAACGGCGTCCGGACTCGTCGGGAAGCCGGGGGTGGAACAGGAAGACCGTGATGGCCCGCAGCGGCGGGAGATCAGGGACGCGGTCGGCGACCCGGACCAAGAGCGGCTGTTTCATTGCGGGAATCCCGTGCCGAGCGGTGGCTGGGAGGGCCGCCGTCCGGCGAGCCACGCCGGCGGATCGATCACATGGTGCAAGCTACCCGGTGGGTTTGCGGCTCGCCACCGCCATCGGACCCGAGGGAACCCCGGCCCCGGCACGCAGCGTCACACCATCGGAGGTATCAACACGATGAAACGATCTGCTGGGGTCCTGGTTGTCATGCTGTTGCTCGTCGCCGCCTGCGGCGACGGCGCCCCCAGCGCCGCCGGGGACGGCCTGGCCGCATCAGACCATCCTCGCGAAGCTGCGAGTGGTCCGGCCCAGGACCTGGCCGCCATCAGCGCCGCCGAACAGGCTCCCTGGACCTGGGAATGGGGGTCGGCCTCCTACCCGGTGGGAGCCCCCAATCGGTAGCGCACTGACACGTTGATCAGATAGGGATCGGTGTAGATACCGGTCACGTAGACCAGGTAGGCGTAGGCCTCGTTGTCCACGATCTCGCTTCCAGCAACGATCGCCGTGGTCGAGATCACCTCCAACCCGTCATCGCCGGAGGTACTGGTCCACGCGATCACGTCGCTCACACCGGTGGTGGTCGAGTTTCTTTGCAGGTACACCGTGGCCCACTGAAACAATCCTTCAGCGGTGTCGTAGGCGAGCGCTCTGAGCTCAAGGACTTCGGCACCGTCGGGCAACTGGATCGGGGCCCGTAGTTCGCCGTCGGTCACGTTGTATGCGAAGTAGTCCCGGATGTTGACATCGTCGGTCTCGGGGTTGTCGCCGGTGAAGGCAACCGCAGGCACCGAGGCCCACTCTTCGATGGGGAAGGTGGCGGCGGAGAAGGCGGCGTTGGTCCTGTAGCGGTTGGTGCCTGCGATCCGGCTCACATCCGCATTGGGCAGCAGCGCCACGATGGCGTCCTCGGTGGCCTGGGATACCGCCGAGGTGCCGCCGATGATGATCACCGTCCGGGGGTCGAGGCGCTCCAGTTCGGTGATGGTGGCACCGTCGAGGGGCGGGTTGGTGGGGACCAGGATGATCGGGGCGCCGTTGAGTCCCGCTCCGGGTCCGACTCCGAGGGCATCGGGGAAGTTGGTGCCGACGGCTATGTAGACCACGGCGATGCCGGTTCCCGGCGGTGACCCACCGGCATCGGCCACGTCACTCTTTGCGACCCAGATCGCCGACAACAAGACCACCAGTGCCACCGCCCAGGCCAGGTCGCGGCGACGGATAGAGAAGTTGAACGTAGACATGGAGCCCCCTCCTAGATTCGGATGAGGGGTCAACGCTACGCCCGGTGCGCTCGGAGCGTGGACAGTGAAACTGGCGGGTCCGGCCGGATGCCGGGCCCGCTGGCCGTGAACGGTTCTGGTGGGCTTACCCGGTGGAGACCCCGAGGCGGTAGCGCACCTTCACGTCGACTATGGCCGCGTTGCCGTCGGCGCCCGTCACATAGAGGAAGTAGGTGTAGTTCTCGTTGTCGACGATCTCGGTTCCCGCGGCGATCGTGGTATCCGACACAGTCGTGAATCCAGCTTGGAACGGCACAGCGCTGGTCGCGAACGTGACCGCCTGGACTCCACTCGTGTTGGTGACCCGATACACGATGACACTGATGCTGGCTCCGTTGTCTGCGTCGTAGACATCGGCTTTGAGTTCGAGGATCTCGGCGCCGTGTGGCAACTGGATCGGCGCCACCAGGATGCCGTCGGTGCTGTTGTAGGCGAGATTGGCAATCGCCGCGGTGTCGGTAGCGGGGTTGTCAGCGGTGAAGGCGGCGGCGGGTATCGAGGCCCAGCCTTCGATGGGGAAGGTGGCTGCGGAGAACATGGCGTTGGTCTCATAGCGGTTGGCGCCGCCGATGCGGCTGATGGCCGCATTCGGCAGCAGGCTGCCGAGGGCGGTTTCCATCGAGACCGAGATAGCAGTGGTGCCTCCGATGATGATCACGGTTCTGGGGTCGAGACGCTCCAACTCCGCCGACGATGCGGCGGGGATGGGGGGGTTGGTGGGCACGATGATGATGGGGGCGGCGTTGGCTCCGGCTCCGGGTCCGACTCCCAAAGAGTCGGGGTAGTTGGTGGACACCGCCACGTAGACCACGGCGATGCCGTCTCCGGTTGGGACCACTCCCGCATCGGCGAAATCGCCACGGGCGACCCAGATGGCGGAGAGCAGCACGATGAATGCCACCGCCCAGGTCATATCGCGGCGACGGACAGTGAACATGACAGATGACATGACCCCTCCTCGGGTTCGAGTGAGGGGGCCAACGCTACGCCCGGTGCGCTCGGAGCGTGGACAGTGAAACAGGCGGGCCCGGCTGGATGCCGTTCCCGCTGGCCGTAAACGGCGTCTCGTGGGCTAACCGGTGGAGACCCCGAGGCGGTAGCGCACCTTCACGTCGACCATGACCGGGTTGCCGTCGGCGCCCGTCACATAAACGAAGTAGGCGTAGTTCTCGTTGTCGACGATCTCGGTTCCGGCCGCGATCGTCGTATTCGACACAGTCGTGAATCCAGTGGCGAACGGCACAGTGGTGCTCACCGACGCGGCCTCTGTGAAGACACCCTCGGGATCGATCTGATACAGGTAGACCACGATGCCAGCTCCGTTGTCTTCGTCGTAGACATCGGCTTTGAATTCGAGGATCTCGGCACCGTGTGGCAACTGGATCGGCGCAAACAGGGTACCGCCGTCGCTGTTTTGGGCGAAAGTGCCAACCACCACGGCGTCGGTTGCCGGCGTGTCTGCGGTGAAGGCGGCGGCGGGTATCGACGCCCATCCTTCGATGGGGTAGGTGGCGGCGGAGAAGGCGGCGTTGGTCTTGTAACGGTTGGATCCGGCGATTCGGGACACCGCGGCGTTGGGCAACAACGCCGCGATGGCGTCCTCGGTGGCCTGGGAGACCACGGCGAGGCCGCCGACGATGATCACGGTTCTGGGGTCGAGGCGTACCAACTCGGCGACGATGGCGGGGTCGAGTGGTGGGTTGGTGGGCACGAGGATGATCGGGGCGCCGTTGAGCCCGGCTCCGGGTCCGACCCCGAGGGCGTCGGGAAAGTTGGTGCCGACGGCGACGTAGACGACGGCGATGCCTGCACCGGGGGGTGTGGCCCCGGCGTCGGCGACGTCGGAGCGGGCCACCCAGACCGCCGAGAGCAGAAAGACCAACGTCACGCCCCAGGCCAGGTCGCGGCGACGCACAGTGAAGACGGCAGCAGACATCGTTACCCCCTCGGGAATCAGTTGACGCAGACCCTACGTCGCAGGCCCTTGGGACGCCGGGCACTCCGGTCCCGCGGAACCGTTCATCGATCATCCTCCGTCAAACGGGCGGAGGTATTCAACCGATGAAACGCTTCACCCTGTTGCTGTCCGCCCTGCTCCTTCTCGTCGCCGCCTGCGGTGACGACGTCCCCAGCGCCTCAGGCGACGGCCTGGCGGTGTCCGAACTCACTCGGGAGGCTGCCAGCGCCTCCGTCGAGGACCTCGCCGCCATCAGCGCCGCCGAACAGGCCTTTGCCGCCCGGCTCTACCAGGCGCTCGCCGCCGGTGATGGCAACGTGGTGGTCTCCCCGCTGTCGATCCATCTCGCCCTGGCGATGGCCCTGGGCGGAGCCGAGGGTGACACCGCCGACGAGATGGCTGCGGCGCTCGAGGTGGCCGGGTTCGATCCCGCCGCCCTGCACGCCGCCCTCAACTCCCTGGATGCCGCCCTCGAGTCGCGCAACCGCACCGACCCGCCGCTCGACGACCGCGAGCAGAAGGTGCAGATGTCGGTGGTCAACTCGCTGTGGGGTCAGGATGGGTTCGCCTTCGTGCAGGAGTACCTGGATCTGCTCGCCCGCAACTACGGCGCCGGGATCCGTTTGGTCGACTTCCGTGAGGCCGCCGAGGAGGCCCGAGTGGCGATCAACGCCTGGGTGGCCGAGGAGACCAATGACCGGATCACCGACCTCATCCCGCAGGGGGCCATAGACGAGCTGACCCGGCTGGTGTTGGTGAATGCGGTCTACCTCGATGCCACCTGGGCGCGTCCCTTCGACCCCGAGGCGACCTTCGATGCCCCGTTCTTCCGGCTCGACGGCACCGAGGTCTCCGTGGCCACGATGCACGCCTATCAGATGACCTCCCAGTACGCCGCCGGCGACGGGTGGCAGGCGATCGACCTGCCCTACACCGGCGACGAACTGTCGATGGTGATCGTGGTTCCCGGCTCCGGCCGGTTTGCCGAGGTGGAGGCACTGGTCGCCTCCGGGCTGCTCGGCGAGGTGCGCACCGCCCTGGACACCGCCATCGTCGACCTGTCGCTGCCGAAGTTCGAGATGCGCAATCAGCTCTCGCTGGTCGATGCGCTCCGTTCCCTGGGCATCGACCAGGCCTTCGACCCGGATACAGCCGACTTCACCGGGATCAGCACCGAGGACCAGCTCTACGTCAGCGACGTGATCCACGAGGCATTTATCGCCGTGGACGAGGCCGGTACCGAAGCCGCTGCGGCGACCGCGGTGATCATCGGCACCACGTCGCTGCCGACCGACATCGTGTCCCTGGAGATCGACCGCCCGTTCCTCTTCTTCCTGCAGGATCGGACCACCGGTGCGGTCCTCTTCCTGGGGCGGGTGGTGGATCCCTCCGCCTGAGTCCTCGAATCGAAACGGTGCATGGGGGCCCGGTCTCGCGACCGGGCCCCCATTTCG
>Ga0214472_10006338_pt1 | contig 12399 bp, 11 predicted proteins | sample RVTome_6_FD_207662 | JGI IMG/M metagenome (GOLD analysis project Ga0214472, IMG submission 207662) | Soil microbial communities from uranium-contaminated site in the Upper Colorado River Basin, Wyoming, United States - RVT140D175 | ecosystem: Environmental > Terrestrial > Soil > Contaminated >... | reverse complement strand
TACCCTCCCTCCTGTACGTCCCGGACATCGAACCGGGCCTGGCATTGAAGGCCCTGGCCCGGTTCGCCGACCGGATCTGCCTGATCGCCGAGGAATCACGCCGGTTCTTTCGCGGAAGTAAGAAGACCGTCGTGACCGGTCATCCGGTCCGTTCCGGTCTCACGGATTGGACCCGGGAATCCGCCCAGGCCGCACTCGATCTGTCCCCGGACCTCCCGGTGCTGCTCGTCTTCGGCGGCAGCCTCGGCGCCCGGTCGATCAACCTGGCCGTGCTCGCGGTCCTGCCCGAACTGCTGGCCGAGATCCAGGTGGTCCATCTCACCGGCAAGCCGGACCGGGATCGGGCCACGCAGGCCGCGGCAGCGCTTCCGGAAGGCCTGCGCGATCGATACCGGCCGCTCGAGTACCTGCACGACGAGATGGGCGCAGCCTACACGGCTGCGGACGTCGTACTCTGCCGCGCCGGGGCCTCTGCGGTGGGGGAGCTGCCTCTTTTCGGGAAGCCGGCCCTGGTCGTACCGTACCCGTATGCGTGGCGGTACCAGAAGGTCAACGCCGATTTCCTCAGCCGGAACGGGGCTGCGATCACGATCCCCGACGATGGCCTGGGCGAACGGCTCCTCCCGGAGGTCCGGGGATTGTTCCGCGACCCCGAGCGCAGGCGGCAGATGGGCGCCGCCATGCTGGCGCTGGCGCGGCCGGGTGCGGCCGAGTCCATCGCCCGCGAACTGGCCGCCGCGGCGGCCTCCGGATGAACGGGATGCGAGGAAACACACCATGATCTCACTGCACTTCGCTTTTTGGGTTTTCGTCATCTTCTTTGCCGTCATCGGCGCCATGCGCGGCTGGGCGAAGGAGCTCCTGGTGACCTTCAGCGCCGTGTTGGCGATCTTCATCGTCATCATCATGGAGCGCTTCGTCCCCTTCCTGACCAATTTCGGCGATACGACCGCCCCGGTGGCCGGCGCGCCGATGGATTTCTGGATCCGGTCGATCCTGATGATCGTATTCAGCTTCTTTGGCTACCAGACCCCGCGTTTCCCGCGCATCCAGACCTCCAAGCTGGCGCGCGAGCGGGTTCAAGACGTGATCCTCGGGGCGCTGGTCGGCGCGCTGAACGGATACATGGTGATCGGGTCGCTGTGGTTCTTCCTGCACCAGATCGGCTACCGGCTGAACGAGAGTGTAGCGAACTATGTATTTCCCCCCGACCCCCTGACCGAGGCCGGGCAGCGAGCGCTTGAACTGGTCGCCGTCCTGCCGCCGGCAATCCTGGTGGTGCCGTGGATCTATTTCATCATCGCACTGGCGTTTGCGTTTGTGGTGATTGTTTTTGTCTGAAAATTTGAGGTGGTGGGGGGGGGGGGGCCCCCCCCCACCACCACCTCAAATTTTCAACTGATGTGCAACATGCTGCGAAAAGGAACCCACATCCACCTGATCGGTATCGGCGGCGCCGGGCTTTCGGCGATCGCCCGCGTGCTGCACGCACGCGGGTTCACCGTCTCCGGGTCGGACCGGGAGGGCTCCCCCACGCTGGACGATCTGCGGTCGCTCGGGATCCGGGTGGCCGTGGGGCACGCCGCACAGCATACCGTCGGGGCTGACGTCGTCCTTCGCTCGTCCGCCATCCCGGACGACAACGTCGAAGTGACTGCCGCCCGGGAAGCCCGGATCCCGGTGCTCAAGCGCGCGGATTTCCTGGCCGAGCTGTTGGCCGGTAAGAAGACGATCGCCGTCGCCGGGACGCACGGCAAGACGACGACGACCGCCATGACGGCCTGGCTGCTGTCGGAGGGTGGGCTGGACCCAAGCTTCATCATCGGCGGGGAGGCGACCGGCCTCGGGACCAACGCCCGCGCCGGGAAGGGACCGCATTTCGTGATCGAGGCGGACGAGTATGACCGCATGTTCCTCGGGCTGCGCCCGGACATCGCCGTCGTGACCAATGTCGAGCACGATCACCCGGACCTGTTCCCGACCGAGGAATCCTTCGTGAGGGCGTTCGAGCAGTTCGTCGACCTGCTGTCCCCGGGGGGAACGCTGATTTCCTGGGGTGATTCGCCGGCTACCCGCTCCCTGGCTGACCAGGCCGCGGGTGCGGGATGCAAAGCCCTCACTTACGGCGTCGGCCCGGAGAACGACCTGCGCCTGGAACGACCGGAACCGCTGCCGGGCTCAGGTTACACCTTCGACCTGGCGACTGCGGATTTTTCGCCGGTCCGGATCCGGCTGCAGGTCCCGGGTGCGCACAACGTCCTGAACGCCGCAGCGGCTGCGGCGGTCGGGCTGCAGGTCGGGCTCGCGGCGGAAGCGGTCGCCGACTCCCTGGGGCGTTTCGCCGGGGTTGGGCGGCGGTTTGAGGTCGTCGGGGAGGCTGCCGGTGTGATCGTGGTGGACGATTACGCCCACCACCCGACCGAGATCCGGACCACGATCGCCGCGGCGCGGGACCGCTATCCGGACCGGGATCTTTGGGTGGTCTGGCAGCCGCACACTTTTTCTCGGCTCCGGCTGCTGTGCCGTGAGTTCGCCGCCGCGTTTGCCGGAGCCGGCCATGTCGTCGTGACCGCGGTGTTCGCCGCCCGGGAGGCGCCGCCGCCGGATTTCTCTCTCGCAGGTCTGCTGGCTGCCATGGGTCACCCGGACGCCCGGCAGATCGACGGCCTCGAGGCGGTCGCCGCGGATTTAATCGATCGGCTCGAGCCGGGCAGCGTTCTGCTGGTCCTCTCGGCGGGCGATGCGAACCGGGTCAGCGCCGAGGTGTTGCGCCGATTATCGACGTAGGGCCGGCCTGCCGGGTCGTCCCTATACAGGATGGAACTATGAACGTGAACGATAAAGAAGAACGCAAATACAAACTGGAGACGGCGAAGGTGGCCAATCTGCGGCTGGTCTCATCGAAGTCGGGCCCGATCTTACGCCGGGCGGCGACGGTGGAGGAAGCCCGCGAGATCATCCTGCGCCTGATCGAAGCGATCAAGAGGCTGTAGGCAGGTCGGATACGGATGCTGATGGTCGAGCCCCTCTCTCTCGCGTCCCTCCGGGACGAATTCGGCGACCGGGTCGCTTTCTCCGTCCCGTTGGCGCGCTTCACTGCGGCCCGGATCGGCGGCCCCGCCGCGGCGCTGGTGACGGTCGAATCGGCCGCCGAGCTGTCGCGGTCGGCCGGGTACCTATGGGACGCCGGGCTCGAATTCCGGGTCCTGGGGGCGGGTTCGAACGTCCTGGTCAGCGATGCGGGGCTGGAGGGCGTGGTCGTGCTCAACAAAGCCCGGGAGCAGCGTTTTCTCGAAGCCGGCGATCCGCCCGCGGTCTGGGCGGCTTCCGGGGTCAATTTTGGCGCCCTGGCGCGCGCAGCCGCCTCCCGGGGGCTCTCCGGCCTCGAATGGGCAGCCGGGATCCCCGGCACGATCGGTGGGGCCGTGGTCGGCAATGCGGGCGCCCACGGCGGCGATATGGCCGGCACGTTGATCTGGACCGATCTGCTCCAGCAGGGCCGCGGGGTCGTGCGGCGGCAGGCCGCCGAGCTCGACTACGGGTACCGGCGCTCGAACCTGAAGCGTTCCGGGACCGGGATCGTCGTCCTGGCGGCCCAGTTGCGGCTCGAGCGGGCGTCGCGGGAAACCATCGAGACCCGGATGGCCGCATACCTGGCGCACCGCAAGCAGACCCAGCCGCCTGGTGCGAGCATGGGGTCGATGTTCGTCAACCCGCCGGGCGATTTCGCCGGCCGGCTGATCGACGCAGCCGGACTGAAGGAAACCCGTATCGGAGCCGCCGAGATCAGTCCCCTGCACGGGAATTTCTTCATCAACCACGGCGGCGCTACGGCCGCAGACGTGCTCCGGCTGCTCGACCTGGCCCGGCGTACCGTAATCGAAAAATTCGGTGTCCGGCTCGAGCTGGAGATCGAGCTGTTCGGCGATATGCCGGAGATTTTGGAGAAATGACCATCGTGATTTTGGACGGTGATGAACGGTAGCGGTAAGATACGAATCGGGGTGATCTTTGGCGGGCGGTCCGGCGAACACGCCGTATCGCTGATGTCGGCGCGCTCCGTACTGGCGGCGCTAGACCCCGGGAAATACGACCTGATCGAGATCGGGATCACGCGGCGTGGAACCTGGCTGGTCGGCGGCGACCGGAGCGTCTCGGTGGTCGATGCCCTCGAAGCCGAATCGTTCGACCGCGGGGAAGCCCTCCCGAACGCCGCCGTGCTCCCCGACCCGTCCAGATCCGGGATCTGGCGGCTCCCGGGCGTTTCGGATGGAGCCCAGCTCGAACATCTCGCCGACCTGGACGTCGTCTTCCCGGTCCTGCACGGCACGTTCGGCGAGGACGGCACGCTGCAGGGCCTGCTCGAGCTGGCCGATATTGCGTACGTCGGACCGGGCGTGCTGGCCGGCGCCCTGGCGATGGACAAGGCCGTGTTCAAGGACGTGATGCGGGCGAATGCGATCCCGGTGCTCGAGTCGACCCTGGTGCTGCGCAGCGAGCTCGAAACCGGCATGGAGGCCGTCCTGGAACGCTGCGAGGCGGTTGCCCCGTACCCGCTCTTCACCAAGCCGGCCAACCTGGGTTCCTCGGTGGGGATCACGAAGTGCCGCTCCCGGTCTGACCTGGTCGAAGGCCTGCTCGAAGCCGCACAGTACGACCGGCGGGTCCTGGTCGAGCGTGGGATCAACGGGCGGGAGATCGAGGTCAGCATCCTCGGCAACGAATTTCCCGAGGCGTCGATCCCCGGGGAGATCATCCCGCATGGAGAGTTTTACACCTATGAATCCAAGTACCACGACGACCTCTCGCAGCTGCTGATTCCGGCTCCGATCTCCGAGCAGCTGGCCGAGAAAGTGCAGGCCGATGCCTTGCGAGCGTACCGGGCCATTGATGGAGCCGGGCTGGCGCGGGTCGATTTTCTGCTCGACCGGGATACGGACGAGCTTTATTTGAACGAGATCAACACCATCCCGGGTTTCACCCGGATCAGCATGTACCCCAAGCTTTGGGAAGCCTCCGGGCTGGGCTACCCGGAGCTGTGCGACCGGCTGATCGACCTCGCTCTGAAGCGGAAGGCGCAGCGGGACGGGACAGTCCGCGAGTTCAAACGGGAGGGCGGCGATGGCTGAGAAGACGGCTGCGAACCGGGCGGAAAACGCCCGGGCCCGCCGCGAACGGCGCGAGCGGCGCAAGCAGGCGCGCAGTTCCCGAGAGCCCCTGTTCAGGTCCCCGCCGCCCCCGGCCGCGAAGACGGCCCGCGACGCGCCTGTGCTGATCCGCGGCGCCCGGACGGACGTCCCGGTGCGTGCGAAGAAGTCCCCAAAGGTGCGCCGCCGGTTCGACATCTCCCTCGGCGCATCCGGCGCGGAGGTCCAGCTCCCGGCGGTGCCGTTCGTGCGGCCCGGCTGGCGCTGGCTCTCGATCACGATTGTCGCCGGCCTGCTGGTCTTGCTCGGGGCGATGTGGACGTCCCCGGCGTTCCTGGTCCAGACCATCGAGATCCAGGGTCTCCAGCGTCTGGACGCCCGGGAGGTCCACCTGGTGCTGGGGCTCGGGAACTCGCCGATCTTCACGATCGATCCGGCCCTGATGGAGCGCGACCTGCTGCTGGCGTTCCCGGAATTTGCCGCGGTCGAGGCGGAAATCGGTCTGCCCAACCGGGTTCTGGTCCGGGTCGAGGAGCGGCAGCCCGTCCTCGGCTGGCGGAACGCCCAGGGGCTGGTGCTGGTCGACGAGCAGGGCGTCTCTTTCCCGGCCCGCGGCCTGGTCACGGATGCGGGCGAGGACACCGCTGAAGGCGGGCGGCGGCTGCCGGTGATCGAAGCGCCGGACTTGGTGATGGCGGTGGACGGGGAGTCCGATCCCGGGGAGACTCTCAACCCGTACGTCGGGCGGCAGCTGCTCTCACCGGACCAGGTGGCCGCGATCCTGACCGTGAGCCTGAAAGCGCCGGGCGAGGCCGTGATCGTTTTCGATCCGGAGCACGGGATCGGCTGGCAGGACCCGGCCGGTTGGGTGGTTTATTTTGGGATCGACGGGCGAGAAATCGGCGCAAAGCTCGAAATGTACGCAGCCATCGTGCTGGACCTGAACGAACGCGGCATCCGGCCGGGTTTCATCAGCGTGGAATTTCTGCATGCACCATACTACCGGATGGAGCGTGAATAATATGGACGAAGAGACCATCGTAGGCATCGACATCGGCACCAGCAAGATCTGCGCCCTGGTCGGCCGCATCGAGGAAGAAGACCAGATCCGGATCCTGGGCGTCGGGATCGAGCCCTCCCACGGGATGCGCAAGGGCGCCGTGGTGGACATCGCGGCCGCTTCCCGGGCTATCACCCACGCCATCGACAAGGCTGAGCGCACCTCGGGTCTGGAGATCAACAGCGCCCTGGTGACCCTGGCCGGGTCGCAGATCCAGTCCATGAACAATATGGGCGTGTCCGGGATCTCTGGCCGGACGATCGACCAGGGCGATATCATGCGGGCGATGGACGCCGCCCGGGCGGTCCAGATCCCACAGGACCAGGAGGTCATCCACGTGATCCAGCGCAGCTACAGCGTGGATGGCCAGGATGGGATCCGCTCACCGATCGGGATGCACGGGTACCGGCTGGAGGTGGAGGCGCATATCATCACCGCCTCGGCCAGCTCGGTCGAGAACCTGCGCGAGTGCGTCAACTCGGCCGGGGTGGAGGTCTCGCAGTTCGTGCTCAACTCGCTGGCGGCCGGGGAGATCGCCCTGTCGGACGCCGAGCGGGAGATGGGCGTTGTCTTGTGCGATATCGGCGGCGGGACGACGGATATGGCGATCTACATCGAAGGCGACGTCTGGCACACGGCCGTGCTCTCGCTCGGCGGGGATCACATCTCCTCGGACATCGCCCACGGGCTGCGGCTGGCCACCGACCAGGCGGAGCTGATCAAGCGCCAGCACGGCCATGCCGGTCGGAACGAGATCTCGATGGAGGAGATTTTCACCGTCCGGCCGTTCGGGGACGACGTCCCCGCCCGGGTCAGCCGGGCCGACCTGGCGCACATCATCGGGGCGCGCACCGAGGAGATCTTCGGGATGGTGCTCCAGGAGATCAAGCGCTCGGGCTATGACGGCCTGCTCCCGGCAGGGCTGGTCCTGACCGGCGGCTCGGCGCTTCTACCCGGGATCCGGAATTTAGCGAGCCGGGTGCTGGGGATGCCGGTCCGGGTGGCTTACCCGGAGAACCTGGTCGGGATGGTCGACCAGCTCGACTCGCCCGCCTATGCTGCCAGCGTGGGCCTGCTCAAGTGGGCCATGCTGATGAACGAAATCGCCCTCAAACCTGTACGCAGGCGCTCGATTCAAGTGCCGGGTTTGAACTGGGAAAAAGTAAAAGGCTTTCTCGGTCGCCTGCTACCGTGAATTGTTCTATAATGCCCTATCAATTTTGGAGGAAGATCTTATGCCAGCCATGAAACACATCGAAGCAAGCGATTCCTTTGCCCGGATCAAGGTGATCGGGGTTGGAGGGGGTGGCTGCAATGCCATCAACCGGATGATCGAGGAGGGGCTGACCGGGGTCGAGTTCGTCGCCGTGAACACGGACGCCCAGGCCCTGCTCCAATCCGACGCCGGGATTCGGGTCCGGATCGGAGACAAGCTCACCCGCGGCCTCGGCTCCGGCGGTAAGCCGGAGATCGGCTACAAGGCCGCGGAGGAATCCTCCGATGACCTGTCCGAGGTCCTGACCGGGACAGACATGGTCTTCGTCACTGCCGGGATCGGCGGGGGCACGGGGACCGGCGCATCGCCGCTGATCGCCCAGCTGGCCCGTGAGGCCGGTGCTCTGACGATCGGCGTGGTGACCAGGCCGTTCACCTTTGAAGGATCGAAGCGCATCCAGGCCGCCATGGAAGGGATCGAGAAGCTCAAGGAGCAGGTCGATACCCTGATCGTGATCCCGAACGACCGGCTGCTGCAGATCGTCGACAAGCGGGCCAGCCTGAACGAGGCTTTCCGCGTGGCCGATGACGTGCTGCGGCAGGGTATCCAGGGGATCTCGGAGCTGATCACGGTTCCCGGGCTGATCAACCTGGACTTTGCGGACGTGAAGACGATCATGTCCGAGGGCGGCGCTGCGCTGATGGCGATCGGCCACGGCACCGGCGAAGACCGGGCCCGGATGGCGGCCGAGCAGGCCATCTCCAGCGAGCTGCTCGACATCACGATCGACGGCGCGCGCGGGATCCTGTTCAACGTCACCGGCGGCTCCGACCTGACCCTGTTCGAGGTCAACCAGGCCGCGGCGATCATCAAGGAGACGGCGCACCCCGACGTCAACTTGATCTTCGGTGCTGTGATCGACCCGTCGATGAACGACGAGATCCGGGTCACGGTGATCGCGACCGGGTTCGAGCGCAACGGTGTGGCCCGGCAGCTCTTCGAGCGCCCGTACAAAGCGGCCCCGTCGAGCGCCGAGATCGAGATGCCGGCACCGGCCATCTCCGCGCCGGAGGAACACACTCGCCCGTCGCCGGTTTCGCCGAACGCCCCGGCCGAGGAGTTCAAAGCCCGGACGTTCAACACGGACGACCTGGATATCCCGACGTTCCTGCGGAAGCGGAACCGGTAGAGGTCCGGAAAAAGAAAGGGCCGGGGCAACTCCCCGGCCCTTTCTTTTTCCGGAAGAACCTTAAAGTTTTGGTTAACTGCCGAATTTCTCATCAAATATCCCCCACCAACCTTTTTATCTATGCTAGAATTGCACCCACGCTAGCCCCCATATGCAGCGAATTCGTTAAGGTTAAACCCTATATATGGGGGTTTGTACCATGAACCACGGGTACAAAGGGGCGGCGAATTTGGGGGTGCCCCGGCGCAGCCGGGCAACCCCAAATTCGCCAATCCCTTTTTTACCTGGCGGTTCGAGAAAAACTTGATGCGCTGTCCGCACTGCCAGAACGAGCAAACCCGCGTAATCGATACCACCCATGATGCACGCGGCGGCATCCGGCGGCGGCGCGAGTGCCAGAACTGCGGGCAGCGTTTCAGCACCTACGAACGCCCCATCCTGGCCACGCCCTTGCTGATCAAGCAGGACGGCACCCGGGAAGAGTTCGACCGGGAGAAGCTGATGCAGGGCATCCGCATCAGCTGCGCCAAGCGCCCGGTCTCCGCAGCCGATATCGACCGGCTGGTCGGCGAGATCGAGGCCGCGCTGCAGACCATGGGGCGGGCGGAGGTCTCCTCCCGGGTGGTCGGGGACCTCGTCATCGCCGGATTGAAGAAATTGGACCAGATCGCCTATATCCGCTACGCCATCGTTTATTTAGGGCTGGACGACCTGGGCTCCGTCCGGTCCGAGATCGACCGCCTGCTCGAAAACTGATACAGGGGTGACAATTGGAGTGCGAACCCCCCACCGGGGTTTGCACTCCAATTTTTCACCTAAAAGCTTGAATCATAGTACTTAAGTCATGGAGAAATGGGTTTCAGAACTTCGTGGGCAGCGCCCCAATTCGTTCCGGAGGAGTCAAAATGAGTGAGACAGGTCGAAATCAAATGCAGGAACAAAGCACTGAAAGTGAGAACGAGTATAAAGCTCCGGATTTCGTCAAGGCAATCAATCTGCAAAATCAAACGAATGGGGCGGTAAAACGAAATGATTTTACCGCGCCAGCAACGATCATCAAGCGTGATGGACGAGTGGTCGAGTTCGACTCGGATCGGATCGAAGGCGCGTTGATTAAATGCTTCAACAGCCTCGATCAGAAGCCGGTATCTTCTCCGCGGTATTTGACCGCCCAGGTTGTCAACATCGTCGCGGCAAAACACAAACAGCCCACCGTTGAGCAGATACAGGACATCGTGGAGATGGTTCTTCAGGCGAATGGGGAATACGAGGCCGCGAAACACTATATCCTCTATCGAGCGGAGCATGCCAAACTCCGACAAGATCGCCCGGTTCCGGATGAAATCAGACAAACTTTTGCGGAGTCTGACAATTATTTTCCAAGCCAATTACAGAAATTTCAGTTTTACGATAAATACTCACGGTTCAACAACGAACTCGGGAGGCGCGAGACGTGGACGGAGACCGTCGATCGAGCTGTGGGTTTCATGCGAGAATTGTCGGAATCGCGATTACCGGATGAAACCTATGAAAAGATCCACACCGCGATTCTCGAGATGAAGGTAATGCCGTCGATGCGTCTGCTCGCGATGGCGGGTCCGGCTGCCAGGCGAAATAACATCACCATTTACAACTGCTCGTACGTCCCGGTCGACAGCCTCGATGCTTTTGTGGAAGCGTTAATCATTTCGATGAACGGCTGCGGGGTCGGTTATTCGGTCGAAAGACAGTACGTGGAGCAATTTCCTCGAATTCAAAGGCAATCTGGGGGGGAGCCTTCAACCTTCGTTGTCCCGGACACGGCGGAAGGCTGGGCTGAAGCGCTTCGGCGAGGTCTACAAACGTGGTTTAACGGGGAAGACATTCACTACGATTTATCTTTGATCCGTCCGAAAGGCGCACCGCTCCGGACAAAAGGCGGTCGCGCTTCCGGCCCGGCCCCGCTTGAAAGCATGCTGGATTTTACACGCTCGAAGATCCTGGCTCGTCAAGGAGGTTTCTTGAGGCCCATCGATGCGCACGACATGATGTGTGCCGTGGGAAACGCTGCAGTCTCGGGCGGGGTCCGCAGGACGGCGATGATCGCTCTCTTCGACTTTGACGACCTTGAAATGCGCTTGTGCAAGAGCGGAGAGAATATCGTTGGGAACGAGCAACGGTGGAATGCCAACAACTCTGCAGTGTGGCCGGATAGAGAACTGAATCAGCGGGAAGTCACTCGCTTCCTGCTCGATATGTTTGAATCGCAACGAGGGGAGCCCGGGATTTTCAGTCGAAGGGCTGCGTTGAATTCCACACCGGATAGACGAGAGCCCGCCGAGTTCGGGACCAATCCCTGTGGGGAAATTATTCTACGGCCCTACCAGTTCTGCAACTTGTGCAATGTAGTCGCTCGTGAAGACGACACGTACGAGAGCTTGAAGGAAAAGGTCGAAATCGCCACGATTATCGGCACCATCCAATCGATGGCTACGCATTTTCCAGGTCTTCGCCCTATATGGAAAGAAAATTGCGAAGCAGAAAGATTGCTCGGAGTGGACATCAATGGGCAGATGGATAGTCCGGTAGCAAGAGATCCAGGCGTTCAAGCTCGTCTACGGGAAGTTGCTGTCGATGTGAATCGAAGAACGGCAGAACAATTGGAGATTCGACAGTCGGCGGCTGTAACTTGTGTGAAACCGTCGGGAAATTCCTCCCAGCTGTTGGATTGCTCTCCCGGCGTTCATGCTCGGTGGTCCAAATACTACATCAGAAACGTGCGCGTCAGTGCATCCACCCCGGTTTTCAAAGTACTCCGAGACGCAGGAGTTCCGTTAGACCCGGAAAACGGACAATCCCGTGAAGATGCGGATACCTGGGTCGTGCATTTCCCTGTAAAAGCACCGCAAGGCGCCATTACTCGCAATATGAGGTCGGCAATCGAACAATGCAACTATTGGCTCCAGGTAAAAACCCATTGGACGGAGCATAATCCCAGTGTGACGATCACATATAAGGATTATGAGACCCTGGATATTATTCGGTGGGTTTGGGAGAACCAGGACAAAATCGGTGGAATTACTTTTCTTCCGGCATTTGATGCCCTATTCGATCAGATGCCGTATGTTGAAATAACAGAAGATCTATATAAGAAGTTGGCTTCTGAATTTCCCGAAATTGATTTTTCCAAGATATATCGTTACGAGCTAAAAGATTTCACTACGGCTGCTCAGGAACTTGCTTGTTTTGCAGGTTCGTGTGATGATGATGTCATGCTCCGGAATTGAGAGGGAAACCAAAAAGAAAAGACCCCGAGCTTTGCTCGGGGTCTTTTCTTTTTAACCTGTTCCCTCACACCGCTCCTACGCAGAGGGAACGAGCGTTTGGGACCTAGAAACTGCCGACCGCCCTGGTCACATCATCGTAAATCTCGAAATAATCCGCCATCCCGACCCACTCGAACGATTCACGGATCTTCTCGTTGGTGTTTGCCAGCACGAGCTTTCCGCCGTGCTTCTTTGTCTCGATCTGAGTTTCGGTCAGCACGTGCAGCCCCTTGCTGGACAGGAAATCGACATCGGTCATATCGAACACGATGTTGTAGCGGCCGTCAGCGGTCAGTTCATCGATTGCCTTTTGCAGGTCCGCCGCGGTGTAGGTGTCGACCCGGCCAGTCATTTTGACGACGTCGCTGCGGAAGTAACGGTTGGTGGTGATTGACATGCTGTCCACTCCTTTGGTGTTTTACCTGTCCTGGCGGCTTAAGCCTGAGAACCTATCCGATAATTGTGGTGGCGATTTGGGGGGC
>Ga0214472_10006337_pt1 | contig 12399 bp, 8 predicted proteins | sample RVTome_6_FD_207662 | JGI IMG/M metagenome (GOLD analysis project Ga0214472, IMG submission 207662) | Soil microbial communities from uranium-contaminated site in the Upper Colorado River Basin, Wyoming, United States - RVT140D175 | ecosystem: Environmental > Terrestrial > Soil > Contaminated >... | reverse complement strand
ACAAGGTTTCCTTCCTGGAGAGTGCTCAGCTCTTGCAGGGAATCGGCGTCGAGTTCTATGCAACAAGGGGTACATCTGAATTTCTAGAAGAGTATAGATTACCTTCGACCACCGTTCATTGGCCATCCGAGAAAGAATCTCCCAACGCGGGTGAGCTCATAGAAGAACGGAAAATTGATCTTGTCATCAACATCCCAAAGAACTTCCAGGAAGCTGAGTTGACGAATGACTACTTGATTAGAAGAAAGGCGGTCGATTTCGGAATACCTCTGATTACCAACATCCAACTCGCAAACCGATTGGCGGAGGCGCTCGCGAAGAAAGATCTCAATAGCTTAGAGATAAAGGATTTGAAATCTTACTAGGCAGATCGAAGGAATTACTAAGGAAGATTTAAGGATTCCGCTCTTTACCAGCGTACAGATTCTGTTGCTCGTTGCGAGTGATAGTTGGGTCGTGAAGAAGGCGCGTCGCTTTCTTCGGGCACAGGATGTGATGTTGTTCGAGTTGTAGTCAAATGTGTTTCGGACAATTGGATATCCAACCTTCTTACCTGAATGCCAAATTCTCTTGACATATCCCTCAGCCTCCGGAGAATTTCCGGCTTCACCGAATCGCAGGCAATAATAACCTGCTCGATTCCATCCCGCGAGATTAATCGGGGCAGCTTCCAATGCCCACCGAGAACCTGATAACCGTGGGCAAATTTTCCCTCTAAGTTGGAATCATCGTCAAGAAAGCCCACGGCTTGCAGCCCTGGAATCGCATGTGAGTGAATCTGCTGAAGAGCAAGCTCTCCCAAATTTCCCGCGCCATAAATAACGGTCTTCTTACCACCACCATGCTGTTCAATGTGGGAGAGATGTCTCAAAACTTTTATTGAGAGCCGCGACCCCAGCACCAAGGTCAACAGGAAATAAAAGTCCAAAATGAAGAGCGCTACGGTCACATATGCTTGAAAACCGGAGAAGAAATATAATGTTACTGCAGCCGACAATACGGCGAACACAACCGATTTCGTCACCTTCAGAGCATCACTAACTCCAACGCGCTGGAATGACCTTTTGTAAACGCCTGTAAGCCAGAGGACCGAACATTGAACCGCGGCAATCAGCATCGTCAACGCGACAAAACTTCTCAGAGGCAGAGTTCCTTCGATCCCAAACATTAATGCGAACGCCGCCGAGAATGAGATGCCTACGAAGACAAAGTCAAGAAGCACCTGGAAAAACTCCCGGTTGAGAATCGGCTGGCTGTACAATGGGATGAGTAAGCCGTTTTTGAAAACCGATATCTCCTTGTACCGAAGTTGCCTTATCCCAACCACCGCTAAGACACCGAGAGAGAGAAGGATTATCGATGCCTCGGCTTGATTAACAACGGTGATCAGGAAGGCTCCAATACCCAATAAAGATGAGACAGCATAGAGAATGAGAACAGCTTTCTTGTGAGAGAAGCCTTTGGCAATGAGACGATGGTGAATATGGTTACTATCGGGCACAAACATTTTCTTGATCCTTGAAGCCAAGGATTCTTTCTTCACATCGGAAAGTGAACCTAGCAGTCTCCTTGTCATCGAGAGCAGAGTGTCCATGATTGGCAATCCTAATGCCAGGAAAGGAACCACAATAGCGAATACTGTCGAACTCTTCGTTGATGTCTCAATCGATACAGCAGCAAGGAAAATACCAAGCACCAGACTACCGGAATCTCCCATGAATATTCGCGCGGGGTTGAAGTTATAATTGAGGAACCCAAGTACTGCACCAGCCAGGACCAAGACAAGTGTGGCAGTCGCGAAGTCGCCATTGATGAGAGAAATAAGACAAATGGTTATCAGAGCGAACAACGAAATTCCCGAAGCAAGTCCATCCAACCCGTCGACAAGGTTGATCGCATTTGTGACGCCAACGATCCAGAATACTGTCACTACAAAATCAAAAAAACCGAGATCTAACATACCACGAGAAAATGGATCTGTTACTCCTGATATTGTAAATCCGGCTGCATAAAGGACGATAGCGCAAAGGAACTGAACAGCGAATTTCTTCCCAGGACCGAGAGGCTTCATGTCATCGATGGATCCGGTAATCAACATGACCAACATGCACGTTCCGAGAGCCCATCCTTGAGGAGAGTTGAGCCATGAATCTCCAAGGATTGGAAAACTGAAGGCGAGAACCGCCGCCAGCCCGAGGCAAAAACTAATAAACACTCCCAATCCACCGAGGCGAGGTATTGGCGAGCTGTGTGCTTTCCTTGCATTCGGCTGATCCATCGCGCCAATAGCAACCGCGACTTTTATTACAGCAGGTGTAAGGAGAAGGGACAGCGCTATCGGAAGCGCAAACCACGCGAGCAATTCAAGAAACATTTAGATTGAAAAAAGATTAGGTGAGCAAGAAAGTGACGCCTATTTGGCGCATGCAACTATACAAGTATAGGGCAAATCGCCTGCTCCAATGGTGCCATAGGTCACAGGAACCGCAGGAGTCGAAAACAAAAAAAGGAGAAAAATGTAGATGGATAGTCATTGAAAAGCCAATAGTATGAATCGAATTTGGGAACTATATTTATAGAGAGAACAAAGAATTGCTTATTTGTCCAAAACGAGTGAAAGGCCAAGTTGTTGAAAAAGATGGTCTTTCTTGACTGGAGAAATCGCGTAATCAATCCCAAATCTGTTGAATCTCAGCCCCAAACCGAATCGCGTTGAGGAAAAAGCTCGAGAATTGATGTAGCCAATCCTGATTGCGACAATCCCAGCCGGGTAATACTCGATTCCTCCCCTATATGTAACACCTTCGATATCAATTGTCTTTTCAGCCCCAATTGAAAGCGCCAACTGAGTTTCTTTCCGCTCCGGATACCACATACTCATTCCGAAACGAATAGTATGCCCATAGTCGGTTGTCTTGAAACTCGATCGCATGCTCACAACATCTTGAGAATAAATCAGTTGATTGCCAACATCGTAGGAAAGGGCGTAGCTTATCCCGGGAGAAGGTCTGTACACAAAGCCGGTAGACCCATTAAAAGCTTTTTTCCTGCCGGACGTTCCCGATCCGGCTGAAAACCCCCCTCCAATTCCAAGACTAAAGCTTGGTGATATCAGAAGAGAGCTTGATGCAGAAAAGTAATATTGATTGAATTGTAACCCCTCGAATTTGCTTTTTTCTTCAATAACCCCAGGATGGCGAAAACTTCCCTGGAAGCCCAGGTGAACATCGTTCGATAGTGATAAAGGAAAATTAATGACTTCACGAACGGTTCTCTCTGTCCAATCCTGAATAACATCAACCTGAATGTTCTTTTCACGGAGAATCGACAAAACTGCTGGATTCACAACCATGGAAGAAGCATTTGTAATATCAGATGCATATGGGCCACCCATTGATGATAACCTTGAATCAACCGTAAGCTTCTCGTGAGGTGTCTCATCGATAACTTGACTGCTACTGCATGGGGGAAAAAAGAGTAACCCGAGTAACCCAATGAGGAAACATGTCATTATTCCAGAGAGAGATACTACCCTGGAAACGCGTGAGTTGTTTTTCATGACTAGTTACCGGCCGCTAGGGCGAACACGCTCAGGAGTACCACCAAATCTCGGAAAAACTCTGAAAGAGTTCTCACGACGTTTTCTTTGAGAGGGACGTGGACAATATCGCCCGGTTGAACCATTGGTATTTCCTTTAGTTTCCCGGTCAGGAGCAACCATTCGAGATCAACCTCGACAACCGGGTCTTCGCCCTGGCGGGGTTGTCCTTTTGCTATTTGCACTGTCCGCAAATCGGCATCCTCGTTCCAGCCGCCGGCTTCTGACAAAACTTCAAGTAATGAAAGATTAGTGAGAGTTGGATAACTCCCTTGCCGCAGAACACTCCCAACAACAGTTATTCGCGGAATCGGATTTGTAATAACGACCGCAAGCCTCGCTTCTCCCTTTATGAACTCTTTGAGTCGTTGACTCACCTGAAGCACAAACTCTTCTTTGGTCAATCCAACTACTTGGATTTCACCAATCAGTGGAACGCTGACTGTCCCCGTTGTTTTCACAACGGCGTGAGTCGTAAACTCCGGGTAACTCCAAACGACAATTCCTACAGAGTCGCCAACGCTCACCCTGGATGTATCTTCAAGAACAATTCCCAACCGGGGAATCAATGAACTGCCATATCGAGGACTTTCTTTCCTAACTCCTTGTTGGGATGCACATCCCAGACACAAAAAGCTGATCAACGTAAGAACCGATAAAGCAATCGCTCCTTCGATATGTGTACGCCTTCCCAAAAAAGCCTCCAATACAAGGGATTTAAGATTTTCGGATTTGCCTGCAGCGTGTTGTGGATGTAGCGTTCAATATACCGAAAAGACTCGAAAAAAATCAACTGTCATATTTCTTCTATGTGCCTTTAGTTTTCTGCGACACTGTGTTGATTGCTTCTTCGCACTATTAGCAATGAATAATTTCTTGCAAATCCGTTGTTTGCAGTGTCATTGATTTTTCGTAGCTTAGCTTGCAAAAGCAACAAGTTCCAGCTTCTGTTCATATCAAGCCTCACATTCGAGAATAAAAAGATGAGATCGTTCGCAAAGAATCTTGCTCTCCTTATGGCGGGTGTCATCGTCGCCCTTTTGTTGTCTGAACTTATTGTCCGTATTGCTGCGCCTCAACGAGTGGACACCTTGCGCCCCATATGGCAGTCGGATTCAAACATAGTTTTTCGACTCAAGAACAATCTTGCAATCACCTATTCGCAGTTTGAATTTGAGGTTGCCGAATCAACAAATAGTTTTGGTATTCGCGACCGCGAGCTAAGTCCCAAACGCACAAATGAATACCGAATTCTCGGTCTTGGCGACTCGTATAGCTATGCAAACGGAGTGGATCTCAACGACACATATTACAAAAAGCTCGAAAAGTGTCTGAATCAAAAGGAGGGTAATGATGTCTCTGTGCTCAATTGTGCAGTTCCTGCAAATACGCTTCTCCAGGAATTTGGTTTTCTGAAAAAATACGGCGGACAATTGGCGCCCGATGCAGTGTTACTTGGATTCTACGTCGGGAACGATTTCACAGACTCTTACGACTTGTATGACGAGGATGGAAAACCACGGGTTCGCGTAGAAGATGGATATATCGTCTCAAGCAAGTTAGCGGATAAACAAACCGGGCTTCGCGGATTCCTTTTTCCGATTAGGATGTTTCTTGCTACGAAATCCCATCTGTATGTTTTTACTCGAAACCGAATGTCTGAGTTCCTTGCTCACATAGGCTTGCGCTCGGCTCCACCCCCTCCGGAATTCTGCGCAAAGGAATTCTCTGACAGAGTCCAAAAGGGGTGGGAGCTTGACCAGCGACTTCTCCAGGAAATGTCAAAGTTCACACGGCAACACAACTTGCGTTTAATTGTGGTTGTCCTGCCGGAGATTTATCAGGTGCACACGGAAGCATGGGAAAGTTATATTCGCACTTTCGGGATTGATTCATCATTGTATGACCTTGACAAACCACAACGCTTGGTGAGGACATTCTGTGCTGAGAACAACATTGAGTGTCTGGACGTACTCTCTGAAATGCGATCGATCGCGAAAACCAAGCAAATGATATACCCGATCGATGCTCACATGAATCCCGAAGGGCACGACCTCGTTGCAAGACTTTTATGTGAGTATGTAGGAAGAACTTCTAAAGGGAAGGATATGATTACGAAGTATGGCATCCGTTCTTCACCTTGAGTGGAGTCATATTCTTTCGTGTGGGAAGAATGGCAAAAGAAAAGGGCGAACCTCTGTTGAGGCTCGCCCTTTTCTTAGTCCAGCTGTCTTACTTAAGAAGAACCATCTTTTTTACTTCAGTAAAGTTGTTCGCTATCAGTCTATAGATGTAGATTCCTGCGGGCAGTCCGTTGGCCGAAAAAGTAATTGCAGGAGATGCGCCGGCAGGTTGAACTCCATTTGCAAGCGTAGCGACCTTTTCACCAAGGAGGTTATACACTGAAAGGTCAACATGGGATTTCTCCGGGAGAAAGTACTTTATTGTCGTTTCGGGGTTGAATGGATTCGGATAGTTCTGCTGGAGCTTAAAATCCTTTGGTACATAGGACTCTCCCCCGCCATTTCCCGTTGTGCCATTCGCGAAAACGCGGAGCTCTCCAACCCCAATATACTGGGCTGATCCCGTTGGCGATCCAATAATTCTAATACCATCTCCAGTTATTGGGTCGAAATTTATTTCGAAAGTTTCATAATTCACGAAGTTGCTGCCGGGGTAAGATGGTGAGAAGGTCAGGTTTGAAACACTCGTCCAAACCCCTCCAACATTTACTTCGACCCCGAGGTTTGTGAAACAACCACCCCACTGGTTATCCAGACCTTCCTGATAGACAACGCGTGAGAAGGTCTTGTCCGATGTGAATTGATATCCGATCCAATCTATTGACCTCGGTGCCCCACCCGTAAAAGTATCATACTGTTCTAGAGCGTTGCCGCTTCCCAAAGGTGGAGTCAAGCCGTCCCTGATAATCTCGATGTCGTGGTTCCCTGCTCCTGTTGGATTTGTTATCAGTGCAACAGTTGACCCTTGGGAAGAAACATCTTGAAGACCTTGACCACCTGGTAGTTGCGTCATAAATGAAACCTCTGAGCTCTGTACAGTACCAATTGAGTTTACAGCGGTCACTCTATAAAAATATGTGGTACTTGGGGTAAGGCCCGATATCAATTTCGAAACTGGCGTGTCTTGCCCGCCGTTTATTGGACTTTGAGTGGCAAAGGTGGTATCGGTATATACGCCGCTAAGAACGCCCCAAACAAACTTGACGGTTGTACTTGAACTCCCCGGATTAACGACGCCGTTTAGCTGTGCTGAAGACTGTCCAACCGCCGAAGCAGCAACTGAAGTCACAGTCGGTGCAGTTGGAAGTGAGTTTGTCGCGAACGAAACCTCCGCGCCTTGAGAGTTTCCGTTAAGGTTGTAAGCTCTCGCCCGGAAAAAGTAGGTTGTCGACGGATTGAGGCCAACAATTTGGGATGAAACAGATGAACCGGTCGAACCGTTTACAGGACTTTCAACTGCCAACGCACTATCTGTATAGACTCCTGACGAGGTACCCCAGATAAATCTCACAATTGTTGGGAATCCACCGGCATTTACGTTTCCGTTAAGGGTTGCAGATGTTTGGGTGATTGAAGAGCCAGGGAACGTACTCGCAATGGGATAACCCGGCGGGACGTTCGATGCAATGGCGTGTGCGGCCCACTGCACTTCCGGGTTCCTATGATTGAAATCCGCCCCGGGCCGCATTGTTCCCTTAAAATCGTAGAGCATGATTCCGCCGGCTCCACTGCTATCAATCCATCTAATTTTTTTATAGAGCGATACACTATCTTCAAACAGGGCATAGAACTTCTGTCCGTTGCTCAACCACCAGAAAGGTGGATTACCTGTTGCAGTTCCCTTGATATATGGGGATTCTCTTTGAGTATCGTAAACATATTGTCCACCGTAGTTCGTTAGCGCCAGCATCTCCCACGTCTGCAGATCCTGAAAAACGTTTTGCTGAACCTGCATCGGGCCGTCATTTCCGATATTGATATAGCCGTAAACACCAAACCCAACTCCAAGCTTACTTCTGGGATGTCCTAGATTGGCCCAAGTATCTATTACGGTTTGCGGCATTGTTTCAAAGTTATAGGTCAATGCATTACACTGGAGATTTGGATACTGGGCTTGCCAGTCAGTTCCTCGAAGCAATGGTGTTTGGAACCAAGTCCTGTTGCTTCCCGCCGACGGATCCCAAGCTTGCTGAAAATTATAGCACTGCAGGTTATGCATGTCGATTGCTGAGTCCTGGGAGGCCCAATAAAGTCCGGCATCCAAGCGGCTCGCACTTGTAAAAAGAACTGGCCTCTCGGGGTACCAAGCATCATTCATTCTTCTCCTGAGAATTCTCACCAGTCTGTTCACGTTTACAGCAGATGTTATTGGTGTAATCCAATCCTCCCAATTCAATTCAAGACCATCGGCACCATAATTCTTAGCAAATCCTGCAGCTGCTCTTGCAAAAACTTCAGACCGCGTAGAATCTTGCGCAACAAAGTTCAACTCTGCCGCATCAACAGCTTGAATGGTAAGAAGAATTTTCACTCCGTTCCTATGAGCGATCGAGATAAGACTATCTCCGTATCGCGAGCCATTCCCTGCACCTGCCACACCGTACTGAAACTCTAATGAATCCGCTCTCCCTGCCGAATTGTTGACCCTTGGTCCGTAGTAAGGCGATGTCGTCTGAACATTTCCATCCATGAAAACGACGATGTGGGTGATACCATCCCACTTGATATCCCATGGCGGTAATCCGTAACCATCATCATCCAAAGGCCTCATACACCAAGTCGGGTAATAGACCGACAGGTTCGTAATGTTGCCACTAGATAACGACATTGAGCCTAGCAGACACATCAAAACAACAATCGCAACCACCACTGAAAAGTTCTTCATGCTGCCCCCAAAAAAACAATTGTCTACCATCTTATTCCGCGGGTGATGTTGATCACGCATACTCGCTTTACCTAATTTACGATAATTATTTGATAAGTCAATAGTGGGGGCAGTTTTTTTTGCGCCAATGACTATATATCAACACACACATGAGTAAATTTGAACATGGATTTTACCATTAGCGAGTTGAAAAAGGAAAGCAAGCACGTACTTCATTTTGCGGCAGGTGGGACTAAGTCAGGCAGGTAAGAGTTTTTTGCAGTGTGTTATTTGGTGAGCTTTCGCAATCCTTTAATTGCTTGTGCAACCCAATTCAATTCGGGAGTCCGATCTGTGTTTCTCTTTTTGCCTTTTCGCATCATGCCTTTAAAATCATAGAGCATCACACCGCCAGCTCCTGCATTATCAAGCCAGGTGACCTTGTTGCATAAAGATGTGCTGTCTTCAAAAAGAGCATAAAACCTTTGGCCGTTGTTTATGAACCAGTGGGGTGGGTTTCCAGTCGCAGTTCCTTTTATGTATGGAGACTGCCTTATATTGTCGTAGACGTACGTTCCTCCGTAGTTCAATAGATCAAGCATCTCCCATATCTGAAGATCTTGATAAAAATTTTGCTGTACTTGCAGCGGACCATCGTTTCCAATATTGATATATCCGTACACCCCAAACCCAACTCCGATTTTGCTCCGGGAGTGACCCAGGTTCGCCCAGCTGTCTATCACCGATTGAGGCATGGTCGCAAAATTATGATCCAACGCATCAGCTTGAAGGCTTGGATGTTGCGCTTGCCAATCGGTCCCCCGTCGCAGTGGTGTTTGGAACCAAGTCCTGTTGTTGCCAACCGACGGATCCCAAGCTTGCTGAAAATTATAGCACTGCAGGTTATGCATATCGATTGCTGAATCCTGGGAGGCCCAATAAAGTCCTGCATCCAAACGGCTCGCACTCGTAAAAAGAATTGGTCTCTCCGGGTACCAGACTACATTCATGTTTCGCCTGAGAATTCTGACCAAGCGGTTCACGTTGGCAGGAGATGCGATAGGGGTTATCCAACCTTCCCAATTTAATTCTAAACCATCTGCACCAAACGTCTTTGCAAATCCAGAGGCAGCCTTGCTAAACACTTCGCTTCTCGCTGAATCCGAAGCAATATAGTTAAGGTTCCCTGAATCAACAGCTTGAATTGTAAGAAGAACTTTCACATCGTGTGCGTGCGCTTCAGTGATGAGTTTTTGTCCCATCCCGCCCCCTCCAGCACCTGCAACGCCGTGATAGAATTCTAACGAGTCAGCTCTTCCTTCGGCGTTGCTAACTCTTCCGCCGTAGTAGGGTGGGGTAGTTTGGACATTCCCATCCATAAACAACACAATATGAGTAATCCCTGTGTAGTCGATATTCTGTGGGGGCAAGCCATAGCCCGACACATCTTGCCCCCTCATACACCAGGTTGGATAGTAAACTGTAAGATTCCTAATGTTCTGCGCGATCAAAGCCGAAGAGAAGAGAAAACTCAGCAGAAGAACATGGGTAAGCCTCTTGTCTACGGAACGAATTCCGCTGGGACATAGCGCACTAGCAAATTTTCTGTTTGGTTTCATCAGAGAAAGTCAATAATCCAGACTAAAACGAATTCGGAGACTCGCTGCAAGGAAGGGAGATCATCTCTCAATCGGTTAGCTCAGACTCAATCCTCCGGCCAGACTCATGAGACAACCATCCAGCGCTTAGTCTCATCCCCTCGTCCAGGGTAAATCGTGGCTCATAACCCAAAATAGACTTTGCCTTTGCAATGGAATACGTTGCCTTTCTTGAGTACTGATGCAATTCGTCTAACGAAGGTGTTGTCTTGATGGACTGCTCGGTGGTTTTCATAAGCCACTTTGCAAACGGGACGTCACGATATATTCGCGTTATGAAATCCTGAAAATGATTTCGCGCATATCTCGCCAAGAATCTCAGTGGCATCTTCATAACCGATCGTGCTTTTGATTTCTGGGGACTGATCAATTTCAAGTCAGGCAATCCTAGAGAATCATTAAGGGATCTGAAGTACCCATTCCAAGTTATCTCTTCCGATCCGTTGATGTTCAAAGCCTCTCCGGGTGCTGACTTTGAATCCAGACTCAGATGAATTGCTTCGACAAGGTCATTGATGTATACAAGATTGCACGTGCCTTCTCCAAAACCCTCAAACAGCCCCCAACTTCCGGACTGAAGGCGCTCAGCAAACTTGACAATCCAAAGGTTGCAGAACGGTCCATAAACAATTGTCGGACGCAGGATGACAACAGGCAAGCCCTTTGAATAATATTGCTGGCACAGTCTCTCTGCCTGGATTTTTGAATCGCCATATTCACTTTTGTTCTCCTGGAACGGAGATGTCTCATCGATTTCTCCCTCACGATGTCCGTATACATCAATCGTACTCAAGTGAACGAATCTCTTGACCCCATGCTTGAGGGAAGATGCAAGCATTGTCTCGGTCCCTTTTATTGTCACATCGGCTGATCCATAGGCACAATGAACGACTGCGTCAACGCCCATCACCGCTGCATCGACTTGGTTCTCTTCAAGAATATCGCACAAGACTATTTCAACGGGAAACCGGCCGATGCGGGCTGCTGATGACCACCGTCGCAAGCCGGCTCGAACATTGCCGATTCCATTCAAATGAAACAACTCCACAACTGAACCTCCAATAAACCCTCCCGCTCCCGTCACTAATATTTTCATAGCCTTGCGTCATTAAGAAATTTAGTTGTATCATACCAGGGCATTTCGAATCTCCTCGCTGTCTCATATGCCCTGTCGATGATCTCGATTGAATCTAACACATCCTCACCTGCAACGATTGGCTTTCTGTCGCCTCGAATGACTGCCACGAAATTGTCAATGACCATTCGTGATGGTTGGTTCGACTTGTTGAAAGGAATCCTCAGTTTTTGGTTCCTGCCGCCCGTTCTTAGATTCACATTCTCGAAATCATATACTCCACCTTCGATTACACCCTGCGTCCCAACTATCTTGTAGGTATTTGCCAACCTGTGAAGCCGACTCAGACGAAGAGAAATTGTGCAATCGTGGTGCATGAGCCGCAAAGAGCAAACCGACTCGCTCCCACCAAAAGAATCGTTTTCACAGGAGACCAATTCAGGTTTGCCGTCAAGCCACCAACAGACCAGATCGACAACGTGGGATCCGATGTCCATGAGTATGCCTCGATGGCTCCCTTTTGAATCGAAGTAGAATCCGGATTGCGTCGGCCAATTGAATTCATTTCCGTCCACGTATTCGATCCGTTGAATCGAACCGATCGTCCTGCTGCTTACTAGTTCTTTCACTTTACCATTAGAAGGCATAAGACGGCGGGTATTGTTTACCGAGATGGTGACATGGTTCGTCGAAGCAAGTTCGACGAGGATTTTTGCTTCTTTCAGTCCCTCCGCGAGGGGTTTTTCTGTGAGAACATGGATTCCTCTCGCAAGCAGTTCTTTGGAAACCGGAAAATGAAGGTGATGGGGTAAGGCAACGATCGCACCATCGACCTTACCGATAAGCGATCGATAGTCATTTTCGAAACGGTTAATACCAAAAATCTTGCCGACCTTTCTGGCTCGATCTATATTAAGATCGACCAGAACGATTTCATGAGTAAGTTCGCGAAGATTATGTAGAGACGGTAAATAAAATGACTCTGCGATTGCCCCACAACCTATCAAAGCTATCGTCGGATTGGCTCCCGGTGAATGTTCTCGTTGTAAGCTTGCCGCCATATCTAGAATTGATACAAGTGTCAAAAAAAATAAATAATAAGCAAAAATTGAATTATATACTCAAACAGAAAAGTCTTCTTACTAAAAAGGTTGGTGTGGGTGAATGATGTTTCCTTATCA
>Ga0214472_10006336_pt1 | contig 12400 bp, 11 predicted proteins | sample RVTome_6_FD_207662 | JGI IMG/M metagenome (GOLD analysis project Ga0214472, IMG submission 207662) | Soil microbial communities from uranium-contaminated site in the Upper Colorado River Basin, Wyoming, United States - RVT140D175 | ecosystem: Environmental > Terrestrial > Soil > Contaminated >... | reverse complement strand
CCACCCTGGCGGCGATATTGGACGACCGGGGGCGGGGAAGCTTTTCCTCCAGGACTTCCCAACGGTCCCGGGCGATATCGTAGCGTTCGATGATGGCCAGGGAGCGCCAGGGGGGCGAGTTCTTTGCCGCATGGGAAAATCCGCCGAAGGAATAGAGATACCCCTCATGGGCGATGAGCTCGAAACCCTGGCGGGGCACGCTCAGGGGCGCTCCCCGTTGCCATGTTTTCGTCCTGGTGTCGTAGATATCCAGATGGTCCAGAAAGGATTCGGGCGGATAGGTATGTTCCGGCCCCTGATGTCCGCCGGCAACATAGATCTTTCCCTCATAGGCCACCGCTCCGAAGGAAGAGCGCGGCGGGTCGGGCAGGTCGGGCGACGCCGACAGGGAAAACCAGGTGGCTCCGCTGAAAGCCGGAATGTATTCCAGAACATCGGGGTCGGCGATAAAGGGGGCGGGTTGTACCGGTGCGCCGCCGAATACCTGATCCGCCGGGATGCGGTACAGATCCAGGTCCATGGAGTCTCCCTCGGGGAAGTGAGTGTAGGTGAGGGAGCCGTCCGGGGCGAACACCGGCGTGAACTCCTTGGACGGGGATCGGGTAACCTGCCGGTCGGTATCGGTCCAGAGGTCCAGAACATGGATGTCCCACTGGCCTTCCTCGATGGCGGCGTAGGCCACATGGCGGTTGTCCCAGGACAGGGAGGGCACCACCGAATGGCCCCCTTCTTTCGTCAGTAATTTGTCCGAGCGGTCGCGAAAGTCATGGAGGATCAGCTCCTTGACGGGATCCCCGGAGGCGGAGTCCCGGGTGCGGTGATACACAACAAAGGAGCCGTCGGAGGACAGGGCCGGAAAATAGGAGGAATGCTCGCTGTCGACGATCACCGGGTCCGGTTGGAAGTATTTCAGGGTCCGGCCCTTTTCCTTCTCCACCTTGACCGGCCCCTTGGCCCTGGCCGAAGGCAGATGGATAAGGTGGATCTGCTGCCGGATCCGATCGCCCTTTTTTACCGGTCCGCTGTAGGCCAGGTAGGCACCGTCTCCGGAAAATTCCGCGTGGATGTACTGGTTGCCGGCAGGGGTCCACACTTCGACCTCGTCGGTCTGGAGATCGAGAACCTGGATCGCCACCTCCACCCGTTCCGGCTCGATGATGCCGATGGAATAAGCCACATACCGGCCGTCGGCGCTGATTTCGGGATGATAGGCCTGCAGATGCTCCGGCGTCAGCAGACGGATCAGCCTGCCCTGGTCGTCGGCCAATGCCACCCGACGCTGTTCCCCTTTCTGGTACAGGTAGACCATTTCGGCCCGGGCGGAGCCGATCCAGAGAAAAGCAAGGATGATCATCGGTATGGCGGCATAACGCATACTTCCTCCATGAAGAAGGCTTTCAGCCAGGATTGTCGATGTCTGCTCTCATCTGCGTTCATCCGCCTTTATCTGCGTTCAACAAAAAGGTTTTTGGTTCAGATCCTTTTTAATAGAACGCAGATAACTTCGGATAAAGGCGGATGAATTCAAATCGGGTTCGCTCCAAGTTCCATTTTATGGCCAAAGCGCCCATGAGCAAGGCCGTACGTGAGCAAGAAAACCAAATGACCTTCAGGTTTTTATTTATCCGCGTATGCGAAGCATCAGATTTGATCCGCGTCCAATTCAAGGTTTTGTTTTTGAAGCAAGGTCAAAGGCTGAACGGGACGCGGATGAACGCGGATGAACGCGGATGAACGCGGATAAGGCTTAAAACCAAAACCAAACCTGATTATCGGTATGGCGGCATATCGCATACTCCCTCCATGAAAATGGCTTTCAGCCAGGATTGTCGATGTCTGCTCTCATCTTCGTTCATCCGACTTTATCTGCGTTCAACAAAAAGGTTTTTGGTTCAGATCCTTTTTAATAGAACGCAGATAACTTCGGATAAAGGCGGATAAAGGCGGATGAATTCAAATCGGGTTCGCTCCAAGTTCCATTTTATGACCAAAGCGTCCATGAGCAAGGACGCATGGGAGCAAGAAAACCAAATGACCTTCAGGTTTTTATTTATCCGCGTATGCGAAGCATCAGATTTGATCCGCGTCCAATTCAAGGTTTTTTTTTGAATCAAGGTCAAGGGCTGAAGGGGACGCGGATGAACGCGGATGAACGCGGATAAGGCTTAAAACCAAACCTGAGAAGATCCAATTCAGGAGTCAATGTTTGGTTGGGTTGATGCCGGACCGCCGCGCGGGTTGACAAAAGAATGCCGAAAGTTATGGTGTTCAAGAAGCCCGGTTTCTAACATCAGAAGCCCCATTTGCCCGGCGAAAGGAAACGAGATCATGTCGACAAACACCATTCGGCCGCACCGCCTTTTTCGTGCGGCACCTGAGAAAATCTATCGGGCGTTCCTGGATCCAGACGCATTGGCCAAATGGCTTCCGCCCAACGGATTTACCGGCAAGGTTCACCATATGGATGCCAAGGTCGGTGGCACCTACCAGATGTCCTTCACGAATTTCAGCACGGGAACCAGCCTCTCTTTCGGCGGAAAGTATCTCGAACTGGTGCCGCACGAACGGATTCGCTACACGGACCATTTCGACGATCCGAACCTGCCGGGGGAACTGCAGGTGACGATAACCTTGAAGAAGGTGTCTGTCGGCACGGAGGTGAACATCGTGCAGGAAGGGGTGCCCGACATCATTCCTCCCGAGGCCTGCTATCTCGGCTGGCAGGAATCGCTCGTTCTTCTGGCGAAACTGGTCGAGGCTGAGATTCCGGATTAGCGCCTGAAACCATGTTCGGAATTATCTGGAACTGGAGGGAGTATGGAAAAAGGAAGCGAAAAAAGACGCGCCGATCATCCGATCGATAAAATCTTTGTGGACCGCTGGTCGCCCCGCGCCATGTCCGGCGAAGCCATCGCGGAAAATGAACTGATGGTACTCTTCGAGGCCGGGCGCTGGGCTCCATCAGCGTATAACAATCAGCCGTGGCGCATTCTTTACGCGCGCCGTGATAGTGAACACTGGCCGCTTTTTCTGGATCTTCTGGTCCAGTCGAACCGGATCTGGGCGGAGAGGGCTGCGGCATTATTGTTGTTCATCTCAAAAACCACCTTCGACCACAACGGCAAGCCGGCGCGCACCCACTCCTTCGACACCGGTGCGGCTTGGGAGAACCTGGCATTGCAGGCAATGTTGCGCGGCTATGTCGCCCATGGGATGCAGGGGTTCGATTATGAGCGGGCAAAGACGGCCCTCAATGTGCCGGACGAATATCAGGTCGAGGCCATGGCGGCTATTGGAACACCCGGCTCCAGGGATTCTCTGCCGGAGAAACTCCAGGCGATGGAGACGCCAAACGATCGTCGCCCACTGGCCCGGAGCGTTTGCGAAGGCCCATTTCGTTTGTAAGGACTCGGTTGAGACGGGTAGTTGGAAGGTCAAAATCCAAAATCGGCCTCACGCGACGACGCAACGACGCGACGTTAAGGTCAGGGTTTTCGTTGCGGCGTCGCGTCGTTGCGTGAGATATGAATTTGAAGAAGTTGGTCCCTCAGGAATTCAATCTTTAGTTTGAAATCCGCGAAGATCCGCGCGCATCAGATTTGATCCGCGTACCATTAAATGGTTCTTCCTCAGAATTTGAGCGGATGGCCCCCGGCCGTCTATTTGCCAGCCTTGAAGGTGCTATAGCTGGTGATCAGATTCCGATAGTCGGGAATGTGGTTGGCAAACAACGCTCCCAGCCCCTCGATATCATTACGCCAATCGCGGTGCAGTTCGCACGCCACTCCGAACCAGTTCATCAATTGACCCCCGGCTGCCGACATGCGGTCCCAGGCGGCATGCCGGGTCACTTCGTTGAAAGTCCCCGAGGCATCGGTCACCACAAAGACTTCAAACCCCTCCTCCAAGGCAGACAGTGCCGGAAAAGCGACGCACACCTCCGTCACGATCCCGGCGATGATGAGCTGCTTCTTTCCCGTCGCCTTCACGGCCGCCACAAAATCTTCATTGTCCCAGGCGTTGATCTGGCCCGGACGGGCAATATACGGGGCATCCGGAAAGGTTTGTTTGAGCTCCGGCATCAGCGGTCCGTTGGGACCGTCCTCGAAGCTGGTGGTGAGGATCGTCGGCAGGCCAAAGTATTTGGCCAGGTCGGAAAGGGCGAGGACGTTGTTTTTGAACTTGTCCGGTTCGATATCGCGGACAAGGGACAATAAACCGGCCTGATGGTCCACGAGCAGAACTGCCGCATTGTTTTTGTCGAGACGAACGTATGGTTTACCCATAGGTTTTTGTCCTTTCCAAAGGGTTGTCATGGGATGTTCTTTAACCTAGACGACGAGAATAAAGTGCGCCGGGGGCGACCTTCCGGACGATCGTCGCACCGCAAAAATATTATCGAACCTGGTCTTGATTACAATGTCGCTGCCAACCCCGAAAATCGGGCTATCGTGCCAAATAATGGTCTTTTTTGGAATGGTTCCTCCGGAATTTCCAAAGGTCGGCTTGGTCCCTTGGTGCACGCACTGGTGCAGTCACTTTGGGGGAAGGGTGAACTGATTGACACCCGCAGCATCCGGGATAGACTCGAAAATAGACTCCCAAGCAGGTTTCAGGACACCAACGGGGGGCGGCTTGACCCGTAAGACGTTAATAGGAGGTCGCTATGTGCCAGATCGTTGTCGACCGGATCGAGGGGGCGGAATTCGAACCCTCCCTGAACGTTTTCACTGCGGTCAACGTCATCGGCACCGTGCAGGGCTGCCCCGCCACACACTCCTCCGTCAGCGGCGATTATGCCGAAGTCGCGGTAACCATCTTTCCCGAATCCGGGCCTCCCCGCTCCGAGACAGCCCAGGTCCTTACCAACAACAACCTCATCGATACCTTCTCCTGGAGCGCCTACTTCAAGGATGTCCCCTGCGGGGGGAAGGCCCGGGTGTTGGCGGTATGCGTCGGCGCCCCCGAATGCAGGGCAGATGTCGAGCTGACAATGAGCTGCGAATCATCCGCCTGCCAAGCCGTCACCTTTTCGGAGCCGGAGGAGGCAGGGTGCGACGATCAGGGGCGACGGTTGGTCTCCCTCACCGCCACGGTGCAGGGGTCTCCCCTGAATCAGTTCGTCCAGTGGCGCTTCGGCGATAACCGCCAGACCCTGAGCGTCTTCGAGAACAACAATCAGACGACGGTCACCCTCGATTACCAGGAGGGCGATCTGGCGCATCCCCAGGTCGTCTTAGCCCTCAATCCCGACTGCGAATACGCCCTGGAGATCCCCGGTATCCTCCTCCAGTCCTGCGCGGCAGAATGCCCGGAGGTGAGCTTCGGGACGGTCCAGGACCGTGGCTGCGACAAGGAGGGGAACCGCATCCTCTCCCTCACCGCCCAGATCTCGGGACAGCCCCTGACCGGCTACTATCCCTGGCATTATGGCAACGGCCGCACGGTCAACGACTACCTGAATGGGGAGAACGAGAGCTCCGTAGACCTCCTCTACGCTCCGGGAGACCTGGAGCATCCCGAGATCACCCTGGAGCTCAGCCCCGATTGCCTCTACCACGTGCGGGTTCCCGAGGGACTGCTGCAGCCGTGCCCCGCCGTCTGTCCGGAGGTGGACTTCGGCTCTCCCCGGGACCGGGGCTGTGATGGGGAGGGGAACCGGACCGTGGAAATCTCTGCCCAGTTCTCGGGGGACCCGGTGACCGGCTACATCCCCTGGCACTACGGCGACGGACGCACCGCCACCGACTACCTGGAGGCGGAAAACGAGAGCAGCGTCGAACTGATCTTTACCCCCACCGACCTGGACCATCCGGAGGTGGAGCTGGAGCTCTCCCCCGACTGCCGGTACGGCCACACCCTCGCCGCCGCTTTGCTGCAGCCCTGTCCGCCGGAAGGTGAAGAGCCCCCCCAGGAGGGGAACGGAGAGACGCCTCCCCCGCCGGCCGACGGTAATGTCGTTTTCAACCCCTGCCTGCTGTGGCTCATCGCCAACCTGATTCTGCTGATCGGCACCGGCATTCTCATCGTGGTCGCCGGCTGCGCCCCCAACCCCTACACCATCGCCGCCGCCATCGCCCTGGCCGTGGTCACCACCATCTCCTGGATCTTTTTCTTCATCCTGTGTATCGCCGCCACCTCCAACTGCACCCTGGGGAGGTGGGCCTCTTTCCTGCTTGATCTGCTGGCGAGCGTCATGGTGGTCATTGCCATCGTCTGGGGGATCGTCACGGTCATCTTCGGGGGGGCGGTGGGGTGCTTCATCGGCGCCCTTATCACCTTCGCCTACTACGCCCTGATGGCCCTGTGGTTCAAGATCGCCATCACTATTCTGGGGTGTTACCGCAATTCCTCCTATTTCCCCTGGGAGGACTGAAGATGAGCCGAGTCCCCGATTTGAGCCGCCCCGTCCCCGCCTTCCGGATGCGCCTGATCTGGGAGGAAGGGACTTGGTCCCTGCGCCGCCTGCTGGCCATCGGCCCCCTGCGACTGCCCCCTTCCGATCCCCTTCCGAAAATCCCGGAAGGGGTAGGGCGCTGCGGTTTCTGGATCGAGCTCCTCGATCCCGAAGGGAGCGTCCTTTTCCGCCGGACCATGGCCGATCCGACGGAGCAGTCGGTGGAAGTTTTCGACGGGGGCAAACCCCGCCGGCTCCCCGCCCGGCGCCCCAGGGCCCTTCTGGACCTCCCCGTTCCCGCCCTTACCGGTATCACGGCCCTGCGAATCTGGGGACAGCAGATCGCCCTCCGCGAGCGCCGCTCCCGCTCCGAGGTCCTGGCGCAAATCCCCTGGAACCCCCTTTCGGAGAAGAGCCATGGGCGCAGCTGACGGCACGGTCCTGGGGGCGACGAAGATCCTCGACAACGGCCCCGACGGGGAGCGGTTCACGATTGCCCTGGTCGCCGAAGGGTTCACCCAGGCCCAGCAGGATCTCTTCAATGCCCGCTGCGACGAACTGAAGGAACACCTCCTCCAGCAGCCGGACCTCTCCCCCGTCATGGGCGCCGTCAATCTCTACCGGGTCAACGTCGCCTCCAGCCAGTCTGGGGCGGACGATCCCTCCGCATGCCCAGGGGGCACGGGCGCCGTCCGTAGCACCTATTTCGACGCCACCTATTGCGGCGACGGCGAGCTGAGGAGGGCTCTGATCGTAGCTGAGGAACTCGTTGCCGACGTGCTCAACGAAATGGTCCCCCTCTGGCTTTATGCTTTAATGATCGTCAATGACAACAAGAGCGGGGGGACCGGGGGGGCGCAGGTGGGGGTGGTGGACCTCTCGGACGACTGGACGAACGTGGCGGTGCACGAGCTGGGGCACACCGCTTTCGGCCTGGGGGACGAGTACGACTATCGCATCGGAGCGGATGCCAACGAGCCCGCCCAAAACCAGCACTCCGGGGACGAACCTTCCGAGCCCAATCTCACCGCCGTCACTGACCGCTCCGCCCTCAAGTGGCGGCATCTCGTTCCGGCGCACATCTCTGTCCCCACCCAGCAGAACCCGGACTGCACCACAGTCAGTCCGGACTCCAATCCCCTGATCGGCACGGATGCTTCGGCGACGGGGCTCTTTGAGGGGGCCGGGACCTTCCACTGCGGCCTGTACCGCCCCGCCTTCGAGTGCATCATGCGGAGCGGGAAGAGGTTCTGCGCCGTCTGCCGGGAGGCCATCCACGCCCGCCTCCGCACCTATCTTCCCCCCGCCCCGATTCTGAAGGCCACCCCCCCGCATCTCGACTTCGGCACCGTCTCCGTCGGATGGGAGGCGGCGCGCACGGTCGAGCTGCTCAATCCGGGGCAGGAGCCGGTAGGCGGGGTGGAGCTCGAACTGGACAATCCGAATTTTCTCCTCGGTGCCCATCCCGAGACGGTCGAGCCGGGAGAGAGCGTACCGGTGGAGATCATCATCATCCCCCAGTTCGTGGCCGGGGAGGTGAACGCCACTCTGCGGGTCACCTCCAGCGCTCCGGAGGTCTCCGCCACAATCCGGGCCGCCGTCTGCATTGGCCAGGCCGCGGTGCAGCTGCGGGTGGACGGCTCTCCGGGGAACCCCCTCGATTTCGGCGGGGTGGTGCAGGGGCTGACCATGTACCGCAGCTTCCTGCTGCTGAGCTACCCGGGCAACGAAAACTTCGACTGCGGGGCTGAACTGGAGGTCACGCTCCCCCCCCTTCCGGATCCCTTCTTCTATGCCGAGCTTCCAGCCGGCGGCCAGATGCAGCCGGACAATTTCTACCGCTTCGTCATCCCTCCCCCTGAAAGCGAAGGGAGCGTCGAGCGGGAGGTGATGGTCGGATTCACCGCCCCGTTGGATGAGGAAGGTCTGGTGGGAACCGAGGTGGAGGTGCGCACCGACGCCGCGGGTTACGAGAGCTTGCCTCTACCTCTTCTGGCCACGGTCCTCCCTCCTCCGCCCCTCGATGCCGTGCTCGTCCTGGACCGCTCCGGGAGCATGGGAGACCCGGTGGGAGAGGGAGAACGCACCCGCCGGCAGGTGGCCGTGGAAGCCGCCGGACTCTTCGTGGGGATGCTGCGGGAGAACCAGCGGGCGGGGATTGTGCGCTTCAATCAGCAGTCGCAGAACCCCGGGGACGTCCTTCTCGACCTGGCAGGTGTTGGAGAAAACCCTCAGGAGCAGGCCTGGCAGGTGCTGGAGTCCGGGGCCCTCGATCCCCAAGGGAGCACCGCCATCGGCGAGGGGATGCTCACTGGCAGCGAAATCCTGGCCAGCGCGAGCGTCGAGAGGCGGGCCATGGTGGTCCTCACCGACGGGCGCCAGAACAGAGGGATCAGCATCGAGGAGGCCCGCCAGGCGATCGCCGGGCGCGTCCCTACCCAGCGGGTCTACGCCGTGGGAATCGGCCTCGACCAGTACCAGCGGGAAGTGGGGGAGATCGCCACCGAAAATGGCGGGGCGGCCTTCGTCACCGGAGAGCTCACCGGCAGCCGGGAATTTCTGCTGCACAAGCTTTACGCTCAGATCCTGGCTGATATCGGCGGCGGGGCTCTCATCCGCGACCCTCGCCTGGTCCTGCGCCCCGGAGCGCGCCACCGGACGGACATCGAGGTCTGCGGGGCCGACCGGGAGGTGGAGTTCATCGTCGTCTGCCGCCCCACCGCCGTCCACCCCAAGTACATGCGGGTGTGGCTGGAGACCCCCGGCGGGCGCATGGTCGATCCCTCCCTGGCCCAGGCCAACTCCGGTTTCGCCTTCCGGCAGCACGGGTCCCACCTCATCTTCCGGGCGAGCCGGGTCAATCGGGAGGACTGGGCGGGCGTCTGGAAGGTCTGGGTGGCCAACGCCGCCGCCCCCGGATCCCGGGCCGACCTCTTCTACAGCGTCATCGCCGCCGCCCGGATCACGGGACTGCTCCTCCCAGGCCGGCTGATCCAGAACGACTACAGGCCGGGATCCCCCATGACCGCCCTTTTCGAACCACGACTCCACGGCCTCCCCGTATCCGCCCTTCCGGGTGCACGGGTGCGCCTGGAGCGCCCCGACGGGGAGGTGAGCACCATTCCCCTGGCGGAAACCGCCCCGGGGAGCTACCGGGTCGCGATCGAGGATACCTCTCTGGTGGGTGCCTACGACATCTCGGCCGAATTGGGCTTCCGGGTGGAAAGGGGCTGCCGGACCACCCGCTTCCGGCAACTGACGGGGGTGATCCTCCCCGGAGGAAAGAGGGACGATTCCTGCCGAGTGGCTCTGAAGGCGTGCCTGGCGAGCCTACGATAAGAGGGACTAGGATAATGGTAATTTTTCGGTCGTCGTTTCCGACATCGGGGCTCACGCGCTGCGACGCCTGGTCCAGCGAGCAGCAGGAGATCCTGTGCTCAGGGAGGGAATGGAGGCCTGTTACGTCGATAGTTGCGGAGATACCCGCGAATTTTGGATCAAAGTACCTATCCTCAACCAGTCAGGAGGTACCATGAAACGCATTGGAATAATAATTCTCGCTCTGTGTCTCGGGATGGCAGCCTGCACGAACCGCAAGGAAGAGGCACCGCTATATCCAGGCTTTAGTGACGAGGGGGTGGGAGCGCAAGAACGGATCGGCCGTTATCTGCAGGACTCCGTTGTCACAGCCGAACTCAGGACTTGCTGGGGCCAGTTGAAGGGCGAAGGCGTGATCGCGATGGATTTGACCTATCGCAAATCTGATAGCAACTGGGCGTTTGAATACGTGAAGGTCACGAAGTCGACGCTGCCTCAAGGGCAAGACGCGACCGCTCAGCGGTGCATGGAAGAATCCGCACGAGAAACAATGTTCCCCGTCGACTCGAAGGAGGCGCTGGAGACGGTCGCCCCGCAGTTTATCGTCCGATTGGCTTTCCCCGTTCCATTGCCGGCCGAGGGTACTCAGCTGACGAACGATCAAATCGCCCGCATGATTGGCACCGGCGGTGTGATCACTGTATCGGGGTGCTCGGAGTGCGTGTCCCGCGAGGAATACCCCTATGGGTTGAAATGCGTGTCGAAAACGAGCGGCAGCAACGTGGACTGCGAGGAAATCAGCGACAACGTTTGCGCCATTACACCTAAGGCATGTCTGAGCGGGGTGTTTGGAGGAACGAGTGGCGTGATCATGTATTGACGGCGCACCCCGCACGTGAAGCACGATGAATCCCTGCCAGGAAGCCATGGCAGGGAAGGCACGTATCTATATTCCCGGCGGCGTCTATCACGTCATGCTGCGCGGCAATGGCGGGCAGGACATTTACTTTTCCTGTGAAGACTACAGCCCTCTTTTTCTGCTGCTGCAGGAGGGTACCGGCGCGGGCGTTTCCGATATTGCGTGCACGGGGTTTTGCTGCAGGAGCTGCCACCTTCACCTGATTTGAAAAACGAATCCGCTCCGCCGGGGGCTCCTTGTGAGGCAGAGCGGCCAGAGAACCGGCAACAATACCAGCACCACGATAACGAGGATCAGCGTCAGACCGGTTCCGGCGATTACGAAGTTCCGAAATCGATATTTTCCAGGCTAGGATAATGTTTAAATGTCAAGATCCCAAGATCTGACTAAGCCTTATCCCAAGATCTGACCTTCACTGCCACCGTCGCTTCACCCACCGCTCCACTATCAGTGTCCCCACCGTCGTGGTCAGCGCCGCTGCCAGGATCGCAATCACTGCCGGCAGGTTCTGCAAAAGGATCGGGTCCCACAGCAGGATCAGGCCGAGGATCAGCATCATCATCCCCGACATCAGCTTCAGCACCCGTCCTTCGAACTCGCTCATTTTGTGGCTGCCGAGGGTGAGGGCGAAGAGGGTGACGATGACCAGCAGGGGGACGACGTAGGCGAGGTTGTAGAGGCCGAGGTAAAGGTAGTATAGCCAGCCGGGAAGTTCCTGGAGGGTGAGGACCCGGGTGTAGACCATGGGGAAGCCGGCGGTGCAGAGCAGCTCGTAGCTGTTGGCGACCAGAGCGAGAACCGCGGTGCCGGCGAGGATCGGCAGCAGACGATGTCCCGTGAGCAGTTTGCGCATCCGCGCCATCAGCTTCGGCTTGGCTTTCTCGGGGATGGAGAGGGTCGGCCCCTGGCGGAAGAAGAAATGGTCCTTGATGTTGAACAGGGCGATGACCACGGCGAGAAGGCCGGCGAAGGTGGTCAGCAAGGGGAGCTGTCCGGCGAGAAGGAAGAGATTGAGCCAGGCGGCCATGAAGATGAAGTAGGCCAGGCCGGAGAAGAAGATGAAGATCCCGCCGACAAGGAACATCCGCCTGCGCGAACGGGTGTGGACCATCAGGCTGAGCAGGAACAGCAGGACGAAGAAGGCGCAGGGGTTGAAGCTGTCGAGCAGGCCGAGGAGCACGGTGAAGACGGGCAGGGAGTAGGCTCCCGGGTCAAGCGGCAGGGACTCGTCCGCGGCCGGATCGACGGGCGTGGCCAGCGGCTGCCCGGCGGCCAGCGTTGCGACCAAGTCGGGGCAGCCTTTCGACACGCAGTTGGCGACCGCGGCCTCAATCTCCCGGGCGACCCTGTCGTTGAAGCCGAACCAGGCGTGCCGGCCGACGGCGGTGGCCGGGGTGGTGGCGATCTCCATGCCGCGCGCCCTGGCAAGGGCCAGCATCAGCTCGTAATTGTCGCTCTCCAGCCAGACGTCGTAGATGCGCACCTTCAGCTCGGGATAGCGCAGCTGCAGGTCTTCGACGAAGGGCTTCTGCTCCCGACAGCCCGGGCAGTTCTCGGCATAGAAGAAATGGAGTTCCGTCGCAGCGCCGATCGCGGATGCCGGTGCGAGCATCCCGAAGCAGAGCATCAGCAGAACCAGCACAGTCCCACGCCTGGTCATACGTCCCTCCTTGGTTGTTGGGCAGCCGGTGTTTTTCAGGGACAGGTATTGAGCATATCCCTTCAGTGCCGGTTCACAAGGCCGGTTCTGTGTTGCGGGGGAAGGA
>Ga0214472_10006335_pt1 | contig 12401 bp, 14 predicted proteins | sample RVTome_6_FD_207662 | JGI IMG/M metagenome (GOLD analysis project Ga0214472, IMG submission 207662) | Soil microbial communities from uranium-contaminated site in the Upper Colorado River Basin, Wyoming, United States - RVT140D175 | ecosystem: Environmental > Terrestrial > Soil > Contaminated >... | reverse complement strand
CCCATTGCGTGATCCTTCCGTGACCAAAGAAATTTCAATATTACCCCTTTAGACGCAGAAGATCACGCAATGGTTCTATCATTTCACGACTCTCCTCGTGAATAATTCGGGATCATGGCTTTCGCGAATCTCGCGTGTAACATTCCTGACGCCGGTGCGCTTATTTATTCTAGATACTCAATTCCCCGCACGCCACATGAGGAGCCGCAGTATGGCCACCGTCGCCGTGGAAAACCCGCCGCTGGTCGACGTCGACATCACCAGCCCGCCGCACAAGGCGAATCCGTTCGAGTTGTACGCCAGGTTGCGGGCGGAGTCGCCGGTGTGTCGGGTGCCGATGCCGGACGGGCAGACGGCCTTTCTTGTCACCCGCTATGACGACGTGGTGGACGTGCTCAAGGACGAGCGGCTCGTGAAGGACCGGTTCAGTCTGCCGGCGGGTGGGCAAACGCAGAAAGCACCCTGGGTGCCGGCGATGATGCGGCCGCTGTTGACCAATATGCTCGACAGCGACCCGCCGCACCATACGCGGCTGAGGGCGCTGGTGCAAAAGGCCTTCACGCCACGCCGCGTGGATGCAATCGAGGAGCGGATTCACTCTCTGGCCGATGGATTGTTACAGGATCTTTCGGGCCGGCGCAGCTTCGATCTAGTGCGCGATTACGCACTGCCGTTGCCGGCCACGGTCATTGCCGAGATGCTCGGCGTGCCGGCCAGCGACCGGCACAAGTTTCACCGCTGGTCCAGTTCGATCGTCTCACTCAACTGGTCGACCTGGGACATGATCAAAGGCCTGCCGTCCGTCTGGCGGTTTCTGCGCTACGTCCGCAAGCTGGTCCAAGCCCGCCGGGCGGTGCCGGCCGACGACATGATCTCGGCCCTGGTCGAGGCCCGCGACGCTGGCCAACGGCTCAGCGAAGACGAACTGGTCGCCATGATTTTCCTGCTGTTGATCGCGGGGCACGAGACCACGGTCAACCTGATCGCCAACGGCACGCTGGCGTTGTTGCAGCACGCGGCCCAATTGAGGCGATTGCGCGACGACCTGGAACTGATCGACACGGCGGTCGAAGAACTGCTGCGTTTCGCCAGCCCGCTGGATACGGCCACTGAACGCTACGCGCGGGAGGATCTGACGGTGGCAGGCGTCGACATCCCGCGTGGTTCGCTGGTGTTTGCCGTGATCAGCTCGGCCAATCGCGACGAGGCGCATTTCCAGCGGCCCGAGGAATTGGACGTCACGCGCGATCCGAACCGGCATCTCACGTTCGGCCTGGGCATTCACTTTTGCCTCGGCGCGCCGCTGGCCAGGATGGAAGGCCGGATCGCCATCCGCGCGCTGTTGGAACATTGCCCGCGACTTGCATTGGCCGCGCCAGCGACATGGCTCGCCTGGCGACGCGGGCTGGTGCTGCGCGGCATGAAGTCGTTGCCGGTAGAGCGGGTGTGAGATACGAGGTTTGTCGGCGCGTTGCCGCAATCGTCCGCGGCGTCGAGGAGGAGGAGGAGGACGCAAATGAGCAACCAGCGTGTAGATTTTCGGACACACCAGGAGCTACGCCCCGCACGCCTTGATCACGTCTTCCCACAAGGCGGTGGAGACGTCGTGAGGCCGCGTTTGGGCGAGCGTTTTTAAGGCTTCGTCGAGCGATTGGCCGCGATGCGTGGCCAATGCGGCGGCGGCCAGCGACGGCGAGCGGCTCATGGCGTTGCTGCACGCCACCAGCGTCGGCACGCCAGCGTCGATCAGCCCAGCGATCGTCTCGATGGCCACCCGCAACACGCGCGGATCGTTGCCGCCGCCGTCGAGAATGGGAAACCGGCAATAGACGACGTCGCGTGGCAAGTGGGCGGGCACCTCTTCATAGGCCACGTCGACGACGGCCTCTATCCCAGCGGACACGGCGGCTCGGCCGTCGTGGGCGTCGCGGGAATGACCGATCCAGAGCAAATCGGGGAAGACGTTGTACATGGGCAAGACCCTCCGAGGCGACGCTCAACTACTTGCGCTACGATAACTCGCCAACGCCCACTGAAACACGCGGCGCGACACCCAGAGGCTGCCGGCGGTGGCCAGCAGGGCGAACAGCGCCAGCCACCAGTTTTGCCTTTCCAAGGGCTGGGCCAACACCCGCGCCGGAACGTTGACGACGACCAGCACCGGGATCAGAAACGTAAAGAACACGCGCAAGCCCACGCCCAGAGCGTTGCCGCCATAGATTTCCATGGGGTAGCGAGAAAAATTCGTCAGATAGAACCAGAAGTCGTACAGCGATTGATTGCGTCCCAGCCAGACGCTGGTGGCGGCCAGTGAAATCATCAGGCTGTAAAGAATCGCCACGCCGCAAGCGATGTAGACCGGATACAGCAACAATTGGGGCCAGCCGGGCAGGTAATCGAGGCGCCAGAAGGCGAAACTCATCAGGGCCAATCCGAAGGCGAAATTGGCCAGCGCCGACCATTCGATCCGCTGCAAGGAAACCAAAAACTGCGTGTCGATCGGCTTCAACAGCGCGAAGTCCAGCCCGCCGGTGCGGATCAGTTCGCTGAACTCGTCGGCATTGGGCATAAACAGCGCCTGCACCAGGCTGTTGACGATCATCGTGGTGGCGATGAACACGAAGAACTGATACCGGCCCCAGCCGGCCTCCGCTCCGCCGATCTGCAACTCGACGCCCGCGAGCTGCACGTTTTCAAAGATCAATACGTAAAACCCCAGGTTCATCAGCATCCAACAGACGCTGGTCACCGCGTTGATCAGAAAGTTCGTCCGAAACGTCATGTCCCGCACCAGGCTGTTGCGGGCAAACGTGAGGAACACGCGGAGATAGGAGGGTGATCCGGTCATGGTTTGGCGGTTTGAAAAATAGAGCCGGCGCCCTTGAAACGCTGGCTGTCGGCGCGCACACCTACGGTTGGTTTCGGGTGCGCGTAGGTGGTGCGCCGAACAAGTCGCGGAGCGACGATATCGTAAAGCCAGGGGCGCCAGCCCCCGGAACGTGATCTACATTGACAACCGCAAGCCCCATAGGGGCGACACCGACTCGCATCGCCCAAGATATCGCCCCTTGCGGGGCTTGGGCGCTGGTGGATACTCGCCCTGCCTGGGGCTTGCGCCCTTGTCCTTACCGGTATTTTAACGGTTGCCAGCGGGGTTTTGCTATGGCGTGCGAGCATTGAAATGAAAGCGGTGCGAAGTGATTGGTGTTTTACAACTTGCGTGAAGGGTCAACAAGAGAATGGCGAGCCGCGTAGAGTAGAAGGGCTAGACGCCCGTGCAGGAGCCAGGGCATCGAAGCATCGCGGAAGGGAGGCTAAGAAAGCGGTGCTGACACGCTCTTCACGGAGGTCGTCCCGTGCAATCGGTAACCCAATGGGCTCTAAGACCGTGGTGATGCGGCTTGCGGAATCCGCCCACCAGTGGCAATATGTGGACGTGAATCCAAAACTCGGAAGTTGGTGTGACGGCTACGTGACGTTGCGCGGCACATGGTGCGAGCCGCTCAGTTTGGAAGTGGTGATTCGTTTGAATCGACGATTGGCCGACGCACACCGAGCCGGTCCAGAGGCAGCCGCCCCATGACGCGTTTGTTGGTAAGCGTCCAAGACGCCGACGAAGCCCAGGTGGCGCTGGACGCCGGCGCGGACGTGATCGACGTCAAAGATCCCCACGGTGGATCGTTGGGGGCGCCGCCGGCAAGCACCGTGCGGGAAGTGATGGCGCGCATGGACGGCCGACGACCGGTCAGCGTCGCCTGCGGAGAACTGCTCGAGTGGTCGGCGCTTCAACATCTGCCCGTCGTGCCGGGAATAGGATACGCCAAGTTCGGCCTGGCCGGTTGCGCGCCGCTACAGGACTGGCCCACATTATGGGCGGACGCGCTTGAATGTCTGCCGGCGCGTACTGCTTCCGTGGCGGTCGTGTATGCCGACGGAGCGAAGGTGAACGCGCCGCGGCCCCAGGAGGTGCTGCGACACGCCGTCACGCTGGGCTGTCGCGTCGTGCTGATTGACACCTGCGACAAATCCGCGGGCTGTCTGTTGGAGCACTGGTCGGTGGCGGAGTTGGACGGTGTCTTGCGGGACATTCAATCCGCGGGCTTGCAAACTGCCGTGGCTGGTTCGTTGGAGATCGAAACGCTAATGCACGTGCTGCCGTTGTCGCCTGACTATGTAGCGGTTCGCGGCGCCGTGAGCCGCCCGGCGCGCACGGGAAGAATTAATCGTCGGCTGGTTGAACAACTGGTCCGACAAATTCGCGGTCGCTCGCTGCCGCCGGCCGCGGAGCCGACATCGGCGACACGTCAAACGCTGACGTGAAAGCGATGACCACCGTTTGTGCGTTCGCCGGCAACCTCGGGACCGCCCGGGCCGGCGCGACGCTTGTCGAGCGACTTGGCGAAGACGTGCGGTCCGCATTTTCCGTGCGGCACGCTCTCCGATTCGTCCGGCCCGCTTTTTTCCGGGGTGTTGGCTTACTTTTTGAAGATTTGCTTGACATTTCGAGCCGCCGGCCAAATACTCTTTCTCTTAATCGCCATGTCTTTATCGCGACTGTTCCTAAGCGAAGAGGAGCTTTGCTGTGCCGAACTCGGTGTTGGATGCGATCAAAATGGGGCTGTGGGACTTCGAGCCGGAAAAAGTGGAAAGCAATCAGTACGACGCCACGAGAGCGTTGCCCGGCACGAATGAAAAGTTGGAAGTCCTTGCCGAGCGCGTACGTCAAGGATTGCCGCTTTGGCACGCGGCCGATTGCCGCGATTTGGAAGACCTGCACAGTGGCGACGACGCGGATTATTAGGCGCCGTCTTGACCGCGACTGACATGCGGATTGGATTCGGGGTGAATACGCCGATGCGCGTACGACGCCGATGCCGGTTATCTGGGAACCATTTCCGGCGTCAGTCGAAAGTCGGCGACACCGCGGCCTTCCGCGTGGTTCTTGGCTTCTAAGATGAACCGCATCAGCCGGCGCCGCTGCTGGACGTCGCACTGCATCAGCGACTCACGCAAGTGACCGGCCACGGCGACCCATTCCGCGAGCGAATCTCCCACGCCGCCGGCCTCTTGCGGATCGGGACTCAGTAGCCGCATGTCCATCAACTCGTCCATTTGTTCATCCAGGAACGCCGGGCGGCGTTGCCTGGGAAGTGCGAAATAGCGATCGACTTTGTCCATCAGCGACAGGTGCATCAGCCTCGCCAGGTTTTGGCGAAACGTTTCCTGCTGGTCGACGCTCAAGGCATGCACCTGCGTTTGCCATTCCAGCCCTTGACGGAAATCGCGTTCCACGCGCCGGGCCAGGTCGAGTTGATCCGACTGGGACATTTGGGCGAAAGCGTCGTCGGTCAATTGCCGCGTCAGTTGCGCCCGATACTGCCGCTCGGTGGTCGGCCAGGCGGTAACGGCGCTCTTGACGGCGGCGGCGATTGTAACGCCCGCGGTCAACAAAAGCACGCTACTCGTGAGGGCCGTTCGCACTCTTCCCATGACGCAGCCGTTCTCGCGTTCTATGTGGCCTATTCCAACTCTCCGTTAATCAATTCTAATCGGCTCCACATCCAGGTCGAGCGGACTTTCGCCCACGCCATTGTCACCGGCCCCCGCGTCGGTCACACTGCACCGACTTCCTTACGCGGCCAGCCGCCGCGACGGTGATTCGATGGTCGAAGAATTCTATCAGGTCACGCTCGAGCTGCTCGCCCGCTGTCTCGACGAGGTGGGCGCCGAGTACCGAATCGAAGACGGCGACGTGCTGCTGGCGGGCCACCGCCTCGGCGTGTCGATCGCCTTCGACGGATTCACTCCCCAGGACGGCCAGGTCATTGCACCGCTGGACATCCAATTGCACCTGGACGGAGACGATGGCAACCTGTTCCGCGTCGGAGCATTCGGGGTCGGCGATGACGAAAAGTCCGCGGGACGGGCCGCCGTGCGGGAATGGTTCGTGCTGGCGGCCCAACCTATCCTAGAGGCGTTGGGCGCCGTCAGCGTCGAAAAACGTCGCGCGAAACCCGCGCGGCGGATCGGCGGATGGAGACTGTTCGCCGGGCAAGCCGGTGTGCGCGGCCAGTTGCCCGCGGACACCGACGCGGTGTCTCGGCTCTATCGGGAACTGCTGCAATGTGTGCTGACGTCCGTCAGTGGTTGGCCGACTCCTCAGCACGTCGAGTTCCGCTCGATCTACCTGATGGCCACCTGCGTCGATGGCCGCGCTGAGGTGCAGGCGGCCCAGGACGGGCTGGTGAACAACAAGCTATCCGACGCCATCGCCGCATTGAATTGGCCGCCATCGAGGTTAGCGTACTTGTACAAACAGCTTTTTGTCTTGCGCGGCGATCGCCTGTGAGATTCACGGTCGTGGGTCCGTTGTTGGTAAGGCGAACGGCAGATGGGAATTTACCAGCATACAAGCACGACGCGCCAGCGAGTGAGCCGGAAACCCACTTGCTTGCGCTGCGTGCTGGTATGCGTTCAACTGCCGCTCGCCTAAAGACTTGAGGCGCGAGGCAGCATCCTATGCAGCCAGCCTCCCTGCCCCAGTTTATAAACGCGCTCGGGCACGCCGCTTCAATCCGCGGAATCGGCAGAATCCGGCTAATCTTCGCCATCGGAAATTGCCGAATGCGGTCCTAAATACCGTTTCGTCATCACTTTCGAAACGGCCACGTCACATCGTGTTTCGGATGCTACAGGGGGAGGACCAACCCGTGAGAAAAATTTCCATTGCGGCCGTCATGCTGGCCACATCGTACACCGCGCCGGCCTTTTCGCAGGCGCCGCCACCGCCGCCGGAGAGCCAGTCGCCCAGCCGGGTGTCGTTCGGCCAATTGCAGCCTACCGAGCGGATGTGGTTCTACGAGCAACAACAGCGGGCCTACGCCGACCGAAAACTGGCGGTCCGCAAGAAGGCTGAAGTCACGTACGCCCAGCGCCGCGCACGGATCGCCGCGCGGAAATGGTTCGGCTTTTCCAACGCGCGGCCCGTGGCCTCGCCAATGCCTTGGTATCGCCCCTACTCGCCCGGCTGGATCGGCAACAGCCACGATCCCTCCCACTGGGCCGGCTATGGCCACACGCCCATTGTGCTGCGCCCGATCCACGTCGACTCCGGAGAAGTGATCGGCCTGTGGTAGAGAGGCTGGAGGCTGGAGGCTGGAGGGCGCCGGTGGCAGCCTGACTGGCGTGCCGCCGATCCGGTGATTAAGCTGCCGTCGAGCTGGTTGCTCATTGCATTCGGCGGTGCATCAGGCCGCGGACGTCTCACTATGCAGATCACCGGGCGGCGATACGACACAGGCGAAACGGTTCAGGTCTCCGTCACAGACGGGTCGGTTCAACGGGTGACGCCGTGCGACTCGGCCACACCCTTGCCCTGGATCGCGCCGGGCTTTGTCGATCTGCAAGTCAATGGCTACGGCGGCCGGGAGTTCAGTTCGGCCGATTTGCAGCCGGACGACGTGGCCGGCATCGTGCGGCGGAATATCCAGTTCGGCGTCACGCAACTCTGCCCCACGGTCACCACTCAGAGCTTGGAGGTGATCGAGCACGCGATGCGGACCGTCGCTACCGCGTGCGAGCGCTGGCCGGACGTGGCCCGCGCGGTGGCCGGCGTTCATCTGGAAGGTCCTTACTTGTCGCGCGAGGACGGGCCGCGCGGCGCGCACCCGGCCGAACACTGCCGCGCGCCGGACGTCGAAGAGTTCAGCCGCATCCAGGATGCCGCGTCCGGGCGGATCAAGATTGTCACGCTCTCCCCGGAGTATGACGAGTCGGTCGGTTTCATCCGCCACGTGACGTCCGGGGGCGTGCTGGCCGCTATCGGTCACACCGCGGCCGATTCGGCACAAATCCGCGCGGCGGTCGACGCTGGCGCCCGGCTGAGCACGCACCTGGGCAATGGCGCGCATCGCACGCTGCGTCGCCATCCAAATTACCTGTGGGATCAACTGGCCGAGGATCGCCTGACGGCCAGCCTGATTGCCGACGGCCATCATCTCCCGGCCGAAGTGATTAAGACGTTTGTTCGCGCGAAAACGGCGGACCGCGTCCTGCTGGTCAGCGACTTGTCCGGAATGGCCGGCTTGCCGGTGGGACGGTACAGCACGGGATTGTGCGAACTGGAAATCCTGGCCGATGGGCGGCTGGTCATCGCGGGGCAGGATCAACTGCTGGCCGGCGCGTCGTCGCCGATCGGCGTGGGAGTGGCCAACCTGATCCACATGGCCGGACTCGATCTGAAAACCGCCGTCGATTGCGCCTCGTTGCACCCGGCGCGGCTGCTGGACTCGCCCTGCGGCGGCCTGACGCCGGGTGACCCGGCCGATTTCGTGCTGTTCGATTTGAATGTGCCGGACGGAAGTGAAGATTTGCCCCAACTCGAGATTCGCGCGACCTACTGCGCCGGACAGCAGGTCTATTGAGGGCGGCGGCGTGACGCGTTGAGATGAAGGTTTGAACTACGGGATTCGTGCCCGCTGCCGGCAAAACCCAGCGGAAACCATGCGCTCGCCCGCGCTGCCCTGTGACAACAATCCCGTGTATGATGGATGGCGGGATTCGAGAGACCGGGATTAGAGGGCAAAAGCAATGTTGGGCCGATGGATTCGAGTCGCTGCAATTCTTCTCGTGACGACAGCCACCACCGGCTTCGCGCAGGCCGAGCCCACCGGCGAACTGGTACATTTTGGCATGTGCGACGCTTCGGCGGCGGTGGCGGTCGGCGCGGAATTCTTCCTGGTGGCCAACGATGAGGACAACGCCTTGCGACTGTATCGCCGCGACCGCGGGGGGCAGCCCTTGGGCAGGTACGAATTGAGCAGTTTCCTGCGCACCGAGCGCGACCACCCGGAAGCCGACATCGAAGGCGCCGCGCGGCTGGGCGATGTGGTGTACTGGATCACCTCGCACGGTCGCAACAAAGACGGCAAGTCGCGGCCGAACCGCTACCGGCTGTTCGCCACGCGGGTGCAAACGGGCGGCAACACGACGACCGTCGTCGGCGTCGGCTTGCCCTACACTCGGCTGCTGGCCGATCTGCTGGCCGCGGACAACCTGGCGCCGTTCGATTTAGCGAAGGCCTCGCGGAGGGCCCCCAAGGACAAGGACGCTCTGAACATCGAAGGGCTGGCGGCCACGCCGGACGGCCGGTTGTTGATCGGCTTCCGCAATCCGATTCGTCGCGGCCGGGCGCTCATTGTGCCGTTGAACAACCCGCGCGACGTGATTCGTGGTGCGATGGCCCAAATCGGCGAACCGCTCGAATTGGAGTTGGACGGCTTGGGGGTGCGCAGTCTGGAGTATGACGCGGCGCGTGGCGATTACCTGTTTGTGGCCGGCCCTTACGACGGCGAAGACGCGTGCCGGATGTTTCGCTGGTCGGGCGGCGCGGACAGCCGCCCCGAAGAATTGCGGAGAGTCCAGTTTGGAGATTGGACGCCCGAGGCGATCGTCTTGTATGCCGACCGCGCCAATCAGGTCCAAATCCTCAGCGACGACGGCACCCGGCAGGTGGAAGGCGACGACTGCAAGGCATTGGCGTCGGAGCAGTCCCGGAGATTCCGCAGCGGTTGGGTCCAGGTCGATTGATCGGCGCGGCAATTCTCGCTGCGAAGATCAATTCTCCGGCTGTACCGGGCCGCCTTCGGGCAGCAATTCGGCCAGCGGACAACCTTCGCAGCGCGGCGCCGTGCGACAGTGCTCCTTGCCCACGCGCACCAACAGGGCGTGATACTCGTTGAACAAGGCCGCATCACGGTCCAGTGCATTCTCGAAATGCTCTTTGAGCGCGTGGTAGTCAGCGTCCGCGGCGGCCCAGCCGTGTCGCTTGACGACGCGGTGGGTGTACGTGTCGATGACGAAAGTGGGCAATCCACCGGCGTACAGCAGAATCGAGTCGGCCGTTTCCGGACCGATGCCATTGATCGACAGCAAGCCGGCGCGCAGCGTGGTAAATTCTTCGGCAAACATCGCCTCGAGCGAGCCGCCGTAGTTATCGGTGACAAACCGCGCCAGACTTTGCAGTCGCGCGGCTTTTTGTCGAAAATAGCCGGCCGGGCGGATGAGTTCTTGCAATTCTTCTTGCGCGGCTGCCACCAATGCGTCCGGTGCTAGCAGCCCCTCGTCTTTGAGGGTTTCGATCGCCCTCGCGGCGTTCTGCCAGTTGGTGTTCTGCACCAGCACGGCGCCGACCATGACCTCGAACGGAGAATCGCCCGGCCACCAATTCTGCCGTCCATAATGCTCAAGCAGGCGGCGGTAGGCAACCTGCAGGTTCGAATCGGCGCCGTGCATAAAACATAGATTCCGGAAAATGGCTAGTGTTTTGTGATAGCTTGGTTTGAGGGTGCCTGGCTTGGTTTGAGGGTGCCTGGGGTCGAAGCGAAGCGCAGCCCCCAGGGGATTACCCTTACCGTCGCGCTGCTGGGGGGCTCGCCATCCAGGCTCGACGCCAGGCACCCAATCCGAATTTTTAGCTTTGACAAATCACTAGCGGCGGCGTGCGTAAGAACAATCTTACGCAAAAACACAGACGTCAAAAATCGCCGGGACCATGCTTGATCCGACCGGCACTCGCGTCAGCGCGTCCCAGTCTACCGTCTACCACGAACCTCGCCGTTTTTTCCCAGCATCGGCGCGCGGCGTCGCCCGCTAGCGTTCCGTTGAACTGATGAAAGCGCGCATGTCAAGTCCGAATTCGGGAACAAAAAATGCTGGCATAAAAACACCCTTGGTCGCGCGTCGCAAGCAAGCTTATAATGGGGTCGAAAGATGACCGATAATCACTCCGTGACGGAGTGTTTCCTCGCTATAAGAAAACGAGACTCGTCGTGCTAAGCGTCAGACCCAAGGTCGCTGAACTGGTATTTCAACTGTACGGCCGCGCGCTGCACCCGGAACTGTTTCAGGTGCACCAGTCGCGGCACGTGCGCCGCGGCGAATACGAAGCGGTGGTGCAAATCACCAGCGCCGGCCACGTCGTCGCCTGGCGATATCACGGTCAGACGTTGACCGAGGTGGCCACGGCGGCCCATCACCCCCTGCCCAAGCAGCGGCGGTTGTTGTCGCACCGGTTAATCGGCGAGCGCAACGACCAGATGGAATGCCGCGGCGGCGCCCGCTACGAGGTCAGCTTTCAGTTGGAACCCGTGGATCCGGAGGTTTTCTGGACGTTTCAGCAGGAGCTGGCCGACGACGGCCGCCGGCAGGGCATGCTGCACCGGTTTGACTCCAGCGGCCGCATGGCGCTGGGGGCTTTGAGCTATATCAACGTCGAAACCCGCAATCGCAGCCTGCTGATCCAGGCGTTTCACACCTTTCCGGACGATTACGCCATCGTCAAGAGCCAGTCGTTGTTTGAAGTGCCGTAAGAAATCCGCCGGCGCGACGTCGCCGGTTTAACGGGTAAGCGACTTGAGAAACCGGCGGATTTCCTCGTTCACGGCCGTCGGCCGCTCCAGCGGCGCCATGTGGCCGGCGCTTGGAATCACTGCCAACTTCGCCCCGGCGATCGCTGCGGCGTCATCCTGCATCATGTCGACGGTGGTGATCGCGTCGTGTTGGCCGACGATCAGGAGGGTCGGCACGTCGATCTTCGGCAACAGCGGCGTGGAGTCAGGTCGCCCGGCCATCGCCAACTGCCCCGCGGCGATCGCCGCCGGATCGGCGGCAACGATTGTGGATCGCAGGCTCTCGGCGATTTTCGGTTGAGTGCACAAGGTTTCATCGCACAGCAGTTTCGGCAGCATGGCGTCCGCCACGGACTGCGAACCGTGGACCAGCACATGGGCCGCCATCTTCTTGCGCACGTCGATGCCTTCCGGCGTATCAACGCCGCTGCGGGTATCGCACAAGATCAGCGCGCCGACGCGCTCGCGGTACTTGCGAAAGAACTGCCAGGCGATGTACCCGCCCATCGATAATCCGCAGAAGACCACCGGCTTTTCGACGTGCAACGCGTCGAGCAAGGCGTTCAAATCATCGGCAAATTGTTCGATCGAATCGGCCTGCTCGCTGCGCTGCGCCCGGCGGCTGGCGCCGAACCCGCGCAGATCGGGAGCGATGACGCGATGCGTCGCGGAGAACGCGGCCGCCTGTCCTCGCCACATCGAGTGGTCCAGCGGAAAACCGTGCACCAGCAGCAGGACGGGACCGCTTCCAACGTCTTGAACCGCCAATCGGATGCCGCCGGTGGTGATTGTCTTCATCGGTATCACAAGGTGGAAGCGCTGACGGATGGGGATCGATTTTCGAATCAAAATTCGAAGCACGGAATCCGAAACAAAATCAAAATCCGAATATCAAATGACCAAAACCCGGTTTGCGCGAGCTTCGAACAATAAAATTTCGGTCCTTAGGATTTGTTTCGGATTTCGTGCTTCGGATTTCGGATTTATCAACCG
>Ga0214472_10006334_pt1 | contig 12401 bp, 10 predicted proteins | sample RVTome_6_FD_207662 | JGI IMG/M metagenome (GOLD analysis project Ga0214472, IMG submission 207662) | Soil microbial communities from uranium-contaminated site in the Upper Colorado River Basin, Wyoming, United States - RVT140D175 | ecosystem: Environmental > Terrestrial > Soil > Contaminated >... | reverse complement strand
AGGTGAAGGGCTTCGACCCGCTGCAGTTCGTGTCGAAGAAGGACGTCAAGAAGATCGACGTCTTCATTCAATACGCGCTGGCGGCCTCGCAGTTCGCCGTCGACGACGCCGGGCTGGTCGTGGACGAGCGGAACCGGGACCAGGTCGGCGTGTTCATCGCGTCGGGCATCGGCGGGTTCTCGACGATCGAGAGCGAGCACAAGGAGCTGCTCAAGGGCGGCCCGCGCCGGATCTCGCCCTTCTTCATCCCCGCGTCCATCATCAACCTGGCGGCCGGCCACGTCTCGATCCGCTTCGGCGCGCGCGGGCCGAACCTCGCAACGTGCACGGCGTGCACGGCGTCGGCCCATTCCGTCGGCGAGGCCGTGGAGATCATCAAGCGTGGCGACGCGGACGTGATGATCGCGGGCGGCTCCGAGGCCGCGATCACGCCGATGGGCGTCGGCGGGTTCGCGTCCATGCGCGCATTGTCCACCCGCAACGACGAGCCCGCGCGCGCCAGCCGGCCCTTCGACAAGGACCGGGACGGCTTTGTCATCGGCGAAGGCGCCGGCATCCTGATTCTCGAGGAGCTCGGCGTGGCCCGCGCGCGCGGCGCGCGCATCTATGCCGAGATCGTCGGCTACGGGCTGTCGGGTGACGCGTACCATCTGACCGGGCAGCCCGAGGACGGCAACGGCGCCGTCCGCTCGATGCAGATGGCCCTGCGCAAGGCGGGAATCGCCCCGGACCAGGTGGACTACATCAACGCCCACGGCACCTCGACGCCGATCAACGACCCGACCGAGACGCTGGCCGTCAAGCGGACCTTCGGCGCGCACGCGCGGAAGCTCGTCATGTCGTCGACCAAGTCCATGACGGGGCACCTGCTCGGCGCGGCCGGCGGCCTCGAAGGCGGCATCACGGCGCTCGCGATTCATCACCAGGTGGCGCCGCCCACCATCAACCTCGACTCCCCGGACCCCGCGTGCGACCTCGACTACGCGGCCAACGTCAAGCGGCCGATGACCATCCGCTACGCGCTGTCAAACTCCTTCGGCTTCGGCGGGACGAACGGGACGCTCCTGATGAAGAGATATGAGGGATAGTGTGGCCTGGGGGCGGGTACGACAGGTACGACGGGTACGACGGGTACGAGGAACCTGAAGGTTGTCAGCATTGTTTGGCAAAGAAGAGGGCCAGCGCCAGCGCGTTCCTGGTCCCTGTCGTACCCGTCGTACCTGTCGCGATTCCACACCATGAAGATCGTCGTCTGCATCAAACAAGTCGTCACCCGGGAGTGGCAGGTCCGCGTCAACGAGGCAAAGACCTGGGTGCGCGATCAGGACGCCAGTTGGGAGCTGAATGAGCCGGACGCCTACGCGCTCGAGGAGGCCCTGCGTCTCAAGGAGAAACACGGCGGAGCAGTCGTCGTCGTGTCCGCCGGTCCGGCGCGTGTCGCCCAGGTGCTGCGCGAGGCGCTCGCGCGCGGGGCCGACCGCGCCATTCACGTTCAGGGCGACGACCTTGCGCAGGCCGACGCGTTCGGTACGGCCGCGGCGGTGGCGGCGGCGCTCCGCGAGGAGGCTCCCGACCTCGTGCTGACCGGCCTGCAGTCCGACGACCAGGGCTTCGCGCAGATGGGTGTCGTGCTGGCCGAGAAGCTCGGCCTGCCGCATTCGACCATCATCATGGAAGTGCAAGTGGCCGTTTCGGCTGGCTCGGGGCAGGCGGGCCTCCACGTCAAACGCGAGCTGGAGGGCGGCTGGTTCCAGTGGATCGGCATGCCGCTGCCCGCCGTGCTCACGATCCAGAGCGGCATCAACCAGCTCCGGTACGCGACGCTCAAGGGCATCATGGCCGCCAAGAAGAAGGAGATTCGCGGCGTCCCCGCGGCCGCCGCGGCCTCGAAGCTCTCGATCGCCGCGGTCTACGTCCCCGAGAAGGGCAAGGCGACCCGGCTCGTCGCGGGCACGCCGAAGGAAGCCGCCGCCGAGCTCGTCAGGCTGCTCCGGGAAGACGCGAGAGTGATTTGACATGATTCTGGTCATCGCGGAACAGCGAGACGGCGCGCTCAACCGCGCGAGCTGGGAGTCGATCGCGGCGGCGCAGCAGATGGGCGGGGACGTCAAGGTCGCCGTCGCGGGCCGGGGTGTCGGCGGCGTCGCGGGCGAGCTCGCGGCGGCAGACGTCGCCGAGGTAATCGCGGTGGAGCACGACGCGCTCGGAGCCTACACGCCCGACGGGTTCGTGCAGGCGCTGGCGGCGCTCGTCACCGCCGAGTCGCCGTCGCACGTCATCCTTCCGCACACCTACCAGACGCGCGATTTCGTCCCGATGCTTGCCGCGCGGCTCGATCGCGCGCTCGTCACCGACTGTGTCGCCGTCAAGGCCCGTGGCGACGGGCACGCGTTCTCGCGGCCGATGTTCCAGGGGAAGGTCACAGCCGACGTCGTGTGCGGCGGCCCCGCGCCGCATTTCGTGACGAACCAGATCGGCGCCTTCCGCGCCGACGCCGTGCGGAAGGGCGCGTCGGCGGCGAGCGTCCGGACCGCGGCCGCCGAGGTGGACGCCTCGACGATCCGGCAGAAGCCCGAAGCCCCGTTCCGCGAAGCCAAGCAGGCCGTCGACCTGTCCCAGGCCGAGCGCATCGTCTCGGTCGGCCGCGGCATCAAGGGGCAGGAGCACCTCAAGCTCGTCGAGGACCTGGCCACGGCGCTCGGCGCCGAGGTCGCCGCGTCGCGTCCGATCTGCGACTCGGGCTGGCTGCCGATGGAGCGCCAGATCGGCAGCTCCGGTCAGACGGTCGCGCCGAAGCTCTACCTGGCGCTCGGCATCTCCGGCGCCATCCAGCACGTCGTCGGGATGAAAGGCTCGAAGACCATTGTCGCCATCAACAAGGACGCCGAGGCCCCGATCTTCGAGGTGGCCGACTACGGCATCGTCGGCGACTTGTTCGAGATCGTGCCGGCGATGATTGAGGCGCTCAAGAGATGAACGGCAGGGCCGGGAACCGGGCGTCCAGTGCCGAGCCCGACCGTGTCCCCCGCGTGCTTTCACGGATAATCAGCCGGCCAGCGTCGCCGTGCTGCCCGAGAACGGTAGGCGCCCACAGGGTGGGCCACGTCTCGACGCAGGCCTTCACGGCCATGCCGACCGCTGGTGCCGACAGCCGCGAACCGGGAACCGCGAACCGCGAACCGCGAACCGCGAACCGGTCCCCGTCGTCTGCCTCTACAGAGAGGCCAGTCTGCCGCCGATGACCTCGGGGAAGGGAGCATCATGCACCTGCGCACCTGGCTGGCCGTCACCAACGGCCAGGCGCTCCGGTTCTTCTTCGAGCGCCTCAGGGAGCTGACGCCGGCCGACGGCGCGCCCGTCAGCGAAGTGCTCTACAACGCCAGCGTGCTGGCGCACTTCGCGACGACGTCGACGGGGTCCATCGACGCGTTTCCGCCGTCGCCTACCTCGCTCACGACGGTTCTCGACGTCTTCGTGCTCGACCGCAGCCAGCACGCCGACGCGGACATCATGGAAGCGGCCGGCTCGCAGTGCCTGCTGCTCACCGGCTTCTTCGCCGATCAGCTCCGGCAGCGCCACAACCTGCGCTGGTACGCGTCGATCGGCGCGGACTTCTACGATCAGGCCGCGCACCTTGGTCGGGATCGCGAGCGCTCGAAGATGATGGAGTCGATGGCCGGCCGGTTCGGGTACTGGCGGCGCCAGCAGTCCCGCCTCGCCCGCGAGCTGCGCGAGTCCGCCGAAAGCCTATCCAGTATGATTGTCAGGTTGTGAGCGACCGTGAGACGCTCGACCTGGACATCCTCATCGTCGGCGGCGGGCCTGCCGGGATGTCGGCGGCTCTCCGGCTGGCCCAGCTCCAGCAGGAACAGGGCGGCGAGCCGCTGGCCGTCGCCGTGCTGGACAAGGCTCGCGAGCCGGGCGCCCACATGCTCTCCGGCGCCGTCCTCGATCCCTCGACGCTCAAGCAGCTGGTTCCCGACTTCGCCGATCGGGGCGCGCCGCTCTCCGCCGAGGTCGGACGCGACGAGGTCTACTACCTGACGGGGTCCGGCAAGCTGCGCTTTCCGTTCACGCCCCCGCCGCTTCGCAATCACGGCAACTACATCATCTCGCTCAACCGGTTCGTGAAGTGGCTGGCCGGCCAGGTCGAACAGGCTGGCGTTGACATCTTCAGCGGGTTTGCGGCGTCCGACGTGCTCTACGAGGGTGACACCGTGACGGGCGTCCGCACCGGCGACCGCGGCATCGGCAGGCATGGCGAAAAGAAGCCGACGTTCGAGCCGGGCGTGGACATCAAGGCCAGGGTCACCATCTTCTGCGACGGCGTGCGGGGCAACCTGACCAAGCCGCTCGTCGCGAAGCTTCGTCTCGACCAGGGCCGGGAGCCGGCCGTCTACGCCATCGGGATCAAGGAGCTGTGGGAGCTGCCGCCCGGCCGCGTGGCCGCGGGCACGGTCATCCACACGATGGGCTACCCGCTCCGGCACGAGGAGTTCGGCGGCGCCTTCATTTACGGACTGCCCGACAACGTGTTGTCGATTGGCCTCGTGTCCGGCCTGGATTACCGCGATCCGATGTTCGACCCGCACCTGGCGTTCCAGCGGTTCAAGCAGCACCCGTTCGTGTCAGGTCTGCTCTCCGGCGGCAAGCTCCTGCGGTACGGCGCGAAGGCGCTGCCCGAGGGAGGCTGGCACACCATTCCACGCGTGCACATGGCTGGCGGCCTCATCGCCGGCGACGCGGCGGGCTTCATGAACTCGATGCGCCTCAAGGGGGTGCATCTGGCGATGCGCACCGGCATGCTCGCGGCCGAGACGGCCTTCGAGGCCGTGCGCACCGGTGACACGTCGGCGGCGCGCCTCGCGGCGTACCAGTCCCGGATTGACCGAAGCGAGGTCCGCCGTGAGCTGTATCCGGTCCGGAACGTCCACCAGGCGTTCGGGCACGGTCTGTTGTTCGGCCTGGCCTACTCCGGGCTGTCGCTGGTCACCGGCGGCTGGTGGTTTACGGATCCCAGGCCGGGTCATGCCGGCCACGAGCGGATCCGGACGCTTGCAAGCTACTATCCGGGCGCGCGTCCGCCGCCGGACGAGCCGGTTCAGCCCGTGAAGATCGACCGGCAGCTGACGTTCGACAGGCTCACGAACGTCCATTACTCGGGCACGCGGCACCTCGAGGACCAGCCGTCGCACCTCATCGTGCACGACACCGACATCTGCCGTACGCGCTGCCGGGAGGAGTACGGCAATCCGTGCACGCGGTTCTGTCCCGCCAACGTCTACGAGATGGTCGACGACGGCGCAAGCGGAAAGCGGCTGCAGATCAACGCGTCCAACTGCGTGCACTGCAAGACGTGCGACATCATGGATCCCTACCAGATCATTGACTGGGTGCCTCCCGAAGGCGGGGAAGGCCCCCAGTACGAAGGCATGTGACGCTCCCGCCAGGAAAGCGCCGAAAGGCCGCCCTTATCGGCGTCGTCGGGTGGCCGGTGATCGAGGGTCTGGGCGCGACCTACCGCTGGCACACGGTGGGCGGCGAGCATCGCGACCGGGCCCGTGCCGGCGGACGCGCACCGATTCTCGCGTTCTGGCACGGGCGCAGCCTGGCGGCGATCCTCTATTTCCGGGATTCGGGTGTGACCGCGATGACGAGCCAGAACTTCGACGGCGAGTGGATCACGCGGATCATGGTGCGGTTCGGCCACCAGACGGCTCGCGGATCGACGTCGCGCGGCGGTTCGCGCGCGCTTGTCGAGCTGCGGCGGGCGCTCGAGGCCGGCCGCACCGCGGCGTTCACGGTCGACGGCCCGCGCGGCCCCGCGAAGATCGCCCAGGCCGGCGCGGTGTGGCTGGCCGGCGCCTCCGGGCATCCCGTCCTTCCCGTTCACTTCGAAGCCACACGCGCCTGGACGCTCGGCAGCTGGGACCGGCATCAGGTCCCCAAACCGGGCAGCCTCATCGTCGTCGCCTTCGGCGAGCCGGTATTCGTGCCGTCCACCGAGCCGGCTGTCGTCGAGGCCCGCCGTCTCGATCTCGACCACGCGCTCGCGCGTCTCGAGCTGCAGGCGCGCGAGACGGCGGTCCGCTTGGCCGGTGACCCGTAATCCCAAGTCTCCAATCCCTCAATGTGATGATCACCATCTCCAGTCCCCGATTCGCCGAGCACACGACGCCGCCCGGACATCCGGAGCGGCCGGAGCGCGCCCGGGTATTCGACGGGGTCGCCGAGCACGTGCGGTCCGGCGGCGGGCAGGTGCGCGAGCCGCGTCCGGCGACGCGCGCCGAGCTCGAGCGCGTTCACCCGGCCGCGTACCTCGACCGGCTGGACGCGCTGGCGGGCCGGGCGGCGATGCTCGACTCGGACACGTTCACGAGCCCCGAGACGATCGAGATCGCCAAGCTGGCCGCCGGGGCGGCCGTCGATGCCGCGCTCCAGGCGTGGCGGCAGTCCGAGCCGGCGCTGGCCCTGGTGCGGCCGCCCGGGCACCACGCCGAGGCGGCCAGGGCCATGGGATTCTGTCTTTACAGCAACGTCGCCGTGGCCGCCGCGGCCGCGCGCGCCGAGGGCGCCGCGCGCGTCGCCATCGTGGACGTCGACGTGCATCACGGCAATGGCACGCAGGCGATCTTCTACGCGGATCCGACGGTGCTCTTCATCTCCAGCCACCAGTTTCCGTACTACCCGGGCACCGGTGCGGCCGACGAAACCGGGACGGGCGAGGGCGTCGGCTTTACCGTGAACCTCCCACTCGAGGCTGGGACCACAGACGCGCAGTTCGAAGCGGCGTACCGGCGGCGCGCGCTGCCGGCCCTCGAGGCGTTCCGGCCGGACCTGGTGCTGGTGTCCGCCGGCTTCGACGCGCACGAGCTCGATCCGCTCGGGGGACTTCGGCTGACGACGGACGGGTTCGCGTCGATCGTCGCGATGCTGGACGACGCCGCGCGGCGGCTGTGCGGGCGGCGTCTCGCCCTCGTTACCGAGGGCGGCTATCACCTGGGCGCCCTCCGCGACTGCCTGCTGGCGACGGTCGGCGTGCTCGCCTGACTGCCGCGCTCCGGGGGCCGGCTGAAGCGGCCCCTCCTCCCGACTTTCGTTAGAGCGGTTTGCAACTGCCTGTGGCGGCGCGGGTGGGGGAGATTTGCACAGGGTGGGGACGGGTCTTGCTCGCGCAGGCGAGACCCGTCCCCACCCTGTGCAAATCTCCCCCACCTCTTCCAGTCGGCCCTTGCTGCAACCCGCTTGAGCCGTTTTCGCAGATCTACACCAAAACGAAAACGGCTCTAGAATACTGGCCACGCGCGGCCACTGGACGCACCTGGCGCACCCGGCACCCGACGCACCCTGACGCACCCACGCACCCTGGCGCACCTGTGTAGAGCCATGTCCGACTACCATCCGCAGCAGATCGAAAAGAAGTGGCAGGCACACTGGGCCGCGACGCGCGCGTTCGAGGTGACCGAGGACCGATCGAAGCCGAAGTTCTACTGCCTGGAGATGTTCGCGTACCCGTCGGGTCACGCCCACGTCGGCCACGTCCGCAACTACATGATCGGCGACATCATGGCGCGGACCATGCGGATGCGCGGCTACAACGTGCTGCATCCGTTCGGCTGGGACGCGTTCGGCCTGCCCGCCGAGAACGCGGCGATCCAGAACCAGACCCATCCCGAGTCGTGGACGCTCGACAACATCGCCCACATGAAGGGCCAGCTCCAGCGGCTGGGCATCAGCTACGCGTGGGAGCGTGAGCTGGCGACGTGTCTGCCCGACTACTACCGCTGGAACCAGTGGCTCTTCACCCGGATGTTCCGGCGTGGCCTGGCCTACCGGCGGCGGTCGGCGGTCAACTGGTGCGCGAGTTGTCAGACGGTGCTGGCCAACGAGCAGGTCGTCGACGGCGGTTGCTGGCGCTGCGGAACACCGGTCACCCAGCGCGAACTCGACCAGTGGTGCCTGCGCATCACCGCCTACGCCGACGAGTTGCTGTCGGCGCTCGACGGCATGGAGGGCTGGCCCGAGAAGGTTCTCACGATGCAGCGCAACTGGATCGGCCGGTCCGAAGGCGCCCGCGTCCGGTTTCCGCTCGCCGAGGAGCCCGACGCGATCGAGGTTTTCACGACGCGCATCGACACGATCTACGGCGCGACGTTCGTCGTGATCGCGCCCGAGCATCCCCTGGTCGAGCGATTCGCGGCCGAGTCGGCGAACGCGGCCGCGCTGCGGGAGGCCGCCGCGCGGTTCCGGGCCCAGGACCGCGCCGCGCGGATGCAGGGCGAAGTCGAGAAGGAGGGCGTCGACACGGGCCGGCTGGCCCTCAACCCGTTCACGAAGCGGCCCGTGCCGATCTGGATCGGCAACTTCGTTCTCGGTGAATACGGCACCGGGGCGATCATGGGCGTGCCCGGCCACGACCAGCGGGATTTCGAATTCGCGCGCAAGTACGGGCTGCCGGTTCCGGTGGTGGTTCAGCCCGACGACCGGGTGCTCGACAGCGCCCGTCTGGAGGCGTCGTTCGACGGTCAGGGGACGCTCGTCGACTCGGGGCCGTACACCGGCCTTCGCTCGGATGAGGGCAACCGCCGGATGACGGCCGACGCCCAGGCCGGGGGGATCGGCGAAGGCACCGTCCAGTACCGGCTCAAGGACTGGGGTGTCTCGCGCCAGCGCTACTGGGGCACGCCGATTCCAATCGTGCACTGCGAGCGGTGCGGCATGGTGCCGGTGCCCGACGACCAGCTGCCCGTGCTGCTGCCGAAGGTCGCCGAGTTCACCGGGCGCGGAGATTCGCCGCTGGCCCACGTGCCGGAGTTCGTCAACGTCGCGTGCCCGGGCTGCGGCGGCACCGCCAGGCGCGAGACTGACACCATGGACACGTTCGTGGACTCGTCCTGGTACTTCTACCGGTTCTGCGATCCGCACAACGCCTCGCTGCCGTTCGACCCGGCGAAGGTGGACTACTGGGGACCGGTCGATTTCTACAGCGGCGGCGTCGAGCACGCGATCCTGCACCTCATCTATTCCCGGTTCTTCAGCCGCGTGTTCCGCGACCTCGGGCTGGTGACGATCAGCGAGCCGTTCTCCCGCCTGCTGACCCAGGGCATGGTGCTGCGGCACGGCGCGGTGATGTCGAAGTCGAGGGGGAACGTCGTCGATCCGGACGACATGATCCAGAAGTTCGGCGCCGACGCGCTTCGGCTCTATGTGATGTTCGTGGCGCCGCCCGAGAAGGAAGTGGAGTGGGCCGACACCGGCCTCGAAGGGTCGTTCCGGTTCCTCAGCCGCGTGTGGCGGATCGTGGACCACCTGATTCCGGCCGTCCGCCGGGCGTCAGCGCCGGCAGGCCTGGCATTCGACGGCGACGAGCGCGCCCTGCGCCGCCGGACGCACGCGACGATTCAGCGGGTCACGCAGGGCATCGACCCGAGGATGCACCTGAACACCGCGATCTCCGCGCTCATGGAGCTCGTCAATGACCTGTACGCGTTCGCCGAGAGCCGGGGCATCCGGCCGACGGGGCGCGACGATGAGCCGCCCCCGGTCGCCGAGCGCGCCGAGACGGCGTCGGTGCTGCGCGAGGCCGTCGAGTCGCTGGTGCTCATGCTCTCGCCGTTTGTGCCCCATCTGGCCGAGGAGCTGTGGGAGCGCCTGGGGCATGAAGGCGGAGTGGTGGCAGCCGGATGGCCGGCGCTGGACCCGGAGGCGGCGCGGGCGGAGCAAGTCGAGATTCCCGTGCAGGTCAACGGCAAGGTGCGGGCCCGCGTCAGCCTGCCCGCCGACGCCAGCGAGGATCAGATGCGCGAGGCGGCTCTCGAGGCGGTTCGCGCGCACGTGGCGGGGCAGGACGTGGTCAAGGTGGTGGTCGCCCATGGCCGGCTTGTGAGCGTCGTCGTCCGGCCGCGCACCTGATCCGATTCCGGAGGGGCCGAACGTGAGACGATGGGTCAGATGAGCGGAAGGACGAGGCGCGGGCTCGCCGCCGCCGCGTCGGTGATGGTCGTCGTTGCGCTGGCGATGTCGGCCGGCTGCGGCTACGCGCTGGCCGGACGGGGGAACGCCCTGCCGGCCAACATCCGCCTGATTGGGATTCCGGAGTTCGAGAACGCCACCGGCTATCCAGAGCTCGAGCGCATCGTGACCGAAAGCGTCCGGACGGAGTTCTCGAGCCGCGGGCGGTTCCGCGTGCAGCCGGAGGCCGGCGGCGTCGATGCGATCCTGACCGGACGGATTACGCGCCTCGAGCTCCAGCCGGCAACCCTCACCAGCTCACTGCAGGCGTCGCGCTACATCGTCAACCTCGTCGTCAGCGTCGAGTTCCGCGACCAGACCAATAACAACGAGGTCCTCTGGTCCAATCCGGCCATGACGTTCCGCGACGAGTTCGACGTGCCTGCAAGCGCCTCCGGGCTCGATCCCACGCTGGCGTTCCGGCAGGATCTCAACGCCGTGGATCGGCTGGCGAAGAACTTCGCGCGCACGGCCGTCACGTCGATCCTCGAGGCCTTCTGATCGGCCGATGCCGGCGCTGAGCCTGTCCAAACTGCACGCGCTCATTGGCCGGAAGACCTTGGGGCCGCTGTACCTGTTCGTCGGCGAGGACGTGCGCCTCGTTGAGCAGGTCGTCGACCAGGTCGAGGCGACCATCGACCCTCTTGACCGGCCCTTTGCCGTCGAGCGCCTCTACGCCGGCGATGCCGGCGGGGCGCCGCTCGACATCGCGGCGTCGGCCCGGGTCTTTCCGATGCTCGGCGACCGGCGCATCGTCATCGTGCTGCGCGCCGAGCGGCTGCTGAAACCCAGGCGGGCATCTCGCGCGGCCGGGAGCGATGACGACGACTCGCCGTCCGAGAGCGAGGCCCCCGCGGACATGGGGCCGCTCGAGGATTACCTCGCGGAGCCGGTGCCGTCCACCACGGTGGTGTTCGTCGCCACCGAGATCGACAAGTCGCGCCGTCTCACCAAGAAGCTGCTCGAGGCGGCGCAGGTCGTCGAGTTCGGCGGGCTCGACGGCGGGGGGCCGCCCGGCCGGCGCGATGCGCACGCCGCTGCCGACTGGGTCCGGGCGGAGTTCGAACGCCTTCAGCGGGCCATCGAGCCTGAGGCCGTGCAGTTGCTCGTGGACCGGGCTGGCGGAGACATCACGAAGCTCCGGGGCGACATTGAGCGGCTGCTGCTCTACACCGAGGGACAGACACGCATCGCGCGCGCGGACGTCGCGGAGGTGGCTTCGATCGCCACGCAGATCGACGACTGGGCCGTCGTGAACGCGATCGCCGACGGCGACACGCCGAAGGCGCTCCGCGAGGCGGCCGCGCGGCTCGAGCGCGGCGATTCACCGCATGGGCTCGTGGGGCAGTTGCGCTGGTGGGTGTCGCAGCGGCTGGCAGAGGGCGCGCCCGAGCGCGTGCCGGCCGCGCTCGATGCGCTGCTGCGCACCGACCTCGCGCTCAAGAGCTCGGGAGGGGAAGACCGCGTGCTGGTGGAGCGGCTCGTCATCGACCTGACGGGCCGGCCGCTGCCTCGGCAGCGCAGCGGGTGGTCGGGCGGGCGCTGAGGCAGGAGGGCGGCCGGAGGAACGGGATCAGGCGGTCTTGGGCCGAAGCCGCTTCGTGAGGCGGGACTTGTACCGACCCGCGGCGCTGTCGTGAATGATGCCTTTGGCGGCCATCTTGTCGATCACCGAGAACGTCTCGCTGAGCTCGGCCTTGGCCTTGTCCAGTTCGCCCGCATCAATGGCCGCACGGATGTTCTTCAGCGCGGTCCGCAGCGTGGACCGGAGCTCCCGGTTGTGCGCCTGACGCTTGATGGTCTGTCGGTGGGCCTTCATGGCCGACGCGTGTCGAGTAGCCAAATCCCAATCCTCACTTCGTAGAAAGGGCCCGGTTTCCCTGGGCAGAAACATCGAAGTATAACACGCCGGCCCCGTTCCCCTCCGCCGCGGCTTGGCCTAACGGGCCGGGTCCTTGCCTTCCTTGAGGCCCCGCAGGCGGCGGCGCTCGCGACGGTCCGGAGTGCCGGACACCAGCCGGCGCCGGGGGCCGGCGAGGCGCATCAGGTCCATAAGCTCCTGTTCCTCCGGGCTCGGGGGCGGCGTGGTGTCCTGGTACAGGAGGCGGGCCTCGGACTTGGGGACGTGCCGGTCGGCGAGCCCGGCCACCACGACGCGCTGGCGGCGGCCGTGCGGGCGCGACAGCTCGATGACGTCGCCGAGCTTGATCTCGCGATGAGGGCGGGCGGCCTGCCCGTTCACGTCGATCTTGCCGCCCTTGCAGGCCTTCTGGGCCTCCGAGCGCGTCTTGAACAGGCAGGCGACGTCGAGCCAGACATCGAGTCTCATGGGGACGGGCGAGTTTTCCACAGATTCGGGCCCGTTGGTGCCAGGCGTCGGGCGGCCGGCC
>Ga0214472_10006332_pt1 | contig 12403 bp, 10 predicted proteins | sample RVTome_6_FD_207662 | JGI IMG/M metagenome (GOLD analysis project Ga0214472, IMG submission 207662) | Soil microbial communities from uranium-contaminated site in the Upper Colorado River Basin, Wyoming, United States - RVT140D175 | ecosystem: Environmental > Terrestrial > Soil > Contaminated >... | reverse complement strand
GGGCAAGGCGGGCGACGGCGGCATCCTGGTGGTCGGCATGGACCGCCTGCTCACGCAGATCGCGCGCTGCTGCAAGCCGGTGCCGCCCGACGCGATCCGCGGCTTCGTCACGCGCGGGCGCGGCGTGTCGATCCACCGCGCCGACTGCGCGAGCCTGCAGCGCCTGGCGCAGACCGATGGCGGGCGACTGCTCGATGCGCAGTGGGGCGCGGCGGGCGGCGCCTACGGCGTCGACATGGTGGTCACGGCGCGCGACCGGCCGGGGCTGCTGCGCGACATCGGCGATGCGCTCGCGCGGGAGCACATCAACGTCACCGCCGTGCGCACGCAAAGCCGCGACGACCTGGCGTACATGCGCTTTTCCTTCGAGGTCGCGGACCTGGCGCAACTCAAGCGCGCGAGCGCCGTGGTGCGCGAGGTGACGGGCGTGATGCGGGTGGCACGGGGCTGAGATGGACGCCGCGCTCGCCATCCTCGGGGACCTGCTCGGCAATCCGGTCGTGCAGTCGAGTGCGCTGCCGCTCCTCGCCGGGCTGGCGTGTGCGGCGCTGCTCTATCCCCTGCGGCTCGAGGGCCTTGCCGCCATCGCCGGATTTCTCGCCGCGGTCTTCGCGATCGGCAACTTCGGCCTCGAGCCGCTCACCGCCACGCGCAAGATTGTGCTCACTGGCGCCGCCGCCGCCATGATCGGCGCGCTGTCCGATTTTGCCTTCAAGCCGACGCGCTTCAGCGGGCCGGTGCTGGGGGCGATTTTCGGCGCGGCGGCGCTGTGGGTGTTCGCCAGCGTGCTGCGCCAGAAGGCGCCCCTCGACGTAGCGCTCGTCGGCGCGGGGGTGGTCGCGCTCACGGTGTGGCTGGTGTCGGCGACGGTCTCGCTGCAGCTCGATCCGGCGCGCGCGGGCGCCGCCGGCCTGATGCTCGGCCTGGGCACGGGTTTCAGCGCCGTGCTCGGCGCCTCGGCGCTCATCGGCCAGTACGGCATGGCGCTCGGCGCCGCCTGCGGCGGGTTTCTCCTGCTTCTCCTTGCCCTCGGGCCGCGGGTCGGTGCCGGCCATGCCCTGACGCTCACGGTGTCCGTGCTGAGCGCGCTGCTCGCGGCCGCGTCGGTGCTGCTGGCGCAGGTGCCCGCCGTGGCGGTGGCGGCGCTGGCGCTGGTGCCGCTCGCCGCGCGCCTGCCGCTGCCCGGCACGCCCCTGTGGGTGCAACCGGTGCTGGCAGGTGTTTACTGCGCTGTGCCCGCGGCAGGCGCCTGTGCGCTGGTGTGGCTGCAGAGCCGCGGCTGGAACTGGTAGTCGGCCGCAAATCCGACCCGCGATTCAGAGCCGGGGCAGCAGCAGCAGGACCCAGACCAGCCCGGTAACTGCGAGCGCGACCATTACGGCCGCGCTGCCGTAGTCCTTCGCGCGTTTGGCGAGCTCATGGTGCTCGGGCGAGGCGCGGTCGACGACCGCTTCGACTGCCGAATTGAGCAGCTCGACCACCAGCACCATGAGCACGCTGCCGGCGAGTAGCGCCCGCTCGACGCCGTCCGCGCCGAGCCACAGCCCGAGCGGCACCAACACGGCGGCGAGCAGCAGCTCCTGGCGGAACGCCGTCTCGTGTCGCGCCGCCCCGGCTACGCCCTCGAGCGAATAGCGTGTGGCGTTCAGGATGCGCCGCAGGCCGGTTGCGCCCTTGTGCGGCTCCGGCATCAGGACGGCGTCGCCAGCGTGAACAGCAGCTCCTCCTGCGCCGAGCGCGGGCGGCCGCGGCGCGGGCGCGCGCGCGTGTAGGCGCCGTCGGCGTCCATCACCCAGGCCTGCACGTTGTCGTCGAGGTAGGGCTGCAGGCCCTCGCGGATGACACGGCGCTTGAGCGCCGGATCGAGCACCGGGAAGCACAGCTCGATGCGGCGGAAGAAGTTACGCCCCATCCAGTCGGCGCTCGCGAGGTACACGTCCTCGACGCCGTCGTTCAGGAAGAAGAACACGCGCGAGTGCTCGAGGAAGCGACCCACCACCGAGCGCACGCGGATGTTGTCCGACAGCCCCTCGATGCCGGGGCGCAGCGCGCACACGCTGCGCACGATGAGATCGATCTTCACGCCGGCCTGCGACGCGAGGTACAGCTCGTCGATCACCTGCGGGTCGAGCAGCGCGTTCATCTTGGCGATGATGCGCGCCGGCCGGCCTGCGCGCGCGAGGTGCACCTCGTTGCGGATGGCGCCCACGATGCGCTTGTGCAGCGTGAACGGCGACTGCCAGACGTGGCGCAGCTTGCCGGCGCGGCCCAGGCCGGTGAGCTGCTTGAAGACCTCGGCGACGTCCGCGCAAAGCTCCTCGTTCGCTGTCATGAGCCCGAAATCGGTATAGAAGCGCGCGGTGCGCGGGTGGTAGTTGCCGGTGGCCAGGTGCACGTAGCGGCGCAGTACCTTGCGCCCGTCCGTCTCCTCGCGGCGCACGATGAGCGCCATCTTGGCGTGCGTCTTGTGGCCGACGACGCCGTAGACCACGTGCGCGCCGACTTCCTCCAGCCGCGCCGCCCAGTTGAGATTGGCTTCTTCGTCGAACCGCGCCATCAGCTCCACCACCACCGTCACTTCCTTGCCGCGGCGCGCGGCGTCGATCAGGATGTCCATCAGCTCGGAGTCGGTGCCCGTGCGGTACACGGTCTGCTTGATGGCGATGACGCCGGGATCGGCGGCGGTGGTGCGGATGAACTCGATCACCGGCGCGAACGACTGGTAGGGGTGGTGCAGCAGCACGTCCTGCTTCTTCAGCAGCTCGAACAGGTCGCTGCGCGCCTCGAGCGGTGCCGGCAACCCGGGCTGGAACGGCGGGTACTTGAGGTCGGGCCGCTCCACCTGCTCCGGGACCTCGCGCAGCCGGTACAGGTTCACCGGCCCCTCGACGCGGTAGAGGTCATTCTCGTCCAGGCTGAACTGCTGCAGCAGGAAGTCGATCATCGCCTGCGAGCAGTTGTCGGCCGCCTCCAGGCGCACGGCGTTGCCGAAGTGCCGGTGCAGCAACTCGCCCTTCAGCGCGGTGTGCAGGTTCTTGATCTCCTCCTCGTCCACGAACAGGTCGGAATTGCGCGTGACGCGGAACTGGTAGCAGCCCAGCACCTTCATGCCCGAGAACAGCTCCTCGACGTGCGCGTGCAGGATCGAGGAAAGAAAGACGAAGGCGAACGGCGCGCCGCCGATGTCGCGCGGCAGGCGGATGACGCGCGGCAGGGCGCGTGGCGCCTGCACGATCGCGGCGCCCGAGCTGCGCCCGAAAGCGTCGCGCCCCACCAGCTCCACGGCGAGGTTGAGGCTCTTGTTGAGCACCTTCGGGAACGGGTGCGCCGGGTCGAGGCCGATCGGCGTCAAGACCGGCAGCAGCTCGCGAAAGAAGTAGTCGCGGATCCACTGGCGCTGCGCCGGCGTCCATTCCTCGCGGCGCGGAAAGACGACGCCCGCCTCGACCAGCGCGGGCAGCAGCACCTCGTTGAGTAGCCGGTACTGCTCGGCGACGAGGGCGTGCGCCTCCCGGCTCACCGCCTCGAAGACCTCCATCGGGCCCTTGCCGTCGGGCCCCGGCTCGGGCAGGTTGAGCTGGATCTGCTCCTTCAGGCCGGCGACGCGGATCTCGAAGAACTCGTCGAGGTTGGACGAGACGATGGTGAGGAAGCGCAGCCGCTCGAGCGCCGGCACCGATTCGTCCGCGGCCTGCGCCAGCACGCGGCGGTTGAACGCGAGGATGCCGAGCTCGCGGTTGAGGAAATGCGCGGCGGGCAGGTCTCGCTTCATGGGGAAGCGTGCATTCTACGCCCGCGTCTCGGGCGCCGGCGCTGCAACGCGACTGTCACAATCGTTCAGCGCAATGCGCGCGGCTGGGCTATGCTCGCTCCGGCATGGCACGCCAGGAAACGCTCGCGGCGGTCGACCTCGGCTCGAACAGCTTCCACCTGCAGATCGGGCGCGTGGTGGACGGGCAGATCTATCCCCTGGACAGCCTGCGCGAAGTGGTGCGCATCGGCGCCGGCCTCACCGCGGACAAGCGCATCGACCGCGCCACGCAGGCGCGGGCGCTCGAGGCGCTGCGCCGCTTCGGCGAGCGCCTGCGCGGCTTCCCGCGCCAATCGGTGCGCGCGGTGGGCACCAACACGCTGCGCGTGGCGAAGAACGCCCCGCAGTTCCTGCGCGAGGCGCGCCAGGAGCTCGGCTTCCCCATCGAGGTGATCGCGGGCCGCGAGGAGGCGCGCCTCATCTACCTCGGGGTCGCGCATTCGATGCCGCCCGCGCCGCACAAGCGCCTGGTGATGGACATCGGCGGCGGCTCCACCGAGTTCATCATCGGCGCTGGGCTCGAGCCGCAGCTCACCGAGTCCCTGTACATGGGCTGCGTGAGCTACAGCCTGAAGTACTTCGCGGAAGGGCGCATCGACAAGTCCCGCTTCAAGGCCGCGGAGCTCGCCGCGCGCCAGGAGCTCGCCGGGATCGCGCTCGCCTACCGCGCCGCGGGCTGGAAGGAGGCGGTGGGCTCCTCGGGCACGGCGCGCTCGATCGAGGGCATCCTGCGCGAGAACGGCTACGCCGCGCAGGGGATCACGCGCGAGGCGCTCGAGCGCCTGCGCAGCCTGCTCGTGAAGCACGAGCGTGCCGATCCCGAGCGCATCGCCGGCCTGCGCCCCAACCGCGCGCCGGTGCTGCCCGGGGGCGTGGCGATTCTGGGCGCGGTGCTCGACGAGCTCGGCATCGAGGAGATGGCGGTGTCCGACGGCGCGCTGCGCCACGGTGTGCTCTACGACCTGCTCGGGCGCGTGCAGCACCGCGACATGCGCGCGGCTACGGTCGCGCAGTTCGGCCGCCGCTACCACGTAGATGCGGCGCAGGCCGAGCGCGTGCGCCGCCTCGCGCTCGCCATCTACGACGCGCTGGCGCCGGGTCGCGAGCGCGAGGACGACGCCGACCGGCAGATGCTGGAATGGGCGGCCGGCCTCGCGGAAATCGGCCTGTCCATCGAGCACGCGCAGTACCACAAGCACTCCGCGTACGTGCTGCAGAACGCCGACATGCCGGGTTTCTCGCGCATGGAGCAGCAGCGCCTCGCGCGCATCGTGCTCGCGCACCGCGGCAAGCTGCGCAAGATGCACGATGCGGGACTGGAGGCCGCCGACTGGCCGCTGGTGTTCGCGCTGCGCCTTGCCTCGCTCATCCTGCGCCGGCGCACCGAGGTGAAGGTGCCGCTGCTGCGCGTGACGGGCGACGCAGGCGGCTTCGAGATCGAGCTCGCGCAATCGTGGCTCGACGACAACCCGCTCTCCGCCGCGGCGCTCGAGGACGAGGCCGGACACTGGAAGTCGGTCGGCATGAAGCTCGCGGTGAGCGGGCTCTCCGACAAGAAAGTGTCGGTGCTGAACCGCGCGTAGGGTGGGCCCTCGGCCCACCGCCTGGTGGGCCACCGTACCGTCAGATGAGATCCGGCGCCACCACCGCGCGCACCACCACCTGCGCGCCCTCGTCGCGCACGCGGTCGCTCAGCCACCACAGTCCGCCCTTCTTGACGCTCCAGGAGGCTTCGGTCCCCGAGACCAGCAATGCGGCCACACGACCCAGGTCGGGCTGGTGACCGACCACCACCACCGCGTTCTTGCGCCCCGGCCAGTCCGCCGCGACGAGAATGTCGCGCACGGCCGCGCCCGGCGCCAGCGCGGTCACGGTGCGAAAGGGCGCGCCCAGCGCCTGCGCCGTGTCCTGCGCGCGCCGCGCCGGGCTGGCGAGGACCACGAACTTCGCCGGCAGCCGCTGCAGCAGCCACTGCGCGATGCGCGCGGCGTGCTTCTGGCCGCGAGGCGTGAGCCGCCGCTCGAGGTCGGGCAGGCCGTCCTCGGCTTCGGCGTGGCGCCAGAGAATCAGGTCCATGTCGGATGAGAGTACCGCGGGACGAATCTTGTTCCGGGACTATGATGCATCAGTTAAAATCGGCCTCCTCGTTCCATCAGGCGCGTAGCTCAGCTGGTTAGAGCACTACCTTGACATGGTAGGGGTCGTTGGTTCGAGTCCAATCGCGCCTACCAACATCTTGCCGAACATCAAGCTTCCAGACGGCTCGGTGAAATCCTTCCCGGGCCCGGTCAGCGTCGCCGAGGTGGCGCAATCCATCGGCGCCGGCCTCGCGCGCGCCGCGCTCGCGGGCAAGGTGGACGGCAAGCTCGTCGACACCGGCCACCGCATCGAGCGCGACGCCACGCTCTCCATCGTCACGGATCGCGATCCCGAAGGCCTGGACATGATCCGGCATTCCACAGCGCACCTGCTGGCCCATGCCGTGAAGGAGCTCTACCCAGAGGCACAGGTCACCATCGGGCCGGTGATCGAAAACGGCTTCTATTACGATTTTGCGTACAAGCGCCCGTTCACGCCCGAGGATCTCGCGGCCATTGAAAAGCGCATGGCCGAGATCGCGCGCAAGGACCTGCCGGTCACGCGGCGCGAGCTGCCGCGCGACGAGGCGGTGAAGCTGTTCCGGGACCTGGGGGAGGCGTACAAGGCGCAGATCATCGCCGCCATCCCGGAGCAGGAAACCATCTCGCTCTACGGACAGGGCGATTGGCTCGACCTGTGCCGCGGGCCGCACGTGCCCTCGACCGGGAAGCTCAAGGTATTCAAGCTGATGCGCGTCGCCGGGGCGTACTGGCGCGGCGATTCGAAGAACGAGATGCTCCAGCGCATCTACGGGACTGCCTGGGCGAAGAAGGAGGACCAGGATGCGTACCTGAAGATGCTCGAGGAAGCCGAGAAGCGCGACCACCGGCGCCTGGGCACGCAGCTCGACCTGTTCCACATGCAGGAGGAGGCCCCGGGCCTCGCGTTCTGGCATCCCAAGGGCTGGGTACTTTGGCAGCAGGTCGAGCAGTACATGCGGCGCGTGTACCGGGAGAATGGCTACCAGGAGGTGCGCGCGCCGCAGATCCTCGACCGCAGCATCTGGGAAAAGACCGGGCACTGGGAGAACTTCCGCGAGAACATGTTTACCACCGCGTCGGAAAATCGCGATTACGCGGTCAAGCCGATGAACTGCCCGGGGCACATCCTGATCTACAACAAGGGCGTGCGCAGCTACCGCGACCTGCCGCTGCGCTACGGCGAGTTCGGCTCGTGCCACCGCAACGAGCCCTCGGGCGCGCTGCACGGCCTGATGCGCGTGCGCGGCTTCGTGCAGGACGACGGCCACATCTTCTGCACCGAGGAGCAGATCCTCGACGAGTGCGTGGCGTTCACCGCGCTGCTGCAGCGCGTCTATCGGGACTTCGGCTTCGAGCAGGTGATCTACAGGGTCGCCACCCGCCCGGCCAAGCGCATCGGCACCGACCAGAGCTGGGACAAGGCCGAGGCGGCGCTGCAGGAGGCGCTGCGGCGCTCGAGCGTGCAGTTCGCCATGTCCCCGGGCGAAGGCGCGTTCTACGGCCCCAAGATCGAGTACTCGCTGAAGGACGGCATCGGCCGGGTCTGGCAGTGCGGCACCATGCAGGTCGACTTCAGCATGCCGGGGCTGCTGGGCGCCGAATACGTCGGCGAGGACAACGCCCGGCACACGCCGGTGATGCTCCACCGCGCGATCGTCGGCTCGATGGAGCGCTTTCTGGGCATCCTCATCGAGCATTACGCGGGTGCTTTCCCGCTGTGGCTCGCGCCCGAGCAGGTGGCCGTGCTGAACATCTCGGAGCACCAGGCGGACTACGCGGCGGGGGTGGCGGCGGCGCTGCGCAAGGCCGGATTCCGCGCCGTGGAAGATTTGCGAAACGAGAAAATTTCTTATAAGATTCGCGAACATAGCCTGCAAAAGCTCCCCTACCAGCTGGTGGTCGGGGACAAGGAGAAGCAGGCCGAAACGGTGGCCGTGCGCACGCGCGGCGGCGAAGACCTCGGGGCCATGGGCCTCGATGCCTTCATCGCACGCCTCCGCAGCGAGGCGAAAGCGCAGTAGCACGGCCGTTTTTTTCAACGTGTAGAGGAGCTGTCACTCATCGCACTCGAAAGATCGCAACGCATCAACGGGGAGATCACCGCGCCGCAGGTGCGGCTGGTGGGCGAGAACGCAGAGCAGCTGGGCATCGTGCCGGTCGCCGAAGCGCTGCGTTTGGCGGAAGAGCGCAACGTGGACCTGGTGGAGATCGCGCCGACGGCGCAGCCGCCGGTCTGCAAGCTGATGGACTACGGCAAGTTCCGCTACCGCGAGCAGAAGAAGGCCCACGAGGCCAAGCTCAAGCAGAAGCAGATCCAGGTGAAGGAGATCAAGTTCCGCCCCGGCACCGACGAGGGCGACTACAAGATCAAGCTCGGCAAGCTGATCCAGTTTCTCGAAGACGGCGACAAGGCCAAGGTGACGTTGCGGTTCCGCGGTCGCGAGATGGCGCACCAGGAGTTCGGCGTGCGGCTGCTGGAGCGGGTGCGGGCGGACCTGCAGCAAGTGGGCATCGTGGAGCAGTTCCCGAAGCTCGAAGGCCGGCAGATGGTGATGGTGCTGGCGCCCAAGAAGAAGGGCGTGCCGCCCAAGGCGAAGGCCAAGCCCAAGGCGAAGAAGGAAGCAGCAAGCGCAGTGAAGCCGGCCGCCTGAGCGCACCGGCAATACAAGTGATGGCCGCGGCAACAAGCGCCCGCGCGGCGGGCCGCCCGGCGTCAGGCCATAAACAGGAGCAGTCATGCCGAAAGTGAAGACCAAGAAGTCGGCGGCGAAGCGCTTCAAGATCCGCTCATCGGGCGGCATCAAGCGCTCGCAGGCCTACATGCGCCACATCCTCACCAAGAAATCCACCAAGAGGAAGCGCCATCTGCGCGGCACCACCAACGTGCACGCCAGCAACAAGCGCCAGGTGCGCGCCATGCTGCCGTACTCCTCGTAAGGAAGGCGCCATGCCAAGAGTCAAGCGCGGGGTCACGGCGCGCGCGCGCCACAAGAAGGTCCTCAAGCAGGCGAAGGGGTTCCGTGGCCGACGCGGCAACGTCTACCGCGTCGCCAAGCAGGCGGTGATGAAGGCGGGGCAGTACGCTTACCGCGACCGCCGCAACCGCAAGCGCACCTTCCGCGCGCTTTGGATCGCGCGCATCAACGCCGCGGTGCGCGAGCTGGGCATGAGCTATTCCGCGTTCATGGCCGGGATGAAGCGCGCCAACATCGACATCGATCGCAAGGTGCTCGCCGATCTGGCGGTCGCGGACAAGCCCGCGTTCGCGAAGATCGCCAGCCAGGTGAAGGCCAGCCTCACCCACTGACCGCGTTGCGGGAGGCGCGGGGATGCAAGACGTCAACGCCATCGTCGAGCGGGCGCTCGCGGAGTTCCGCGCCGCCACCGACCCCGCGTCGCTCGAAAACGCCAAGGCGCGCTACCTCGGCAAGAGCGGCGAGCTGACGGCGCTGCTGCGCACCCTGGGCGCGCTCGCGCCCGAGGAGCGCAAGGACGCCGGGGCGCGCATCAACGCCGCCAAGGAGCGCATCGAGCAGGCGCTCGAGGCGCGCCGCGGCGAGCTGTCGGGCGCGCGGCTGCAGGCGCGGCTCGCGGAAGGAGCGCTCGACGTGACGCTGCCCGGGCGCGGCCGGGGGCGCGGCGGCATCCACCCGATCATCCGCACCTGGCAGCGCGTCGAGGCGATCTTCGGCTCCATCGGCTTCGACGTCGCCGACGGTCCCGAGATCGAGACCGACTGGTACAACTTCACCGCGCTCAACAATCCCGAGAACCACCCGGCGCGCTCCATGCAGGACACGTTCTACGTCGACCTGAAGGACGCGCAGGGGCTGCCGCTGCTGCTACGCACCCACACCAGCCCGATGCAGGTGCGCTATGCGCGCATGCACTCGCCGCCGATCAAGGTGATCGCGCTGGGCCGCACCTACCGCGTCGACTCCGACGCGACGCATTCGCCCATGTTCCACCAGGTCGAGGGGCTGTGGATCGACGAAGGCATCAGCTTCGCCGACCTGAAAGGCGTGTACACGGATTTCCTGCGCCGCTTCTTCGAGTCCGACGCGCTGGAGGTGCGCTTCCGGCCGTCGTACTTCCCCTTCACCGAACCCTCGGCCGAGATCGACCTGCAGTTCGCGACCGGGCCGCACAAGGGGCGCTGGCTCGAGCTCTCGGGCGCGGGCCAGGTGCATCCGCAGGTGGTGCGCAATTTCGGGCTCGATGCCGAGCGCTACATCGGCTTCGCGTTCGGCTCGGGCCTCGAGCGCCTCACCATGCTGCGCTACGGCATCGACGACCTGCGCCTGTTCTTCGATGGCGACCTGCGCTTCCTGCGCCAGTTCGCATGAACGTCCCCGAGCGCTGGCTGCGCAGCTTCTGCGACCCGTCGATGAAGACGGAAGCGCTCGCGCAGCTGCTGACGATGTCCGGCCTGGAAGTCGAAGCCTGCGCGCCGGTGGCGCCGCCCTTTCGCGGCGTCGTGGTCGGCGAGATCCTCAAGGTCGAGCGCCATCCGAACGCCGACAAGCTGACGGTGTGCACCGTGGCCGCGGGCAAGCAGAAGCTGCAGGTGGTGTGCGGGGCCCCGAACGCGCGCCCTGGCATGAAGGCGCCTCTCGCCACCGTGGGCACGAAGCTCGGCAGCCTCGAGATCAAGGCGGCGCAGCTTCGCGGCGTGGAAAGCCAGGGCATGCTCTGCTCGGCGCGCGAGCTCGGCATGTCCGACGACCACTCCGGCCTGCTCGAGCTGCCGGCGGCGGCAAGACCGGGCGAGGACGTGCGCACGGTGCTCGATCTGGACGAGCTCGTGCTCAGCTTCAAGCTGACGCCGAACCGCGCCGATTGCCTGTCGGTCCTCGGCATCGCGCGCGAAGTCGCGGCCCTCACGGGCGCGGCGCTCAAAGCGCCGCGGCCGAAGCCGGTCGCGGCGCGCAGCCGGGCGAAGCACCCCTTCGGCATCACGCACGCCGCGGGCTGCGGCCGCTTCACCGGGCGCGTGATCCGCGGCGTGAACGCGGCGGCGCCGACGCCGGCGTGGATGCGCCAGCGCCTCGAGCGCGCGGGGCAGCGCTCGATCTCGGCGCTGGTGGACGTCACCAACTACGTGATGCTCGAGCTCGGCCGGCCGCTGCACGTGTACGACCAGGATAAGCTGCGCGGCCCGATCGACGTACGCTGGGGGCGCAAAGGCGAGCACGTGCTGCTGCTGAACGGCCAGGAGGTCGAGGTCGACGCCGGTGTGCTGTGCATCACGGACGACTCGGGACCGATCGGGCTTGGCGGCATCATGGGCGGCGAATCGACGAAGGCCGAGACCACGACCCGGAACCTGTTCCTCGAGTCGGCGTTCTTCTTTCCCGATGCCGTCGCCGGGCGCGCGCGCCGCTACAACTTCGCGAGCGACGCCGCGCACCGCTTCGAGCGCGGCGTGGACTTCGACAACAACGTCGCGGGCATCGAGCGCGCCACGCGGCTGATCCTGGAGATCTGCGGCGGCGAGCCGGGCCCGACGGTGGACGTGGTGAAGCGCGTGCCCAGGCGCAAGCCCGTGAGCATGCGCGTCGCGCGCGCGCAGAAAGTGATCGGCATGCCGATCGCGGAAAAGGAGATGGCGCGGGCGTTCGCGCGCCTCGGATTACCCTGCCGGCGCCAGCGCGGCGCATTCAGCGTCACGCCGCCCTCGTACCGCTTCGACCTGGAGATCGAGGAGGACCTGATCGAGGAGATCGCGCGCGTGCACGGCTTCGAGCGCATCCCGGCGCTGCCGCCGCTCGCTGCCGCGCGCATGACGGTGCCGCCGGAGACGCGCCGCCCGGTGCACGCTCTGCGCGAGCGGCTGGCGGGCCGCGATTACCAGGAAGTGATCACCTTCAGCTTCGTCGAGCCGCAGTGGGAGGCGGACCTGGCGGGCGAGCCGAACCCGATCCGGCTGCTCAACCCCATCGCCAGCCCGCTGTCCGTGATGCGCAGCTCGCTCCTCGGCGGGCTGCTCGCCAACGTGCGCTACAACGCGGCGCGCAAGCTCGCGCGCATCCGGGTGTTCGAGCTCGGGCGCGTGTTCCAGCGCGACGCGGGCGTCGCGGACGGGCCGCTCGAGGTCGCCGGGGTGCGCCAGCCGCTGCGCATCGCCGCCGCGGCTTTCGGGCCGGCGCTGGAGGAACAGTGGGGCAGCCCGCTGCGGCGGGTCGATCTGTTCGACGTGAAGTCGGACCTCGAGGCACTGGCCGCTCCCCGCGTGCTCCGCTACGAGGCCGCGCAACACCCGGCCTTCCACCCCGCGCGCTCAGCGCGCGTCCTGGTCGCGGGCCGGGAAGTCGGCTGGATCGGCGAGCTGCATCCCCAGTGGCTGCAAAAATACGAAATCTCTCAAGGGGTTGCAGTCTTCGAGGTCGATGTCGAGGCGCTGCAGGAGGCCCCCCTGCCGCAACCGCTGGTGCCGTCCAGGTTCCCACCGGTGACCCGCGATATCGCGTTG
>Ga0214472_10006331_pt1 | contig 12406 bp, 9 predicted proteins | sample RVTome_6_FD_207662 | JGI IMG/M metagenome (GOLD analysis project Ga0214472, IMG submission 207662) | Soil microbial communities from uranium-contaminated site in the Upper Colorado River Basin, Wyoming, United States - RVT140D175 | ecosystem: Environmental > Terrestrial > Soil > Contaminated >... | reverse complement strand
CTCCGCATCCCGCAGCGCCAGGGAGGATCCCGGGGACAGCTTCCGCGCCAGGTCTTCTGGCACATCCAGCGTAATGGGCATGGGCCAGAGCGTGCCGTCCGGCAGCCGCATGTCCTTGCAGACCTTGTCATACGCCGCCCGGGTGAGAAACCCGGTGAGCGGCGAGAAGCCGCCGTTGAGCAGCAATTCCAGGTCGCAGAGCTGCCGCGGCGTCAGGTCCCAGGACGGCCAGTCGCGGGAGGCCTGTTTCAACTCGGCGGCGCGCTCGGGCGCGACAAGCAGCTGGACAAGCGTCCCGCCGTGCGGGGCGATCAGGTGGTCGGGCAACGGCGTCTCCGAATGAGCGTTATAGGGCGGTGATAATGAGTGTCATGGGTCGGTGACGATCAGCAATTCGAGCCCAGTGCTGCCGGCGGGGGGGGGGGGGGCCGGGGGGGCGCCGCCCCCGCCCCCCCCCCCCCACGCCTCGCAGCAATCGCCGGCCGGTTCGGACTCCGTCGACGACGCCTTCCCGGTGAGCACCGGGAGCGTTCTGGGGGACGGCTCCCGGCCCGACAGGGGGATCGGGCCGGGAGCGGAGACGCTCAGGAGACGCTCAGTTGAGGGGGTCGCCGTCGCCGGCCTGGAACAGGCCGAGGGCGCCGCGACCGACGAAGTTGAAGGCGTGGGTGACCATCGGGTAGAGGCCGTCCTCGGGCATCTCGAACTCGATGATCGCGCCCTGGGCGGGCGAGAGGTCAACGGCCTGCGAGCCCCAGCTGCCGGCATTGCCGACCTCCAGGTGGATGCCCTCCTTGGTGACCGCGCTGAAGATCGTGCCCACGACGTGATAGGAGCTGTCGATGCTCGGCCCGGCGTTCAGGACGAAGACCCTGACCCGGTCGCCGGTCCCGACCCGGACGGGATTGTCGAGGTACTGGTTGGCGACGCCGTTGAAGACCACGAAGTCGGGCGCGGGGGCCGCGGCGGCGGCCTTCGTCAGCGAGGCGGGCTGGCCCTGGGGGCCGAGGTACCACTCGCTCTGGACGAAGGCGAACTCGGCATCGACCTCGGGCAGGCCCTCGGCCGGCTCGACGATGACCATCCCGTACATGCCGTTGGCGATGTGGTGGAGGGCCGGCGAGGTGCCGCAGTGGTACATCCAGACCCCGGCATAGTCAGCCTTCCATTCGTAGACCTTCTCCTCGCCCGGGTTGATCGAGGTCATCTCATCGTTCCAGGCGACCTGGCTGGCATGGAAGTCGACCGAGTGGGCCAGCTGGCTCGTCGCCGGGTTCTTGAGATGGATCCTGATCGTGTCGCCGACCTTGACCCGGATGACCGGCCCGGGCACGGTCCCGCCGAACGTCCAGACGGCCTGGACGAAGCCCTCGCCGACCGTCATGAGCTTCTCCTCGATGACGAGGTCGATGTCGTGGGTCTCGCCCTCGCGGAGGGCAGGCGCCTCGGCCGGATAGAGGGTGTAGGCGGGCGCGTTGGGATCAGGCTGGACGTCCGTGGCCGGCGCGGGCCCGCCGTGATCGTCCGAGCCGCCGCCGCCCGCGGTGCTGCCGGCGACGGAGATGGTGCCCTGCATGCCGGCGTCGGCATGGCCGGGGATCGAGCAGATGAACGTGAGGCCGCTGTCGGGGACGTCGACCTCGAGGGCCACCGACTCGCCCGGGTTGGCGACGCCGGTCGTCCCGTCGGCGAACGTGATGTCGTGGGGGATTGCGCCGTCGTTCCTGAGGGTGACCCCGTAGCGGCCGGCCGCCTCGACCGACAGCTCCTTCGGCTCGAAGCCGAGGTCGACGGCGTTCACCTCGAGGTTGCCGAGGACCTCGCCACCGGCGGTTCCACCCTGGGTGGGCGCAGGCGATGCCGCGCCGCCGGGCGTGTACGTCCAGGTGGGAGCGCCGGCCGCCGGCGCACACGCGACCGCGACGATCGCGACCGCAGCGACAAGCGCAGAGAAACGTGTCCGATCCATGTCTCGTGACTCCCGGGCCGTCCGAGGACCCTGTCGCCGCGGCGCCGGCGCCTTGCGCTGCCGGCTAAACGTGTACCGCTGCGATACGAATATCGTACACGCGCTCCGGCGTGACCATGGGCCGATCGGCCCGTCAGGACGGGTCGGAGGTCCCGATCCCCGGTCGGCGGCCCCTGACCGCGAGGCCTTCGGCAGCGAGGTCGGCCAGGCTTGCCGAAGCCAGCTCGCGGCGCATCGCCGCGGTCGCGGCGAAGAAGACGTCGTGGACGGCGCAGGTGCCGTCAAGGCGGCACGGTCCGCCCCGCAGGACGCACCGCGGCGGGTCGCCTCGCTCCTCGACGGCATCGACGACCCGGAGCAGGTCGATCTCGGACGGCGCCGCCGCCAGCCGGTAGCCGCCGTTTCGACCGGTGGTTCCGACGACGATGCCCGCCCGGACGAGGTCCGTCAGCACGTGGGCGAGGAACCGGGTGGGGATGTCCATCCGCTCGGCGATCCGGCGCGCGCTCACGGGGTGCCCGTCGTCGAGGAGCGTGATCGCGAGCGCGGCGCGGACCGCGTAGTCGCCCCGGAGCGTCAGTTCGATTCGCACGTGCCGCTCACGGTACCGCGGGCGCGTACCCCGTGAGCTCGACATAGGCCTCGCCGCGGACGGGCGTCCCGTCGCGCGTCGCGGCCACGACCTGCGAGCCCTCCCAGTAGATGACGCCGGTCGTTGCCCGGGTGTCGAGCTCCTGGGCCGCCACCGTCGGCTCGAGGTCGATGACGAGGCCCTCGCCCGGGATCTCGATGGTCCAGCCGGCCGGGTAGGTGGCGCCGGTCGCGGGGCTCGTCCACGTTCGCGAGGGATCGGCCCTGACCTCGAACGCGGTCTGCGCCAGGTTCGTCGTGCCGCCAGCCGCGTCGACGAGGGTGCCGTACACGAGCGGGTAGCTGCCGTCGGCGGCCCTGACCAGCGAGATCGTGAGGTCGGTCCCGTCATCGAGGTTCACGGCGAACCAGTCCCAGCCGCCACCGCCGACCGAGATGAAGTCGCCCCATTGATGGTCGAACCAGGCCGTGCCGGCCACCGACAGCGAGCGCCCGTCGACGGTCAGCGTGCCGCCCGCCGCCATCCGGGTCCGCGAGTAGTAGTACGAGCCCCCGGCCGGCCCGAAGTCGATCCAGCCGTCGCCGTCGTGCAGGATCGGCGGCGTCCGGGCGAGGAGATCGATTTCGAGCGCGGTCCCGTCGTCGAGGGCGGCGCTGAGGTGATCCGGCCCGCTCGCGCTCGATATCGTCCAGGGCCGGCTCCCCGCGCCCGTCGGGTCCGCCGCGCTCGTGTCGCGGACGGCCAGGCTGAAGGCCTCGCCCCCGTCCGGCGAGCGATCCACCTGCGGCCCGATCTCGCTCCGCTGCGCGTACGAGAACGTGCCCCCGCTCTCGTCGGTCAGGGCCAGGTGCGACGCCCAGGTCACCGGGAATCCGCCGCGCTCGGCCCGGAAGACGACGAGCTCGAAGCCCCAGCGCCCGCCGGCCTCGTCGGTGAGGTGGCCCGTGTAGTACCACCACTCGGTCAGCCGGTCGTGCGGGGCGTCGTCCGGCGGGAAGGCGATCGCGATCGGGTCCGGCGCGCGCGAGGGGGCCGGAGCCAGGGTCGCCGGAGTCACCGGGACGAGCGGCGGGTTGGCGAGGATCGGGCCGGAACAGGCAGCGACGAGGAGGGCCAGGAGCCCGGCGATGGCGCTGACACGGCGCTCGGCCGCCTTGCGTATCGGGATTCTGCTGGCAGCATCAAATCCGGTGCTCGATGGGCGATATGACGCCGTCTCAGGGTCTCGCCCTGGCTGAGCGCCGCTCATCCGAGCGTGGCGGGTCGCGCCAGAGCAGGTCTCACCGCCCTTCTCGCCCTCGCAGCCCACGGGTTGATGGTGCCAGCAGCATGGCCTGTCGGAAGGCCCTCGTCCGGAGACGGCGGGGTTCGTGCCCGGCACGGCGCCGGTCGTGGCGCGTCCGTGAGCCCGTCTCACGACGGCACCTCGCGCTCGTGTTCGGCGATGTCCGGGAGGCGCTCGGCGAGGCCGCGCGGGACCCACCAGTTCCAGCGGCCGAGGAGGCGCATCGTGGCCGGGACGAGGAGCGCCCGGACGACGGTCGCGTCGAGGGCGACGGCGATCGCGATGCCGAGGCCGAGGGCCTTGATGAGGACGATGTCGGCGAAGGCGAAGGAGCCGGCCACGACGACGACGATGAGCGCGGCCGAGGTCACGATCCGCCCGCTCCGCTCGAGGCCGTGGGCGACGGCGACCCGGTTGTCGCGGGTCCGATCCCAGCTCTCGCGCATCCGCGTGAGCAGGAAGACCTCGTAGTCCATCGACAGCCCGAAGAGGACGCAGAAGAGGATCACCGGCTGGGTCGTCTCCACGAATCCCAGTGGCCGCGTCCCGAGGATCGCCCCGAGGTTGCCGTCCTGGAAGATCCAGACGAGCGCCCCGAACGACGCCGCGATCGAGAGCGTGTTCATGACGAGGGCCTTGAGCGGCAGGAGCACGGATCGCAGGAGCAGGAAGAGGACGAGGTAGGTCGAGACGAGGATGAAGGCGGCCGTCCGCGGGAAGTCGGCGGCGATCCCGGCCACGACGTCCTCCACGTCTGCCGCCCCGCCGCCGACGAGGACCTCGACGCCGCCCGGCGGGGCGAGTGGGCCGGTATCGGCCCGGAGGTCCACGACGAGCTCCCGGCCGGGCGCCTCGTTCGGGCCGTAGGGCGTGATGACCGTGATCGCGGTCAGGTCGCCGTTCGTCGTGGCCGCCAGGACCTCGCCGACAAAGCGGTCGGGCGGGCCCGACGGGCTGCCGTAGAGGAGCTGGTACTGGGGGAGCGTCAGCCGCGGGTCGACATCGACGAGGCTGTCGACCCGGGCCACCCGCGGGTCTGCGGCGAGCCGCCGCGAGTACTCGTACAGGAGGGCGACGTTGCCGGGCGAGGTGGCCGGGCCGGCCGTCCGGACGGCGAGGACGATCGGTGCGAAGGGGCCCGGCCCGAAGGCATCGGTCAGCCGGTCGAAGGCCTGCCGCGACGGGACGTGGTCGGGCAGGATCGTGGAGTCCGGGGCATTGAAGCGGACGTGGAGGAAGGGGACGCCGAGGAGGAGCAGTAGCCCCAGCGTCGGCACGAGGACCCGGATCGGATGGTCCATGACCCGGTTCGCGAGACGCGCCCAGGGGCCATCTTCGGCTTCCGTGGCCCTGACCCGGCGGACACGCAGCCGGTCGAGGCGCGTCCCGGCGATCGCCAGGAGTGCCGGCAGGAGGGTCATCGCGGCGAGGACCGCGAACCCCACCACGATCGCCCCCGCGATGCCGACCGAGCGGAGGATCATGAACTCGAAGAGGACGAGACCGAGCAGGCCCAGGAGCACCGTCAGCCCGGAGAAGAACACCGCCCGTCCGGCGGTCGCGAGCGTCGCCCCGACCGCGTCCTCGACCACGGCATCGCCGAGTACCGCGTCGCCCTGCCAGTCCCGGGCCGCCAGCTCCTCGCGGAAGCGGCTCGTCATGAGGAGCGAGTAGTCCACCCCCAGGCCGAGGCCGAGGAGCGTTGCGAGGTTCAGGACGAAGATGCTCATCGGCGTGGCGGACGCCACGAGGACGATCGCGGCGAGGGCCGTCACGACCGCCGCCCCACCCACCGCGAGCGGCAGCGCCGCCGCCACGACCGACCCGAAGACGAACAGGAGCGCCAGGGCGGCGAGGGGCAGCGAGATGAGCTCGCTCCGACGGAGGTCCGCTTCCGACACCTCCTGGACGTCGCCGTAAAAGGCCGGCCCGCCGGCCAGCCCGACCTCGAGCTCCGGCACCTCGACCAGGGCCGCCCGGATGCCGGGCAGGGCGAGCGGCGAGTCGTCGGCCGGCAGGTCGAGGGTGACGACGTCGTAGGCGGTGTGGCCATCGACCGAGACCTGCTGGGTCGAGACGGCATGGGAGACGATCCCGAGGACGTACGGGGCGTCGGGGATCGCCGCCACGGCCCGGAGCGCCGCCGCCTCGAAGGCGGGCTCGCCGGCTCGCAGGGTGACCGAGTGGAAGACAACCGCGACCGCGGCCTCGGGGACGCCGATCGTGTCGTGGAGGAGCTGCTTGGAGCGGGCGGATTCGAGGTCCTGCCGGATGAAGCCGCCCGAGCGGAGGGCGTCGCTCGTCTCGGCCGCCAGTGGCACCGCCCCGACGAGGAGCGCCACCCAGGCCGCGACGATCCACCAGCGACGCCGGGCCGCCCACCGGCCGAGGCGCTCGAAGGCGCTCACCGAGGCAGGTCAGGCCGGCGGGGGGACCGTGCCGCGCGTCGATCCCCGCGGCCCCGCCGGGCGCGCGACGAGAGGGGCGGCCGGTGCGGCCGGGTGACGTGGGACATCGCGGGACGCATCGTAGTCCCGGCCCTGCGTGCTAGCATTCCGGCGTCGTTCCAGCCTCCTCGAGGGCCGACGTGCAGCTCTTCACCCTCGCCTTCACCCACCCGATCGAGTTCGGCGCCTCCGTCGGCGTCACCGTCGTGATGCTTTACATCGTCGCGCGGGCGGCCCTGTCCGCGGATGGCCGCGCGTCGTGGACCCGCCGGATCACCGGCCCGAATGCCAAGTGGCTCTTCGGGCTGCTGTTCGTGGCCTGGGCGGTGGTCTTCGGGGTCGGTCTCCAGCTCGTGCCCCACGAGGGCGCCAACTCGCCCTACGGCGGCATCGGGCTCCTGGCGATGTTCACCGGCTTCTTCGTGATGATGGGCTTCATCTGGAGCGTCATCGGCGAATAGGGAGAGGCAACAGCACAGGCGGCGTGCCATGCGCCGCCATCGCGGCGTTGTCGCCTGCGGTCCTCGCTCACGCACCTCGGGGTGCGCTCGCTCCGGTCCTCGGCTCCGCCTTGCGCTGACGACACCTGGCGCGCCGGGAGCTGGCTCTCTGTGCCGCCAACGCGGCGTTCATCAGCCGCGCTTGCGCGCGATCCAGGCTTCCTCGGATGGCCACTGCCGGGCCCAGTCGGCGGTCACGTGCGAGTACTGGGCGCTGTCGATGGCGTCGGCGGGTGCCTGGATCTCGACGAGTCGCTCGATCTCGAAGCCGTGCTCCCGAAGGAGGCGGATCCACTCGCCGTGGGGCAGGTGGAACTCGACCGCGGTGTCGTCCGGCCAGACCGTCCGGTGCATCCCGAACAGCGGCCGCTGGAGCGCCGCCTTCGCCGGGTCGTCGGCCACCAGCTCCTCGACGCAGAGCTGGAGGATCAGCCCGTTCGTCAGGAAGACGAGCCGGCCGCCGGGGCGCAGGAGCCGGGCGGCCTCGGCGATCCAGGCGTAGGGATCAGCCCACAGGGCGGCGCCGTATTCGCTGATCGCGAGGTCGAAGCTGGCGTCCGGGAAGGGCGTCGCCTCGGCGTTGCCGAGGTGGACGGGAAACTCGAGCCCGAACTCCTCCTGGAACCGCCGGGCTGTCGCGAGCTGGGCCGGCGAGTTGTCGATCCCGACCGGCCGGGCGCCCCGGCGGGCGAGCCAGGCCGAGACGTAGGCCGTTCCGCAGCCGAGCTCGATCGCGTCCTTGCCGTCCAGGTCGTCGGGCAGGAGATGCAGCTCCGATTCGGGCACGCCCCAGATGCCCCACGTGGGCTCGTCATGAGCCCATGCCCGGTGGCCGGGCTCGATGTATTCCACGGCGTAGCGGTCCCACGCCTCCCGGTTGGCGGCGACGTGCTCGGGGAGCGTCTCGTCGGTCGGTCGGTCATCCATGGCCCGGATAGTACCGGCGCCGCCCGTGTCTGCCGCGAGCGCGCGAGCGCACGGTACCGACGCGGCGGGTGTCCACCTCGATCGCTGCCGGCGGCGCTGCCCCGCCGAACGGCTGGACCCCGGCAGGACCCTCGCGCTATGATCGCCGGACTTGCAGAGTGCATAGACTTTATGCGTGGCCCGGTGATCCGCGTTTCGCCGCGCTTCGTACCGCCGCTCGAGGAGACCGCCTGCGTGGACGCCCAGGAGATCAAGGCCGTCGTGGCTCACCAGGCCGCCGCGGTTGCGGCCGCCGAGGCGCCGTGGGTCAACCGGCGCGATCCGGCCCAGGCCCTCGGGCCCGACGGCCGGCCGGCGGTCAGCCGGCGGGCGCCGCTCTGGGCCGACGTTCCCGACGAGAAGTGGGACGACTGGCGCTGGCAGCTCAGCAACCGGGTCAACACGCTCGAGGAGGTCGGGGCCGTCCTGAACCTCACCGAGGAAGAGCGCGAGGGCCTGTCCGCCCCGGACAAGTTCCGGGTCGACATCACGCCCTACTTCCTGAGCCTCATCGACCCCGACGATCCCGCCGACCCCATCCGGCGGCAGGTGATCCCGGTCGGGCGCGAGGCCGAGGCGTTCACGGCGATGATGGAGGACTCGCTGGCCGAGGACCGCCACTCGCCCGTCCCCGGGCTGGTCCACCGCTATCCCGACCGCGTCCTGATGCTCGTCACGACGCAGTGCGCGAGCTACTGCCGCTACTGCACCCGGAGCCGGATCGTCGGCGACGCGACCCAGAACTTCAATCGCAAGGAGCACGAGGCGCAGCTCGACTACCTGCGCCGGACGCCCCAGGTCCGCGACGTCCTCATCTCCGGCGGCGACGGCCTGACGCTCGCCCCGAAGCTCTTCGAATCGATCCTCCGCGGGCTCCGCGAGATCCCCCACATCGAGATCATCCGGATCGGCTCACGGGTCCCGGTCTTCCTGCCCCAGCGGATCGACGACGAGCTCTGCGAGATGCTCGAGAAGTACCACCCGCTCTGGATCAACCTCCACTTCAACCATCCCAACGAGATCACGCCCGAGGTCTCCCGAGCGGTCGACAAGCTCACCAGGGCCGGCCTGCCGGTCGGCAACCAGAGCGTCCTCCTGGCCGGCGTCAACGACTGCGTCCACATCCAGCGGGCACTCGTCCACAGGCTCGTCGAGAACCGGATCCGGCCCTACTACCTCTACCAGTGCGATCTCGTCGAGGGCTCCGGGCACTTCCGGACGCCGGTCGGCAAGGGCCTCGAGATCATGGAGGGGCTGCGCGGGCACACCTCCGGCTACGCGGTACCGACCTACGTCATCGATGCCCCCGGCGGGGGCGGCAAGATCCCCGTCATGCCGAACTACCTCATCAGCTACTCGGACCACAAGGTCGTCCTCCGCAACTACGAGGGCTACATCACGACCTACGAGGAGCCCGAGACCTACCATAAGCACGACCAGGCGGCCTGCGCCTACTGCCGGAACGAGCGCCCGGAGCCCGGCCAATCCGGCGTGCTGGGGCTGCTCGAGGGCGAGCGGCTGTGGATCGAGCCGGCCGGCTTCGAGCAGACGCACCAGCGCGGCAACACCGAGGCGCACCGGCTCCAGGACCCGTCGAAGTGGGTGCCCTTCGGGGTCGGTGCGATCGAGGGCCGGTCGGGCGCCCCGCTCAAGGTGATCGAGGCAGCGAGCCGCACAAGCGGATCGACTGGTCTCGCCGCAGCCGGCGCCCCAGCGCCGGAATCCCAGTACGGCCCCGGCGAGGAGCCTCGCCCCCGCGACGGCGAGCCCACGGCCTCGGCCCACGGAGAGCTGCTCTAGGTCCGGCAGCCCGTCCTCGGCTCCTCGGAAACCGACCGCGAACCGACCGCCAACCGACCCGCATGGTCCGTCGAGGCGCGGGGCTGGCGACGCCGGCAGCAGCCGCCTGATCCGGGTCCGTGCTAGTCTCGCGGCTCGAATCCCAGGCGCGGCACTCGGAGATCCCGAAGCAGATGGTCCAGGCACCCGGCGTCCCCGCTTCCGGCATCGGCGAGCTGCGGCCCGCGCCCGCCGGGCTGCCCGACGCCTCCATCGCTCCCCCGGTCGTGGCCGAATCCGGCGACCCGTTCGCGGCGCTGCGGGTCACGGACCTCGTCGCGCGGCTCGAGCGGGGCCGCCCCATCCGCCTTGCCGCGATCGTCGATCGGCTCAATGCCGCCCATGTCGACTGGCTCTTCTCCGAACGCATCGTCGGCGACGCGATCCTCCAGCTCGCCGCGAACTGGGCGGCCGACTACCGGACCACCGGCGGGATCGTCGTCGACGAGGGGCCGCTCGGCGTGACGGTCACGGTCGAGGACTCGTCGCGGGTCGATCCCTGGATCGTCCGCCAGGCGCACCGCCAGGCGGACGCCTGCCGCGAGGCGCTCATCGACTTCAGCCGCCGCGAGCGGGCGACCGGCCATGACTGACCGGGTCGCCACCGCCGGCCCGCTGATGCCCCCGAGCCAGGGCCGCTGCGCGTGTCCGCGGCGGGCCCGGTCCCGCGACGTCGCGCCGACGTCGCGCCTGACCGGTCACCCGCCCGCCCCGTCGCGTCCCTGACGTCCCCGGCGCGCCCGGCGCGCCACACCCTCGGAGGTTCCGATTCCATGGCCGACAACGGCTACGCCAACGATGCGCTCGTCTCCGCCGACTGGGCGCTCCGCCACCTCGACGATCCCGCCGTCCGTTTCGTCGAGGTCGATGTCGACACCACCATCTACGACGCCGGCCACCTGCCGGGCGCCGTCGGCTGGAACTGGACGACCCAGCTCTCCGACGGGCTGACCCGCGACATCGCCGGCCGGGCCGACTTCTCCCGTCTCCTCCAGGCCGGCGGGATCGGCCCGGACACGACGATCGTCGTCTACGGCGACAACCAGAACTGGTTCGCCGCCTGGGCCTACTGGCAGCTCCGGCTGTACGGACACCGCAGCGTCAGGCTCCTCGACGGCGGCTGGAAGCTCTGGACGGCGCGGGGCCTGCCGACGACGACCGAGATTCCGTCGTATGCCGCCACCGACTACGAGCTGCCCGAGCCGGACTTCTCGCTCCGGGCGTTCCGCGACGACATCCTGCCGAGGCTCGGCGATCCGGGCCTGTCGCTCGTCGACGTTCGCAGCCCGGCCGAGTTCCGGGGCGAGGTCCTCGCCCCGCCGGGCCTGTCGGAGACTGCCCAGCGGGCCGGTCATATCCCGGGTGCGGTCTCGGTGCCGTGGGCCCAGACCGTCGCGGAGGACGGCACGTTCAAGAGCGCCGCGGAGCTGCGCGAGCTCTACGCGGCGAACGGCGTCGCGAACGACAGGGACATCATCACGTACTGCCGGATCGGTGAGCGGGCGAGCCACAGCTGGTTCGTCCTCCACGAGCTCCTCGGCTACGACCGCGTTCGCAACTACGACGGCTCGTGGACGGAGTGGGGGAGCATGATCGGGGTGCCGATCGAGAAGGGCTGACCGCGATTCCGAGCGCCGATGCCAGCGTCGTGTTCGGGCGCGCGCACGCCGCCGGTTCCGCTCGTCGACGCGACCCGTGACTGGCAGTGCGTAACAGTTCCTGCGTGGAGGTGACCCGGAGGTTGCCCGGGCAGTTTTCGTTGACTACCAGCCACGAATCCCTGCCCGACGACCCCACCCCAGCCCGCCGAAGCATGGTTCGCACTGTGAGTCACGGCTTCCGGCGCAACGAGCGCGACGGGAACCGCCGACACGCAGCGCTGACTGCCATGCACGGTCCAGGCAGCCGTCACTCGGCGAGGTCGGGCCGGCGGCCCTCAGCCGAAGCTGGCGTCCGGCACGAGCCGGGCGGGGTCGGCGAGGTCGGGGTGCGTGGCGCAGAACGTGTCGTGATCGGTGATCCGGCCGCCCAGCGACAGCAGCAGCGCGACCGCTGGCGAGGGTCCCGGGACCGCGAACCGTGAGCCGGGCCGCTGGCTCGGAATCCGGCGAGGTCCCCCGGACGGCGGTGCTCCCCAGCACGGCCGACGAGAGCCGGTGTCATATCGGCGCGGGCGCGATCGCCAGGTGATCGAGGACGCGACCAGGACCCATCCGCCGCCTCCGCGAGCAGGTGGTCGAGGCAGAGGTAGCCAGGCCAGCGCGGCGCCAGCGTCGGCTCACCGTTGGCCGCGGCAATCCGCTCGATCACTTCGAAGTCGTCGCGGGGTCGCCCGGCGGACCCGGAGATCTGGCTCGTCCATGGCCCATCTATCATCGCAGCGTGACCCCGTTCCGACCGCCCCAGGACAGGACGACGAGCCTGACTCCCGGCTTCCGCTGTGCGCGCCTGCCGGAGCTCGATCGCCTCGCCCCGATGGACGCGGCCGAGCGGCTGCGGGACCTGCCGGGGCTCGCCGTCCTCGAGAGCGCCCGGCCCGGACGCAACGCCCGCTGGACCTACGTCACGGCGGATCCCGTCGCCGTCCTCGAGGCGCCCGCCGACGGCCCGGACGTCTTCGCCACCGCGCGTCGAGTTCTCGGCCGGCTGAGCGCCGACAGGATCGTGCTCCCGGACGCGCCGCCGTTCAGCGGTGGGCTGGTCGGCTTCCTGTCCTACGACCTCGGGCGGCGGCTGGAGCGCCTGCCGTCGATCGCCGCAGCCGACCAGGAGCTGCCGCTCCTCCGCCTCGCCCTCCACGACTGGGTC
>Ga0214472_10006330_pt1 | contig 12408 bp, 10 predicted proteins | sample RVTome_6_FD_207662 | JGI IMG/M metagenome (GOLD analysis project Ga0214472, IMG submission 207662) | Soil microbial communities from uranium-contaminated site in the Upper Colorado River Basin, Wyoming, United States - RVT140D175 | ecosystem: Environmental > Terrestrial > Soil > Contaminated >... | reverse complement strand
ATCATGCCGAATTGTCTCGCGCCGATCATTGTCGCCGGTACCCTCAGCGTGGCGACGGCCATCATTGTAGAGGCGTCTCTCAGCTTTCTGGGGGTTGGAGTACAGCCGCCGACCCCGAGTTGGGGCTGGGACCTCAAGGCCAATGTGGCCTGGATTCAGGAGAGCCCTTGGTTGGCCTTGTGCCCGGGGTTTGCTATCTTTATTACCGTGTTGAGCTTCAATCTGTTTGGCGATGGCTTGCGCGATGCCCTGGATCCGCGATTGAAGTAAAAGAACCCGTATCCGGTACAAACCAGTTGTCTCTGCTTTTGTCGCGATGGGGGCTCTCGATGGAGTCCCCATCGTATCTCTCCATATCTCTCCGTATGTCAATGACGTCTTCCCCCTTTACGAGTTGTGCTTGTGCGAGTGGCGAATATGAATATCATGGGATGGCATGGCATTCGAGTCCTTGTCGTCGGGTTTGCTGTTGGGGTGGGTTTGCTCGGGTGTGGTGATGTGGTCAAACGCCTGGCGATCCATACCATGAGCGACATGATTGCCGCGGGCCAGTCGGTCTATGAGCGTGAGCCGGACTTGGAATTGGCAGCCCAAGCCCTCGCCGCCAACCTGAAGTTGATCGAGGCGCTGCTGGAGTCGGCGCCCCAGCATTCCGTGCTACTCCTCCAAGCGACACGAGGATTTGCCGCTTATGCCTATGCCGTGGCCGAAGGGCAACTGGAGGGGCCCCAGGGTCATATCTCTGGTGATGTCGACTTTCATAGACGCCAGCAGACGCGCCGGGCACGAGCCCTCTACCAGCGTGGGTTGCAATACGGCCTGCGGCTACTTAGCCTTGATCGGGCCGATTGGCGGCAGGCGGCTTCGCTCGAGGTCGCAGTCCTGGATGAGCGTTTACAGCAACTTCCGCCAGAGGCGGTTCCCGCTCTCTTTTGGACAGCGTTTTGCTGGGGCGGTATGCTCAATATGGCTCGTGATGCGTTAGACACATTGACCGCGTTGCCGCGTCTCGAGGCTCTGTTGACGCGGCTGGTCGAACTCGATGAAACGTATTTTTATGGTGCACCGCATCTGCTCCTCGCGGTCCACTATGCCAGCCGGGCGCCGATGCTCGGCGGCAAACCGGAACAGGCCAGGTTCCATTTCGAGCGCGCTGCCGCTCTGAGCCGGGGGAAACTGCTCTTAGTCCCTCTTCTGGAAGCCCAGTACTATGCGGTCCAGATTCAGGATCGCGCTCATTTTGTCAAATCTTTACAGCACGTTTTACAGGCATCTGAGACGCTTCTACCAGAGCAAGCTTTCCTCAATGCCCTGGCCAAACAGCGGGCTGCTCTCTTGCTGGAGCGAGCGAACGCTCTTTTTTTGTGAGAGACCGATGCAGATACCTGACCGCCTATGCAGCCTTTCGACCTGGCGAGTTCTCCTCCCTGTACTGGGATTTTTAGCGATGGCGCCGCAGCTTGCGATGGCGGGTGTGGTCATTAAGTTTGCCACTCTGGCGCCTGAGGGCACGCCGTGGATGCAGATCATGCGCGATATGAGCCGCGAGGTAGAGCGCCACAGCCAGGGTGAAGTCTCGTTCCAATTCTACCCTGGCGGCCTTGCCGGCGATGAACGCGATGTGATCCGCAAGATGCATACCCAACAACTGCATGGCGGTGCCTTTACCGGGATTGGGATGGGCCTGATGCTGCCGGAGAGCCGGGTGCTGGAACTGCCGCTCTTGTTTCGCGATGCGCCTGAGGCCGATCATGTGGCGGCTGCGATGCTGCCGCATTTTGAGAAGGCTTTTGACCAAAAAGGCTATGTGTTGTTGAGTCTCAATGAGGCGGGGCCAGTGTTTCTCTTTTCCAAGCCGCCTCTACGCACCTTGCAGGATGCAGCTCGGGCCAAGATGTGGCAGTGGCCAGATGACCTCCTCGTACAGGCGATGTTCAAGGCTTTTGACCTCTCACCTGTCCCCCTGGCCCTGCCGGATGTGTTGCCCGCCCTGCAATCAGGCCTCATTGATGCGTGTTACGGTACCCCCCTCGGGGTGCTGGCCTTACAGTGGTTCACCCAGGTGAAGTACCGTGTGTTGCCTGCCATCACGCGCGCCATGGGCGCTCTGGTGGTGACACGTCAGCAGTGGCAAAAACTCTCGCCGGATCAGCAAGCGGTGGTGAGGGAAACGGTTAAAATCTACGCGGCGAAGGCGACTGCGAGTGTACGACAGTATGAGGAGAAAGCACTGCCGCTACTGGCGGCTTCCGGTATTGCGGATATGGCGCTATCGACGGATGACGTCAATCTCTTACGACAACGCAGCGAACATTTGCGTCGCGAGCTGATCGATAAGCTTTACCCGTCAGACCTGCTAAGCCGCATTCTGGGGTTGCGCGATCAGTATCGCCAAGCCAATCCATAGCTGAGCTGCCCATCTTGCAACGCTGAGTCTGATCATGAAGCATCACTGGTTGTTCAACCACCGCCAAACGCCTTCAACCAATCTGATCCGCCAGGATCTCATCGAGGCGCTGCAAGAAGCCGGCTGCGCCTTCTGCGGACTGGCTCAGCGCAAGAGCCTGCGGTATGTAGAAACGCTGCTGGAGACGGCGGTCATGGATGTCGACCAGCGTGATGACTGGCGGTATGCCGGCGGTTTTTGTCAATCGCATGCCGAGATGGCACTCACCATACCGAATGCCGCTGGCAGTTTGGCAATTCTCTACGAAGATGTGTTGCAACATGAAATGGCTGGGCTGTCTGGTCTACTACCTGAGATAAAATTTTCGTGGTGGCAGCGGCGCCGACAGCGTGTTAGGCGTCGTGTGCAACAATGGTTGCACGCGAGACGACAGCGACTGGGATGCCCGATTTGCCGGACCTGGCAAACCCAAGTGCACTTGTATTGGGCGGTGTTGCTCGATCACGGCGAAGATGACGACGTGATCCATGCCCTCGCTCAGTCCGATGGGCTGTGCATACCGCACACGGTGTCTTTACTGCAATTTGATCCTACCCATAAACACCTGCCGGCGGTGCTTGCGGCACAGCGCCAGTGCTTACAACGCCTGCACGGCGATCTCCACGCCTTCATTCGCAAGCAAGATTATCGATTTTCCCACGAACCCTATGGCGGAGAAGCAGATGCCTGGCAGCGGGTGGTGGCATGTCTGGTGGGTCGGCGACACGGGGGCGCAAGTGATTGACCCGTTTGGGTGCTGCTACAAACGCTCTGTATCGTGCTTAAATATTTTTGTTTCAATAGGTTGTTCTGCGGGGATGGCGCACATCGAAACACGCGCCTGCCACGTCTTTGCCCTTGACAGGATGGCTAAAAGGCGCAATTCTGACGTCACATTGTCGACGTGCCGTACCGCGCATTTGGGATAGGAGGAGACATTTTATGGCGGATGCAACGGAAAATGTGATTGCAGGGCTTGAAGGTATCTTGGCCTGTGAATCGAGCATTGCGTACATCGACGGCAATGTTCCCGAATTGTCGTTCCGTGGCTATCAGATCCAAGATATTGCACAGACCTTAACGTTTGAGCAGATTGCCTTTTTAATCTGGCACGACCGCATTCCGGCAGGCGATGAACTCGATCAATTTCAGGCTGATCTCGCCTCGCGGCGGGCGGTATCGCCACCGGTCTTCGATCTGCTCCGGGCGATGCCCGCGTCCGCCCACCCTATGGCCGGGCTGCGAACCGCGGTTTCTATGCTCGGCGCCATGGATGAACACGCGGATGATATCAGCGCCGAGGACAATCTTCGCAAGGCGATGAACCTGACGGCTCAGATGCCGACCATCGTGGCCGCACAAGCACGGCTGCAGCGGGGCCAGGAACCGCTTGCCCCGGATGCGGCTCTGGGACATGCGGCGAACTACAGTTATATGCTGACCGGTGAGGTGCCGGATGAGACGACGCGACGGACGTTTGAAACCGCGTTGATTTTGTATGTCGAGCACGAGACGAACGCCTCGACTTTTGCCTGCCGGGTGGTCTGTGGCACGGAGTCGGACTACTATTCATCTGTGGTGGCGGGCATTGGCGCCATCAAAGGCCCCTTGCACGGTGGCGCCATCGACGGCGCCATGGAAATGTTTATTGATATGGGCGAGCCCGACAAAGCGGCGGCCTACGTTGATAACGCACTGGCCAAGCGGCAAAAACTCTCTGGATTCGGACACCGTGTCTACCGCGCGGGCGACCCGCGGGCGGCTCAATTGCGTGGCATGGCGGAAAAACTCGGCGAAAGCCGTGGCGACACCAAATGGTTTGATATTGCCTCGACGGCGGCCCAGCGGATGCAAGAGACCAAGGGTATTATTCCAAATGTGGATTATTTTGCTGCCCCGGTGCTCTATCATTTAGGCTTTCCGCTCAACGTGTTTACCAATGTGGTGGCGAGTGCCCGCATTGTGGGCTGGTCGGGGCATATTTTTGAGCAATACGCCAATAATCGGCTGATTCGGCCGCGAGCGCGTTATACTGGACATCGCCATCGGACCCTGTAGTGAGAGTATCGTACCGAACCAGGAGGCGAGTGGATATGCAAACGAAAATTCCTGCTGTCTTTATGCGTGGCGGCACGAGCCGGGCGGTCTTTTTTCGCGAAGATGTCATGGCCCCCTACGACCGGGCGACGTGTGAGCGCATTATGCTGGCTGCCCTGGGGAGCCCCGACCCGGATGGCCGTCAGATCGACGGTCTTGGCGGCGGCATCTCGTCGTTGAGCAAAGCCGCGATTATCGGCCGCTGCACCGACGGGAAGAGTGATGTGACTTTTAATTTTGCTCAGATCGACGTCTTAAAACCGTTTGTCGATTGGGGGGGGACGTGCGGTAACATGTCGTCCGCAGTGGGGCCGTTTGCCATTGATGAAGGACTCGTGCCGGCGGTGTCGCCGGTCACTCAAGTGCGGGTGTTGGCCACCAACACTGGCAAACGCTACATTGCCCATGTGCCGGTGCGCGACGGGTGTGCCGAGGTCGAGGGCGATTACCGCATTGATGGCGTGCCCGGACCGGGTGCCCGTATTGCCCTGGAGTATTTGGAGCCGGGCGGTTCGTTGGGGGGCGTGCTGCTGCCGACCGGTGAACCTCGTCAAGCGCTGCGGTTGTCCGATGGCCGCTCAGTCACGATTTCCATTGTGGATGCCGCCATTCCAATGGTTTACGTCCGGGCTGAGGAACTCGGAGTCGATGCCACCAAGCTGGGTCCCGAGCTGGATAGCGATGGTGAATTGCAAGCCCGGCTGGAAGAAATTCGCTGCCACGCGACGGTGCTCTTGGGCTTGTCCGGTGACCTTAAAACTGCGCATACCCAGGTGAAAGCGATTCCCAAGGTGGCCATGGTGGCGCCGCCCGCCCTCTATACCACGAGTAGTGGCAAGTCGCTTGGAGCGGATCAAATCGACCTCGTGGGCCGTGCCATTTCCATGGAAAAGACGCACCGCACGTTTCCCGCCACCTCTTCGATGTGCACGGCGGTCGCCGCCGCGGTCGAAGGCACCGTGGTGTATGAAGTGTCACAGGCGCCTACTCCGGACCGCCTGCGCTTGGGGCATCCGGCCGGCTCTATGGAAATCGGCGCCAATGTCACCTGCCGCGATGGCCAATGGTATGCGGCTAGTGTCACCACGCAGCGCACCGCTCGCCGGGTGATGGAGGGCATGATCTTGGTGCCACAGCGGTACATGGAAGGCAAACCCTGGTTCGAGGCGGAAGTGTAATGAATTTGACGCAGAAGTTGATTAGCCGTCATCTCGCGACTGGCGAGATGACGGCAGGCGAAGAAATCTCTCTGAACATCGATCAAACCTTGTCCCAGGATGCCACGGGCACCTTGTCGTATTTGCAATTCGAGGCGATTGAGGTGCCGCGGGTGCAGACGCAGTTGTCGGTGAGCTATGTCGACCACAACATGCTGCAAGGTGATTTTCGCAACGCCGACGATCACGTCTACTTGCAAGACGTGGCCGCCAAGTACGGCCTGCACTACTCCCGTCCGGGCAATGGCATCTGCCATCAGGTGCATCTGGAGCGTTTTGCCGTGCCGGGTACGACCCTGCTGGGCACGGATAGCCACACCCCGACATGCGGCGGTATGGGGGTGTTAGCCATTGGGGCAGGGGGCCTCGATGTGGCGATTGCCATGGCTGGGAGTGGGTATTTTTTGAGTATGCCCAAAGTTCTGGGGATCGAACTCCGCGGCCGTTTGCAACCGGGGGTGACCGCCAAGGACATCATTTTTGAAGTGCTGCGCCGCTTGACGGTCAAAGGCGGGGTCGGGCGCGTGCTGGAGTACTACGGCCCCGGTGTCGCCACTCTGGACGTGCCAGAGCGTGCCACCATTACCAATATGGGGGCGGAACTGGGCGCGACCACGTCGATTTTTCCAAGCGACGAGCGGACCTTGGCCTACCTCGAACGGCAGGAGCGGGCGCAGGATTACACCCCCCTGGCGGCGGATGCGGAGGCTCAGTATGATGAGCACATGGAGATTGATCTCGATACGCTGGAGCCGTTGATCGCGCAGCCGAATAGCCCGGACAACGTGTGCGCGATTACCGAGATTCAAGGCATTCCGGTGAATCAAGTGGCAGTGGGCAGTTGCACCAATTCGTCGTATAGCGACTTGATGATGATGGCGGCGATGCTCAAAGGCCGCACGGTGCATCCCAACGTGAGCCTGGTGGTCAGTCCGGGGTCGCGCCAAGTCCTGCAGATGATTGCCCGCAATGGCGCACTGGCGGACTTGATCGCGGCGGGCGCAAGGATTCTGGAGTCGGCCTGTGGGCCGTGTGCCGGGATGGGGCAAGTGCCGTCGTTTGACGCGGTGTCCGTGCGGTCGTTTAATCGCAATTTCCCGGGCCGCTCAGGCGATCCCAACAATCGCGTCTACCTGGCGAGCCCGGCCGCCTGTGCGGCTGCGGCCATTGCGGGGGAAATCACCGATCCGCGCCTCTACGCCACGGAGAACGTCGGCCTGCCGGACGCCTATATCATTGACGATAGCGGCGTCTTGCCTCCAGCACCGGCGCCGGAGTCGATTGAGATTCGCCGTGGCCCTAACATCAAACCCCTGCCGATTCGCGGCGACCTGGAGCCCGTTTTGTCGGGATCAGTGATGCTCAAGCTCGACGACAATATTTCAACGGATCATATTTTGCCGGCAGGGCCGACGGTATTGCCGCTGCGCTCCAACGTGCCGGCGATCGCTGAATACCTGTTTCGCTACGTCGACCCGACGTTCGTCGAGCGCGTGGTGGCGAGCGGGGGCGGGTTTATTGTCGCGGCGCAAAATTATGGCCAGGGCAGCTCGCGTGAGCACGCGGCCATGTGCCCGATGTATTTTGGCATCAAAGCGGTTATTGCCAAGTCGTTTGCCCGCATTCACCGGGACAATTTAATTAACTTTGCGGTGTTGCCACTCACCTTTGTCAACGCCTCGGACTACGACGCCATCGCACCCGAGGACGCCCTGGACATACCGGAGGTCAGAGAGCGGCTCGAAGCCGGTGAGACCCGGTTTATCATCCACAACCGCACCCAATCGACGGCGATTGAAACCTCGCTGGAAGTCACCCCGCGCCAGAGTCAGATTCTATTGGCGGGTGGCTTGTTGCGGTATGTCGGAAAGGAGACGCGCCCATGAGTGAACTGCCCATTTTACCCACCACGGTGGTGGGCTCCCACGCCAAGCCGGGCTGGTGGCACACGTGCAAAGATCTGGCCGATGCCGGGCAGTGGGGCGCCTACGATCTGGCGGAATTGCTCGATGACGCGGCCGACGTCGCCATTTTGGATCAGGAGCGCGCGGGCGTGGATATTATTACTGACGGCGAAGCGCGGCGCTTGGATGGCTATGTGGATGGTTATTACAACATCATCGAGGGCATCCGGGCCTTGCCAGTGGCGCGTCGTGCCGGGCCATGGGGCTACGACCAACAAACCCGCTATGAGGCGACCGGTAAAATTCAAGCGCCCGAGGGGCTGGGGATCGTCGAAGAGTTTGAATATCTCATCGCCCATACGCAACGGTCGACCAAAGTCACCTGTGCCGGTCCGTTGACGTTCGGATCGCGCATTCGGCCCAACAACGTTTACAACGGCACCGTTGAAATCGCCGAGGAATTCGCCCATGTGATCAACTCGGAGCTAAAACGCTTAGTAGAAGTGGGTGCCACGTTCATCCAGATCGATGAGCCGGCTCGGGGCAATGTCGCCGGGGCGGAAATGGCGCGTCTGTTCAACATCGCGACCGAAGGGGTGCAGGCTAAATTGGCCTTTCACATATGCTTTGGCAACCGCTTTGGCCGCGCTCGCTTCAAACGCTGCTACGCGGATTATTTTCCGGGGGCGCTAGAAGCACGGGCCGATCAATTCGTGCTGGAGTACGCCAGCCGTGAGATGGGCGAGATCGAGAAGTGGAAAGACTGGAACGATGGCCGAGAACTCGGAGCCGGGATTATCGATGTCAAATCCTTTCACCCCGAGAGCCCGGAGGACGTGGCCGAGCGCTTGCGCACGGTGCTGAAATACGCTGATGCGGACAAAGTCTACGTCAATCCCGACTGCGGTTTTGGCTGGAGTCCGAGGAACATGGCGGTGGGTAAGCTGCAGGCGATGGTGGCCGGGACACAGATTGTCCGGCAGGAGTTGGGTGAGGGGTAACCGGCCTTGATTATGGAGGCCCTCTCCCCCTCGCGGCGAGAGATGAGGGGCATGAAAAAAGGCACTTGTCTTTGTCTCAAGTCGTTTCTACAATGAACTGGCGCTGCCGCCAATCGGCAGTGTATGAGAGAATCAGATGCTTGGAGATCACGTACCAGGGAGATATTTGATGGCAGACAGAGGGAGCGATAGGGGATCTCTTGCGCGTGGTCAAAGCGGGACAGGAGGTCGAGGGAAAACGCGACTGCACGTGTGGTCGGGTACGATTGCAGTCGCTTTGGCACTGACGCTCATCGGGTTGGGATCCGCCGCGGCCCAGGACGTTGCAAAACCGACCGGAACCCTCAACGTGGTGATGGCGGGCATCGGCAATTTGCGGCCCGCGCCGTGGCAGGAAACGGTGTTCAGCAAAGGGTATATGACCCTGGTCTACGATTTTTTGGTCGGCGCCAACGCCGATGGCACCCTATCCGCGGCCAATGGGGTGGCGGAACGCTGGGAGATGAGCCCGGATGGGAAAACATGGACGTTTAAACTGCGCCAAGGCATTCAGTTTCACGATGGCAGCGAGCTGACGTCGGCAGACGCCAAGTGGAGCCTGGAAATGATGCTGAAGCCCGATTCCGTAGCGGCGTTTGCCGCCCGGCTGCGTAAACTGATCGGAGAAATCGAAACGCCAGATGCCCAGACGATGGTCATCCACACCAAGACCCCGGCGATTTTTCTCGCCAATGATCTGTCTTTGGCGACAGGCTATGAAGGCGCGATCCTGCCCAAAGTCTATTACGAGAAGATGGGGCAGGACGGCTTCGCCGCCAAGCCAGTAGGAAGTGGCCCCTACAAGTGGGTGAAAGCCATTACTGGCTCGTCTCTAGAACTCGAAGCCGTTGACAAGCACTGGGCCGAGGGGGTTCCTAAGTTTAAAACGGTGATGTATCGCGTGGTGCCCGAGGAGAGTACCCGCATTGCCATGCTGCACACCGGCGAAGCCGATGTGGCGGGGATCAGCCGCGAGCGCGTGGCGGAGTTGCAACAGGCTGGCTTTAAGATTTTCGTCAAAGAGCGCGGCAGCGTGATGGGCTGCTATTTCCATCAGCAATGGGAAGAGGTGCCGGTGTCGGACAAGCGGGTGCGACAGGCCATGAACATGGCGCTCAACCGGCAGGAAATCACCGAGTTTATTTTTGCCCAGCAAGCCCGGCCGGTGGCGATGTATCCGATTGGCTCGTACGCCGTGGCCGCCGGGGCCGACTCGAGTTTGCAGCCCTATCCGTACGACCCCGAAAAGGCGAAGCAACTGTTAGCGGAGGCGGGCTATCCCGATGGTTTTGAAACCACGATTTACTCCTACACTCGCGAAGACGTTCCAGAGCTTGGGCGCTTGATCGAAACCATTGCTGGTTACATGGCCGAGATCGGGGTGAAGATGAACATTTTCACCACGGAGTACCCGGTGGCTCGCACCAAGCGCATGACGGGAAAGATGCCAGGACACATGTCCTGTTTGGGGACGCCGAATCGGGCCGGGGCCGGTGAGTTACTGTCGATTCTCTACGCCTTGCACCACTCGAATTCAAAGTTTACCGACCACCATTCAGCAGAACTTGACGCCTTGCTCGACCGGGCCAGCACGACGATTGACCCGGCCGAGGTCTCCAAGCTGATTGGCGATATCCACCGCTGGCTCTACCACGATTATGCCACCTTGCCGGTTGCAGAAGTGAGCACCCCGTTTGTCGTGAATGGCAAGAAGATCACGGAATGGAATCTGGGCCGCACCCTCTACGATAACAACGACCGCGATCTCATTCGCAGGCACTAGAGAGGGGCTCGCCTGCCCAAGACAAAGGCTATGTCACCCTTGGGGTTTGCATCGCGGTGGATGTATCCGGCGTGATCTTGGGTCGTGCCCTGGTCACTGAAGACGATCACGAGAATAGCGTCTTTGAGAGACTGTGCAATAAGTACTCGACCACAATTTTTTTATACTATCCATCGCCACTTGTTCGGCTACGTCATCCATTCGAAGTTATCAGTTGCGAGTTGTCAGCAGGAAGACCATCAACTGACAACTCACAACTGATAACTGACAACTAAAATGTATAATTATTTAGGCTCAGGTACTTCGGAAGCAGCCGTGGTGGTCTACATCTCGATTATTTGTTCATTGCAGGTGTCGAGACCGTCTACGGGGTGATTTATCCCCCTCAAGTGATGACCATCTCTTTTCGTGCAGGTTTATTTTAGGATGGAACGAGCGTTTTGGTTTCATACCGAATCACGAGCACCGGACAATGGGCGTGATGCATGACAGCTTCGGCCACGCTGCCAAGAACCGTGCCAGGTGGCCTAAGGGCTCGCGATGCGAGAGACAAGCCGTCTAACTATATCAAAATAAAAGACATGTAGGGAACGGGTCGCATCACTGGGTGTGTGCCTAGGGACATCGGGATGTGATTGCCAGACAACCTGTTACATCAACAGCGGACAATCTGTCTGGGAGAGGGCTGACTTCAAAATAGGTGTGAGGCCAGCGGGCATCAGAGACGGGCACGGCCTGCACATGGCACGAGAATTGCTCGATTTCTAGGGGGATCAGAGATGTTTGCAATCTTATTGAAAAGAAAGGGAGCCCCGTGAAGACACAGGAGCCCGCTGCATTTCCCATCGACTGTATTTTTCATCCCTCGGATTTTTCACGAGCGAGCGAGGTGGCGTTTATCCACGCGCTGAAGTTAGGACTGATCGCCGAGGCCGATCTCAGGATCATGCATATGGCCTCGGAAGCGGCCGAGGTAGCTTGGCTCGACTTCCCAGGTGTCCGCGCGACGCTTGAGCGCTGGGGGCTGCTGCCCGAGGGCAGTAGGCGAGTGGATGTGGCCCAAACTGGTCTCCAGGTCCAAAAAGTTGTGGCTTATGGCGACAACCCTGCAGACGCGATACTCCATTATCTGAGGCAAGAACCTACGGATTTGGTGGTCCTCGCCACGCATCAACACGACGGGATGGCTCGGTGGTGGCACAAAGCGGTGGCGGAGCCTATTGCCCGCAAGTCAAGGACGATGACGTTGTTTATTCCGCATGGCGTCAGTGGGTTTGTGGCGTATGAGGATGGTCGCATTACGTTGCGACACGTGCTCCTGCCCGTGGATCGAATCCCGCCGCCGCATGACGCGATGGCATTCGCTACCGATCTGACCCGTGCGCTCGGCGTGGAGCAGGCTGCATTTACCCTGCTCTATGTGGGCACGGAGGGCGATCAGCCGATGATGCAGCTCCCGCAGAAAGATGGATGGACGTGGGACACCATCTTGCGGCAGGGAAACGTGGTCGAGCAAATTCTCGATGTGGCAGCCGCATGCGCCGCCGATTTGATCATCATGACAACCCAGGGACATCATGGCTTTTTGGATGCCCTACGGGGAAGCACCTCTGAGCGGATCGTCCGGGGTGCTCATTGTCCGGTCCTCGCGATGCCGGCTGCCTAGACCTCTTTATCTATTTCTTTACTGACGAATTTTTTCTCCGCTTCGACCACAAGCAGTAAGGCGATGGAAAGCGTCAGAATACGCAACCACGACTCCGCATCCAGCGGTTCACCACCCAGCAATTCCCGGAGGACACTTAAGTGCTTGAATTTAAAGAAGTTAAAATTTGAGTTTTCGTAAAGATAAAATCAAATTTTTCAACAACTTACGCTAAAATTGCCTTGTTCAAGGCACTCAAAAAAGCATATGTCATTG
>Ga0214472_10006329_pt1 | contig 12411 bp, 20 predicted proteins | sample RVTome_6_FD_207662 | JGI IMG/M metagenome (GOLD analysis project Ga0214472, IMG submission 207662) | Soil microbial communities from uranium-contaminated site in the Upper Colorado River Basin, Wyoming, United States - RVT140D175 | ecosystem: Environmental > Terrestrial > Soil > Contaminated >... | reverse complement strand
CGTAATTCCAACCAGGCCCGCCGAGCGCTTCGCCGATGGCCAGGACGGCCGCGCCGCCGGGCACAGCGCCGACGAGATAGCCGATGGCCGCGTCGGTCGCGTAGTCCTCGATCATGGTGCCGAGCGATGGGCCGCCGGGCTTGCCGAGCGTGATCGGCGTGCCGGCATGTTCCTCGAGCACCGCGCCAATGTGTAGCGCGCACTCGAACATTTTCTCCGCGCGCTCGACAACCGTCGCCGGCGACGCGTCCCACGCCTTGCGGCGCTCTTTCGCCGCGGCGCCCGCTGGGACCGTCCGATAGGCGAAGAGCACGAGGCCCGCGTCTCGGCACACCGCGACGGTTTTGGCGTTCGCGTTCTCAGTCGGTGAGCGCACCGCAACGCGGTATGCGTCGGCCGCCTGTGCGCCGTACGTCTCGAGCATGGTGTCGACGAGGATGGCCCACGCCTCGAGCGCGCGCTTGAGATCCGCGGCGGGGCCGGTTGCCGGCCGGAAGCCGGGGAACTTCAGCTTGCCCGAGCTCGGCGCGCGCATGAGCGCCATCGACTGCGCGAACGTGTTCGCGCCGAACAACTTCGCCTTGAACGCCTCGAGCCGGCGCTTTCGCGCCAGGCCGCCGGCGGCGAAGCCGGCCGCGCTCGTCGCCGCCAGCGCTGCGACCCACCACCACATCACGCCGCGCCCCTGTAGGCGTCATAGGCCGCGGCGAAGTCGTCGTCAGTGTCGCTGCCGTACTCTCGCGCGCGCCACGCGGCGATCTCCTCGGGGTGTTCCTCCACCCATTCGCCGAACGCCTCGGCGCGCGCGTCCGGCTCGAGGCTGAGGGCGAAGCGTTTGGACTCCTCGAGAAACAAGTCGTGCAGCGCGCGCGGTACGTTGTGCAGCGCGAGCGAGTCCGACTCCGCGCGCGAGTAGCGCCGGCCGCGCTCGCGTCGCTCGCGCTCGAGCTGGCCGACAGCATGGCGATAGTCGTCGCGCCGATCCGCGCGTAGCGCCTTCTCGCGTGCGACAGCGCGGCGCGCCTTGTCGCGTGCCGACGCAACGGCCTCGCGCGCCTTGTCGCGCGCCTGCCGCTCGCGGTCCTTGCTCGCGATGACGGCCGTACGCAGAAGGCCCCACTGCATCTTTTTTTCGGCCGCTTTGCTGCGTCCGGGGTTGGGCTTTCGCGTGGTGCGCGCGAGAGCCCACGCAGCGCCGCCGGCCGCGGCGCTGATCGCGACGCCGGCGAGCAAGTAAGGCCACACCTCATCGACGACGACGAGCCGCGGCCGCGTCGCCGCGTCCGACAACACCGCGGAGAAGCGCTCGCGGATCTCGCCTACGCTGATCTTGCCGTCGTCGTTGACGTCGAGTCCCTTGTTTTGCTCGTACGCCTTGGAGGGAAACTCGATGATGGTCGCCGACGCCGGGAGCCCGATCGCCTCGGGCCAGAAGACAGCGAGGTAATAGTCGACGGGCCGCACAAGCCGGCCGCCGCGGTGCTCGCGCGCGAACCACGCGAGCGCTAGATCCAGTTGGCGAAAGTCGCTCAGGCGCGCGATCTGCTCGCGGTCGTAGCCTTGCGACTTGGCGCCCTTCTTCGTCCACTGGATGAGGCCCACGGCCGCCGAGTGCGGATTGCGCGTTGTCGGATCGAACGTGCCGCCGGTCTCGAAGCTCATCACCGCGGCGACGAGGCCCGGATCGAGTCCGCGCTCGAGGCTGCCGCGCACGAGCCGCACGATCCAGCGCCGCGAACGTGTTCGCAAGCCGCGCACGTCCCAAATCGCCGTGGTCACGTGCTGAGCCTACCACGGCCCGGCGAGCTTGCCGCGGCGCGCGAGCTCGGCGAGCTCGGCGTCGTCGAGCTTTTCGAGATAGGCGCTGATCGCCTCGGCGTCGCCGCGCAGCGCGAGCACGTTGGCGTGATGGTCGGGCGCTGCGCCGAGCCTCCAATCGTCGCGCACGAAGCTAACGAACACCTCGGCGCGCAAGCGCATTGGCCGCTCGAGCGCCAAGCGCGTGGCGGCGCCCTTGCAGCTCCCGCACAACACGAGCCAGCGGCACGGGAACGGCCCCTGCGGCGAATTCATCACCATCGGCGGCGTGAGCTCGAACCACTCGAACGAATTTCCGCTCACGCGCGGATCGACGTCCGACAGAAGCGATCGCGGCGTGTGGCCGCAGCCGCACACGTGTTCGCCGTCGCGCGGCGCCGCGCCCCATGGTGCAAGCTCGTCGCTCATCCCGTGATGTCCTTTCGCATGGCGATCCCGAGGCGCCGGCAGACGTCGATCGGATGTTCGCCGAGGCGCGCGCCGGCGATGGTCGTTTCCATCCACGCCCACGATCCATCGTCGAGCCGGCCGAGCGCGGCGACGTGCGCCGGCGTCTCGGCGCCGAACGCCTCGCAAGTCACCTCGAGGCCGACCGCGGTGCAGAGCGCGATCACCAAGAGCGTGTGATCGTCACAGTCGCCGAGCCCATCGAGCAGCACTTGCAGCGCGCTCGGGAAAGTCTCCTGCGCTTCATCGACGCTGCCGATATGAAGTTGCACCCAACGCATGATGGCATCGAGGCGCGCCGCGGTGTCGGCGTCTACACGCGAGATGATGGCGCGCGCTAGCTGTGTGCAGTCGGGAAAGCGCGTCCCGTCGTAGATCCCGAGCTCGAGCAGCAGATCGATCTTGTCTTGCTGCGTCGGGCACTCGAGCCGCAGCGCTACGCCGCCGAACAAAGTACGCTGCTCGGCGACGATGGCGCAGCCGCAGCGCGCGGCGATGGCGCGCACCGCGGCCGGATCGCGGTCAGCCATCCGGGAGCGCTCCGGCCGCCGCGGCGCCGGCGCCGCCTTCAGCCACCGTGGAGGCTGCCCATTTCGCGCGTACGACATCCTTTAGCAACGGTACCAGATCCGCAACGAGGCTCATCACGATCTGGCCGCCGATGCCTGGCTCGTCGTCGTCCTCGCCGGCGTTGGCGGCGGCGAGCTCGTCGAAGCGCTCGCCAAACTCGTCGAGGCGCGCGCGGAGCTCGTCGGGCACGTCGGGCGCGGTGCGCGCGTCGAGTAGCGCCTCGCGCACCTCGGCGAGCTGCGCGTCGAGCGATGCGGCGTGTTCGCGATCGGTGGCGGCGCGCGCTTGCGCGTCGGCGATCCGCACGTCTGCGTCTCGGTCGATCTGCCGCTCGCGCAAATCGAGCATGCGCATGAACTCGCGCGAGCGCCGATCGTCGTGCTCGCGCTGCTCGGCGAGCATACGCATCGTGAGCATGTGCATCGACATGAACGTTTCCATGGGCGACGCGTCGCGCGTGCGCACAAACGTCGGATAGTCAGTCGCGACGAGCGGCGGCGCGCCCGTCGCCACCGGGAGACCCATCAGCTGCGCCGGATCGGGCTGTCGCGCCGGCGCCGCCGCGCCGTTGCTCGCGCCGTTGTGCGGCGCTTGGCGCTCGAGGCGCGCCGCTTCAGCGGTGCCGGCCGGCGCGTGGACCGCGAACGGCTCGCCCGCAAACTTGAGCCGGCCGCGTAGGCCGCACCAGTGAATGCGGAAGGTGCCCGCGCCCCAACGCTCGGCGATCACCTCGACGCTGAGCTCGTCGAGGTCGAAGTACTTCCGCGCCGGTCCGGCCGCGTCGGCGGCCTTCCACGCCATCGCGCGCCAGTCCTTGCCCTCGAGCCGTTCCGCAAACCACTGCTTGGCGGTGGTTGGGATGGACCAACGAAGGATCTCAGTCGTTACGAGCGGTTCGGCAGCCACTTGGCGAGGATAGCCGCTAGCTGAACCACAACGCGAGCGCGATCGCCGTCAGCGCCAGCGCGCCGAGCGCCGCCAGGAGCGGCACAAGCCGCGCGCGGCGCGCGAGGCGCCGCTCGAGGGCGACGAATTCGCCGATGACCTCGTCACGCGTCCGCAGGTCGAGCGTGCTGAGGTGGGCGACGTCGGCGACGAGAGTAGCGCCGCAGGGGCACAGGCGCGTTTCTGCGCTGTCTACGGCGTCAATTTCGACGAGCGCGAGCTCGCGCCACTGCTCGAGGGTGACGGCGCGCCAGCACTTCGTACAGCTCTTGATTTTGATGGCCATGCTCGGCGCCCATACTAACAACTTGTCCCCAACTGGACAGGCGTGTAGCTTCGGATCGCCCGCTGACGGGCCAAAAAAAAACGCCGCGGACCTTTTCGAGGGATTCCACGGCGTTTGCACGAAAAATGCCCCCTGAACCTACGCGCAGCCCCGCATCGAGTCAACTTCCGCGGGTGGTCTCGTTCGTTCGATCTCTCGTCGCGCTGGACGCGGCGAAGCAGAAGCGAAGCAACGTCAGCAGCGGAGGTGGCGAGACGATCTGATTTCGTTCGCCACCTCCGCCCGCGGACAACGGCGCCAACCGTCTGCGAGCTGATGAGACTAGCACACTGTGATCCGATAGGGTCGCGCGCAAGTGAGCTGGTCGGGCCGCGGTGCGTCTTGGTGGATCGCACCGTTCGCGGCTTTGGGCACCCTTTAGGGTGGGAGTGGGGGGCCCGCGTGCGCGGGCCGGGTGGCCGCTGCGCGGCCGTAGATCGAGCGCCTATCGGCGCCGCTCTGATGGCGGCCTGCGGCCGCGTGGCGCTGCGCGCCGCACCGAAGGGGAGCTCGCAAAATTCAGGCCGCCGCGCCGGGCGGCCGCCGAGCTCGCCATCGGTCGACGTGGCGCCGTGCGCCCGGTCGGCGTACGCCGGCAGCGTAGGCCGGCCCGACTGCGGGGCGCGGGCGAGGCGATCGATCTGCCGCGGGGCACGGCGACCGACGATCCCGCCAAGGGCTCACGGCGGCGGTGGCGCGCCGTACGCTGGCGCCGTGCCGCCGTCACCCGGCGGGGGAGGTAGCTCGAGCTCTGGGCCGACGCCGCCCTCGAGCTCGCGCACGGCGTAGCCGGCCTGGCTGTTGTCGGCCTGCTCGGCGTTGTGCTTCGTGCCCGGCGATTGAAGCACGCGCCAGCCGGGCAGCGAAGTGGCGTAAGTTTTGATCCCTTGCCAACGCGGCACGCCGGCGGCGTCGACCTTCACTTCGGAAACCGGGACAAAGAGCCCGTAGTTTGTCGGCTTGCCGCTCGAGGTGGAGATCCAAGTTTTGCCGGCGGCGATTTTGTCGCCGGGCTTGGCCCCGGCGCGCCGCGCGTCGTCGTCGAGCGCCGTGAGCGGGCCGCTCGCTTTCGGCCACAACTTCACCGGCACTTGCACGTCGGCCGTTGCCCAGATCTGATCGAACTCGGCTTGCGTCGGCTCACGCGCGCCGAGCGTTGCGGCCCACGCGCGTTGGTCGCGGTCAGAGATGCCGTGGATGCGGCCGTCAGCGTCGCGGTACGGCCCGAACACGCGAAGCGTTTTTCCGCCGGCGTGGATCTGCCAGTCCACCGCGGCCGCGGCGGCGAGCTTGCGACGGCGGCCGGCGGCGCCGGCGACGAACGACACCGCCGCACCGACGCCGGCCGCAATGCTCGCGATGAGGTTCGCAGTCCATGCCATGCACCGATGCTACACTCGCGCGATGAACAACCGTGACAAACTCTTCGCTCGCCTCGCCGAGCTCGCGCCCGAACTCGTGCCGCTCATTGCCGCCGCGGTCGGCGAAAACATTCCCGTCACGTCGAACGACGCGCCGCTCGAGGCCGACGACTTCGGCAGCGAACAAGACTTTTGGGATGCTGCGTTTTTGCAGCACGCCGCCGACACCAACAGCGTGCTCGAGGCGTGCGGCTTTGCGGATCTGGCTTTGAAGGAGCGCCAGAAGCGGCGCATCGAGCGCCTAGCGGCGGCGATGCCGCGCGATGTGACGTTTGATGGCCTCGAGGATCTGATCAAGGCCAGCGGCGGCCGCATGCCGCCGTTCGGTGGCGCCGGCCCGTTCGACTCGTGAGCCCACCGGCGCCGCTTTGCGCCCAATGCGGCGCATGCTAGGCTGCTCGCATGGATGAACCGAGGCGATCGTACACCAACCGCGAGCGCGTGTTCATGTGCTCGCGATGCGGCGGGGAAGAGGTGCAGCGGCACGGGTACGTCGGCGCCGCGCTCCACGTGACGCTGGATGGCGCCGCGTTGCAGGAGCTCGAGGGCGCCAGCGCGCTCGAGTCGCGGCCGTTCGGTACGATCCAGCTGTCTCTGTGCGCCGGGTGCGCGCGTGGCGTGCTCGAGGCGGCGCGGGCCCGTGGCTGACGATTGGGCGCAGTGGGCGCAGTGGAATGCGGTCTTTCTGCGCGTGCTCACCGAACCAACAAGCGACAACGAAGAGGCGCGCGCCAACCTGGTCGACCGCGCGCGCGCGACAGCCGACGCGGCTGTGCCGGGACAGGCCGCGCGGCGGCGCGACAAACAACTCGAGCGCCGGCGACGTTGGGCGCGCTCGAGGCCATGGAAGGGAAAACGATGATCATCGGCAAGTGGTCGCCATACCCGTGGTGCGATATGTGCTGCCGTCGCGTCGACTCCACGACGGGGATCCTGGTTTATTACTCGTATGCGCGCTACGTGGAAGTATGCGCGGACTGCGCGCGGAAGTGGCGCGAAGACCGCATGCGCCGCGAGGTCGAATCATGAAGCGAACATGGGAGGTGAACGGGATCACGATAGATGCGCGGGTGTTTTTCGAGCTTGATTTCGGTGGCCGACAGGTCGTCACCAAGAAGATCACGCTTCGCGAGTACTCAAACGACGTGCGGCTGACCGAATTAGACCCCGGTAGAGCCATGGCGTTTGCGGCCTGCTTAGGTGAGGCGGCCGCGTGGATTGTGCGTGTGACGCGAGACGAGCTCGAGGCGTACCTCGAGCGAATCGAAAACGAAGAGCGGCGCCGGCTCGAGGCCATCGAAGAGCGGCGCCGGATCGAGGCCATCTCATGAGCTACGCCGCAGGCAAGCAACCGCGCACGCTGACGCGCGACGAGCAACGCCGCTTGCTCGAGCTCTCGGGCAAGCGCGCCGACGACTACGCCGATCACATGCTCTTCGCCCTCGCGCTCGGCACGGGCCTACGCGTGCACGAGCTGTCGGCGCTCGACCTGGGCGACGTCTTCAACGACGCCGGCGGCGCGCGCCAGCGCGTGACGCTGCGCGTGTACAAGGGCGCGGCGCGCCGCGGCGCGCCGCAGGAAGTGTTTGTGTCTGGCGCGCTGCGCGGCAAGCTCGCGCGCTATCGCAAGTGGCTCGCGCGCCGCGGCGTCGCCACCGACGCCGGCGCGCCGGTGTTCGTGGTGCGCGGCGGCCGCCGCATGAGCGCGCGTCGCATGCGCGAGCGCTTCGATCGCTGGCGCACGTTCGCGGCGCTTGCTCCGTGGCTGTCGTTCCATTCGTTGCGGCACACGTTCTGCCAGCGCCTTTACGACACAACCGGAGGAAACATTCGGCTTGTGCAAGTGGCCGCGCGCCACGCCAACATCGCGACGACGACGATCTACGCGGCGCCGTCCACCGACCAACTACTCGGCGCAATCGAAGGGATCGACGTCTGATGGCCATTCGTCGAGGGTCCGTCGTCGAGGCCGCCGTCGTGCAAGGCGCCGACCAGCTGTGGCGCTACCAGTTCGCCACCAGAAAACCGCCGCCGTGGATCGTGCTCGGCTGCATCGGGTACGACTCGCCCGAGCTCGCGGGCGAGGCGCTCGAGGCCGCGACGGGCACACGCTGTGCGCGCGTGTTGGAGTGGACGCCGCCGCCGGCGACGAGGCGCCACTCATGAGCGCCGCCGCCTGCTCGTGTCACCCGTGCCAAGCGTGGCTCTGTCTGCTCGAGGCGGGCATCTCGCCGGACGACGCCGAGGCCGCCGCCGCGTGGCGATCGCGCGGCAGTTGGCTCGAGCCAAGCGAAAGCGGCGTTTTCGTGCGCGCTGACTGGCTCGCCAAGCTAGCGAAACAAGGGTGCGATCGGGCGCCAAAACCGGACCAAACCGCCGCATTGGAATAAAGGCGGCGGTACTGGTATTGTTGTGGGCATGTTCAGAAACGACCAACAGCGAGCCGAGGCCATCTTCTACATGCTGCCGCCGCACATGCGCGCGCGCTACTGGGACCGCTCGCGCGGTCCCACCGACGACGCGTGGACGGCGATCGCCACCGAGCCGATGAGCGGCGGCGAAGCGACCATCCTGCGCGCCGCGTGCGACTTTTGGAACGGCGGCGGCCGCGCGCTGCTCGACAACATTCTCCATGGCCTCGACGGGCGCAACACGCACGCGGTGTGCTCACTGGCGATCGCCGTGAACGAGGGCGGCGAAGCGGTTGAAGCGTGGATCGCGGGACGGATCGCCCGCGAGGATCTAGCCGTCCGCGTCGCTCCTTTCGTCGTGGGGCGGCAGCGATGAAGGGGTGGCGCCGCTGCCTTGGATGCAAGGCGCCCATTTACGGCGCACAGTCCGTGCGCCTGTGCGCCGCCTGTGGCGGGCAGCGAGACGGGTACGGATGTGCCGGCGTCGCGCTCGCGCTTGCGCTCGTCGCTTGCGGCGCTGACTTCGGCGCGTTCGGCGGCGCCGGCGCCGGCGGCGAACTCGGCGGCGGCGCCTCGAGCTCGAGCTCGGCGAGCGCCGGCGGCGAGCTCGCGCTCGGCGGCGCTGGCGGCGAGTTCGCGCTCGGCGGCGCTGGCGGTGCGGGCGGCGAGCTCGCGCTCGGCGGCGCTGGTGGCGCGCTCGGCGCCTGCGCTACCGACGTCGCGGCCTGTGGCCATTCGGTTTGCGCCGAGGGTCCGCCGATGAGTCCGATCTGCGATCGGTGCGTCGCGGCAGTCTGCGCCCTCGAGCCGTCTTGCTGCGCCGCCTGGTGGGCCGCGGCGTGCGTCGCGGCCGCGCCGAGCGCCTGCGCGTGCGAGTGCTGAGACCGCGCCGCCGAAGTTACGTAGCCTCTTCGGTGGGGATCCTTTATCGGCGGCGCGTCTCAGCCCTCGACCAGCCAGGCCACCTCGGGCACGTCGGTAGCCTCGCTCGAGGTGATAGTCAGCACGCCCGTGGCCGACACGAGCGCGGCGGTCAGGATCCCAGGCGTGCCGCCGCCCACCGTCACGCGCGTAACCTGCACGACGTGGCTGGCGGTGTGGCCGACGACGGCCGCCTCGACGGCCGAGCCCGCCACCAGCGTCACGCGGCCCATGGTGGTCGCGCCGTCCACGTTCGGCGTGACGTACGATTTCAGGATGGCCATTAGCTCTGCTCCTTGGCGGCGGCGGCCTTCACGGCGGCGGCGTGTCTGGCGAGGGCGATCTCGCGCGCGCATCGGCCCGTGCGGCCGCAGCACTCGCAGCGCTCGCCGCGTGAGCGTGCGCGATCCGGCGGCGCTTCGGTGTCGTGCGTGGTGCCGGCGGCGGCCGGCGGGTCTTTGGGTGTGCTGCTCATGGGGCCAAGGCTATCACGTGGCCTTTTCAAATCCGAGTTGCGCGTGACTGATCGTGATGGTCGTCCCCACAGTGCCGGAAATAACCCGCAGATCGATAGTAGCGGCCGCTGGCACGAACAGGCGGGCGCTCGCCGCAACAGAGGACTCGCCGGCGATACCGAGCGTGGTGGTGCTGATGGTCTGGCGCAGCGTGGTGATCGCCCCGTTGATGAACACGGCGTATTCGTAGCGGCTCAGGATGTCAGAGCTGAACGACAGCGCGAAGAGTAACGTGTAAATCGCGTCGATGTCCGTCACCAGCTGATCGCCCGCGAGATCGCTCGTGCCGTTCTGCTCGGGCTGCGCAAGCGTCCACGTAAGCAGCTTGTCATGAGTGACGATCGAGATCGGACCCTGCGCCGTGGGGACGTTGGTTTGTAGGCCGGCGAACGAAGCGACGCCGCGGCCGCCGAACGCAGCGCTTGCCGCCGACCCGAGGCCGAACGAGGCGCGGCCGCCGGCTCGGATCTCGCCGCCGACGATCGGGACGGCGCCGTTTCCGAGCACCGTCAACAGCTCGTCGCCATTGCTCGTGTTGATCACCTCGTACGGCGCGCCTACGTTGGTCGCGTCCGCCAACGGAAGTTGCACGGTGCGATCGGCGCCGCCGGCGTCGAGGCGTTGCCATCGCGCCTCGCCGGTGGCCGCAAGCGCGCGGTTCGCTGCGAGCGTTTGCGTGGCGAACATTCCGGCAAGCTGGAACTGTACCTGTCGGGTAAGCAAAACGCGATTGACGTCGAGCCTGATGTAAAACAGCCCCGCGAGCGCCAGCGACAGCTGAGACTGTGCATCAACGAAGATGTTCGCCGGCCGGGCCGCACCGTTTCCGCCGACCTGCAACACTCCGGCGGTCATTCGGATCACGTTGCGATCGACGCCGCCGTTTTGCACCAAAATCGAGAAGCCGTCGCTGCCGCGAATGATACCGCTTGCCGCCGGCAGCGCGCCGAACGCCGCCGACGAGATCGCGCCGAGGTTGCCCGCGCCGTCGTCCGTCACCAGCGAGGCGTTGATCGTCGTAGCGTTGACCCAGCGCGCGAGCCGGTTCGCGACGCCGCCGCCGTTGATCACCCCGCCGCCGGCGGCGCCGCCCTCGAGAAATAGGCCGCCCTCGCCCTCCTGAACGCTCATGGAGTGCGGTACCAGGCGGTGAAGTACATGTCGGCGGCCGCGTCGGCCGGCGTGAAGGTGCCGAGCGTGGTGCTCACGCCTACCCAACACGCGAAGCGAAACACGCCGCCGAGATCAGGGATGACAAACGAAGCTTGTTGGTCCGGCATCAGGCGAATGTGCGTGATGACCGGTATGTCGCCGAGCACCGGCAAAGCGACCTGATCAAACACCATCAGAAAGCGCGTCGCGGCGTTGGTGTTGTGGATGGGGCCGAGCTGGCGCAAGTGGATGGGCGCGCGCACGCCGGCGACGATGCCGACGGGCAGGATCTGCACGGCCGCGTCGGGCACAGGGATCGGCTGGCCGAGGTTGTTGTCGCGTAGGAGCTCACGCGGCGCCGGCGCCGTCTCGGTGCCCCACACCGTCAGCGTCGCCACGATGCGCGAGACGCCATCGCGCGGCGGATGCTCCGACGCGTTCGGGACGGCGTAGCAGCGCCAGCCATCGGACGGCAGGCCGTACGCCACCAGCACTTCACCGTAGAGCATTCCGCTTTCTTCGCGGTGGACGGCCTCGCGCAGCGTGCTCGAGTGGACCAGCACCTCGGCCGACTCGATCAGCGCGTAGAGCTCGAGGCGCACGTCGAGCCAGTCGGCGTCGGCGGTGATCGCCACGCGCGCATTGTTCCATTGACCGTCGAGGCCGAGCAGCGCCACGCGGTTCGTGAGCGAAATGCTGTCGCTCGTCTCACCCGCGGGATCGAACCGGCGCGGCAGCGTGAAGCGCGAGCGCGTCACGACCTGCGGCGCGTCCCACGCCCAACAGCGCGCGCCGCCTATGCGTTGCGCGTACGGCATGGCGTCACTCGGTGCGCCGTTGCAGCATCAGGCCAAACGCGAGCGACAGGCGCGGGATGATGTTGATACCTCCGGCCGCCACGTTGCTCTGAAAGATGAAGTCAGCGCGATCGAGCGAACTCACCAGGCGGCGCCACGGGAAGTACGGAAGCGACGTACGCAAGAGACCGCCGAGCGAGGTGAAGCTCGGCACCTCGCCATCGGTGTTGATGGTCTTGTCGCTGTTGATTCGCCATTGCACGTTGCACACGCCGGGCGCGACGGGTAGGCCCGTCGCCGCGTCGAGCACTTCACCCACAATGCCGATGATGAGGCCGCAGCCCCAGGAGTTGAAAAACACGCGCTGTGGCGGCGCCGTCGCGCCGGGCACGATGGCCGGCGGCACGGGTACGTCCAGAAAATCGGACGGCACCTCGTAGGTGTAACAAGTCGCCGCGCCGCCGACGAGCGGCGGGTGTTCGTACATGCATGCGAGCTGATACAAACAGTCCGCGTCGAACTCGTCGGCAACCATGTTGGTGCCGCGCATCCAGCCGCGCACGAGCGCCGAGTTGTAGCCGCGATCGCGCCGGGCGCGCGAGGCGGCGCCGTCGAGCAAAAGCTCGACGCGATCGACGTCGCCTTTGTCGGCGGCCTCGACGATCTCGGCGCGCAGCTTTGCAGGCAGGCGCGTCGACACTAGCTCACCATCGTACGCGGGCCGATGGTGCGGCCCTTCAGATGCACCATGAGCGCGGCGCCCACGATGGCCGGATACACGTATCCGCGGATACCGCCGGCGGGCGGGACGTCGGCGCCCTGTGTGGCGTTGTTGGCGAGATCACCGCCCGTGTAGGCGATGATGTTGCGGTTGATCGTGAAGGTCACGTTCAGCATGGAGTCTCGCTTGCCTTGCGGCATCCACACGACGCCCTCGGGCATCTCGAAATAGTTGTTGCTCTGCGCCCGGCCGTTGGTGGCGAAGCCGAAGTCTAGCCGGCCGCCCTGGATGGCCTGCGCGCCGAGGTTGTCGAGCCCCGCGCCCTCGAGGCCGCCGGCGCCGGGAATCATCGGCACGATCCCCATGTC
>Ga0214472_10006326_pt1 | contig 12413 bp, 10 predicted proteins | sample RVTome_6_FD_207662 | JGI IMG/M metagenome (GOLD analysis project Ga0214472, IMG submission 207662) | Soil microbial communities from uranium-contaminated site in the Upper Colorado River Basin, Wyoming, United States - RVT140D175 | ecosystem: Environmental > Terrestrial > Soil > Contaminated >... | reverse complement strand
AAGGTAAGGCCGCTGGGTTCAACCGCCGGATACGGAAAACCGTATGTCCGGTGGTGTGGGAGGGTGCCGGGGCCTCAATCCCCGTCACCCGACCCGATCGGGCTGTCGAGTTGAAGGCGAAAGTCGAGACCCGGATCATTCTTATCACTGAGCCGGAGGCGCGAGCTATAATCAGGCTACTTCGGCCCCGCCGCACCTGCCTGCATGATCGCCTCCCTTCGAGGAAAACTGCTGGAAAAGCAACCGAATCGCGCCGTGATCGATTGCGGCGGCGTCGGCTATGCCGTGATGGTGCCGGTCTCGACTTTCTCGCACCTCGGTGAAGTCGGCGAGCAAGTCCGGCTGCTGATTCATACCCATGTGCGCGAGGACGCGCTCTCGCTGTACGGGTTCCTCGGCGGGCGGGAGAAAGATCTGTTCGAGAAACTCATCGTGATCAGCGGCATCGGCCCGCGTCTGGCCATCACGATTCTGTCCGGACTTCCCACGGATGAACTGGTCGACGCCATCCGCGCCGGTGACGCGCAACGGCTGACCCGCATTCCCGGAGTCGGCCGCAAGACCGCCGAGCGCATCGCCCTGGAGCTGCGCGAGAAGATCGGGCCGCCCGGCGAGGATAACCTTCCCGAAGGCGTCACGCTCCCCGGGGCTATGCAACGGGATGTTGTCTCGGCTCTGCTCAACCTGGGATGCAATCGCGACATGGCCGACAAGGCTGTGCGCAAGGCGATCGCCGAGGGCGTTGCCAGCGAGTTCGAGCCTCTTTTTCGGCGCTCGATGGAGTTGATGAGCCGCTAAGCTGAGAGCCATGCCGGATCAGCGCATCGTCTCGCCGGAGCCGGAAGACGAGGACCGCCAATTCGACCTGACGCTGCGCCCGAAAACACTGGCGGATTTCGTTGGGCAAGCCAAGCTCAAGGAAAACCTTTCCATCGCGATCGAAGCCGCCCGCGGCCGCGGCGAAGCGATGGATCACGTGCTGCTCTACGGGCCGCCCGGCCTGGGCAAGACGACGCTCGCGAACATCATCGCCAACGAGCTCAGTGTGCGGGTCGATCTGACATCGGGGCCCGTGCTGCAGAAGAAGCTCGACCTGACCGGCGCTCTGACGGCCATGGAAGCGCGCCAGGTCTTCTTCGTGGACGAGATTCACCGCCTGTTGCCCGATGTGGAAGAGATGCTCTACGCCGCGCTGGAAGACTTCCGGGTCGACCTGATGATCGGGGCCGGACCCGGCGCGCGAACGCACTCCATCCCGCTGCCGCCCTTTACGGCCATCGGGGCTACGACGCGCGCGGGACTGCTCTCGGCGCCCTTGCGGGGGCGCTTCGGCTTGACGCTGCGGCTGAATCCGTATGACGTAGCGGATCTAACGAAAATAGTCTTCCGCTCGGCCGGGATGCTGGAGGTCGAAATCGACGAAAAGGGCGCGATCGAGATCGCGCAGCGCAGCCGCGGCACGCCACGCATCGCGAACCGGCTGCTGCGCCGCGTGCGCGACTATTCGCAAGTCCGCGCGGATGGAGCCATTGATCAGGAAACGGCCCGCATCGCCCTTGACCTGCTTGAGGTCGATCCGCACGGGCTCGACGAGATTGATCAGAAGGTCATGCGAACGATTCTCGGCAAGTACGCGGGCGGGCCGGTTGGGCTGAACACGATTGCCGCGTCGGTCGGCGAGGATGCCAACACGATCGAAGAAGTCTACGAGCCGTATCTGATGCAGCTTGGTTTTTTGGATCGTACGCCGCGCGGCCGCGTCGGCACCCGTCTGGCGTTCGAGTATTTTCGCATCGAGATACGCCAAGGCCCGCAAGCGAACCTGACTTTCTAAAGCCAACTTGCCGCGGCGCGGTCTTGCGTTAGGATTGAGACCAGTGACGGCGTACACGGTCGAGTCGTATTCCGGGTACCGGGGCGATGAGACTCCGCTGCGATTCGTGTGGGACGGCCGGAAGGTCGCGGTGCGCCGGATTGCGCGTCGCTGGCGTGAGCCGGACGCGGAGTGTTTTCGCGTCATCGGTGATGACGGGCTCGTCTATGAGCTGCGTCTTTCAGGCGATAGCTGGGTTGTCCGTTGCCGGAGCCATGCAGCAAAACCACAGGGTTAGGTAGTTCGCTAGGAGTGTTTGGGATGCAGCTTGCTTTGTCTCGCATACGCGCCGCTTTGATAGTGCTCGGCGTGGTCGTTCCGCTGTTCAGCGGGGCGCCGGCGGGATGGGCGCAACAGCCGGCACAACAGCCGGCACAGCAGTGGCCGACCGCGGCGACGCTGGACGCGGTGATCGGGGAAGCGGTTGAGAACGCGGTCATACCCGGGGCCGTGCTGGTCGTGAGTCATCGCGGGCGGATCGTGCATCGCAAGGCCTACGGCTTCCGCAGTCTGCAACCGGACAAGGAAGCGATGACGCCGGACACGGTTTTCGATTGCGCATCGTTGACGAAAGTTGTCGCCACGGCGCCGTCGGTGATGCAGTTGCTCGAGCAGGGCAAACTCGGCCTCAACGACCGTTTGACGAAGCACCTGCCCAAGTTCGCCGGCGGGAAGTCGGATATCCGGATTCGCGACCTGCTGACGCATTACTCGGGTCTGCGGCCCGATCTGGACTTGCAACCGGAATGGGCCGGTTACGAGACCGGCGTGCGGAAAGCCTACGAGGAAGTTCCCATCGCGCAGCCGGGTTCGCGGTTCGTTTACAGCGACATCAACTACCTGCTGCTGGCCGAGGTGATACGAGAGCTGAGCGGATTGCGTCTCGATGAGTACGCCGCCAAGCACATCTTCAAACCGCTGGAGATGACCGCAACACGCTTCAACCCGGATGAATCCTTGGCGGGCCGAATCGCACCGACAGAACGGCTGCCAAACGACGAGATGCTGCGCGGCGTTGTTCATGACCCGACAACACGCTACATGGGCGGCGTGTCGGGGCATGCGGGACTTTTCTCAACGGCTGATGATCTGGCGCGATTCGCTCAGATGATGCTGGGCAATGGCCGTCTCGGCGCGGTCAGAGTGCTGAGCCCGTTGTCGGTTGCTCAGATGACGTCGCCGCAGAGTCCGCTGGGCGAGGCGGCGCTGCGAGGGCTGGGTTGGGATTTGGAATCGCCGTATGCTTCGGTGCGCGGCGACTTGTTTCCCGCCGGTTCGTACGGCCACACCGGGTTCACGGGAACGTCAATGTGGATCGATCCCGAGACCGAGACGTTCCTTGTTCTGATGACGAATCGCCTGCATCCAAGAGCGAACACCTCGGTCGTGAGTCTGCGCAGTCAGGTTGCGAACATTGTGGCGAGCGGCATCGAGGAGGTCGACACGGTCCCCATCCGGGCCGCAGCGTTCACGCGTTACAGCCAAGCCGCCGGGGGCGCCGCACGCGGCCGCGGAACAACAGAGCAGGTTCTCACGGGACTCGACGCGCTGGTTCGCGATCAATTCGAACCGTTGCGCGGAAAACGTGTTGGTCTGATCACCAACCACACGGGCATTGACCGCGAGGGACGCAGCAACGTTGATTTGTTCGCGAAGGCCCCAGGAGTCACGCTGGCCGCGATCTTTACTCCCGAGCACGGACTCGAAGGCCGGCTCGATCAAGCGAACATCGCCGATGGCCAGGGGCCGGGCTCGATTCCCGTTTTCAGCCTTTACCAGCCCGCACGCCGCAGGCCGACAGCCGAGATGCTTCAGAACGTCGACGTGCTGGTCTTCGACATTCAGGATATCGGCGCCCGTTTCTACACCTACATCACGACCATGGCGTACGCGATGGAAGAGGCCGCCAAGCACGGCAAGCCGTTCTACGTGCTCGACAGGCCGAACCCGATCACCGGCTCGGTCGTGGAGGGGCCGCTGCTCGACGATGAACTGCGCTCGTTCATCGGCTACTTTCCAATGCCGATTCGGCATGGCATGACGGCGGGCGAGTTGGCGCGGATGTTCAACCAGGAACGCTCGATCGGCGCCGATCTCCACGTGATCGCGCTCGAGGGTTGGAGCCGCGGGCAATGGTTCGATGAAACGGGTTTGCCGTGGGTGAACCCTTCGCCGAACATTCGAACCCTGCAGCAGGCGCTGCTCTATCCCGGTGTTGCGATGCTGGAAGGCCTGAAAAACTACTCGGTCGGGCGCGGCACCGACACACCCTTCGAATTCATCGGCGCGGACTGGATCGATGGGCGCGCACTGGCCGCCGAGTTACGAGGGAAGAACCTCGAAGGATTGCAGTTCTATGCCGTCGAAAGAACACCCGGTTCGTCGCGGTTCGCGGGCCGTTCGATCTCGGGAGTCCAGATCAGCGTCGTCGACCGCGAGGCTGTTCGCGCGACGCACTTGGGCCTCGAGATCGCGGCGGCGCTGATTCGCCTCTACCCGGAGCGGGTGCGGCTTGGGGAAACAAAGCAGTTGCTGGGAAACACGGAAACTCAGGAAGCGCTAATGGCGAAGCGTGACACGAACCTGATTCGCGCGGGGTGGGATCGCGACCGGCGAACGTTTCTTGTTGTGCGCCGGCCGTATCTACTGTACTGAGCGTCAACAGAGAGGAAGCGCGATTGGCTGGCCGGCTTGAGGCCGGCCGCCCCTCTCCAAATCAAAGCTAGTCCTCTTCGCCCTTTTTGCTGGCCGCCCGCAGTTTGTGGCGGTCCTGGGCATCCTTCATCCAGGCCGGCGGGCGGCCACGACGCTTGCCACGGCCTCGAGCGAGCCGTTCCAGAGAAATGATGGCGTCTTCGATTTGCTCGCGCTCGTTTCGCAGTTCGCCTAAAATCTTGTTCACATCCATCTGAGATAACCTCCTCTTGCTTCCTAGCGAATCGTTCCGTTCGGAATGAATCCTTCGAATTGTCAGGCCTGTACCATCTTTCGACCAAAATGCCGAAGTTCAACAGCCGTGTTCTGGTTTTAGAACAGACGACGCCGGTGAACCGGGGATTTGAGCCTTTTATAGCAGAAAAAGCGGAGCTACGTCAACAGCTATGTTCTGGATTCAGAACGTAGGCTCTTGGGGAGCCGATTGGCGAGGGCAGTCCACGACGACCGGCCTCAGGGAATGCAGACGGCGCAAGGTCTGTGCCGTTAGAGGTATTGATTTCTATTATGCACGCGTGGCGCTATTTTGCAAGCGCTGATCTTCTCCAGCGCCAATAGAAGGGAATGCCCAATGCGATAAGACCCAGCCCGCGCATGGATTCGCGCGGCGAATGGATCAGTGTGGCGAGAACGAGCGCCGAAGCCAACACGATGAAAAGCGACGGCACCCACGGGTAGCCCAGTGTGCGATACGGCCGTTCGAGGTCGGGGAGCTTGCGGCGCAGCACGAAAACGGAAGCAGCCGTGAGAGCGTAAAGCAGATAGCTTGCGAAGATCACGTAGTTGAACAGCTCTTCGAACGAGCCGGTCAGGACGAGAACCGCCCCCCAAAGACTGAGCGCCAGAATCGCGACGTGCGGAGTTCGGTGACGGGAATGGACCCGGCCGGCGCCCGCAAAGAAGTAACCATCACGGGCCATGGCATAAGGGACGCGGGCGCCGGAAAGGATGGAGCCATTGAGCGCAGCGAAGATGGAAATCATGGCGGCGATCGCGACAGCGTCCCGCCCGCCTTCACCGAGAAAGCCGCGCGCCGCGTCACTCGCGACGCGATCGCTAACGGCAACCTCGGCGGCGGAGAGACAGTAGAAGTAGGCAACGTTCGTCAGTGCGTAGATCGCCATCACGCCCATGACGCCATGAATCAACGAGCGGGGAATGTTCTTCTGTGGTTCGCGGACTTCCGATGACACCATGGTCAGATTGTTCCAGCCGTCGTAGGCCCACAGCGCGGCGACCAAGGCCGCGAAAAATCCGGTGACGCCGCCCGTGTGCTCAACCGTCGATTGCAGGTTCTCAGTACTTCCTCCGCCCAGCAATGCGGCCAGCAACACGATTGTAAGGATGAGGACAATTTTCAGCGCCGTGACCGCGGTTTGGACGCCGCCCCCTACTTTGACTCCCAGGTAGTTCACCCAGCCCAGAAAAAAGATCAGGACAATCGCGAAAACCTGGCCGAGGGAAACAGTCAGCGCGGACTCGCCCACAACGAGCGGGATGGTAAACATCGGTTCCTGCAGCGCCGGCCAGAAGTTGGCCAAATAGTAGAAAAAGGCGGTTCCGAGCGCCGCGATACTGCCGCTCTTGGCGACGAAGAACTGCGTCCACCCGTACAGGAAAGCGGCGAACGGCCCGTAGGCTTCGCGCAGGTACACGTACTCGCCGCCGGCCTGAGGAAGCGCCGCTCCGAGTTCGGCGTACGTCAGCGCCCCGGCCAGCGAAAGCAGTCCACCGACCAAGAAGACCACCAGCACCAGCAGCGGCGACCCGACGGCATTGATCATCGTCTTGGGGACAAGAAAAATGCCGCTGCCGATGATCGTCCCGACCACGATCGAGGCTGCTCCCCACGATCCCAGCGAGCGGAGAAGGTCGGGCTGGCCGCCGTGGCGGGCGTCACTCATCTAGAGGACTGTACCGCGAACGCTCAGCTGGCTGCCAGGGATCTGTTGGACTAAAGGCGCCCGGCGCAGGGCCCAGTAGGCGGCTCCGGTGAAGAAACCCATGATGGCGAATTGAACCGCGTAGGACGCCGGAGGAGGCGCAAGGATGAACATGTAGAGAAACGGCGTGAGCAGCAGCGCCGCGAACACCTGCACCCAGCGGTTCTTGATCTGCGCGTAAACAATCATGGCTGCCGGAAGCAGCAGCGCACAGTCCGAGAGGTAGGCGTGGTAGCTGATCAGCAGCCCGCCGCTCAGAGCCAGGGCCAAGCCTTGCAGGAATGAGGTACGCCTTGCCGCGAACCATGTCGAGACGACAATGGCGGCTGTGAGCGCCATTTGCAACGCGAAGCTCAGCGGGGCATTGCGCAAAAGGCCGTGCAGGTTCGGCATCTTCGAAGGTTCGGGATGCACGCGGCCGTCGGCCAGAGTCGCGATGTAGTCCAGCGGCCAGCTCCAGCCCGATACGGCGAACGAGAGCAGCAACAGAACCGTCCCCGATGCCGCCAAACCGCGCAGCATCCCCCAGCGCCGCTGCGCCAGCATCAAGACCGGGACGAGCGCGAACAGGTGGTACTTCGACGCGCACAACGCCAGAACGCAACCGGCCGCGAACTCGCGGTCCTTCTGATAGAGGCGGACGGCCAGCGCCACCCACAGCAGCAACAGAGGGGTGTCCTGCCCGTTCATCAGCGATTGAAAAGCCGGCAGTGAGAGCGCCGTGAACGCCATGGCATCCGGCCGCGAGGGGATCGTCCACAAGATGACGAAGCCCACCAGGGCGCTCAAGCACAACACCGCCCAGATCGCATAGGCGGTCAAATAAGGCAATCGTCCCAGCGGCCAGAACAGGGCTGCGTGGTACGGAAGACGGGTGTAGCGCAGCGAATCGTTGGTCCCGCCGACGTGTTCTTCGAGCAACGCGTAGTTGTGCTCGGCGCTATAGAGGTAAGGTGTACCGAGCAACTGCGCGCCGTTATAGAGGGGCGCGAAGTCGTTCTTTCCCGAGAGGATAACGTCCTTGCCGGACATCCCCATGATGAACATCAGCGTCAAGCCCACGGCGCTGATGATCGCTTTGTCAACCCAACGATTCATGGCGGAAAACGAACGAGGAGAGCGTTCTACGTCGAGCGGAAAGATGGAGTATACCACTGCCCCACGAAGCGGCTTAATGAGGTTTTCGTACTAGCGGAGGCCGGCTGAGTAGTACTGAAGTACGTTCCGTTACACTTCAGAGTCAGTCTCGCGAGACTGCGCGCCGGGCTGTTGTCAACGTCTGATGGATCTGGAAACACCACTTGAAACCCTGAAGGGCGTGGGAACGCAACGCGGGCGGCTGCTGGCGCGCAAGGGCCTGATGACGGTCGAAGACCTGCTCTACTACATGCCGTTCCGTTACGAAGACCGCGGCAACATCAAGCCGCTCTCGGGCATCTCGCTGGGCGAAACCGCGACGGTCATCGGTAAGCTGACGGCCGCGCAGCTCTTCCAATCGAGGCGCACCGGGACGCGCTTGTTCGAAGCGCGCATGCGGGACGGTTCCGGCGCCGAACTTGTCGCCAAATGGTTTCGCGGAGACTACCTCAAAGACATCCTCGAGCGCGGCAAGACCGTGGCGTTCTACGGCAAGGTCGAGCGGGACAACTTTTCAGGCGAGATCTGTATCTTTCATCCTGAGTTCGAGATACTCGACGACGGTCAAGACGCGCAACTGCACGCCGGACGGATTGTCCCGGTCTACGAAGCTCCGGGCAAGATGACGGCGCGCCAACTGCGCGGCCTGGTGTATCGCTGCCTGGCGGCTTTTTCGGAGCTCGATGATCCTCTCCCTGAGACGGTTCGCCGCCGTCTGGGATTCCCGAACCGTCTCAAGGCCCTCCAAGACGCCCACTTTCCCGCCGCTGACGCCGATCCGCGGGCGCTCAAGTCGTTTCGCTCACCCGCCCAGATACGGTTGATCTTCGAGGAGTTTTTTTTCCTGGAATGCGGCCTGGCCCTGAAGCGTCAGAAGGCGCGGACCGCGGCAGGGATAGCGTTCTCGCTGAACGACCGGGCGCGCAACCAGATCAAGAAGATCCTCCCCTTTAAGCCCACCGGCGCGCAGAAGCGGGTTTTGAAAGAAATCGCCGGGGACATGGCGCAAGCCGCTCCCATGAACCGCCTGCTGCAGGGCGATGTAGGGAGCGGTAAAACGATTGTCGCTCTGGAAGCGGCCGTGATCGCTCTTGAAAACGACTACCAGGTGGCCGTGATGGCGCCGACGGAAATTCTGGCGGCGCAGCACTATCTCTACTTCAAGCATCTGCTCGAACCGGCGGGCTACATTGTCGTGCTGCTCACCGGTTCGACCAGCGGGGCCGACAAGAAGAAGCTCAAGCGCGTTATTTCCGAAGGGCTGGCGCATGTCGTCATCGGCACTCACGCCGTGATTTCCGAGGACGTCGCTTTCAAGCGCCTCGGGCTGATCGTCATTGACGAGCAACATCGCTTCGGCGTGATGCAGCGCTGGCGGCTGCTGCAAAAGGGCCTGCACCCCGACGTGCTCGTCATGACGGCTACGCCGATTCCGCGCACGCTGGCGCTCACACTGTACGGCGAACTCGACGTCTCGATCATCGACGAGCTTCCGCCAGGCCGGCGGCCGATCGTCACGCGCGAGACGGTCTTCGCGGATGAAGAAAAGGTGTTCGAGTTTGTGCGGCGGCAGGTGCAAGCCGGACGCCAGGTCTATGTCGTCTGCCCGCTCATCGAGGAATCGGAAACCAAGCAGGTCGCCGCCGCGCAGGACGTGTACGAACGTCTCGCGAAGAAGGTCTTCCCCGACCTCAAAGTGGGACTGTTGCACGGCCGGCTTCCGACGCCCGATAAAGAAGCCGTCATGGACGCGTTCACACGCAACAAGGTCGGCGTCCTTGTATCCACGACGGTGATCGAAGTCGGCGTCGATGTGCCCAATGCCACGGTGATGCTGATCCTGCACGCCGAAAGGTTCGGGCTCTCGCAGCTTCATCAGCTTCGCGGACGCGTCGGCCGAGGCGGCGAGCGCAGCTACTGTATTCTGATGTGCGGCGAGATGAATGAAGCGGCGCGGGAGCGCATCCGCACGATGGTCGAGACGCAAGACGGCTTTCGCATCGCCGACGTGGATCTGCGGTTGCGGGGCCCCGGCGAATTCTTCGGGACGAAGCAATCGGGGCTGCCGGCGTTTCGGGTCGCCGACATCATTCGCGACCGTGAACTGCTGGAACTGGCTCGCGGCGAGGCCGCCGGCTTTGTAGAAAATCCGCCCGATAAGCAACGGCTGGTTCAGCTCGTGGACTATATCCGCGACAAATGGCAGCGCCGTTACGGGCTTGTGCAGGTAGGCTAAATTGGCTCAACGAAAACCAAAGGCAGCAAAGACTCCGCCGCCCCCGCCGGCGCCCTTGCGCGTGATCGCCGGGCGTTACCGGCGCCGCCACCTGAAGTCGCTGCCTGGGCTCACGACCCGCCCGATGCTCGACCGGCAGCGTGAAACCCTGTTTAATGTTTTGCAGAACGACACCGAGGGGGCTGTCTTCGTGGATCTCTACGCGGGAACCGGCGCCGTGGGAATCGAGGCGCTCAGCCGCGGCGCGTCGCAAGTGTTTTGGGTCGAGTCGAACCCGCAAGCGGTCGCCATTATCCGCGAGAACCTGCGCACGCTGGGCATCACGGAGAATGCGGTCGTGCGCCCGGAGCCCGTTGGGCGCGTTCTTTCCGGGCTCAGCGCCGATATTTTCTTTCTCGGCCCGCCCTACGAGGCGCATCAGGAATACGAACAGACGCTATCGACGCTCGGCGAGCATCCGCCGAAGCTCGTGATCGCCCAGCACGCCCGATCCCACGACCTCGCCGACCAATACGGCAAGCTGCGCCGCTACCGCGTCATTCGCCAGGGGAACAACACTCTGACGTTTTTCAAACCTGTGCCGGATCTACCGCCGGCGCCGCAGCCAGCCGTCGACCGAGAACTCGCCGCCCCCGTGGGCGAACAGGAATAGGAACACAAAGCAGTAGAGCGCGGCCAATTCGCCCCGGTTCAGGATGGGCCAGAAGGTCTCCATACCGTGCGCCATCCAGTAGGCCGCCGCCATCTGCCCGGCCAGCACGAAGGCCACCTGCCGGGTAAAGATCCCCAGAATCAAAGCGATCCCGCCAAAGAACTCCAGCACGCCCGCCAAGCCCGAGAGCGAGACGATCTCGACCGGCTCTTTCCCGAGAACGCCGAACAACTTCTGCGCCCCATGCGGCGCGAACAGGAAACCCGCCATGATCCGCAGCAGGTTTTGAGTGACTTCTTGCAGCTTCCCACTGTCCACCATTGTTCTCTCCGCAACCCCCTAGATGAAGATACTTGACCGCCAAAGCTATCATCCCGGCGGTCCGCGCCGCAACCTGCCCGCGAAGAGCGGAAATCCGCTTGTGATCGATCACAGCTCCAGGTAGGCGGCCAGGGCTTCCACATTGCGGGCGAAGGTTTCCGAGCGGATGATCCGTTCCGGAGGCGCAATCTCACCCTTAAAGACGCGCACGAAGTCGTCCTCCCTGATACGGTGGACCTGGTCGCCGATCGTGATCGTCATGTCTTCGGCCGCGAACAACTGCAGGATTCTGTTGGTGGGATCAACGACTCCCTGCTCGATCCACGCCCCGCGGGGGGAAAGAGCGGCAATTGCCTCCGCGGCACGCTTGTGGATCTCGTCCTCGGACGGCTTCGCGTCACTATCGCGGCTCCAAGGCGAGAGGCCGCTGAGGCGATCGGGACGGCGCAGCGTGGAGGGGTCGGCGTCCTTGATCCGCTCGTACTCGGCGCGGATGGCCGGGAACTCGTCACCGCGCGTGAGCACGCCGTAATGAGTGATGACGGATTCGTCACTGTAGCTGACTTTGTAGCCATCGAGCAGAGCGGCCGAATGCCCCTCAATATTTACGCGGGTACCCTTGGTGATGTAGAGGGGCTTGTTCGTCTTGAGTTCGTAGAAACGCGCCATGCAGATCGAGCCCGGCGGACAGGCTCGGGCGCGGTATTGCGAAGGTTTGTCGGTGGGGGGCAGGACGGAGCTCTCGTAATAGTCGAGAGCGCGGGGGATCGGCTCCAGGTATTTCTTCTTGCCGGTCTCGCGGTAGAGCAAGAGCAGCGTCTTGAGGATTCCCTGCGATTCGCCGCCGGTGACCGAGGGGGGCTCGAAGATGCGCGCCCAGGCCGGGTGCATGTCGGCGTCGTATTGCTGCGCCCAGCCCGGCTGCGGATCGGGCATTTGGGCGAGCAGCATGAAGTCGCCGCCCCGCTCGGCGGCGGCTTGGTATTTGGGTTCGTCATAGATGCGGGAGGCTTCGAGCATCATGTCGACGACATCGGAAACGGAGTTGTCATTGAACGTGTAGTGGCCGCGAAAGTCTGCACCGGGCCACTCGCGCGGCCACGATTCCGGATAGCCGGCGCGCTTGACGGGGTGCTGAGCCGGGTCGGGGAAAGAGATGTACCGTTGCGGCCATGCGCCGTTGGGGTACTGCGCGCGGATGAGGCTGTCGAGGGCGATGAGCGCGGCGGCGTGAATCGCTTTGTCCTTGAAATCGAGTTCGCGGTCGACGCGCATCATCACACGGACGGCGGCCTGGGTGACGTTGTCGTCGAGGGTGGTGGCCGGGTGACCGCCTTCGACGCCGCGCCTAACCTTAAACCCGTCGCAGTTGCCTTCGGCGCGGTAAGGGTAGTCTTTCCGCGCTTGCGGGTCGAACTCGATGATGTAGCTCCAGCCGCCCGAGCAGACCTGGCCGCGCACAAGGGCCAGGGCCGTGTCACGCGCGGCGTCGAGGTAGAGTTTGTCGCCCGTCGCGGCATAGGCCTCCAGGTACGC
>Ga0214472_10006325_pt1 | contig 12414 bp, 12 predicted proteins | sample RVTome_6_FD_207662 | JGI IMG/M metagenome (GOLD analysis project Ga0214472, IMG submission 207662) | Soil microbial communities from uranium-contaminated site in the Upper Colorado River Basin, Wyoming, United States - RVT140D175 | ecosystem: Environmental > Terrestrial > Soil > Contaminated >... | reverse complement strand
CGATCGCCGTGCCCAACCGGCGTCTGGGCGTTCTCGCGGTGGGGGACAAGGAGTCGCGAGACGGCCGTGTGCTCGACTTCACGCCGAACGACGCCCGGCTCCTGTCTCTTTTCGCGAACCAGGCCGCCGCGGCGATCGAGACGACCCGCCTTCACCGCGCGGCGATCGAGAAAGAGCGGATCGAACGGGAGCTCGAGCTCGCCGCCGCGATCCAGCGCCAGATCCTGCCTCGCGAGCTTCCGCGCATCCCGGGGCTGGAGCTCGCGGGCGCGACGCTCCCGACCCGCCAGGTCGGCGGCGACTACTTCGATCTGTTTCCGCTCTCCCGCGGAAGACTGGGCTTCGTCGTGGCGGACGTCTCGGGAAAGGGAATCCCGGCGGCGCTCCTCGTCTCCACGGTGCACGCCGCCATTCACCTCCAGATCGACGTCTCCGACACCATCGTTGAGCTCGTGTCGCGGATCGACCGGCACCTCCAGAAGTTCTCGGCGACCCACAAATTCTTGACGCTCTTCTTCGGCGTCGTCGAGCCTGACGCGTCGCTCCTTCGCTACGTCTCTGCCGGGCACAATCCGGCGCTTCTCGCGCGCCGGGCCGGTGGAGTCGAGAGGTTGCACGCAACCGGGGTACCGGTCGGTCTTCTCCCCAACGGGTCATGGAAAGAGGGGACCGCTTCGTTCCTTCCGGGAGACCTGCTCTGCGTCTACTCGGACGGGTTCAACGAGGCGACCAACGCCGACGAAGAGGAGTTCGGCCTCGACCGGCTCGAGACGGGACTCACGAACCGCCTCGCGCTTCCGGCAAGAGACGTCTCCGACGCGCTTTTTCGGGACGTCGCGCTGTTCGCTCAGGGAGTGCCCCAGTACGACGATCAGACTCTGCTGATCGTGAGACGTGAGACGTAAGACGTGAGACGAGGCGCGCGCCGCGCGCTAAACTCGTCGGCGTGTTGGCTTTCGTTTTCGCCGTTCTGATCGCCGCAGCGGGGGGTTCGGGGGAGGGCGCCGCCCTCCTCCTCGACGGCGGGATCGTCTACGTCTCCGCCGACGCCTCGCCACGGAAGGCATCGATCGTCGTCCGCGACGGCAGGATCGCCTTCGTCGGCGACGCGGGGCGCGCGCGGCGTCTCGGCGCCGGGGCGAAGCGCGTGGACCTTGCCGGCGCATTCGTCTTTCCGGGATGGGCGGATGCACACGGCCACCTGGTCGGACTCGGGAAGTCGCTCGAGATCGCGAACCTCCGGGGAGCGCCGAGCGCCGCCGAGGCGGCGCGCCGGATCGGACAGCTCGCGGCGAAGCTGCCCGCCGGGACCTGGGTCGAGGGACGGGGCTGGGACCAGAACCTGTGGCCGGGCAAGTCGTTTCCCGACGCGCGGGACCTGGACTCCGCCGTCGCCGACCGGCCCGTCGCGGCGCGGCGCGTGGATGGGCACGCGCTCTGGGTCAACTCGCTCGCTCTCGAGAAGGCCGGCATCCGTGCGGCCACGCCAGACCCGGCGGGTGGAAGGATTCTCCGCCGACCCGACGGTTCACCTTCCGGCGTGCTCGTGGACGAAGCGATGAACCTCGCCGAGAATGCGATCCCCGCTCCGACCGACCCCGACCTCGAGCGTCGCTTCCTCGCGGGAGCGCAGGCGTGCGCGCGCGTCGGATTGACGGAAGTCCAGGACGCCTCTCACTACGCCCCCCGCGAGATCGCCGTGCTCGAGCGCCTCGCTGCGCGGAGAGCGCTTCCCATCCGCGTCTACGCGACCGTGTCGCCGGAAGCGAAGGACCTCGAGACGTTCTTCGCGAAGGGGATCCACGTCGGCAGCGGCAACGACTTCCTGACCGTGCGCGCGATCAAGGCCCTGGCCGACGGCGCGCTCGGGAGCCGCGGAGCGGCGCTCCTCGCCGATTACTCGGACGAGCCCGGCAAGCAGGGACTCCTCGTGACGGCGCCGGAGCGACTGGACGAGCTGGCGCGACAGGCCCACGAGCACGGCTGGCAGCTGTGGATCCATGCGATCGGAGATCGCGGGAACCGCGTGGCCCTCGACGCGTTTCTCAAGGCCGGGTCGGGCGGCGCTTCCGCGCGCGATCCGCGTCGTCCCGACCGCCCGCGCATCGAGCACGCGCAGGTAGTCGCGCCGGACGACGTCCCCCGGTTCGCCCGCGAGGGCATCATCGCTTCGATGCAGCCGACGCATGCAACCTCCGACATGCCGTGGGCCGAGTCGCGCCTCGGTCCCGAGAGGATCAAGGGCGCGTACGCCTGGCGGAGCTTGAAGAACTCGGGAGCGCGCCTCGCGGGCGGCAGCGACTTTCCGGTCGAATCGGAGAATCCGCTCCTCGGCTTCTATGCGGCAGTCACCCGACAGGACCTCTCCGGCCATCCCCGGGGGGGCTGGCGCGCCTCCGAGAAGCTCTCGCGCCGCGAAGTCCTTGCCCTCTTCACATCGGACGCGGCGTACGCCGCCTTCGAGGAAGACATGCGGGGAAAGGTCGCGCCCGGATATGCGGGCGATCTGACCATTCTCGCCGCCGACCCGATGGCCGCGCCGGAAGAGGAGATCCCGACGATCCCGGTCGTGATGACGGTCGTGGGCGGCCGCGTGGTGTACTCCCGGGAACGGGGCACGGGGCCCGCTCCGTGAAGCATGCGAACGCGCTCTTGTCGCTCTCCGTGGTCGCGGCGATCGCGTGCAATGGTCCCGCGGCGGATGCCCGAAAAGTGACCGCGCCGCCCTCTGACAGCGACGCCGAGCGCCGCACGCGCATGGTGGAAAGCCAGATCGTGGCGCGAGGGGTCCGTGACCCGCGGGTACTCTCCGCGATGCGCAAGGTCCCGCGTCACCTCTTCGTCGATCCGTCCCAGCGCGCGCAGGCCTACGAGGATCACCCGCTCCCGATCCCGGGTAACCAGACGATCTCCCAGCCCTACATCGTGGCTCTCATGACCGAGCTTCTCGAGCTCACACCCGACTCTCGAGTGCTCGAGATCGGCACCGGCTCCGGATACCAGAGCGCGGTGCTCGCCGAGATTGCGCGGGAGGTCTACACGATCGAGATCGTGCCCGAGCTCGCGCGCTCGGCCGCAGCGCGTCTCAAGGAGCTCCACTACGACAACGTGACGGTTCGCGAGGGGGACGGCTATCGGGGGTGGCCGGAGCACGCGCCGTTCGACGGGATCGTCGTGACCGCCGCGCCGGAGCGCATCCCGCAGCCGCTCATCGATCAGCTCGCGCGCGGCGGGGTGATGGTGATCCCGGTCGGTGGATTCTTCCAGGAGCTCAAACTGTTCCGCAAGTCCGCAGACGGCCGGGTCACCGAGAAGGACATCCTGCCGGTGCGATTCGTCCCGATGACCGGCGAGGTCGAGAAGACGCCCACGGCGCCCGGTAACCAATAGAACGAACGAGGAGTTGTCCGAGTAATCTTAGCGGGGGACCTTGCGGTCCCCCGAACCCCCTGGGTTCCGCTCGACCACGGCGAGACCGGTCAGCGCGACGGTCGCTCCGATCGGTGTGCAGAGGCGCATCGCTCGCGATCCGGCTCGCCGCAGAAACGTCGGACGCAGGCGAGCAGGCGCGCGGAATCGATCGGTTTCGACAGGAAGCCCGCGACGCCGGGGGCGTTGGGAATGTAGGGCAGACCGGAGAGGAGGACGACCGGCGTCTGCCGCGCGGTCGCGTCCCGCGCGCGCTCGGTCAAGAACTGCCAGCCGTCCATCACCGGCATCCGCAAATCAAGGAGGATCAGCCCGGGCGGCGCGGTCGCGGCGAGCCTCTGGAGCGCCTCCTTCCCGTCCCGCGCCGTCTCGACGGCGTAGCCTTCGAGCTCGAGCAGCCCACCCAGAGAGGCGAGTGTGCTTTCGTCGTCGTCCACGATGAGTACCGTGCGCGTCCGGTCTTTCACTGCGGCTTTGCGACCGAAGGCAGCTCGGGCTCGCGGTCGACGAGTCCGGCGGCCTCCAGAATCAGGCTTCCGCTCGATTGGTCGGGCTCGCGGCGGCGGCGTCGGAGCTCCAGCTGCGCCATCACCTGGCGCGCCAGTGCGCGCAATCCTTCGAGCTGTCCGGCAGATAGTTCTCTCGGAACGCAATCGAGCACGGAGAGAGCGCCGACCGCGAAGCCCTCCGGCGTCCGGAGCGGGACTCCCGCGTAGAACCGCAGGTTCGGCTCGCCCGCGACGAACGGGTTGTCGGAGAACCGGCGGTCGGTGTCCGCGTCCGGGATGACGAAAACATCGCGGTCGAAGATCGCGTGCGCGCCGAACGCGAGCAGGCGCGGGAACGAGCTCGTCGAGAGGCCGATTTTCGACTTGAACCACTCGCGATCGCGGTCGACGAACGATAGGAGCGCGAACGGAGTGCCACAGAGCTGGGAGGCGAGGAGCGTGAGGTCATCGAACTCCTGCTCCGAATCGGTGTCCAGGATTTCCAGTCGCTCAAGGGCCGCGAACCGTTCCGCGTCATCGCCGGGAAGCGGCGCCTCAGTTGCGGCGGCCAGCCTCTCCTCGGGCGGCGCATTCTCCTGCTGCACGGCGACCAGCGCGTTGCGAAGCTCCCTCGTCGATTCGAATCGGTCCTCGGGCTTCTTCTGCATCGCGCGCTCGACGATCGCGACGAGCGACGCGGGCAGACCCGGCGAAGCCTCCGAGAGCGGCAACGGCTCCTCCTTGACGATCTGTTCGAGCAGAAGGAACAGATTCTCGTTGCGAAACGGCTTTACGCCGGCGAGAAGCTCATAAGCGAGGATCCCGAAAGAGAAGAGATCCGTCCGGAAGTCGACGGTGTCTCCGCCGATCTGCTCCGGCGACATGTACGAGGACGACCCGACGGTGATCCCGGTCTCGGTGATGTCGCCGGCCGGATCGACTGACTTCGCGATCCCGAAGTCCATGATCTTGACCGACTGGTTCTCGAGCACCCGCACGTTCGCGGGCTTGATGTCCCGATGGATGACTCCGGATTTGTGCGCGTACTCGAGGCCGAAGGCGGCCCCGATCAGGATCTTCAGCTTTTCGTCGAGCGAGAGCGGAGCGCCTCTCTTGATCATCGCGTCGAGGTCATCCCCCGAGAGGAACTCCTGGACCAGGTAGGGGACGTCTCCTTCGAAACCGAACTCGTAGACCATCGTGATGTTCGGATGCTGCAGGCTGCCGGCGAGCTGCGCCTCGCGGAAAAAGCGGCTGCGAATGCCCTTGTTTCCGACCTCGCACGTCTTGATGGCCACGTGCCGCCGGATCATCGGGTCCCACCCTTTGTGGACCGTTCCGAAACCGCCCGACCCGATCTTCTCGACGATCTGGTACTTGCCGATCGTCCCGGACGACCGGTCGGGCGGCGGAGCGCTCTCCGTGAGGGCGTGCCTGGGGCCGGTGTCCTCTTTTTTCTTCCGGCTGAGGAAAACGTCTTTCAGCGTCATCGAGACCGCTGGATCGTATGAACAAGATCCGTGCCTGACTTCGATGTCCCCTCTCGGTCGCGTGATAAATTCCCGCCAAGGCCGAAGCGGGGGAAGGGAGCAGCTGCGCGCGAACCAGGCGATCGTCAACGACGGGCGGCGCTCTGAGCCCATGTGCTACGCGCAGATCGGCGGGCTGACCGCGGCGACCTTCATCACGCTCCTTCTCGTTCCCGTCATCTACGCAATCTTCGTCCGCGACCTGAAGATCGTGAAATGGGAGAAGACTTGAGCGACTACGACCTCGCGGTAATCGGCTCCGGGCCCGCCGGGCAGAAGGGCGCAATCGCCGCCGCGAAGCTCGGAAAGCGCGTCGCGATGGTCGACCGCAAAGAGATGATCGGCGGCGTGTCCATCCACACGGGTACCATCCCCTCGAAGACTCTGCGGGAAGCGATTCTCTACCTCTCCGGATTCCGCGAGCGGTCGTTCTACGGGCGCGACTATTCGGTGAAAGACGAGATCTCCGTGTCGGACCTGAGCTTCCGCGTCCAGGCGGTGATGTCACGCGAGATTGAAGTCGTCCGTGCCCAGTTGAAACGGAACCGGGTCGAGCTGGTACCGGGGACCGCGCGGTTTCTCGACCCGCACACGCTCGAGATTCAGGGGGTCGCGGGGACGACCCGGCTCACCGCCGACCACATTCTGATTGCCTGCGGGACGCGTCCGGCGCACAGCCCAACCGTTCCGCTGGACGGCAAACGAGTGATCGACTCCGACCAGCTGATGAACGTCGAGCGCTTCCCGAGGGAGCTCATCGTCGTGGGCGCCGGCATCATCGGCCTCGAGTATGCCTCGATGATCACGGCGTTGAACGTCAAGGTGACGATCATCGAGCAGAGGCCGGCCATCCTCGATTTCGTGGACCGGGAGATCATCGAGGCGCTCGACTATTTCATGCGCCAGCGAGGCGCCCTCTTCCGGCTGGGCGAGAAGCTGGTCTCGGTCGAGATCGACGAAAAGAACCGCGTCGTCGCGAACCTCGAGAGCGGAAAGCGTGTGCACGGCGACACGCTCTTGTACACAGTCGGCCGGCAGACCAACGCGGACCTGCTCAATATCGAGGCCGCCGGGCTGACCGCCGACAGCCGAGGGAGGATCTCGGTCAACGAGTTCTTCCAGACCGAGGTCCCTCACATCCACGCGGCGGGCGACGTGATCGGGTTCCCCGCCCTCGCGTCGACGTCGATGGAGCAGGGACGACTCGCCTCCTGTCACATGTTCGGCGCGTACTGCCACACCCGGAAGGAAGCGATCCCCTACGGGATCTACACGATTCCGGAGATCTCGGTGGTCGGGAAGACCGAGGAGGAGCTGACGGCGGCGAAAATCCCCTACGAAATCGGCCTTTCACGCTTCGATGAGCTCGCAAAAGGACAGATGCTCGGGACCGAGGTCGGGATGCTGAAGATCCTCTTCGACCCGAAGACGCTGAAGCTTCTAGGCGTCCACGTGATCGGCGAGAGCGCCGCGGAGATCGTCCACATCGGGCAGGCCGTGCTCGCGCTCGGCGGAACGATCGAGTACTTCCGCGACACGGTCTTCAACTATCCGACGTTCGCGGAGGCGTACAAGGTCGCGGGACTCGACGGGCTGAACCGGTTGTGACCGCGGGCCGAGAAGGAACGGAATCACGCTGTAGCGAAAGCGAGGCGAAGCATGAATGCGAAAGCCGCGGCGCTCTTCCTCACGGCGGCCTTTCTCGGCTGCTCGTCCTCGATCGCGACGTCGGTCGACTTCGGACTCTGACCCGCCCCGTGATCGAAGTGGCCGCGTTCGGCGGCGCGACGGATGGAGATCATCTCGGGCGCCACATCGGGTGCTCGAAAGAGAGGTAGAGCAAGACCGAGCGCTCGCGGCGACTCGATCCCAAACCCAGGGGAAATGCGATTCCGGGCACGACCTGCAGTCCCGTGGGGAGATTGTGGGCCCAACGGATCCCGGGGCTCACGAAGAAGGAGTTCTTCCGTTCGGTTCGGTCGGGGCCGACGACCGTTTCCTCGCGCAGCCAGACCGTTTCCAGCATCACGTTGAAAACCGGAGTCGCGCTCCAGATGAAGCTCTGGCCCGCGTTGAGGGCGCCGAGCGAGGCTTCGTCTCCCCGCTCGTTCGTGGCGGAGTCGGTATACGTACCTCCGAGGTTCGCGTGCGCGACGAGTCGCCTCGACAGGGCGGTGCTCGCCGCGACGTTCAGCTGAACTCCGATGCCTCCGGCGCCGAGGCCGTGCTCGTCGTCTCCGGTCGGCAGGAGCAGCGACATCCGAGGCGTGCACGCGAACCTGGTGTCGCCGCTTCCGGCGAGCTGATATCGATAATTGAGGGCAACATCGCCGATGCCGGATCGTTCGCCGAAGTCGGAGTCGACGCGCTGGTAGGGAATCGTGTAGCTGAACTGGTGCGCTGCCTCGGGACCGGCCACTCCTGAGTGAAGCTCGCGATCCAATCTCCGCCGCGCATCCGCTGGAAAGCGTTGATGTGCTGAACGACCCCCTCCTCCTGGTTGTAGGCCTCCTCGAGCAGGAAGCTGTTGTCCTGGATCGGTGGCGGTTTCTCGGCGGCCGCCGACGCGGCGGAAAGAAGCGCGAGCAACAGAAGGAGGCGGACCACGGCGCGAGAAGCATTTGCGGTCGACGCCGAATCTGATTCTGCGTCTTCGGCATTGACTTCCGGTCGGCCGACTCCTGAATGAATCTTCAGAACCTCTTCAGTTGCAGCGAAAGACGCCCGCTATACCTTCATTCATCGGGCCCGCCTCCCGGCGAGCCTACGACGGATAGCCAGGAGGAGGTTGATACATGACGACCGGAGCGAGACGTCGTCTGCTGCCCCTCGCGCTCGCGGCTCTCGGCGTCCTCGCCTTCGCGCTGTCGGCGCGGGCGCAGGAGGACTGCGCGACCTGCCACGAAGACGTGGCGAAGCAGTTCCCGAAGACCGTTCACGGACGGAACTGGGCTGCGGACAAGAGCTATCGCTCGGCGACGTGCGTCAGCTGTCACGTTGGAGCCGAGGAGCACGCGGAGTCCGGCGGCGAGAAGAAGCCGCCGAGCCTCAAGAAGGGCGGCGAAGCCGCCGTGCCTTGCCTGAACTGCCACGCGGGAAAGCCGAAGCAGGCCCACTGGGCGGGGAGCCAGCACGAACGCGCGGGACTGGCCTGCGCGTCCTGCCACAACGTCCATGAGGACCGTTCCGGGACCCCGGAGCAGCCCAAAACGCTGCCGGGTCCGAGCGACGTGACGAAGAACTGTCTCACCTGTCACGGCGGCATGCGAAACGCCATGCACCAGCGCTCGAGCCATCCTCTGCGTGAAGGGCAAATGTCGTGCGCCTCCTGCCACAACCCGCACGGAGCGGCGGGCGAGAAGTTGATCGCCCAGGGCTCGGTCAACGAGCTTTGCTACTCATGTCACCAGAACATGCGAGGCCCGTTCCTCTGGGAGCACTCGCCGGTTCGGGAGAACTGCCTGACCTGTCACCGCCCGCACGGGTCGAACTACCCGCAGATGCTGCAGGCGCGGGTCACGCAGCTCTGCCAGTCCTGCCACCAGCAGGGACGCCACCAGACGCTTCCCGGACTGCCGGCGTCGATCTGGGTCGGCAACCGCGCCTGTTTGAACTGCCACCAGAACATCCACGGGTCGAATCACCCGTCGGGTCCGCTGTTCCAGCGGTAAGGGGAGAAGCCATGACGAGCATTGCGATCGCCTTGCGTCGCTCCGTTCCGGTGGTCCTTGCAGCTGCTCTCGCCGCGGCTCTGCCCGCCCGAGCCCAGAACGCTCCTCCTCCCGTCGAGCCGGAGACGAGTGTCACCGCGGTCGCCGGCGCCCAAGGCGTCAGCCAGGACGACGAGCGCGGCCAGGCGCGATTCGAGGAGTTTCGGGACGTTCAGGAGGGGCCCGTTCTCGAGTTCGCGCGGTTCGCCTGGGAACCGAAAGACAAAAACTTCACGCTCTCGCTGACCGCATTCGACGCCGGCCAGAACGACCAGCGCTATTTCCTCGAGTCGGCGCAGCCCGGAAGGTTCTCTTTCGCGGCGAGCTATGTCCACTCGCCTCGCTTCTACTCGAGCGGCTCGAAGACTCTCTGGTCGGGCGTCGGGACGGGAAGGCTCACGCTCGACGAGAGCTTCCGGCAAGGCGCCGAGGCGGCAGCCGGACCACCGAACGCTCCCTTCGCCTCCAGTGCCCTGCAGGCCTACATGCAAACCGCGCTCGACGCCGCGGATCCTTTCGACCTGAAAACCAAGCGCAAGGATTTGAACGGCGCCCTCGACTTCACGCTCGTGCCTTCCCTGACCCTGAGCCTCACCGGTCGCGAGGAACGGCGTGAGGGAACGAAGCCTCTCGGCTTCGGAACCTACATCCGACGCCAGGCGCTGGCAGGCACTCCCGGCACGGGCCCGGGAAACTTCTGGCGGGAAACGGTCGAGGCGCGCGGCGCCGAGTTGATCGAGCCGCTCGACTGGAAGACCACCGAGTTCGGCGCGACGTTGGTGTGGGCGAAGAACGGCCATTCAGCCTCCGCCGGATACTTCGGCTCTCGTTACCGCAACGACATCACCGCTCTCTATTTCGACAACCCCTTTGAGGCGACACCCGGACGCGCCTCCGCCACGATTTTCGATCCCCGCTCGGACCAGGAGCCGCCCGCGCCCAACGGCAACAACAACTTCCGGGGTCTCTACGCCCGCTCGGTCGTCCAGCTCTGGCCGGACAACGACTACGACCGTCTCTTCGGGAACGTGTCCCTCCGGATCGGGAGCGGCACGCGCGTGAATGCGACCGTCGCGCGCGGCACGATGGAGCAGGACGACCCGTTTCTGCCGTACGCGGAGAACGATCAGGTCGTTTTCTCCGGCACGGCTGGCCAGCCGGACGTGGTGTACGCAATCAATGCGCCGCTGCCGAGAGCGAGCCTGGACGGAGAGATGGAGACGACGCAGGCGGACGTGAGGCTGACTTCCCGAATCACGGACGCGTTCAACCTCCGGGCGGGATACCGCTACTACGACCTCGACGACCAGCGCCCCGAAATCGTCTTCCCCGGATACTCCTCTTCCGGTGATTCCTACTTCCGCCCCGGGATCGGGCAGAGAAGCGATTTGGGCGATCGGGTCCTTTTCAACGTGATCGGCGGCTACACCCGCGAGCGTCTCGACTTCGGCGCCTCGTACCGTTTCGGTGTCGTCACCGTCGACGGCGAGTACGCCCGGACCACGTGGGAATACGGAGAACGCCAGGTCGACGAGACCGACGAAGACGCTTTCCGGGGCGGCGTTCGGGCCGACATCGGTTCGGTGACCGTGAACGCCTTCTACCGAAATGCGAGCCGCGACTTCAGCGGCGATTACCACGTGGGGCTGGAGACCTCGGGTGTGCGCGCGTTCGACGTTTGGACGCGCGATCGGGACGAGTTCGGGGCGGAGGTGGAACTGCCCGTGGGCGCGAACGTCAGCCTGAACTTCGCCGGCAGCTATCGGAAGGACGAGTACCCAGGCGCGGTGGAAGGCTTCAACTTCGGCTACGGTCTGCGGGACAGCGTGGGGAGCTCGGTCTCCGCCGGCGCCAACTATGAGCGGGGCGATTTTCTGTTCGGGGCCTGGGTGGGCTTCGACCAGTACGAGTGGAACAGCCTCCAGGTGACCAAGTCGAGTCTGGGAGCGGATTACAACCCGACCAATCGCTGGACCCGGGAGTCGTCAGACGACGTGTTCTGGGTGGGCGGGGAGGTCGTGGTTCCCCTCGGAGGTAACTTCACCTTCCGCGCCGACGTCAACTACCAGAAGTTCGAAGGCGACTGGATTACGACGAACCTGGCGACACCCGACATCAACAGCGCCGTGGCCTACGCGTTCCCGGAGCTGTCGGACAGCACGTTTTCGACGCGGGCGTCGCTCCTCTGGGACGCCACGAAGTCATTCGGCTTCGAGCTCCGCTACTGGTACGAACCCTATCGCCTCGACGACTTCACGATCGACATCCTGCAGCCGTACATGCAGGGGGTCTTCGAGGAGACGCGCAGCTCTCCAACGGACGTCGGCCCGATGAACGTGAGCCGGTTCCTCTTCCTCGACAGCCGCTACAGCGACTACACCGCCCACGTCGTGACCGCGCTCGCGCACTTGAGATTCTGAACCGGCGAGTCCCGAGCGGCGGGCGCTCACTCCGAGCCGGCCCGCGCCCGCTGCTCCGATCCCCGGGTGGAAGAACCTAGAATGAGCTGTGCGGAAAGCGGGCATGGCCGGCGCCGCTGAGCCCTCCTCGGCCCTGCGGCTCCTCGTCGTCGAAGACGAGCCCAAGGTTGCCCGCGCTCTACGCGAGGGACTCGAGCGCGAGGGCTACCGGGTCAGCGTCGCGCGGACCGGAGAGGACGGCTTCTTCCTCGCCTCCACCCAGCCGTTCGAGGTCATCATCCTCGATCGAATGCTCCCGGGACGCGACGGCCTCGAGATCCTGGAGACGCTCCGGCAAAAGGGCCTGTTGACGCCCGTGCTCATGCTCACGGCGCGCGACGCGGTCGGGGACCGGGTCGCGGGACTCGATGCCGGCGCGGATGACTACCTGATCAAGCCATTCGCCTTCGACGAACTGCTGGCGCGGGTCCGGGCGTTGGTCCGCAGGGGCCGCGGGGACCAGCTCCTGCGACTGTCCTTCGCCGATCTGGTCATCGACGTGCCGACGCGCGCGGTGACCCGCGCCGGCAGACCGGTGGAGCTGACGGCGCGCGAGTTCGAGCTGCTCCAATACCTGGTTCGTCGCAAGGGCACTCTCGTCTCCCGGGAGATGCTGGCGCGCGACGTGTGGGGGGAGACCGAGCGCTGCACGCCGCTCGACAACGTGATCGACGTTCACATCGCGCGCCTTCGAAAGCGAATCGACCAGGGCCACACGATGCGGCTGATCCACACGGTGCGCGGCGTGGGCTTCATCGTCCGAGAAGGGGAGGGGTGACCGCCCAACCGCCGCCGGTTC
>Ga0214472_10006323_pt1 | contig 12415 bp, 10 predicted proteins | sample RVTome_6_FD_207662 | JGI IMG/M metagenome (GOLD analysis project Ga0214472, IMG submission 207662) | Soil microbial communities from uranium-contaminated site in the Upper Colorado River Basin, Wyoming, United States - RVT140D175 | ecosystem: Environmental > Terrestrial > Soil > Contaminated >... | reverse complement strand
GTTCGGCCGAAGTACTCGAGTGCGGTGCCGGTCACCTCCACGACATCGCCGACACTCACGTCGGGCGCGCTCGGCGCGTAGATGAAGATCCCGTCTGATGTTGCCGGATCACCGTCTCCGGCCTCCTCCTGGATGTAGAAGCCATCGAGTTGCCGTCCAGGGAAGGCATTTCCCTGGAAGTCCCCCACGACCACGCCTTCGACGATCACTCCCTGACCGGAGACCGGGGTCGAGGATCCGCTTCCCTGGACTTCGTGGATCGATAGGGTCTGCGGGACCTCGCTGCACTGAGAGTTTGCCTGTCCGGGAGTGCCGTCTGGGATGCCGAAGTTGAGGAAGTGATAGGAGAACGGGCTGGTTGGGGCATCCGGGCAGCGATAGGTTCCCGAGGGCAGGAACGCGCCATCCGAGCCGACCGTGAGGGCCCCGTACGAGTAGTCCTCGAAGTCGTCGTCCCGGATATTCACCGAGTCGGCCACGGCAGTCCACGGAGTCGAGTCCAGGAGGCCGTCGTCGTCGGTGTCCAGATCGTCACCCTGGCTTCCGTCGAAGCCGGTCACGAGGAAGTAGGTGGCCGTTGAGTTCTCGAAGGAGTTGTTGGAGATCGAGAGATCGCCCGCTGTGGCATATCTGGTCTCTGCGGCGGGGCTCATGCCCACCCAGAACCCGTCGGCGGGAATGGGCTCTCCACTGAGCGAGATGACGAGGTCGATTCTGCCCACCGCCGAGTTGCCGGCATCACTCTCGATGCCAACCAGCGTGTAATTGCTGAGATCGGTCCCCGCAGGTCCCTGTATCTCGATGAACTCCCAGTCGGTTCCACTGGTGCTCACCTGGATCTCGTTGATGTACACCGGACCGGCTGCGAGGGTGGTGGCCGGGATCAGACTCATCAGAATCGCTACTGCGGTCAGGACCGCACCCATTCTCCGTGTCGACACGTTGGTCTCCCTTTCGACGACGAATCGAACCTAGCCGAGAGCACCGCGTGTTGGATCAGCCGGTCCCTGCAATGCGGAACCTCGAACCGACGTGCTCCGTATGGTTGACGAGGTGAGCTGGGACGAACAGTTTGCTCTTCACTATGAGAAGTGCTCGGCAGGTATGACCGAGGAAGTGGCGTTCTATGTCGGCCTGGCAGGAGAGGTAGATGGGCCGATTGTCGAGCTTGCGGTCGGCGACGGTCGCGTGGCCATCCCTGTCACCCGTGCCATTGGCCGTACCGTCATCGGGATCGACCCCTCACCGGCGATACTCGCCAGAGCTGAGGCTGCAGCGTCCCGGGCAGAGGTTCAAGTCGATCTGCGCGAAGGCGACATCCGAGACCTCAACCTCGATGAGCCGGCCGGCCTGATCTACAGCCCGTACCGGTCTCTGCTGCACCTGCCGACTTGGGACGACCGACGGTGCTTAAACCGACGTATTCCCCACTAGTCGATTTGCTCCGCGGGTAGGACTCGAACCTACAACCAATGGATTAACAGTCCCTCTGCAACAAGCCCCTGACCAGGGGAATTATAGACATCCGCGGGTGTTGTTTCACGACCGTTGCACAGAGTAGAGAAAATTCGGCGGTTACGAGGGTGCCTTGGATTTGCCCGCCGAGTCCCCAGTCTGCTGATTCCCCGAATGCTGAACGTCAACGAGTTAAGGATATGGGGGGCTCCCTGCTCCGCCTCCTCCTCCGACTGTCAAAAGCCAACTCAGCTGGGACTCCGTCAGATGGCTTGTGAGACCTGAGTCTCCGCGAGTCGCTCGTCGAGGAAGCGTTCGATGTCGGATGGCCGGTAGAGGATCTTCTTGCCCACGCGGATTCCGAGCGCACCTGGCTTTTCACCACGGTGACGTTGCGTGTAGAGGGCGCTGGGAGTGAGCCGCAGATAGTCGGCGGCTTCTTTCAGAGTGAGGAGCGGTTCTGGCATGCGACGTCTCCGGATCCGGCGCGTGGGCTTCTGCTTGATACCCCACTAAGGGGCAGCATGAAGCCAGTTACGCGACACGCCTCGCAGGCACTCTCGGAAGGGTCAACGGGCTCGAGGTGGCTACGACCAGTCTTCGGTTGACGGTCGAATTCAGATCTCGACCGAACCTAACTGGTTCGGCGGCGCAGCCACCTTTCGGCCAAGACGAACAGAATGGGACCAACCCACAGGAGATTGACGATTAATCCGGTCGCGGGTTTAATCCTGCTCGCCTCGGGGTTCGCGTCGACGTTCTCGGCGACGGATACCAACTCGCCTGGACTGCTCGCTGGGTCAAACCCCTCTACAACACTTGCTGATTCAGGCTCGGTGACCAGATCTGACACTGCGCCCTGGGTTTCGGTCCAACCCAGTAGGTCCTGGCTCGACGACCATCCCAGGGGTGGAGCCCAGTTGTTGTTGATCGCTTCATTCAGGGTTGGTTTTGGCTCCGGCTCTGGTGCGGGCTCCGACTGAGGCCTCGGCTCGGGCTCGGGCTCGGGCTCGGGTATTGGGGTGGCGGTGACCTCGAGGAGAGTCTGGGTGGAGGCTGTTCCTCCGTCTCCGTCGTTGACGAGCAGGGTCACGACGTAGTCACCAGCCCCCTCCGGCGTGAAAGAAAGCCCGGGCTCGTTACCGGTAGCCACCATCACCGCGTCGCGGGTGACTGTCCAAGCGTAAGTCTGGACGTCGGTGCTTCCGGGATCAGTGACGATGGAGGTCAGAGTGACCTGTTCGTCCTCGACCGGGGATTCGGGTGCCCCCAGAATGGTCACAACCGGTGCCACATTGTTGACCGTGACCTGGCCGGTGGCGGTGGTCACCCCGCCTTCAGCGTCGTCGGCGGTCAGCGAGACGTCGTAGACACCCTCATCGGCCGGGGTGAAGGAAATGTCTGGGTCGGTTCCCGTCGCCAAGGTCGTCCCGTCGTAAGCCACGGTCCAGGACAGGGTGACCGGGTCGGCGTCCACCACCAGCGAGGACAGGGTCACCTCGGACCCTTCCTCGGCCGATGCCGGTACGCCCAGGATCGTCACCTGAGGGGCAGGATTGACGACGGTCATTTGCAAGGTGTCGCAGCCTTCCGCATCGGGGTTGCCATCGTCACTGACACAGATCGTGACCGTGAACTCGCCTTTGTCCGCGAACACGTGACTTCCGGTGACGACGCCAGCGAGGCCATCGGCTTGGCTGATCCCTCCGATTTCGAGGGTCGAGCCGTCTCCCCAGCCGATGGTGGCCCGGTGGGTCTGGTTGACCTCCTGGTCGACGAAGGAGACAGAGACGAGAGCGACCGCTTCACCCTGGTTCGCCGATTGATCTTCGGCCGTGGCCACCGGGGCGGTAGGCGCGGCAGGCACATAGACGGTTGCGCCAGCGACGACGATGTGTCCCTGGTTGGGGCCGGTGTCGAAATCGAAGGTGACGTTGCCCGGCAGCAGCTCGGCGCCGTTGATGAAGGTCTGCCACCCGGGTGCCCAGTAGGCGAGGACCCGGGGCCCGGTGCCCTGAAGGACCCTCCCGGTTTGGAACATGACGTTGGGGTTGGTCCCGGTGTTCTGGGATTGGGTCTGGGTTTGCCCGGCGTGGGTGACCCGGAAGTTGGTGTTGACCCCGAGGAGTTCGGCGGTGACGGTGCCGGTGGCGTCGGTGGTGCCAAGAGTCTGCCACCCGGCACCCTTGTACTGGATCACCGCACCTGGGATCCCGTTGACTCCCGTCGAGTCGACAAAACGGACGTTGACGGCGGTGGTTTGGAATACGACGTTGGCGTTGGTCCCGGTGTTCTGGGATTTGGCCTGGGTTTGCCCGGCGTGGGTGACCCGGAAGTTGGTGTTGACCCCGAGGAGTTCGGCGGTGACGATGCCGGTGGCGTCGGTGGTGCCAAGAGTCTGCCAGCTGCCGGCGCGGTACTGGAGGTCCGATGGCTGGCGGTGACTGGCGCTGGATCAGCGCGGCCACGGCGACAGCGTCCGCTGCGACGAGTACGCGTTCGAGTCGATGGAGCAGGACTTGCGTTCCTTCGTAGACGCGCTTGGGTTGGATCGCTTCTTCCTGGTGGCCCATTCGATGGGAGCCACGGTCGGATGGCTGTTCGCTGAGAGGACACCCGAGCGGTTGCAGGGGTTGGTGGTCGAGGACACTCCACCCCGGTCCGATCGCCACGTCTATCGAGAAATCTCCGACACGCCACCCGAACCAGTCAGCTACGACTGGGGGACCCGCCGTCAGCTGTTCCGGCAGCTGAACTCCCCCGACCCCTCGTGGTGGGCTGATCTAGAAAAGGGTCACCGCGCCCACCCTCGTGATCGCTGGCTCTGGCTGCCCCTTCATCGAGAAGCGTTAGATTCGGGCGATCACCAGATTCCTGGCGGGGCCAACGAGTCCACACCTCGCCCCCTTTCTGCGCGTCAGGCATCCCTGAGCAGACCAAGGGTCACCGCCATTTCCGCAGGGCGGGTCCCCGGTTCTATGGCAAACGGCCCGCCGGACTGGCCAGGGCAAGGCCAATCGCCTCGTCCAAACCCAGCTCGCCGCCCCGTACCCACAATCCTTCGAACTCCGGGCCAACGCGATCGCGCAGGCCTTCCAGATACGTCTCCCGCTTCTCCTGTGAGGTCTCGGAGGGCTGGACGTCCAGCCGCCGGCCCATCTCCTTCACGAAACCGAGCAGCATCACCGCCTCCTCCAGCCGGTTCGAGTCCGCGGCCAGTCGGGCCAGCCCGGCCAGGGCGATCCGCAAGGTGTGCATCTCGTCCAGGTGGCGGCCCCGGCGGAGACTCTCCAGCAGGGCCTCCTCGGCGGCGGCCTTGTCCCCGGCGTCGACCAGCGTCGTTCCCAGGGCGGTCAGGGCCCTCACCGAGCAGCGCTCGTCGCCCGACTTGGTGAGCTGGGCCAGCGCTTCCCCCAGCACCTCCTCGGCGCGCTCATACTTCTCCACGCGTCTCAAGATCTTCCCGTACTCGAGCTTGGCGTGGGCTCCATCGTGGACACTGCCCAGCTCATCGAGGATGGCCACTGCCTCCTCGGCGTAGGTCAGGGCCTTGTCCGTGTTACCCAGGCCACCGGCGAGCCGGTCGGCGCTCTTGTAGAGGGCCAGGGCCTCCCGGGTGCGATCGCCAATCTCCCGATAGATCTGCAGAGCCCGGGTCAGCATGTCGACGGACCAAACCGGGTCCTGATACCCGATGTCACCGAGCCTCTCGAGACAGAGGGCTCGCTCCCAGGAGTCGTCCTGATCCTCGAATAGGGCCAGTGCCTCCAGTCCCACTAGTCTGGCCCGTTCCGGCTTCTCGTCGAGGGCGAGGGCCCAGGACAGGGCGCGCAACGCCTTGGCCTCGCTGGGCGGGTCGCCCAACTCCCTCGCTACGTCCAGGGCCTGCTCCGCATAGTGGAGTGGGAGGGAGGCGTGCTTCGAGGAGAAGAGGTCGCTGGCCTCGATGAGAGCGGCGATGCGGAGCCGGGGATCGAGGTGTTCGCTGAGCTCCACCGCCCGTCTCATCCACTCGTGGCCCTCGGAGCGGGGACCCACCGAGTCCCAGAAGCGGCTCAGGGCGACGGCCATGCGTACCGCCGTCTCCGGCGAGGTGGTGGCCGCCCAGGACAGCGCCTTCCTCAGGTTGTCGTGATCGGCGCGTAGCGCCGCCAGCCATTTCTGCTGCTCGAGGCCGCGGAGACGGTCGGCTGCGCTCTCGGCCACCCGGCGGAAGTAGTCGGCGTGGCGATCGCGGACCGTGCCCACCTCGGTGGAGTCCAGTACCAGCTGGCCGAATTCCGTGAGGGTCTCAAGGAGCCGGTAGCGGCGTCCTGTGTCGGTGATCCCCGCCACCGTGACCAGCGACCTGTCGACCAACTCACCCACGAGGTCGGGGATGGTGTTCTCGTCGAGGGGGGCGAATCCGCAGACCGCGGCGGCCGCTTCCACGGTGAACCCGCCTCGGAACACCGAAAGCCGGGGGAAAAGGACGTGCTCCGGCTCGTCGAGGAGCTGGTAACTCCAGTCGACCGCGGCCCGCAGCGTCAGGTGACGGTCGAGACCGGTTCGTGACGGCGACACCAGCACCGAGAACCGGTCGTCGAGCCGGTCCCGAAGGGCGATGAGCCCCAGACTGCGCACCCGGGTCGCGGCCAGTTCGAGAGCGAGGGGGATGCCGTCGAGACGACGCACGATCTCGCCGACCACGCTCGGGCTCGACGAGAGCTCGTCGGCTCCGCTCACCGCCCGGGCTCGCTCCATGAAGAGCCGGACCGCGTCGAAATCCTCGGTGGCCGTCTGGGAGGCGCTGGGATAGGGAAGTGGTGCCAGGTCGACGATGACCTCGCCCTCGACACCGAGACGCTCCCGGCTCGTGGCCAGGATCACCAGCCGCGAGGTGGAGTGCAGGAGCCGGTCGGCCGTCGATGCCGCCTTGTTGACCAGGTGCTCGCAGTTGTCCAGGATGAGGAGGAGACGTCGTCCGGCCAGGTAGTCGGCGAGAACCTCCTCGGTTGGCCGGTCGGCGAGATGGCCTATGCCGAGGGGCTTGGCGATGGCATCGGCCACCTGATCGGGGGAGCGGACCGGGGCCAGGTCGACGAACCACACCCCATCATCGGCGAACTCGCCGAGCAGTGAGCGGCCCACCTCGATGGCGAGCCGGGTCTTCCCCGACCCGGCTGTGCCCAGCAGGGTGACCAGGCGGCTGGTGGCGACCAGATCCCGGATCTCCGCCATCTCGGAACCGCGGCCCACGAAACTGGTCAGTGAGGAGGGCAGGTGATGAGGACTGTCCGGATCCTGCACCGGGGCCAGACCCGGGTCGTGGAGCAGGATCCGCTCCTCCAGCCGGCTCAGCTCCGGTGACGGCTCGATGCCCAGCTCCTTCCCGAGCAGAGTGCGGAGACGCCGATAGGCGTCGAGGGCATCGGACTGACGGTCGGAGCGGTAGAGGGCCAGCATGAGCTGGGCCCAGAAACGCTCCCGGAAGGGATGCCTGGAGACCAGCTCCTCCAGCTCGGCCACGGCGGCGGCATGCTCCCCCCGGTCCAGCCGAGCCTCGAAAAGCAGCTCCAGACCCTCCAGCCGGAGCTCGGCGAGCCGGCTCGCCTCCGCTACCCCCCACTGGGTGTCGGCCAGCTCCGGGTAGGGGTCGCCTCGCCAGGCGGCAAGTGCCGACTCGACTGCCTCCTCCCAGCCGGCGGCGCCGGCCCGGGCCCGACTCAGGGCGGTTTCGAGGACGGCGGCGTCCACCTCGTCATCGGCGACTTGGATGAGATAGCCGGGCTCTCGGGTGAGCAGGGCATCGTCGAGAATGCGCCGCAGGGCCGACACGAACTTCTGGATGCTCTTCTGGGCGGTGGCCGGCGGGTGGTCACCCCAGATCGTCTCGGTCAGGGTGTGCACCGAGACTGGCCGCCCCCGGTTGGCCAGGAGGGCGGCGAGCAGGGCCCTTGGCTTGGCACCTCCCAGGTCGATGCGCCGCCCGTCGACACGTACCTCCACAGATCCCAGGACGCTGAAGTGTCGCTCGGTCGTGGGGCTCACCCCTCTCGTCTACCCAGCCGGTACCGGATGGGTACCGCAGCCTGCCATAACAACATGACTAGGACCGGAGCCTGAACCTACACCGGCCCGGTCACCGCTGGTGAAGCGAGCGCAGAAAGGAGCGCACATGGCAAAGACCGAGACCAAGGCCCTCATCGACACCGAGACGCTGTCGGCGATGCTCGACGACCCCACCATTGCCGTCATCGAGGTCGACGAGGATACGACGGCGTTCGCCGCCGGCCACATTCTGGGTGCAGTGTCCCTCGACTGGCAGAACGAGCTGCACGACCTGCCGAGGCGGGACTTCGTCTCCAGGGAGCAGCTCGCCGGCCTGCTCGGGTCGAAGGGAGTGTCCAGCGACCAGACCATGGTCCTCTACGGAGGGAACAACAACTGGTTCGCCGCCTACGCCTACTGGCTGTTCAAGCTGCGTGGGATCGACAACGTCGTGCTCCTCGACGGAGGACGGATCAAGTGGGAACTGGAGGACCGGGCTTTCACCACCGAGACCGCCGACTCTAAGCCGGCCATGTTCGAGCCGACGGGCGAGGAGCGTCCCCGGCTCCGCGCCACCCGCGACGAGGTGATCGACATGGCTCGCACAAGGGGCCAGATGATCGACGTCCGCTCGCCGGGCGAGTTCTCCGGGGAGGTGATGGCGCCGCCGCACCTGCCCCAGGAGCAGCCCTACGTGGCGGGCCACGTCCCCGGAGCGGCCAACATCCCCTGGTCGCAGGCGGCCAACGACGACGGCACCTTCAAGACGGTGGATGAGTTGGCCACCCTCTATAGGAGCAAGGGCATCGACGGTGCCGACACCGTGGTCGCCTACTGTCGGATCGGGGAGCGGTCCTCGCACACCTGGTTCGTGCTCAGTGAGCTGCTCGGGTTCTCCGACGTGAAGAACTACGACGGCTCCTGGACCGAGTACGGGAGTCTGGTCGGGGTCCCCGTCGAGACCGGGGCCTGAGAAGGATCGATGAGTAAGAGGAGAACATGATGAAGAGAGTGACAATGCTGCTGGTGGTGGCGATTGCCGTGTGGCTGGTCGCCCTCCCAGCAGTAGGGCACGTCCACGTGGCAGAGAACGCCCACCAGGGCAGCGGCCAGGAGCTTGCCAACGGTCAGAACCATCCTGGCTTCCAGCCGGTCAATGAGCAGGGTTTGCGGCTCTCCTGTGAGGGCGAGCTGGAGCCTGCCGACAGCGGCCCGGCCGGTTACGGTCTCGAGACCGCCCATCACGGGCCCGACGCAGGGACGCCGGGCAAGGCCGACGGCTGCTACGCCGTCGTCGGCGATCCTGTAGACAACAGTCCCGCGATCGACTGAGCCCTCGGGGGGTGATCGCCTTCGGGTGGCCACCTCCCGCTACTTTTGCGACTCATGGGGTTCCGGCCCTTCCGATTCGCCATCAGTTTCGGCGGCACCCCGAGCCGCGCCGAGCTGGTCGCCGCCATCCGCCGGGCCGAGGCGGCCGGCTTCGAGGTGGTGGCCACGGCGGACCACATCGGCTCCCGGCATGCAGTGATGCCCCTCCTTGCCACCACGGCCCAGGTGTCGGCGCTGCGGGTGTCGCCGATGGTCATCGCCAACGACTACCGCCACCCGGTGGTGGTGGCCCGGGACGGCGCCACCATCGACATCCTCTCCGAGGGCCGCTTCGAGCTGGGGATCGGGACCGGTTGGATCGAGGAGCAGTATCGGGCGGCGGGCATCCCCTACGACGACCCCAAGACACGGGTCGACCGGTTCGAAGAAGCCATCGCGGTGATCAAGGGATGCTGGAGCGGAGAGCCCTTCACCCACGCCGGGCGGCACTACCAGGTGACGGAGGTGACTTGTCCCCGACCGGTGCAGCGCCCCCATCCCCCGCTGCTGATCGCCGGGTCGGGGAGGCGGATGCTCACCCTGGCCGGGCGGGAGGCCGACATCGTCGGCATCTCACCCCTGGGCCGGGTTGCCTCGGGCTTCGAGCATTTCTACCCGGCGATGGGGTCGTCGGCGGCCCGCATCGACCACCAGCTGGCCTGGATCAGGGAGGGCGCCGGTCCCCGTTTCGACGACCTCGAGCTCAGTGTCATGGCCCATCACCTCCAAGTCACCGACGACGCCGACGATACCGCCGCCGAGCTCGCCGCCGAATGGGACTCGACACCTGAGCTGGTCCTCGCCTCGCCTCATGTATTTATCGGGCCGACCGGCCGCATCGTCGAGACCCTGCAGGAGCGTCGGGAGCGCTACGGGATCTCTTACGTTGTCTTCGGCAGCGCAAACCTCGAAGCCGTCGAGCCCATCGTCACCAAGCTGGCCGGGACCCGGTGCGCGTAAACTCTCAGACATGACGGAGCAGGAGATGCAGCTCATCGCCGTCGACCCCGACGTGTTACACGGTCAAGCCCACATACGGGGCACTCGCATCCCGGTCAGCCTGGTCCTGGGCTGTCTGGCCGAGGGACTAACCGAGGAAAAGATCCTTTCCGAGTACCCCACGCTGACAGTGGAAGGCATCCGCGCGGCGGCCGCCTACGGAGCTGCTCTCGCCAGCTAGGACGTGTTTCCCCTACCACGTCCGTGAGGTTTAAGGCCGACGAGAACATCCCCACTCGAGTGATTCGGCTGCTCCGAGAGCACCGCCACGATGTGGCTACCGTGGCCGAAGAGGAACTCGTTGAGCATCAGACAGCAGCGTCGCCGAGGCTGCCGCTTCTGAGGTCGGGCCGTGATCACCCTCGATCGAGGATTCGCCGACGTTCGCCGTTATCCGCCGGGAACTCATCCAGGGTCGTCGTGGTTCACGCCCGGGATCTGCGTCCCAGCGTCATCCTCATGCTCGTGGCGACCTTCCTTGCCGAGCACGCCTTCGAGGACTTCGTTGGTTGCAATGTCGTGATTGAGCCTGGTGCGCTGCGGACACGCCGACCACACGAGACTTAGCCTCGCGATCGCCCCAACGCCTCGGCTGTGAGAGTGACTACCCGTAACGTTCCTCCATCCGGTCGGCCAGATCTTCGAGGTCGTCTTCGAAGAGTCCGCCGTATGTGTCAAGAGTCATCGCCGCGGAGGCGTGGCCTAACGCTCGCTGTATGGCTTTGATCGACGCTCCGGAGGCGATCATCAGGCTTGCCGCTGTGTCCCTCAGATCGTGGGGCACGAGGTCCGCGGGCATTCCCGACGCTTTCACCGCGGGATCCCACACGCTGCGTCTGAAGTTCGAGTTACGTAACGGCCCGCCGCGGGGAGCGGAGAACACAAGCGCATCGGGAGGGCCGGGAGGTCCGAGCCGGTCGATGACGAACCGTGGGACTATCACCGTCCGTGTCTCGTGGGTCTTCGGTGTCCCCCACTCCAACCGGCCCGACACCTCTGTCGCCGAGGCCTTGACCTCCACCCGGCGCCGGTCGATATCCACGTTCTCCCAACGGAGCGCCACGGCTTCACCCCACCGAAGGCCTGACCACGCCAGAATGAAGACCACGGAGCCCGCGCCCCGCTGTTGGTTCTCGCACGCCGCGGCCAACGTCTCCACCTGTTCGGCCGTAAGGAACCGTTGCCGGCGGGGATGCACCTTCGGGGGTTTCCCACTGCCGCTGGGTTTCTGACGATCAACCCATCGGCCACCGCCACGTCGAGGGCGGCAGACAGGACCTGGCGGGCCTGACGAACCGACGCCGCGGAGAGGCCTTCGTCTCTGAGCCGGGTCTGCCATGTCCTCACCGCATCTGGGGAGATTCTGGCGAGCTGGCTGTTGCCGAAGGTGGGGAGCACCCGCGAGTTGAGATTGGAGACGTAGTTGGCGCGGGTCGCCGGTTTGAGGTCGAGTCCTTCAAGCCAAGTCTCGGACCATTCCGTGAAGGTGACCTGCCCCGCAGTTGGGTCGACCCACTCGCCACGGTCGCCTCGCGATTCCTCCGTTCGCAGCCACCGCTCGGCGTCCACTTTTCGTCGAAAAGTCTTCGAGTGCTGCCGCCCGTCAGGTCCGCGGTATCGAGCGAGCCAAGATTTTGGTGTAGCAATCGACGTTTCCGCTGCTAGTCGATTTGCTCCGCGGGTAGGACTCGAACCTACAACCAATGGATTAACAGTCCACTGCTCTACCAATTGAGCTACCGCGGAAAGGTGCCGACTGGCATGTTCAGGGTACCAAGCGTTTTTCGCCTATCCAGATTCCAGACCCGGGCGACGGCGTGTGCCACCATCGCAGCCACACGGCTCGGAGACTGGCGGATGTCCTCGACAATCGGCTGGGTGGAGACGCTCGGATCATTGACCCTGGTGGCGTTGGCCGTCGCCATCTCGCTCTGGAAGCGGCTCCACGTGGAAGGGTCCATCGCCTGGGCGGCGCTCCGAGCCGCAGTCCAGCTGCTGGCGGTGGGGTTGGCCTTCGACCTCATTTTCGGGTCCAGCACCGCGATGCTGTGGGCCTGGCTCTGGGTGGTTGGGATGACAACGGTGTCGGCGGCAGTGGTCAGACGCCGGGTGTCGGGCATCCCCGGCGTGTTTCTTTACGCCCTGATCGGTCTCGCCGGCACCCTTGCGGTCACACTGGGACTCCTGTTTGGGCTCGCCGTGTTCCCCTTCGAGCCGGTGACTCTCGTGGTCCTGGCCGGTATCACCCTGGGCAACACCATGCCTGCGGCCGTCCTCGCCGCCGACACGGCGCGATCGGAGTTCGTGGATCATCCCGAGCGGCTGGAGGGGATGCTGGCGCTTGGCTTCGAGCGAAGTCAGGCCTCCGAATACGTCACCTCGTCGTCGGCACGAAAGGCACTGATACCTCAGATCGAACGGACAAAGGTGGTCGGGCTGATCGCGTTGCCCGGGGCGATGACCGGGATGTTGCTGGCCGGTGTCGACGCCTTCGACGCCGTGCTCGTCCAGCTCGTGATCATGTATCTGCTGCTCGGCTCCGTCGGGCTGGCAGTCGTGG
>Ga0214472_10006322_pt1 | contig 12415 bp, 11 predicted proteins | sample RVTome_6_FD_207662 | JGI IMG/M metagenome (GOLD analysis project Ga0214472, IMG submission 207662) | Soil microbial communities from uranium-contaminated site in the Upper Colorado River Basin, Wyoming, United States - RVT140D175 | ecosystem: Environmental > Terrestrial > Soil > Contaminated >... | reverse complement strand
GTCGATATGAATCGTGACGTTGACCTGGTCGCAGAACCCTGCCAGCGCCTCGTCAATTGAGTTGTCGACGACCTCGTAAACCAGATGATGCAGTCCGGACGTGCCCGTCGAGCCGATGTACATGGCCGGACGCGTGCGGACTGCTTCGAGCCCCTCGAGAACCTTGATCTTGTCCGCACCGTAGTCGTCCGCTCCGGCCGACCCGTTGCCGTTCGGACGTGCCGGGGCGGCCGCCTCGGGTTCGAGACGGTCGTCGTCGGGTGGCGGCTGCTGTTCCGTATGCTCCACGCGTCTTCAGATCCTCATCGGCATGATCACGTAGGTGTAGTCGTAGCCCTCCGCGCCCACCGGTTTCATGACAGCCTGGCTGACTTCATCCTTCAGCGACAGCACCACCGACTCGGTTTCGACCACGTTGAGGAAGTCGAGCACGTACTGCGCATTGAACGAGATCGTGAGGGGTTCGCCAGCGTAGTCCACCGACAGTTCTTCGTGCGCTTCGCCGAACTCGGAGCTGCTCGACGTCACCTCGACCTTGCCCTTGGTCATTTCGAGCTTCACCGCGCGCGACCGCTCATTCGACAGCAGCGCCACTCGTTTGACCGCGTTCGTCAGTCGATCGCGCTCGAATTCGATCTCTTTGTCGTTGCCCTTCGGTATGACGCGCTCGTAGGCGGGGAACTGCCCGTCGATCATCCGCGAGATCAGCATCCGGCCGCCGACATCGAAGAACAGGTGGTTCTCACCGCTCTCGAACAGCACGTCGCCATCGCCTTCCATGAGCAATTTGCCCAGTTCAAGCAGCGTCTTTTTCGGCAGAATTACGCCGGATTCCTCGGTGACGCCCACCTTGTGCTTCACCTCGACGAGCGCCAGACGGTGGCCGTCGGTGGCGACCAGCGTCAGGCTGTCAGGTTTCAGCACGAATTTCGCGCCGTTGAGGAAATACCTGGTGTCCTCGCCAGTAATCGCGAATTGTGTCTTCGCGACCATCTCCTTGAGCGCGGCCCTGGGCAGCGTAGCCCGCGTTTTACCGCCCGCATCGGGCAGCGACGGAAAATCTTCGCGAGGCAGCGTCTGCATCCGCGAGTCGAAGTGATCAGCCGCCACTTTCACGCCGTTCTTGTCCTCGGAGATTCGGATGTCGGTTTCGGGGAGGGCCTTGATGATTTCATACAGCTTCTTCGCCGGCAGTGTCAGCGTCCCACTCTTGCCGACTGAAGCTTTGCAGTGGCTGCGAAGCGCAACCTCGAGGTCGGTGGCGAGCATCCGCACTTCATCGTCCTTTGCTTCGATCAGGACGTTCGCCAGGATTGGAATGGTGTTCTTCCGTTCCACAATGCCCTGGAAAAGTTGCAGTTCTCGCAGAAGCTCAGTCTTGCGGACGACGAGTTCCATAGGCTTGTGGTGACCTCAAGCGGCCGGCGGCCGGCCGTTTACGGATCCTCTTAGGGAGGAGAAGAAGAGATACAGAATTATAAAGGAAAGAAGGCGCTGCGCAAAACCTTATTTAAGACTGCAAATTCTTGAATATCAATAATTTACGGTGTGGATTAACTTGAGGGTTCAACCCCGCCGAACCGTGCGGATCTTGTGAGGTTTTGGAGTCCCAAACACATCCACAGAGGGGGTCAGGACGAGCCTGTGGACGGTTTCGGATTCAGCGAAACGATTCCAGAAAATTACTGATGACGCTGTTGAAATCTTCGTCACGTTTTCTCAGATCTTCGATCTTTTTGAGCGAATGGATCACGGTGGAATGGTGCTTTCCCCCAAAGCTCCGCCCGATCTCCGGCAGCGACGCATGTGTCAACGACTTACAGAGATACATCGCGATCTGGCGCGGCATCGCGATGGATTTTGAGTTATTCCGAGACTTCAAGTCACCGATTTTGAGCTGGTAATAGTCCGACACAAAACGTTGAATCGTTTCGATCGTCACCGCCCTGGTGTCCTGGTCGATGACGTTCTTCAACGCTTCCTGTGTGAGTTCCAGCGAGATTTCGCGGCCAGTCAATGACGCATACGCAATCAGACGGATGAGCGATCCCTCGAGTTCGCGAATATTCGACTTGATTCGCCCGGCGATATACATCGCCACGCCGTCGGGCAACGGCACCCCTTCCGCCTCCGCTTTGCGCTTGAGAATCGCGACCCGCGTTTCAATATCGGGCGGCTGGATATCGGCGATGAGACCCCATTCGAAGCGCGATCGCAGCCGTTCCTCGAGCGCCGGGATCTCGTGCGGAGGATGGTCGCTGCTCAGGACGATCTGTTTTTGCGCGTCGTACAGGGCATTAAACGTGTGGAAAAACTCGGTCTGCGTGCCTTCCTTTCCCGACACGAATTGAATGTCGTCGACCAGCAGGACGTCGACCGATCGATATCGTTCGCGGAAGTCCAGGATACGGTCGTAGCGAAGTGCGTTGATCATCTCGTTCATGAACCGCTCTGACGAGATATAGGTCAGCTTCAGCCCGGGATTGTGTTCGAGGAGGTACTGCCCACTCGCGTGCATCAGATGCGTCTTGCCGAGCCCCACGCCTCCGTAAATAAACAACGGGTTGTACGAACGCGACGGTGCTTCAGCAACCGCGCGGCAGGCGGCGTGTGCAAACTGGTTCGACGGTCCGACGATGAACGTGTCGAACGTATAGCGTTGATTGAGTCCGCCCGCCGCCACCGCTGTCGTTTCGACGGGCGCGTCGAGCTCGTCGCTCGGCGCAGGCGATGCTTCGGACGTCGATACCGGCACCACCGCGCCTTCGGCGACGAACACCAGCGACGCGCCGGCGCGACGAACTTCCGCGAGCGCCTCGGATAAAACCACTGAGTAGTGTTTTGTCAGCCAGTCCTTGAACAACGGATTCGGGACCCGCACCGTGATCGCGCTTCCGCCGTCCGAGACGAACGCCGTCGGCTTGAACCAGGTGTAGAAGCTGTGGCGGTTAACCTTCATTTCGACGCGGGAGAGAATCTGATCCCAGATACTGGCGTCCATGGCGGTATGACGGGAAAATCTATCCGATCACGGATCGACGTAAAACCCTGTAAATTCCGACCTTCGCCTCGGCAAGCCGCTGTTTTCAGGCGCGATTTACACCACGGCCCACGACGTGTGCCCTAAAACGGGCTTCCCCCTGGCTTTCGCCCCCTGGAAAGTGGCGAGAAATCGAGTTTTCTGCGCCACCTGGCGCTGAATCGCCCGCTTTTCCACAATGTTTTCCACAGGTGTGGAAATCTTGGTTAGTAAACCGAAGCTGCCCTTCCGTCCGCATTCCGCTCGTCTCCAGAGCCCGCGACTTTAGCACAGTGCCAGCCCCGACGGCCGCTCTTCGTTGACACTTCGCGCAAGCGACGACTAGTATTAAAAATTCCGCCGCGCGAGGCTCGCGCGACATACTTGTGGGACTGCCGTTCGTGAAAGGCGGCCGGCCGCTCCGTTGTCGCGGCCGGCTGATCGTGCTCGACGGCGTGTTGTAAAGCGCAATCAATCAGGTCGACCGACCACTGGAGACGGCAGGATCAGCATGAAAGGCAAGCGTACCTTCCAGCCCAACACCCGGCGCCGCAAGAAGACGCACGGCTTCCGGGTCAGGATGTCGACCAAGAACGGTCGCATCGTCCTCAAACGACGCCGGGCGAAGGGTCGCAAGCGGCTGACCGTTGCCGACGAGGGATAAACGAATCCGCCGCAGGCCCGAGTTCGAACGCGTCTACAGCGAGGGAGCCAAGGCGCACGGACGGTTCATGACCGTCTTCGTGCTGCCGAACGACGGCGCCGCGACGCGGCTGGGTGTGGCGGCAACGCGCAAGATCGGCTCGTCAGTCGATCGCAATCGCGCCAAGCGCCTCGCCCGCGAGGTGTTCAGGCGCCACAACATGGCCGCCGGCCTCGACGTCGTCATTGTGCCGCGCCGGGAAATGCTCGATGCCCCCTTCGCCAGCCTCGAAGCTGATTACCACGCCACCCTCGAACGCAGCGGGCGCCAGTCACCCAGGCCGTCCGGGCCCCGCCGCCCAGCTCGTCCTCGGTCTGCTCAAAGCGTATAAGGTCCTGATCTCTCCGTTATTTGCCGGGTGCTGCCGGTATTACCCCTCGTGCGCCGATTACACGCGCGAAGCGGTGGAAATGCATGGCGCCGGGCGCGGCCTCTGGCTTGGCGCGCGGCGGCTGTCACGCTGCCATCCGTTGGGACGCCACGGCGTCGACCCGGTTCCGCGGTAGGGCTGATGGAACGCAGGGTACTCATCGCGGTTTTTCTTTCGTTCCTCGTACTCTACGGCTACCAGGCGTTGTTCGTGCCGCCCCCCCCGGCGCCGGAGCCGCAGACGGCCGCGCCGCCAGGCGCGAGCCCTCAACCTGCCGACACGACCGCCGCGACGCCGGCGGCACCGCCGGCCGCCGCGGCGCCCCCTGTTCCCGACGCCCCCGCGGCAGCGGTTGTCGTGGGCGAGACCAGCGAACGCGAGATCGTGGTGGACACGGCAACGGTGGAGGCGACGCTCACGAACCGCGGCGCCCGCATTCTTCACTGGCGCCTGAAGAACTATCGCGACAGCAACGGCGAGCCGGTCGATCTCGTCCCGTCCGGGCTGCCGCTCGACCAGCCCACGCCGTTCTCACTCCGCGTGGAGGATGAGGAGGTCACGCGTCAGCTCAACAGCGCCGCCTACCGCGTTACCGGGGACGCCGCCGGCCGCCTCGATGCCCGGAACAACGAAGGCGCCCTCGTGTTCGAGTTCGAGAATGCCGCAGGCCTTCGCGCGCGCAAGGAGTTTCGCTTCGATCCCGGCAACTACCTCGTCACGTTTTCCGCCGCGGTTGAGCACAACGGCCAGGCGCTGAACCCGGCCGTCGTGTGGGGGCCTGGCCTCGGCGATACCGGCGCCCTGGGGGGTGGCGGCAGTTTCTTCACCGGCAACTACGTCCAGCCGCCCCAGGGGATTTATCACCGCGACGGGGACGTCGAGCGGCTCGCGGCCACCGACCTTGCGGAACAGCCGGTTCACGAAGGAACGTTCCGATTCGCGGGGATCGACGATCACTACTTCCTCGCCGCGGCGCTGAACCCGGGGCAGGCACGGATCGAGTTCCGGCCGACGCCGATCGCAGGACCGGAGCAGACGCAGCGGCTGCTGCTCGGACAGGCCATCACGTTTCAGATGGGCCCGCAGACTATCCGCTTTTTCTACGGCCCCAAGCAGTTCGATCTTCTGAGGTCGGTCGACGCGGAGCTCGTGCGCGCGATCAACTTCGGGATCTTTGGATTCCTTGCGGTGCCGCTGCTCGGCGCGCTGCAGTGGATCTTCGGGTTCGTCGGCAACTACGGATGGTCGATCGTGATCCTGACGATCCTCATCAACATCACCATCGCCCCGCTGCGGCACAAGAGCGTCGTGTCGATGCGGAAGATGCAGGCCGTGCAGCCGCAGATGAAGGCCATCCAGGACCGGTACGCCGGGCTCAAGGCCACCGATCCGGCGAAGCAGAAGATGAACACCGAGATCATGAATCTCTACCGCGAGAAGGGCGTGAACCCGGCGAGCGGCTGTGTGCCGATGCTGCTCCAGTTCCCGGTGCTGCTGGCCTTCTACTCGATGCTGTCGCAGTCGATCGAGCTGCGCGGCGCCGAGTTCGGGCTGTGGATCACCGATCTGTCCCAGCCGGATCCGTACTACGTGATCCCGGTCCTGATGGCGGTCACGATGTTCTGGCAGACGAAGATCACGCCGTCGACGGCCGATCCCGCGCAGCAGCGCGTGATGATGCTCATGCCGCTGATGTTTACGGTGTTCTTCCTCTGGGCGCCCAGCGGCCTGGTCATTTACTGGTTCGTGAGCAACCTCTGGGCGATAGGCCAGCAGTACTTCACCATCTGGATGATCGGACCGGCCACGGCGCCGACGGTCCGCCCCCCCGCTGAACGCCGCCTCAAGAACGTCGGCACCGGGCGCACAACTGACGCCGACAAACGGTCTTAGTGGAGTGTCCGAACTGACGGGAGTACGACTCACAACAGGCCTTGAAGCGCGATCTGGCGGCCCGCGACCTCGGAGCGGCCGCACGTCGCTTCGAAGATACACGCCCGTAAACGCTCGACGGAGCCTATGTCACTGACAACAGATATCACCGGATTCCTGCAGAGGGTCGTCGCGGCGATGGGCATGACGCTGACGGCGAGCGTTGAAGAGACTCCCGACGGCACGCGCATCAACCTCGAGGGCGAGGACGGCGGCGTGCTGGTGCGCCGGGGCGGCGAAGGGCTGCAGGCGCTGCAGCACCTCGTGGCCACCGCCTTCCGGCGGCAGCTCGGCGACGACAACCGCGTGGTCGTCGATTGCAACGGGTTCCGAAAGGAGAAGGACCTCGAGCTGAAGCAGATGGCGCGCTACATGGCGGAGAAGGCGCGGTCATCCGGGATGCCGCAGGAAATGGGGCCGCTCAACCCCTACGAACGGCGAATCGTGCACCTCGCGATTGCCGAGGATCCCGGCGTCACGTCTGAGAGCATCGGCGATGCGTTCATGAAGACGGTGATTATCTCCGCGCAAAAATAGTCAATGGTTAAGATGGTTAGTGGTTGGTGGTGGTTAGTAGCCACTCCCCACCAGCGACTACCCACTATCCACGAACCACTCACCACCAACCATGTTTTCCACGGACGATGCCATAGTCGCGATAGCGACGCCGCCAGGCCGCGGCGGCATCGGGATCGTCCGGATCAGCGGGCCAGCCTCTCGAGCGATCGCCGCGCGGGTCCTCGACCGGCCGCAGCACCTCGAGCCAAGGCATGCCACGTTCACCCGCGTTCGCGAGACAGACGAAGTCGTCGCCACGTACTTCCCGGCGCCACATTCCTACACCGGCGAGCACGTCGTCGAAATCAGCGCGCACGGCAACCCGGTCGTGCTGCAGGCCATCGTCGCGAGCGCCATTGCGGCGGGCGCGCGGCTCGCCGAGCCCGGCGAGTTCACGCTGCGCGCGTTCCTGAACGGCAAGCGCGATCTGGTCCAGGCGGAAGCCGTCGCCGACCTGATTGCCGCCGCCACGCCGCTGCAGGCGCGCGTGGCCTTCGACCAGCTCGAAGGCACGCTGACGGAGCGAATCGCGGCGATCGACGGCGATCTCTTCGACCTGATCGCCCGGCTCGAAGCGTCGCTTGATTTTCCCGACGAGGGATATCACTTCATCGAGCCGGCCGACGCGGCCCGGCGCATCGCCTGCGTCCTGGCGCGGCTCGACGATCTGCTGGGAAGCGCGCGTACCGGCCGGCTGATTCGCGACGGGGCGACGGTGGTTGTCGCGGGGCGGCCCAACGTCGGCAAGTCGAGTCTCTTCAACATGCTCGCGGGCGCCGACCGCGCCATCGTCACGCCGATCGCCGGCACGACGCGCGATCTCGTGTCGGAGCGCGTTGACATCGCAGGCCTCGCCGTCACGCTCATCGACACGGCCGGGTGGCGCGAGACGCGCGACGTCATCGAACGCGAGGGCGTCGCGCGCAGCCGGCAGGCGCGCGACATCGCCGACCTTCTGGTGCTCGTGCTCGATCGCAGTGTGCCGATTCAGTGCGAGGACGAGGAACTGCTCGCGGCAACGGCGGATCGCCCGCGAATCGTTGTCGCGAACAAGAGCGACCTTCCTGAGGGTTTCCACACGGGCCGGCTCAAGCCGGCCCCCACGACTGAAACTGTTTCGCCCCTTGAATCCGTGGGGGCCGGCTTCAGCCGGCTCGGGGGCATCGAAGTCTCGGCAAAGACAGGCGCTGGGTTTGACGATCTGCGTCGTGCGATGGTGCGCGAGCTGACCGGGCGGGAATCGCTGCGCGACGCCGCGGCGATTTCCAACACGCGCCATATCGCGCTCCTCCAGCAGGCCCGCGCCAGTCTGGTCGCCGCACAGAAGGCCGCGGCAGTCGCCGGCACGCCGGAGGAATTCGTGCTCGCCGACCTGCAGGCCGCGCGGGCCAGGCTGGACGAGGTCGTCGGCACGCGCACGAGCGAGGACCTGCTGCAGCACATCTTCGAGCGGTTCTGTATCGGGAAATGACCGCATTTGACGTGATCGTGATCGGCGCCGGCCATGCCGGCGTGGAAGCTGCGCACGCCGCCGCGCGTCTGGGATGCCGCGTCGGCCTCTGCACGCTCTCGCGCGACACGGTCGCGCACATGCCCTGCAATCCTGCAGTGGGCGGCACCGCGAAAGGCCACCTGGTGCGCGAGATCGACGCGCTCGGCGGCCTCATGGGGCTGGCGATCGACGCCGCCGGCATCCAGTTCAAGCTGCTCAATCGAAGCCGCGGGCCCGCTGTCTGGTCGCCGCGGGCGCAGGCGGATAAGCGGCGCTACGCGGCGTGGGTGACCGGCGCGCTGGAGCGCGAGCCGAACATCTCGTGGCTGTTCGGCCAGGCCGCGAGCCTCGACGTGGAGTGCGGCCGCATCCGCGCCATCGTCATGGACGACGGCGAACGCCATAGGTGCGGCGCGCTCGTCGTCACGACCGGCACGTTTCTCAATGGACTGATTCACATTGGCCCTGAGCAGCGTCCCGCGGGACGGCACGGAGAGCCGCCCTCACGGGCGCTTGCGGAGTCGTTGAAGTCGTTCGGCTTCGAGGGGGGGAGGCTCAAGACCGGCACGCCGCCGCGGCTGCATCGGAACAGCATCGACTTCGATCGCGCGGTCAACGACGGCGTCTTCGCGGAAGAACCGGGCGACGCGGAGCCGGCCCCGTTCTCGTTTCTCACGCACGCATCCCCGCGCAATCAGGTTCGCTGCTGGCTCGTGTACACCACCGCGCGCGTTCACGAGCTCGTGCGTCGCCACATCGATCAGAGCCCGCTCTTCAACGGCCAGATCCAGGGGATCGGTCCGCGCTACTGTCCCTCGCTCGAGGACAAGATCATGCGGTTCCCCGATCGTGAGCGGCACCAGATCTATCTCGAGCCCGAAGGCATCGACGTCGACGAGATCTACATCAACGGCTTTTCCATGTCGCTGCCCCGCGACGTGCAGCACGAGATCGTGCGCGCGCTGCCCGGGCTCGAGGAAGCCGACGTGCTGCGGCCGGGATATGCGGTCGAGTACGACTTCATCCAGCCCACGGAGCTCAAGTCGACGCTTGAAACGCATCGAATCGCAGGGTTGTTCTTCGCAGGCCAGATCAATGGGACGTCCGGGTACGAAGAGGCGGCGGCGCAGGGGCTGATCGCGGGCATCAACGCCGCGCGCGCCGTTCAGCGCGCGCCCGCATTCACGCTCGGCCGTGACGAAGCGTACATCGGGATTCTCGTGGACGACCTGATCACGCGCGGTTGCCTCGAGCCGTACCGCATGTTCACGTCCCGCGCCGAGCATCGACTGCTGCTCCGCATCGACAATGCGGATCTGCGGCTCACGCCGCGGGGCCGCGAGATCGGCCTGGTGGACGAGATGCGGTGGGCCGCGTTCGAGGCGCGCCGCGCTCGGCATGCCCGGAACGTGGCGAGCCTCGACCGCACGATGGTCCGGACCTCGCGCGGCGAACGCATGGCGGCGAGCACACTGCTGCGCCGGCCCGACGTGCGCCTTCAGTCACTCGTGGACGAGGGGGACGTCGCACTCGACCTCGCGCCATCCACGCGGGCCCTCGACGTCGCCAGCCTGGAGAACGACGTGAAGTACGCGGGCTACCTGAAACAGGAGCAGTCGCGCGCGGAGCGGATGCGGCGGCAGGAGCGGCGCCGAATCCCTGACGGCTTCGCGTTCGATCGCGTTCCCGGTCTGTCGCGTGAGGTGATTCACCGGTGCTCCCAGGTGCGGCCCGAAACGCTCGGACAAGCGTCTCGAATCCCGGGCGTCACGCCGGCGGCGGTGGCCGTGCTCGGAGCGTTCCTCCAGAAATCATCGCAAATCATTGACTAGGCGTGAGTTCCAGGATCGCTTAGCCCGGCGGGCACGTCGCGCGGGCGTCACGCTGACCCCTGAGCTGGCGGACCAGCTCGAGGCCTACTACCGGCTCCTCGCCACCTGGAACACGAAGATCAATCTGACGGGCCTGAGGCTGTCGGAAATCTCGCCCGATGCGCTCGATCGTTTACTGATCGAGCCGGTGGTCGCCGCGAAATATGTTTCCCCGCGAACGTCGTGCATGCTCGACGTCGGCAGCGGCGGCGGGTCTCCCGCGATTCCGCTCGCGCTGGCCATCCCGAAGGTGCGGCTGCTGATGGTGGAGTCCAAGACGCGCAAGTCGGTGTTTCTCCGGGAGGCAGTGCGCGCGCTCGGCCTGAAGGATACCGACGTTGCGACGGCACGATTCGAGGAACTCCTCGCGCGGCCCGACCTACACGAAGCGCATGACCTGGTCACCATCCGCGCCGTACGGGTCGAAGCGCGCGTGCTGGGGACGCTGCAGGCGTTTGCGAAGCCTGGCGGCCTCGTGTTTCTGTTCCGGGGCTCCGGACATTCCGATCCATCCGAGAGCGTGACGCCGCCGCTGGCCTGGAAGGCGACCTACCCGTTGATCGAATCGCTTCGCAGCCGGCTCGTCGTCCTCGAAAAGCGCGCGGTCGCCGGCAACGTTCCACGCGGAACGCCACGAAGCGCGCAGGCGTAAGCCCGTGCGCTATTGCCCTAAACAGACTCCAGTGCCGGAGGCTCGGTCACTTGGCGGGAGGTGGTGCCGCGACGTGCTTTAACGGCTGGTTGTCCACTCTTCCGCTGCTCAAAGCCAGCGGTCCACACCCGCATCGGGCTCCCGTCCACATCGACCATCCGTGGCGAGGGGAGCGGTGACTGTGCGGGCAGCGCTGAGGTCCCGGCGACGGTTACCACCGCGGCAAGACCAAGACTTTTGCCACATGTCTGCCTCTCGACGAGTATTCGAGTCGGGGACTCCTGATCACTCATGAAGGAACGGGATTAGAGGAAGCCCCGTCCCACCTCGCCGTTTAGCGAGGCCCTGTTTGCTTTTGACGCCTACTGGTCGAGCGCGAGACTGGCGTATGCGGTTTCGCGTCTGGCAAGTTCTCCTTCGACACACGGAGAAGCCGATTCATTCGTGTTTTCGAAACGGCGAGCGGCGTGGGGTCTTCCGCAACTCCGGTTCGTTTAGTTCGAGGGGACATATCTCAAGACAGGGCCACGGTAGCGACCATTAGCGCATCACTGACTGCCGCATCGACCGCCGAGTAATCGTCAGCATCTGCCAACTCTACGAGCGCCTGTAGCTTCGGCAAAATCGCATCCTCAACGCGTTGGGCAACCTCATTGTCAATTGCTTCGCCATCCCATCGTGCCGCAACACGTTCAGCAATTGAGGCGATCGTCAGCGGAATCGCGGGGTGCTTAACTTGCCCAGATCGTCCCCACGCGTATGAGACCCGCGTCAGATGCCAGAGGTTCTCTACGAAGAAGCCGCCAGGGCGGAGCGCTGCTCGGATTTCGGCGTATGACACTCGTCGTCGCCAATCTCCGGGAAGTCCCGGCGAGTGTAAATCGCTTGGTAATTCGGTACTTTCGCGCGGATGTTGGCTGCGCCGTTGTCTTCTAATCGGTCCATCAGCACAATGACACCGACAACCGTGCATCCAGCGTCTCTGGCTGCATCAACGGCTTCGATTACCGAGCGTCCAGTCGTCACAACATCATCTACGATAACCACTCGTGTTTCGCGCGGCGGCGCGTTCGCGATGAGTTCTTTTAAGCCATGCGCTTTTTGCTTCTCACGCACGTAGAACCCCTCGAGGCGTTGCCCTTGCTCAAGAGCACGCATCATCATCGCGCCGATGATTGGGTCAGCTCCAAGCGTCCGACCGCCCACAGCCGTTACAGGCTCAGTCAGATTCTTTAGCTTGTCCAAGAAGGCGTCGGCAACGAGCGAAGCGCCATCTGAACTCAGCGTGACCGGCTTGCAATTGAAAAAGAACTTCGACTTGCTCCCTGTGCTCAGCGTGAACCATTCGCCAGGTTCAGCAACCCGTAGGGCGCGTTCAGCCAAAAGGTCGCGCAGAGTTTGTTTCATTGCCTCAGAAAATCCACCTGATAAGGAAAAACTCTTCATTCTAGATCCTCTCGTCCGACGAATGCCATTTGGGTGGCGCTGATCACCGTTTTTTCGAGGCTTTTGCCTCGTGTTCGGCTTGTTGTCGAACGGCGACGATTTGTGGTTCCAAGCGATCGATTCTGGCTTTGACTTCCGCAATTCGCCCCTGGTTTGCGTCGAACCACTCGTTGAGAATGCGAGCCATAACCTCGTTCGGACCATCTCCAAAATAATTGATGAGATCGTCTATTTGTGCCCAGACGAGCGGCGAGAGGTGAATCGTGCGCTGCTTTTTCGGCATGACCAGCCGTGGGTGTCAGCAATCGAGTCCAACTTGGATCCAAGTTGGATTAGAATTATAAGCAACTCGCGATCTGGTTCAAGCGAAAA
>Ga0214472_10006320_pt1 | contig 12417 bp, 1 predicted proteins | sample RVTome_6_FD_207662 | JGI IMG/M metagenome (GOLD analysis project Ga0214472, IMG submission 207662) | Soil microbial communities from uranium-contaminated site in the Upper Colorado River Basin, Wyoming, United States - RVT140D175 | ecosystem: Environmental > Terrestrial > Soil > Contaminated >... | reverse complement strand
ACAACCAGCCGAACTCCTTCGGATCTGAGGGGAATCCGATGATCGCCAAGTAGTGTGAGCAGGGTTTCAACAGGCTTCATGAAGGATGCTCCAAGGCCCTAAAAGTGCCAGTTCGGTAGAGGAAGTCTTGCGACTTGGCCGGAATAGCAAAGGTCATCATGGCGTCTCGCCGTCTAAATAGGCAGCTAGGCACTGAACGTTGGGTGGGAGCATGAGGGTGAAATGATCTCCCGGCACATCCACCATGCGATGGGGAATACTGCTCGCCGCCCATGCTTGATCAAAGGGCTCGTGATCGCGTTCAGTTGCTCGGAACACCAAGACCTGGCCACGGTACCCGGGACGATAGGTTTGGCCGGCGATTTGGTTGTTCTTATAGACCCGGTATAGGCGTGTAAGGTAACGGCGGTCAAAAATGGCTTCGGGGAAGGTTGCTCTGAGAATTCCCATAACCCGGTCCAGCCGCGCATCTTCCTCGAGAGGAAGCAGTTCCTCGCGCGTGACGAGGTTTTGCTGGCCGGATTGAACCAGGGTGAACCGACGCACGATTTCGGCATCGTCGGCCTCCTCGAGCCAAGGGATGGTGTCGATCACGAAGACCTGCTCCAGTGCGTCACCCGTTTCCGTGAGTTGTTTCGCCATTTCCAAGGCCACGATGCCGCCCATGCTCCACCCGCCAATGGCATAAGGACCCTCGGGTTGGAGGGACTTCATGAGCGCGATGTAATGGGCGGCCATGGCTTCTACGGTCGGAATGCAATCACTCTCGCCAGAAAGCCCTGGCGATTCGAAGGCGTAAATGGGACGTTTGATGTAGGCAATCATATCGCGATAGCCCATGATCCCGCCCAAAACGCCATGGGCCAGGAAAACAGGGGTGCCTTCGCCCTCAGCTTTGATGGGAACCATAACCGAGCTGCGCAGGTGATCGTGGTTGCGCATCAATTCAGTCAGCAGGCCAGGGGTTGGTGCCTGGAAGAGTGCGTTAATGGGAAGGTCCACCCCGAAGCGCTCCAGAATGCGGCTCATGAGCTGCACGGAAAGCAGGGAGTGCCCGCCCAATTCAAAGAAATTATCAAGCAAACCAACCTGAGGCTTACCCAGCAACTCGGACCAGAGGTCGCAAAGCCTTTGTTGAAGTGCATCGGTAGGTGGGACAAAGGGTGCGCGCTTTTCGCTGAGTTCCATTTCGTGAAGTGGCAATCGTCCCAGGGTGACACGATCCAGCTTGCCACTGGTATTCAAGGGTAATTTCTCCAAAAAGACAAAAGCACTGGGCACCATATAAGGTGGTAACACCTGCGCCATCGCCAGGCGCAGTTCCGTCTTGCTGGGATGAGATTCCTCGGCTACCAGGAAGGTGATCAGGTGTTTGTCCTCGCTGTTGGCAGACACCTGACGCAAGACGGTGACCGCTTCGCGAATGCCTGGAAGGACCCGCAGGCTTTGGTCAATCTCACCCAGCTCAATGCGGAATCCGCGCAGTTTGACTTGATGATCCATGCGGTCGAGATAGTGAAGCTGTCCATCTCTGAGGCTGCGCACCCAATCACCGGTGCGGTACATGCGGGCGCCAGGTTTTTCGCTGAAGGGATCCGGGAGAAAGCGCGCGGCGGTCAAATCCGGTTTGCCCCGGTAGCCGCGCGCCAACCCTTCGCCGCCAATGAACAATTCGCCCGGCAAGCCTTGGGGAACGAGGTTACCTTTGGAATCCAGAATGAAAACGGTCGTGTTCTCCATGGGGAGTCCAATGTGAACAGGGTTCCCAGCCTGGATCTGGGTGCGTGTAGACCAGATGGTGGTTTCGGTGGGTCCGTAAACGTTCCAGACCTCCGCACACGATTCAGCCAAGCGATTGGCGAGATCCTGCGGAAGTGCTTCGCCCCCGCAAAGGACCTTGAGGTTGGGGTTGCCCTGCCAGCCGGCGGCGAAAAGCATGCGCCAGGTTGCGGGAGTCGCCTGCATGACGGTGACCCGGTTTTCCTCAATCAGGGCCATCAGCGCCTGAGGGTCGGTGGTTTGATTGCTGGCAGCAGGGATGATCCGTGCGCCGGTAATCAAAGGCAGGTAGATCTCCAGACCCGAAATATCAAACGACAGAGTGGTCACCGCCAAAAGGACATCGTCGGCATCCAGACCGGGTTGTTTTTGCATGCCCAGCAGGAAGTTCACCACCGATTGATGGGTGACGGCGACGCCTTTGGGGCGACCGGTTGAGCCCGAGGTGTAGATGACATAAGCGGACTGGGCGGCATCGAAGGGCAATGCTTCGGGAGGCAAAACGGATGCTGCGGCCACATCCTCTGCCGAAATGAGGGTGAGCTCCTTCCCGCTCCAAAGATCCTGAGTGGTTTCGTCCACCAGCATGCAGGTCAGGTCGGCATCATCAACGATCATCTCCAAGCGCTCTTGCGGGTGAGTGGGGTCCAGTGGGACATAGGCCGAACCGGCCTTGAGCACACCCAGCATGGCTGCCACCATCCAGGGCGAACGGGTGAGGCAAATGCCAACCAGCATCTCCTGGCCCATGCCACCAGCGCGCAGTGTGTTGGCTATGCGATTGGCTTCCTGGTCCAGGTAGCGATAGTTCCAGGCAACCTTGTCGAAGGTCAGCGCCGTCTTGTTCGGTGTGCGATTAACCTGGGTCTCGATCAGTTGATGAACACCTGCACCGCGAGGGTAATCGCATGCGGTTTGGTTGTGGGTTCCGCTTATGCGTTGCAGGCGTTCTGCATCATCCATTAGCGGAATCGCCAGCAAGTTCACATGGGGATTTGCAGCAATTCCCACCAGGAGCTGCTCAATATGGCGGCCCATCCGGGTAATGGTTTCTGCTTCAAACAGATCGGTGTTGTACTCAAACACCAGGTGCGCTGTCTCGGGGCCGAGCGGTAGAACCGTTAAGGTAAGATCAAACTGGGAAACCGAGGCATGCAGGGGGATGCGTTCCAGTTCAAGTCCTGAAAATGCAATATCGCGTTCCACCGCACTTTGGAAAATGAAGTTCACCTGAATCAGCGGATTGCGGGTCAGATCGCGTTCTGGCTGGAGCAGTTCCACCAATTTGTCGAAGGTGAAGTCCTGGTGGTCAAAGGCCTGCAGCGTTCGATTGCGTACGGTATCAAGGAGTTGGTTGAACGACGCGCTACCGCCGCCAGCTTCCTCAATACCGGCGCGAAGCACCAGTGTGTTCACAAAGAAGCCAATCAGATTCTCTAGAGAAGGATGGCTGCGGTTGGCCACGGGGGTGCCCAACAGGAAGTCGCCAAGACCCGTGTAGCGGTAGATCAATGTCTGAAATGCCGCAAGATACAGCATGAAGGCAGTCGCATCGCGCTCGCTGGCCCGCCTGGCCAATTGGGCAGGCAGGCCATTGGCCAGCGTGAGGGTGAGCTTGTTGCCGCGATAGGTCTGTTGTTTGGGGCGCGGGAAATCGCAAGGCAGGTCCAGGACATGCGGAGCGCCTGCCAGGTGTTCCTTCCAGAAGGTTGTCAGTTGCTGCATGCGGCTACCCGCTAACCAATGCCGCTGCCATTGGGCGTAGTCGATGTATTGAATGGGCAGAGCTTCCTGGTTGGTTTTTTCGCCTTTGCAGAAAGCTGCATAGGCCAGGCTTAAATCCTGGAAGAAGACACCCACGGACCAACCGTCGGAAATAATGTGGTGCATGTGAACCAACAGCAAATGATGGTCATCGGCCAGGTGGTAAAGGTAACAACGAATCAGCGGTTCGCATGCCAATGCGAAGGGTTTCACCAGGTCTTGGGCAAGCGTTTGTAATGCCGCGGATCTGTCTGCATAGGTGCGATGAACGATGGCAAAAGCACCCGGGTCCGCAAGGTCTACCCGCGCCACCGGTTGGGCATCGACCTCCGGGAAATTGGTGCGCAGAGATTCATGGCGGGCAATCACCGCGGCGTAAGCTTTTTCGAATGCCTCGCGGTTCAACGGTCCGCGCAGTTCGATGGGCAGGGTAATGCAATATGCCGGGCTTTCAGGCTCAAGCTTCTGCAGGAACCACAGCCTCTGCTGGCCCGGAGATAAAGCTGAGGTTTCTTTGCGCGCAACGGGAACCGGCCCTTGGATCAGGTGATCGCCAGCCGTTTGCGTGTCCAACCAGGCGGCGAATTCGCCAATCGTGGGTTTTTCGAACAAAAGTTTCAGCGGCATGTCCACACCAAGGCGGTGACGAACCCGCGAGAGGATGCGCGTCGCCAGCAGCGAGTGCCCGCCGAGATCAAAGAAATTGTCGTCCATGCCCACCTGAGTTAAATCCAAGGCTTCCTTCCAAATCGTCTGGAGAACCCGCTCAGTCTGCGTTTCCGGTCCGCGAAGGGTTTTCTCATTGCCACCGAGAAGTACCTCCCACGGTGGCGTGAGAGCGGCCAGTGCCGAACGGTCGATTTTTTTATTGGGGTTCAGAGGCCAGGCATCGACCCATACAAACCCGTGGGGAATCATGTAATCGGGAAGCCGGTTGCGAAGGAAATTCTTCAAAGTTTGGTTTTCAGGCGTGGTGGCGGTTTTTGCCCGAACCAGGTAGGCAATCAGGGAAAGGTCGCCGCCGGGACGCTGTTTGGCGATGATCAGTGCCTCGTGAACGGCTTCATGATTCACCAAAGCAGCTTCAATCTCGCCGGGCTCGATGCGGAACCCGCGGATTTTGATTTGAAAGTCGGCGCGGCCCATAAAGCCGACGTTGCCATCGGGGAGGTAACGTCCCAGGTCGCCGGTGCGGTACACGGTGTCATTGGGATCGTTGCTGAATGGATTCGCCAAGAAGCGCGCAGCAGTGAGGGCTTCGTCGTCGAGGTAGCCGGCGGCGAGGTTCGGGGAGCGCAGGTAGACTTCGCCCGCTTCTCCCAGACCTGCCAGCTTGCCAGCGCGGTTGAGCACCAGCAACTGCACATCGGAAAGACCTTTGCCAAGCGGCAGTACCTGATGCAGCATGGGATTGTTGAGATCCTGGTCACCGGCATCTTTGCCCAGGTTGGAAATTTGGTAAAACCCTAAGGAACGCTGCGTCTCGGTGGAGCCGTAGGAATTGGTGCAGGCCACATTCGGTGCAATCTGGCACAGGCGTACCAAATCACGGCGGGTTAATGCCTCGCCCACAAAGAAGGCTTGGCGAAGATGCGGCAGTTGTGTGCCGGGATCGGCCTCAGCAACGATTTGTCCCATAGAGGGCGTCAAGGTCACGACAGACACCCGGTTTTCACCCAGCCACCTAGCCAATCGGCCTGGCGCAATATCTTCGGTATCGGGAATCGCCAGCGTTGCGCCTGCCGAGATAGGAATGAAAATGTCGCGCTGCAGCGGGTCGTGGGAGAGTCCGCTCAGCATGCTGAACCGATCCTGCTCGTCAAAGGCAAAGGTTTGGTTCCACCAGGGAACATAGTGAGAAAGCGGGCCATGCAAGCCCATCACGCCTTTGGGTTTTCCGGTAGATCCCGACGTGAAAGCGATGTAGGCCAGATCGCGCGGACCAAACGCCATCGGCGGCGGATCCTTGGGCCAGGTTGCCAGCAGATCTGGATCGGGAAGCGCTGCGGCAAGGCGCAAGCGGCGGTTGGCAAGGCCATGTTCGATGAGGTAGTCGGTGACCTCGGCGGGCATGGTCCCGGCGGCTTCCATTTCCAGGGTTTGCTTCGCGCGGGCCACTTCCAGGAATTGCAGCAAACGGTGCGGTGGATAAGCCGGATCGAGCATCACAAAACAGCCACCGGCCTTCAGAACAGCGAAAATGGCCGCTACAGTCGGCAACGAGCGATGGGCGTAGATACCTACCGCTTCCCCTTTCACCAGACCCTGGGCCATCAATTCGCTTGCCAGGAAATTGCTCCAGCGATCCAGGTCGGCATAGGTCATGGCGCCGTTGCGATCGAAGGCAGCAAGTCGGTCGGGATGTGCCTCGCGGCCACGGGTCAGCCATTGGTGGATGGGACCATACCAGGTGTTGTCCAAAGGTGCGTTCGGTTGGGGCAGGACTGCAGCGATAGAGGGTGTAACCAGGTCAAAGGAGTAAATGTCTGCGGCTGGTGCAGAAACAATTTGCCCGAGCAGGAAGCAGAATTGGTCGCCAAACCCCTGCATGCGTTGCGGGTCGAAAAGGTCTCGGTTGTAGGAGAGGTTGAAACCAATGCCCTCCGGCCCGTCGCCCGCATAAATGGTGATGTCGAATTTCGAGCCGATATCGGCCACGCCCAAGGCTTCCATTTCCAAATCGCCCAATTTACCCGGACCCAGGTCCAGGTTCACCATGTTGAAGAAGACCTGAAAGAGCGGTGTGCGGCTGAGATCGCGTTCGACCCGCAGCAACTCCAGCAACTTTTCAAAGGGCACATCCTGGTGGGCGTAGGCTTCCAGCGTGGTTTCGCGGACGCTCTTCAGGAGGTTTTCGAAGCTGAGCGCAGGGATTTGGCCATCGGAAGGCTGGGTTTCGAAGCGCGTGCGCAGGACCATGGTATTGAGGAAGCACCCCAACAGGGTCTCGGTGCCGCTGCGGTTGCGCCCCGCAATCGGTGTTCCGACAGTAATATCGTCTTGGCCACTGAGTCGGTGCAGCAATAACTTGAGCCCAGATACCAGCAGCATAAAAAGCGAAACGTCCTGGCTGCGGCCAAATTTGCGCAGCATCTCACTGGTCTGCGAGTCCAGTTGAACATAGTGGGTTGCACCCGAATAGGTTCGCACCCTGCCACGTGGACGATCCGTTGCCAGATCCAACGGAGGAATGGGGCCTGCGAGCTGGGTTTGCCAGTAAGCTGCCTGGCGATCCAGCAGGTCGCCATCAAGGTAGTTCCGCTGCCAGTGGGCAAAATCGCCATACTGAAGCTCCGGCGTTTCAAGGCCTGTGTCCCCCGCATTCGTCCGCATGGCACCGCGATAGGCTTGATCCAATTCGCGACTGAAAACGCCCTGAGACCAACCATCGCTGGCAATGTGGTGCACGCATGTGTGCAGTGCGTGGGTTTGGGGATCCCTTCGCAAGACCAGCATGCGGAAGACAGGTCCGGTTTTCAGGTTGAAGGCGGTCTGGGCAGATTGGGTGAGCACATGGTCCTGTGTGTCCTGCGCCATTGCAGGCGCGAGCCCGCTCAAGTCGATTAAGGAAAATGCGGAGTTTGGGCAGGGTTGTACTTGCTGACGGGGCGAGCCATCGACTTCGTGATAGGTAGTGCGCAGTATTTCGTGGCGCTGGAGCAGGGCAAGAGCCGCAACATGCAGGCTTTTTATACTAAGTTGGCCTTTGAGTTGAACCGATACAGGAATGTTGTAAGTGGGGCTGGAGCCGTCGAATTTATCCAGGAACCAGAGCCGTTCCTGGGCGAAGGAGAGCGGCAGGAACCCCGAGCGGTCCACGGGCGCCAGCGGGACTTCGGTGAGCCCGCTTTGATTGCGCAGTGCGCTATCTACCAAGAGCGCGAGTTTTTCAACAGTGGGCGATTCGAAAATGGCGCGGATAGGTAGCTCGACGCCGTAGAGGTCCCGGATTTGGGTGATGACCTGGGTGGCCATCAGCGAGTGGCCACCCATTTGGAAGAAGGGATCGCGAATGCCAATGTTTTTGCGTTTGAGGGCTGTCTGCCAGATTTCGACCAAGCCGAGCTCCACTTCGGTGCGCGGCGGGATGTGTTCTTTGTTGGGGTCGCCCTCAATGCGGTAAACGGGTAAGCGTTTCAAAGCCTCAAGGTTGATTTTTCCGCTCGGGGTCAAAGGCATGGCATCGAGCAGGACAAACCCACTGGGGATCATGTACTCGGGCAGGACTTTCTGAAGCTGACTGCGGCACGACCCGAGCTGTTCCTGACTGGGTCCAACCAGGTAGGCAATGAGTTGTAAGGTGCCATCGTCGCTATCCTTGTGCACCAGAACCAGTGCCTTGGAAACGACATCCAAGTCCATCAAGGTCTTTTCAATTTCCCCTGGCTCAATGCGATAGCCGCGAAATTTGACTTGGTGGTCTATTCGGCCCTGGAAAACGAGGGGACCCGGCGTTTGATTGGGGCCAAGTGTGTGACGCGCCAGATCGCCGGTTTGATAGATCCGCTCGCCGCCTTTGATTCCGAGTGGAAAGGGGTTGGGGGTGAATTTTTCTGCTGTGAGCCTGGGTTGTCCCAGGTAGCCGCGCGCCAGACCATCGCCGCCGATGCAAAGTTGACCTTTGAGGCCGGTAGGCACAGCATCCCCCCATTTGTTGAGAATGTAAATGGCATTGTTGGCAACAGGATTGCCAATGGGGACCAGGCTGCCGGGAGCTGGTGAGGCTTTGATGGGATGCGACATGCAAAGGGAGGTGGCTTCGGTTGGGCCGTAAACGTTATTGAGGGCGCAAGGGTTCGCGGCATCAAAAAAGGAGCGAACGGTTCCTGGATCGGTTGCTTCGCCGCCAAAATACACGGCCCTGACGGATTCAAAGGTTCGCGGGTCAGCCAGCAGGTGTTGGTTGAACAAAGCCGTAGTCTGGACCACAAAGGTGAGCTGTTTTTCCTGCAGCCGCGCTTTTATCCCAAGGGTGGAAAGGGTTTGTTCGCGTGAAAAGCCCACCAAGGCAGCGCCGTTCAGCAAAGCGCCCCAGATTTCAAGGGTTGCGGCATCGAAGACCATGTTCGAGCATTGGGAAACGCGATCTTTGGCAGTGAAATTATAGTAATCGGTATTGCAAACCAGCCGCATCACGCCGCGATGGGGAATGCCAACCGGCTTAGGTCTACCCGTCGAACCTGATGTAAAGGTAACGTAGGCGAGTTGGTCGGGATGGAAACCTGATTTTGGGTTCTCTGCAGGGAGGGACGACGCCATTTCCAGAAAGGCACCCCAGGTAAGGATGTTGCCGCCATCTTCAAGTTCGGAGTGTCGATGCTGGTTGGTGATGAGGCATTTCAGAGCTGCATCTTCTGCCATGGCCGTCAAACGATCCAATGGGTATTCGGGATCCAAGGGCACGTAGGCACCACCAGCTTTGAGGACGGCAAGCATGGCAAGCACGGTTTCCCACGAGCGCACCATGTGGATGCCCACACGATCGTCGGTTTTAACGCCAAGCTGGATCAGGCGATGAGCCAGGCGGTTGGCTAACAGATTGAGCTCGCCATAGCTGAGTACCTGCTCGCCTTCAGAGAGGGGGTATTCGAGTGCGTGGGCGTCGGGGTTCGCCGCTGCGAAGCTTTCGAATCGAGCTGAGATACTTTGCTCTGCCGGATAGGGTCGCCTACTCTGACCCCATGCCAGCAACGCTTTCTGTTCCAGGGGTGAAACCAGGGTCAGGTGGCGCATGGGCACGTCGGGCTGGGCGGTTAGGGCCTCTAAAAGATGCAGGAAATGATCGGCCATGCGCGCGATGGTTGCTGCTTCAAAAAGGTCGGCGTTGTAAACCAGCACGCCATCTATTTGGTTCGGTGTTTCTGTCAGTGAGAGGATTATGTCGAAGTGGGATTGGATTTCCTTAGGAGGTGCAGCCTCAACCTCCAGTCCACCAAAAGTTGTGTTGTCCTGGCCATGGCCCAGGGAAAAGGAGACCTGAAAAATGGGGTTCTTGCTAATGTCTCGCACGGGTTGCAGGGCTTCCACGATTTGCTCAAAAGGCAAATCCTGGTTGGTGTAAGCCTCCAGCGTGGTCCGCCGCAATTGCCTCAACAGCTCGCTGAAACTGGTTTCTGGGCCGATGTGCGAACGCAGGACCAGGGTGTTCACGAAGAACCCTATAATCCCTTCAATCTCCGCACGGTTGCGATTGGCGATGGGGGTGCCCACCAAAATATCCTCTTGCCCCGCGTACCTGGCGAGAAGCGCCTTGAAGGCGGCGAGCAAGGTCATGAAAAGGGTGTAATCCTGTTTCGTCGTGAATGCTTTCAACGCATGCGTCAGCTCTTGATTCAGCGCAAGGGCAACACGGCCGCCTTTGAAGGTCTGGTGTTTGGGGCGCGGGAAGTCGGTTGGCAGTTCCAGACTTGTGTAGCCACCAAGCTTGGTCTTCCAGTACTCCAATTGGCTTTGCAGGCCTTCATTGGCAAACTCATGGCGCTGCCATACGGCGAAGTCAAAATACTGCAGAGGCATGGGCGGGAGTGGCGGGGGTTCACTTGCCAGGAAGGCTTGATAGAGGGCACCGCACTCGCGAATGAAAACAGCAAACGACCAGCCATCGGAAATGATGTGGTGGAAGTTTTGAACAATTCCGAAGTGTTCGGCTCCAAGCTTGACAAGGCTGACTCTCAGCAGGGGACCCTTCTCAAGGTCAAAAGGCATCCAGCTATCTGCATCAACCCACTCTTGCATAGCGGCCAGGGGGTTTTCTTCCGCTGAAACGTCCAGATAGCCAAGGGGAATGTCCAGATGGTCGTGCACAATCTGGATGGGTTGGTTCCCCTTTTGAGCGAAGGTGGTGCGCAGCGATGCATGGCGTTGCACCATGGCTGCAAGCGCCTTTTCTAATGCTTGGCGGTTGAGAAATCCCCGAACAGTGAACGAAGAGGGGATGTTGTATGCAGTGGTGCCGGGAAACATTTTCTCAATAATCCACAAGCGTTGCTGTGCAAAGGAGAGGGCATAAGGGCCTTTGGTTGGTGCTTTGGAAATGGGGTTGTACTGGCTTTGAATTTGGTAGAGGAACTGGAGCAGCTCTCCCTTGCGGCCACGGATTTCAGATGCCAGATCCTGGGTCATGGCGCCTTTTGGCGCATTGACAAGCAGACGATCACCGTCGGCGCGCAAGGTGATCCGATGATCGGATAGCTGCGAGAGTAAGCTTTCAATGGTGCTCATATTGGGTGCTCCCAAGGCGTAAAGACCTTAACTAGGCGGGTGAATACCCTCCTTAAGTTTCTTTTCGAGCAGCATCAAAATTCGAACTCTTCGCGTTCTTCCCCATCGTCTTCGTCATCGAGTGTCACCATGGTGGTTTTGCGGATGTTTTCAATACCCTTGGCAATTCCGGCCACGGTGGGTTCTTCAAAGAGGAACTGTAAGGACAGTCCCTCAGGGAAGCTGTTGCGAATACGGGAGAGAACCTGGGTGGCGAGCAATGAATGGCCACCAATTTCAAAGAAGTTGTCCAACACGCCTACTTTCTCGATACCCAGGACTTCCTGCCAAATCTGGCAGAGGGTAGTTTCGATGTCGTTGCGTGGTGCGACGTAGTCAATGGTACGCGCCTCCTGCTGTACGTCGACGGCAAGCAGTTTCAACGCGTTTCTATCCAGTTTCCCGCTTGGCAGTCGTGGCCAATCGGTGACTGGAACAAAGAACCCCGGGAGCATGTACCCCGGCAGGGTTTGGCGCAGTTCTGCGCGGATGCTTTCCACCAGGTCAGACCAGGTGGAATGGCTGTGCTGTAGGAAGGCAACCAGGTTTTGGGTACCACTGCCAGCGCTTTGCACTAACACCAAAGCAGCATCAACGGCTGGATGTTGCTGCAAGGCAGTCTCTATTTCACCAAGCTCAATGCGCATACCGCGCAATTTCACCTGGGCATCAACTCGACCCAGAAAGCGCACATCGCCACTGGGTAGCATGCGTACCAGGTCGCCTGTTCGATAGAGTCGATCACCCGCACAGGATTCAGAGAAGGGGTTAGGAACGAATTTGTCCGCACTCAGTGCCGCGCGACGATGATAGCCATGGCTCAGGTTCACGCCGGCAATGACCAACTCACCTGGAATTCCCTGGGGCACGAGGTTGAGGTTGGCATCGACGACATAAGCAGCCATGTTGGCGATGGGTTTGCCAATGGGAATCGCATCGGTTTGTGGCAGGCTTCCGCAATCGAAATGGGAACAACTAATGGCCGCTTCACTGGGACCGTAGGTGTTTTGAATCGCCAGTGGTTTCCCCTGATGCCGCAAGCGGTGAAATGCGCGTTGCTGGACGTCTGGTGTTAAGCTTTCGCCACCTGTGAACAGCAATCGCAAGCGGCTATCGAAGACCTGATCTTCCAAACTGTCGACAAAGGCGGCCAGCATGCTCGCCACGAAATACGCCACCGTGACGCCCTGGTCCTGCATCCATTCGCGCAAATAGAAGAGATCTGCCTGGCGGCCTGGCGCAGCGACGGCAATGCTGGCACCGACCATTAATGGCCAGAAGGTTTCCCAGGCGGAAACGTCAAAGCTGAAGGGGGTCTTTAGGGCCATTCGATCGCCTGCTTCTAACGGGAAGCGCTCCTGCAGCCAGAGATTGTGGTTGGCAAGCCCGCGATGCGTGTTGATGGAAGCCTTGGGCAGGCCCGTGGAGCCAGAGGTGTATATGTAATAAGCGGCTTGATAAGGAAGGACTGGAACATCAGGATTGTGGGTCTGGGGACTAAAAGCCTGGGGCTGATCCAGACAGAGAGCAGTTTTATCTCCGCAGCGTTCCAGAAGAGAGGAGTGGGTGAGAATAAGGGAGGCTTGGCTGTCTTCCAGCAAATAGGCAAGGCGC
>Ga0214472_10006319_pt1 | contig 12417 bp, 12 predicted proteins | sample RVTome_6_FD_207662 | JGI IMG/M metagenome (GOLD analysis project Ga0214472, IMG submission 207662) | Soil microbial communities from uranium-contaminated site in the Upper Colorado River Basin, Wyoming, United States - RVT140D175 | ecosystem: Environmental > Terrestrial > Soil > Contaminated >... | reverse complement strand
ATTGCTAAGGCGGTCGAAGGCATCGGCGTCGACTGGGTGCGCCAGATCGACCGCACCTATGACGTGACGAAAATGCGCGACACCCTGCGCGAGGCGCTGACCACCGACGCCAAGGGCCCGAAAGTCATCATCGCCTCGTCGGAATGCATGCTGAACCGGCAGCGGCGGGAAAAACCCCTGGTCAACAAGGCGATCAGGGACGGCGAACGGGTGGTCAAGCCGCGCTTCGGCGTTGACGAGGAAGTGTGCACCGGCGATCACGCCTGCATGCGCCTGTCCGGCTGTCCGTCCCTGTCAGTGAAGAAACTGGACGATCCGCTGCGCGACGATCCGGTGGCGTATATCGACCAGACCTGTGTCGGCTGCGGCAATTGCGGCGAGGTGGCGGATGCCGCCGTGCTCTGTCCGTCCTTCTACCGCGCCGACGTGGTGCACAATCCGACCGGGTTCGACCGCTTCCTCGCGGATCTGCGCCGCCGGGTCATCCACTGGCTGCAGGCCCGGCGCGCCCGCCGCCGGCTGAACCTGGAGGCGGTGTGAAAATGACCGTGCAGGTTCAGCCCCTCGAAGCCCGGCCGGTCGATCCGCAGGTCGGCGAAATCATCAAGCTCGCCATCATGGCCGTTGGCGGCCAGGGCGGCGGCGTGTTGACCGATTGGGTGGTTGATGTGGCGGAGCGCAACGGCTTTGCCGCCCAATCGACCTCGGTGGCCGGCGTCGCCCAGCGCACCGGCGCGACGATCTATTATGTGGAAATGGCGCCGGAAACCGGACGCCGGCCGGTCTTTTCCCTGATGCCGGCCCAGGGCGATGTGGACATTCTCATCGCCGCCGAATTGATGGAGGCGGGACGGGCAATCATGCGCGGCTTTGTCACCCCGGACCGCACCACCCTGATCGCCTCGGCGCACCGGGCCTTCGCCACCTCGGAAAAGATCGCGCCGGGCGACGCCATCGCGAATTCGGACTCCGTGCGCGTCGGGGCAGAAACCGCGTCGCGGCGCTTCATCGCTTTCGACATGGAGAAAATCGCGGTCGATGCCGGATCGATGATTTCGGCGAGCCTCTTCGGCGCGCTCGCCGGCTCCGGCGTCTTGCCGTTTTCCCGGGAAAGTTTCGAACAGACCCTCAAGGCCTCGGGCCGCGGCGCCGAAGCCAGTCTTGCAGCCTTTCGCAGCGCTCGCGACCGTGCCGAAGGCGTCGCGCCGGCGGCGCAAGCCGCCGATGCGGAACACGCCATGACCAGGCCTGCATCGCCGGCCGGCGCCGCCGGTCCCGAAGCGGCCCTGCAGGCCTGGAAGACATTGACCGCCCGGGTCGACGACCTGCCGGAACCGGCCCGCGACATGGCGCGGCGCGGCCTGAAAAAGGTCGTCGACTTCCAGGACGTTGCCTATGGCAAGGAATATCTCGACCTTCTGGAAAGGGTGCTGAAGGCGGACGGCGCATCCGGCGGCGCCGACAAGGGCTGCGCCCTGACCATTGCCGCCGCCAAACATGTCGCCAACGCCATGGCCTATGACGACGTCATCCGCGTCGCCGACATCAAGACCCGCCCGAGTCGCATGGCGCGGGTCCACGCCGAGATCGGCGTCGGCGATGACGATGTCCTGCAGATCACCGAATTCATGCATCCCCGCGGCGAGGAGGTCTGCGGTGTCCTGCCCGCCCGGCTCGGGAGATGGATCGAATCGAAGCCGCGCGCGTTTCGCCTGCTCGACCGTCTGGTCAATCGCGGCCGCCGGGTGCGCACGGACTCGATTTTCTGGTTCTCCGCGCTCTACCTGGTCGGCGGCCTGCGCCGCTGGCGCCGGGCGCTGCTGCGCCATGCGAACGAGGCGGCCCATCTCGAAGCCTGGCTATCAGCGGCGCTCGCCCACGCGCCGCAAAATTATGAACTCGCCGTCGAAACCCTCAACTGCCGCCGCCTGATCAAGGGCTATTCCGACACGCACGCGCGCGGCCTGTCGAAATTCGACCGGGTGATGGCCGGCATCGACATGGTCAGGGAACGGGACGACGCTGCCGATTGGGCGCGCCGGTTGCGCGACGCGGCGCTTGCGGATGCGGCCGGCAAGACGCTGGACGGGGCGTTGGCGACGGTCCGGTCCTTTGTAGCGGAAGAAAAGCCGCAATCGGCTTCAACATAGCGGGACGCGGGAAATGTGCGCGAGGCGATTTGCCGAAAGGGCGGTTGAGCGCTTTCTCTGCCCTTCAATCTTTCACAAAAAATGATATATTGAACAGATGAGCGACAAAACCGACACCCCGCAAGACCCGAAGGCGCAGGATTGGCCGAACACCGTCCGCAGCCGTGACGAGCTGGATTCAGCCCTTGAAGAGGGATTGGAAAGCGGGCGCAGCAAGCGCACGGTTCACGATATTTTCGAAGAACAGATTGCTAAATTCAAAAATGGCTAAAGCGGTCCTTTCGGAACGTGCCGTGATAGACTTGCAGGGGATTGCAGATTATACGCTTGCCCAATTTGGTATTGGGCAAGCCCTTGATTATGACGTTTTGATTGACCGGGCGCTTCAAATGGCCGCAAATTTTCCGTCCATTGGAAAGCGCTATGCAACCCAAAAGGGACGAGTTTTTCAGAAATACAACGTGGGGCGTCACGCTGTTTTTTATCAGTCTGAAGACGGCGGCATTTTCATTGTGCGCATCCTGCATTTGATGATGGATTTTGACCGCCATCTCGATGACTAGCCCTCAGAACATCCTCGAATTTGGCGTCTCGCGAACTCAAAAAAAGTCAAAACAGGGAAGTTTTCGTCGCGGAGATCAGGTGCATGTTCCGTAAATGAGAATGGTCATGGACCTTTCCCGCCGACGCTCCGCCGCCATTTCGGTGTTTACCGCGCTAACGCCGTCAACGCGCCTGCGCCGATCAGCGAACCTGCGCCGACCTTGTTGAGAACCGACAGGGCTTTGGGGTTTTTTAAGCCGGTTTTGAGCCAGCCTCCCGCCCAAATCCATGACGACGTGCTGAGAGTGACCAAAATCAGAAAGGTCGCTTCGATCGCCACGAGTTGCGGCAAAGCAGGCCTGCCCGTATCGATGAATTGCGGCAGGAAGGCCACGAAAAACACGATATCCTTCGGATTGAGCGCGGTGACGAGGAAGGCCTGGCGGAACAGCAGCCATCGATTGCGCCGGCTTTTGGTCGCGCGAACGTCCATTGGTTTCAGACCCGTCCGCCAGACCGTCACGCCGAGCCAGACCAGATAGGCCGCGCCGCAGAGTTTCAGGGCGGTGAACAAAGCCGCCGAGGCGGCGAGCAGGGCGCCGGCGCCCGCCAGCGAAACGCTCATGGCGAAACAATCTCCCAGAACGACGCCGGGGATGGCCGCCCAGGACACCGATCGCCCATGGGCCAGGGTGTGAGCGAACAGAAGCATTACGACCGGCCCGGGAACGATCAACAGCGCCGCGCTTGCCGCGACCAGCGCGAACCACATTTCATAGGACATCTCAAACCCTTCCTGCTTCGGTGATGGCCCGGATTATGGGCGAAAAAAGCCGTCGCCGCACGGCAGAAAGAATTTCCATACCGTAGTTTTTCTACGGTATGATGCGGAATGGACTGGAAACGCATCCCCTCTCTGGCGGCCCTGCGCGCCTTCGAAGCCACCGCCCGTTGCGGCAGCTATGTGGCGGCCGCACGGGAATTGAATGTCACGGACGCGGCCCTGCGCCAGCATATCCGCACTCTGGAGGCGCATTTCGACACGCCGCTGATCGCGCGTGCCGGCCGCGGAATTGCCTTGACCGAGGCGGGCGTCGAGCTGAGCGCCGGGCTTGCCGACGGGTTCGCCAGAATCCAAGGCACCGTCGATCAGGTCCGGAACCGCCGCCGGACGCGACCCGTCCGGGTGGCCCTGACGCCGGCTTTCGCCGAAAATTGGCTGATTCCGCGCCTCGCGCCGTTCTGGACGGAGCACCCCGATATCGAGATCGATCTCGCGCCGTCTATCAAGCCGGTCGATCTGGGGCGAGGGGAGCATGATCTGGCCATCCGCTACGGCACGGGCGACTGGCCGGATTGCGAAGCGCATATGCTGGCGCCAGCCGATTACACCGTCGTTGCATCGCCGAACCTGCCCGGAGCCGCCCCCGTCGCGTCGCTCGCCGCCTTGCAAGACGCCGTCTGGCTGTTCGAGGACGGGCGCGAGGAACACCGGCGCTGGGCGCAGGGGCATGGGCTGAACTACGACGCCGAACGCAACAGGTTCTATCCCGACAATTCCCTGGTTCTGTCCGCCGTCCGGGCCGGACACGGCTTTTCTGTGCAATCCCAAGCGCTTGTCGAAACCGATCTCAAGACCGGCGTTCTGGTCGCGGTTTTCACCGAGCGGAATGCCCGGCTCGGCTATTATCTGCTGCACCCCAAGCGGTTGCGGCGAGAGGCCGAACTGTTCTCGAAATGGATTTCCGGGCGGACCGTTTGACCTGACGGGGTCCGCATCGGCCCCGGTTACGGAATATTCTCCCGAAAATAGATATCGAGCTTGATCCTCGGGTTTTCGCCGCCGGGTTCAGGAAGCGTAATCTGTTCGATGGCGCAATCGAGCAACCGGTCGGGATCGACATCCAGAACCGCGTCCATCGTTCCCCTGACCAGCGAGGCGCGTGTGTCGGCGGTCAGTCCGTGGCCTATGAAGACGATGTCGCTACGGTTGCGTTCCTCGAGCGCGCGCGCGATGCCGCTCGATGAGCCGCCGACATTGTAAATTCCAATCAGATCGGGATTCTGTTCCAGGATGGCGATCGTGTGGCGATAATTCTCGCCCGAATCGTCGTGGCCTTCGCGCATCCCGATGATTTCGAGATGCGGCGCGAGTTCCTCCATGATGCTGAGGAACCCGGCCTCGCGCTCGGAATGGGCCCGGTAGTTGCGGCTCCCGGCGACCAGGGCGATCGAGCCGGACCGCGCTGCGCAGAACCGGGCGATCAACAGACCCGCGGTGCGACCGACGGAATGGTTTTCCAGGCCCACATAGGCGCTGCGTCCCGGGTGCTGCAGGTCCGAGACAAGCGTTACCAGGCGGGTTCCGCCGGCCGCCACGTCGCCGACCGCTTCGCGCACTTGCGGGTGGTCGATGGCGAAAAACACGATGCCGTCGGCCCATTGCCGGTGCCGGCGCAGCGCGTCGGCCAGCGCCGAAACGGAAAAACTGTCGATGAAAAAGCACCGGATCGTCTGCGGCTGCGGGCTCGCTTTCGCCGCACGGGCGCGCAATCTCTCGCCCAGAAGCCGCAGATACGGGTTTCTGCCGGCAGGCAGCAGGAAGACGATATTGGGCGGGCGGGTCGTCGTGTAGCGGACCATTTCCGCTTCGCTCAGAAACCCGATGTCGCGCGCCACTTCCAGCACCCGGTGCGCGGTGCGTTGCTTGACGCCCTTGCGCCGATTGATCACCCGGTCGGCTGTCGCCAGCGACACGCCCGCCGCATGCGCGAGATCGCGCATGCTGGGATGTCCGGGTTCGGCGGTGACGTGTTTGGAAGACACCTCAAAAACCCTCATACTTAATGCTTTGACTTAGAGTGACCGCGTTTCTAGCCTAAAGTCAATATCAGGGAAAATGCCCGGAACGACGAGACCGCAAAGCCCGGAAGGCTTCAAAAACGATCATTATGGAGGAAACAGCATGACGTTCCATTTCATCCGTCCGAGCCGCCGGAATGCGCTTCGTCTCGGCGTTGCCGCCGCCGCGACCCTTATGACAATGGGCGCGTTCGCCGCGGAAACGAACTTGCGCTATGGCCACAACAACGAGCCCGCATCGGTCGCCGGCGCCCAGGCCGACTGGTTCGCCGAGGCGCTGGCCAAGGCGTCGGACGGCAAGATCGAAGTCACGGTCTTTCCGGCCTCCCAATTGGGCAAGCTGCAGGAATTGGCGGAAGCCGTTTCGCTCGGCACCATCGCCTTTTCGCACAATACCGCTGGCGGCATCGGTTCGCTTTACGAACCCTTCGCCGCGCTCGACACGCCTTATCTGTACAAGGACGTGGATCATCTCATGCGGGTCACCGACGTGAATTCACCGGTCATGAAGGAACTGAACGACGGCCTCATCGCCGCCGCCAATGTGCGGGTCATCTACGCCCACTATTTCGGCCGCCGCAACCTGACGGCAAACATGCCGGTCAAGAGCCCGGCCGACCTCAAGGGCGTCAAGATCCGCGCCGTGCCTTTCCCGATCTACACGACCGCGGTCGAGGGAATGGGCGCGGTCGCCATCCCCGTCGACTGGTCGGAAGTGCCGACGGCCCTGGCCACCGGTGTGGTTCAGGGACAGGAAAATCCGGTCAATGTCGTGCTGTCGGTCAAACTCTACGACGTGCAGTCGCATTTGATGCTGACGGGGCACATGTCCAATGCCGAGGTCGTGGTCATCAACGAGGATGTCTGGAAAAGCTTGAGCGACGAAGGCCGCGCCGCAGTGACCAAAGCCGCCGAAGCGACCCGTGAACGCGCCACTCGCGCCATTCTCGACAAGGAAGCCGACGAAACCCGGCAATTGCGCGATCTCGGCATGACGGTCATCGGCCCGGACGAAGGCTTGGACGTCGATGCGTTCCGCGCTTCGGTGAACGCTCTGGTGCAGGAGCGATTCGGCGAAAAATACGGCGACCTCTACGCCAAGATCAAGGCGATGGAATAGACCTTCGCCATGATGCATTCGCCAGCCCTTGGGCCCGGGCAATGATCGCCCGGCTCACCAGCTTCGCTCTTGGCCTCGCCACTGCGCTTCTGGCGTTGATGGCGGGGCTGATCGCCTTGCAGGTCGGGGCGCGCAATCTCTTCGATATCGGATTGCCATGGGCCGACGAACTCGCCCGGTTCAGCAGCATCGGGCTGGTGTTTCTCGCGGCGCCCTTTCTGGCGGCGCGGGGCCAGCTGATCGCCGTGTCCATGCTGCCTGACGCATGCGCTCCGAAACTGCGTCGCTGGCTGGCTCTTGTCTCGGATCTCACGCTTCTGGCGTTTTCCGGGTTTCTGATCCTGGGATTCGTCAATTTCCTGCCGCGCGCCGGCAAATTTTTGACCCCGGCCATGCGCGTGCCCAACTGGGCCTATTACACGCCCGCCCTGATCGGCTGCATGCTTCTTCTGCTTGTGGCTCTCGGCCGGGTCATCACCACCGCGCGCGGTGGCAATCCCTTGCAATCCGGGTCCCCCGAACCGGATGGTCCCGCCGGACTGGACGAACGATGAGCCTTTTGCTTGTGATCCTGTTTCTGGCGCTCTTGACGGTCGGCGCGCCCATCGCGGTCTGTCTGGGCCTGTCGTCGGCGATCGTGATCACCGCCTATTCCCTGCCGGTTTCGGTTCTGGCGCAACGCAGCCTGAATGCGCTGGACAGTTCCCCGCTTCTGGCGGTTCCCTTGTTCATCCTGGCGGCCAATCTCCTGAACGCCGTCGGCGTGACGACCCACCTCTTCGATCTGGTCCGGATGATTTTTGGCCGGATGCGCGGCGCCGTGGCCCAGGTCAGCGTCTTCGTGAGCCTGATTTTCTCCGGCATATCCGGTGCGGCTCTGGCCGATATCGGCGCGCTCGGCGCGGTCCAGGTCGACCAGATGCGACGCCAGGGCTATCGCGAGGAATTCGCCGCCGGCCTGACCGTCGCCGCGGCAACCATCGGTCCGATCTTCCCCCCGTCCATCCCCCTCATCATCTACGCGTCGGTGGCCAATGTCTCGGCGGTCAAACTGTTGCTTGCCGGAATCGTCCCGGCCTTGCTGCTGACGGCGCTGCTGATGGGACAGGTGGCCATCATTGCGCGGCTCACCGGATTGCCCCGGGACGATATCAGCCCGAAAGCCGGCGACGTCCTGCGCAAATTCGCCATCTCGTTTCCCGCGCTTCTGGCGCCCGTGCTGTTGATCGGCGGACTGGTCAGCGGCCTGTTCGGCCCCACCGAGGTCGCCGGCGTTACGGTCGTCTACGCGCTGGCCATCGGCTTTGTGATCTATCGCAGCCTGACCCTGCCCGCCGTCATCGACTGCGTGCGCCAGACCGTCGAGGCGACGGCGAATATTCTGTTGATCGTTTCCACCGCTGCTCTGTTCGCCTGGGTCTTGACCCTGGACCAGGTGCCGGCAAAGGCCTCCGGGTTCCTGCTTGGTCTTTCGGACAACCCGATCGTGCTGCTGTTTCTGGTGAACCTGCTGCTGCTGGCCGTCGGCATGGTGCTGGAAAGCATCGCCGCGATTCTGATCATCGCGCCGATCATTGCGCCCGCCCTGACAATGGCCGGGGTGGACCCGCTGCAATTGGGCATCGTCTTCGTCCTCAATCTGATGATCGGCTTGCTGACCCCGCCGGTCGGAATGAGCCTGTACATGATTTCGATCATCACACGCATGCCCATCGGCACGGTGATTCGCGGCGTGCTTCCGTTTTTCATTCCGTTGCTTCTGGCCCTGGCTTTCGTTTCCGCCGTTCCGTCGCTCTCGACCTGGCTTCCCGAACTCTTGATGCAATAAGGCATAGACTATGAACATATTTCTGGGTCCGATCCGCCAGCTTGGCTATGTGGTGGACGACATCGAAGCCGGCATGCGGCATTGGTCCGAGGTCATGGGCGTCGGTCCGTGGTTTTACAATCCCCGGGTGCCGATCGAAAATTACGTCTATGACGGGCAATCCTACGAGGCGCACAATTCGGTGGCTCTGGCCAATTCCGGGTATGTGCAGGTCGAATTGATTCAGACCCGCAACGACGCGCCGTCCATGTATCGCGATTTTCGCAATGCCGGCCACCTGGGCCTGCAACATGTGGCCTTCTGGACCGAGCGCTACGACGTGGATCTGGAGCACTTGCTGGCGCAGGGTTTCACCGCGAAAATGGGCGGCGAGGTCGGCGCGAACGGACGCTTCGTCTATTTCGCCGAGGAACATCATCCCGGCACCGTGATCGAATTGTCCGAGGTTCTGGGACCGAAAGGCCGCATGTTCGATCTGATCCGCGCCGCCTCCGAAGATTGGGACGGCCGCGAGCCGGTGCGCCCGTTCCCTGATTTTGCCGCGCTCTGAGGCCGGCCATGGAGGATGGATGGATCGAAGCCGCCTATCTCCTGGAAACGCCCCTACCGCCGGAAGAGGTCGCGGCGATGATGGCGGGCGAACAATCCAGCGGCACCTTTGTACGCGTTGCCGGAGAAACCGACGCCCTGCGCGCCCGCGCCGCCGCCCGAATTGTTTCGGTCGAGGAAATGGACCCTGCGCCCGCGGCGACGCTGCGTTCCGCCTGGGTCGAGCGCAAGGGCCTGACCGGCCCCTGGCGCCGCGCCAAAGTGCGGATCGCCTATCCCACCGCCAATATCGGCCGGAACCTGGCCACATTGGCCGCCACCGTCAGCGGCAATCTTTATGACATCGGCGAGATCACCGGCTTGAGGCTCCAGTCCCTGTCGATCCCCGCACCCTATCGCAGCCGCTATCCGGCGCCCGCCATGGGCATTGCCGGCACCAGGCGGGTGACGGGCGTCGATGGCCGACCGGTCTTCGGCACCATCATCAAGCCGAATGTCGGCCTGCGGCCGGAAGAGATCGCGGACCTGGTCGATACGCTGTGCGCCGCCGGTGTGGATTTCATCAAGGATGACGAAATCTGCGCCAATCCGGACCATGCGCCGCTGGCCGAGCGCGTTCCGGCGGTCATGCGCACTATCCGGGACTGGCGCGACAGGACCGGCCGTGAAGTGATGATGGCCTTCAACGTCACCGATGAAACCGACGCCATGCGCCGCCATGCCGATCTGGTCGCCGCCGAGGGCGGCAGCTGTGTCATGGCCTCGATCAATTGGTGCGGTCTGTCGGGCATGGAAACCTTGCGCGCCCACACGCCTCTGGCGATTCACGCCCACCGCAACGGCTATGGGGCGCTGTCGCGCCACCCCTTGCTCGGCATCGGCTTCGACGCCTATCACACGCTCTACCGGCTGGCCGGCATTGACCATATGCACGTGCATGGCATTGGCGGCAAATTCGTCGACAGCGCCGACGAGGTCGCCGAAGCCGCCCGTCGCTGTCTGCAGCCGCTCAGCCCCGGCGGTCCGGACGATCGCGTCATGCCCGCGTTTTCGTCGGGTCAATGGGCGGACACTTTGCACGCAAGCCTCGGGGCGGCCCAATCGTCCGACTTCATGTTCCTGTGCGGCGGCGGCATTCTGGCCCATCCGGACGGACCGGCAGCGGGAATTGAAAGCCTGCGGCAGGCCTATGCCGTGCTTTCGTCCGGTGGCGATCTGCACGAGGAAGCCCCGCGCAATCCCGCTCTGGCCCGCGCCATCGGCTTTTTCGGAAACCGCTGATGGCGCCGCGCGTCGTCTTTCTGGGCGATGATTTTACCGGCGCCTCGGACACACTCGCCGCCTTCACCCGCGCCGGCTGGTCGGCAAGGCTGTTTCTGGACCTGCCCGGCGCCGGAGAGGCCGCGGCTCTCGACGCGGTCGGAATAGCCTCCAATCTGCGCGGCATGAGCCGCGCCGACATCGCCGACGAGATTGCCCGTCTTGCCCCCGGGATCAAGGCGCTCGGCGCGGATCTGGTGCATTTCAAGGTGTGCTCGACCTTTGACAGCAGCCCCGCCATCGGCTCGATCGGGGAGGCGTTGCGCGGACTTGAAGCCGTGCTTGATCCCGTCGTGACAGCCCTGATCGGCGGTCAGCCCAGCCTGGGCCGCTATTGCGCTTTCGGCACCTTGTTCGCCCGCGCTTCGGACGGCCTCGTCTATCGGATCGACCGCCATCCGGTGATGCGGAACCATCCGGTCACACCGATGGGCGAAGCCGATCTGACGCGCCATCTCGCGGCGCAAGGCGTTGAGCCTCTGATGCGTCTCAACCACCCTGAATTGCAACAATCGGATCCGGACCAGCTTGCCGCACGGCTGCGCGGCAGGGTGCTTTTGGACGTGATGAACCAGAGCGATCTTTCCCGCATCGGCGAAGCATTGCATCGGGTCCCGGGCATGCGGCTGCTGGTCGGCGCAAGTTGTGTTGCCGAAGCGCTGACGCTCGGGGCAATCGCGCCCGCTGCCGCGGCGCCCGCTGCTGGGCCTGCCTCCACCGGCGTCTTTGTCTTCGCCGGCAGCCGTTCATCCGTCACCGAGGCCCAGGTCGCCGCTGCCCAGGGCCTCCAGCGGATCTGCATCCGTGAGCAGGATCTGGCGTCGCCCGGATCCCTTGTGGCCCGGTCCGCCGAACTCTTGGTTGATGGCGTGCCCGTCCTGATGCATCTCGACCCCAAGGCGGACTATGCGCTTGATGCAGCCGGCCTGGCGACGCGTTGCGCGGGCGTGGTCGATCGGGTGTTGGCGCTGTGCCCGGTGGGATGGCTCGGGCTTGCCGGCGGAGATAGCTCGAGCACCATTTGCCAGACGCTTGGATTTACGGATCTGCGCTTTGTCGACGCCATGGATCCAGGCGTCTGCCTTTGCCAGGCGTCTCACAAAAGCGCCTTGAGAGACGGCATGCGCGTCATGCTCAAAGGCGGTCAGATGGGGCGGGCGGATCTGTTGACCCGGTTCTGCGCGCTGGCCCGTATGGAAAACCCGGCAAACCCGCGGATTGGGTGAGTGAGTCCAGGCAGGAAGAGCAGGCCGGCCGAGCCCGAGCGGTCTCCTCGTCGCCAAACAGGTCCAGTGTGTCGTTCATCGCCGACACTCCAATTAAATCGCGACCGACCTTTGCGAATACGCCATCCGACCATCGAATCCGGTCCCTAAGATATTATTAACTGCTGATTTTTATAAGATATGCGCCAAAGAGATGAGTGGAGACATCGATGCTGCGCAAACTTTGGAATGATCGTTCCGGCAATATCAGCATCTTGACCGCCATTTCGATGGTTCCACTAATCGGAGCGGCAGGCATCGCCCTTGATTTCAGTAGTGCCATGGCTCTCAAAAGCAGATTGCAAGGTGCTGCGGATTCGGCAGCATTGGGAGCAATCGTCGAAAGTTCGGCGGGCGTCCAAATAGCCCTTGCAATGAGCGGAGACGGAGAAGTTCCCTTGGGAACGGAAGAGGCAATGAGTTTCTTTCGGGTGCAAATTGGCCAGAACGAAGACTTCACGCTGGACGCCCTCGAAGCAAAGGTCGTCAAGAAAGACACCAAAATCAGTTCGGTCATCAGCTTCAATGCCACCATCCCTACCACGCTCTCACGTATTCTTGGCACGAATCTCATACAGGTCGCAGGTCAGTCAACTGCCGAATACCGGACGCAAACCTTCCAGGATTTTTTCCTCCTCCTCGACAACACGCCGTCCATGGGCGTCGGTGCGACGCCAACCGATGTATCCACCATGGTCGCCAACACACCAGACAAATGTGCCTTCGCCTGTCATATCGTTAAAAATGGCGTTGAGGACAAGAACAGCTATTACAACTTGG